>Ga0068714_10005917_pt1 | contig 12749 bp, 11 predicted proteins | sample MTBNYHSulfiMetaG_FD_62988 | JGI IMG/M metagenome (GOLD analysis project Ga0068714, IMG submission 62988) | Enrichment culture microbial communities from rom New York Harbor, USA that are MTBE-degrading - MTBE-NYH (New York Harbor Sulfidogenic)... | ecosystem: Environmental > Aquatic > Marine >... | reverse complement strand
GACGTGGGTTGGATGATGCTGTTCGCCGAGAGCGTGCAGGAGGCCCAGGACTTCGTCATCTGGCTGTACCGGGTGGCCGAGCAGGTCTGCCTGCCGGGCATGGTGGCCATGGACGCCTTCATTCTCTCCCACACCTCGGAGCCGCTGATCGTCCACGACCAGGACCGGGTCGACGCCTACCTGCCCCCCTTCCGCCCGCTTTACGACCTGGACCCCGCCGAGCCGCGCGCCTACGGGGGCCTGGTCAACCGGGACAACTACTTCGAGATCCGCTACAAGATGTACGAGAACATGGAGCGGGCCGGCCCGCTGCTGGCCGAGGCGGGGGCGGAGTTCGGTGAGGTGCTCGGCTTCCCCTATGCCCCGGTGGATGCCTACCTGCTCGACGACGCCGACTACGTGCTGGTCACGGCGGGGGCCATGTCCTCCAACGTGCGCTACGCGGTGAAGTTGCTGCGGGAGCGGGGCATCAAGGTGGGGATGCTGCGCCTGGTGGTCTTCCGGCCCTTCCCCTTCGAAGAGGTGCGCCGGCTGCTGGGGGGGCGGGCCAAGGTGGCGGTGCTCGACCGGAACATGAGCCCGGGCCACTCGGGCATCTTCGCCCAGGAGGTGCGTTCTGCCCTGTCCCAGCAGGCCGCGCCCACCGAGGTGTACGGATACGTGCTGGGCATCGGGGGACGGGACATCCGGGTGGAGACCGTCATCGAGGTGGTTGAGGACCTGATGGCGCGCGAGCAACCCGAGCGCTGCCTGTTCGTGGGGGTGAAGGGTCTGCCCATCGGGCCGGCCCGTCCGGACGCGGCCGTCCATGCGCTCGAGCCGCTGGCGTCGGAGGCAGGACGATGAAGTGGGCCATTCCCATCGACGAGGAGATCCACCCCGGGAACCTGGGCTGCCAGGGCTGCGGGGCGGCGCTGGCCATGCGCCTGGCGCTGAAGGCCCTGGGCCCCGACACGGTGGCGGTGATCCCGGCCTGCTGCTGGTCGGTGATCGACGGGCTGTTCCCGGTGCATGCCCTGCAGGTGCCCGTCTTCCACACCGCCTTCGAGACGGCGGCGGTGGCCGCCTCGGGGATCAAGGCGGCCAAGGATGTGCAGGGCAAGGACACGACTGTCATCGCCTGGGCGGGCGACGGGGGAACTTTCGACATCGGACTCCAGGCCCTGTCCGGGGCGGCGGAGCGCAACGAGGACATCATCTACGCCTGCTACGACAACGAGGCGTACATGAACACCGGCATCCAGCGCTCGTCGGCCACGCCCCAGGGGACCTGGACCACCACCACCCCGGACGAACGTCCCGAGTCGCGGCCCAAGAAGAACATCATGGAGATCATGGCGGCTCATCGCATTCCCTACGCCGCCACCTGCACCCCGGCCTACCCCGAAGACCTGGTCGCCAAGTTTCGCAAGGCCAGGGACACGAAAGGGACCCGGTTCCTGCACATCCTCTCGGTGTGCCCGCCCGGCTGGAAGATGCCCTCGGACCGGGCCATCGAGGTGATGCGCCTGGCGGTGCTCAGCCGGGTGTTCCCCCTCTATGAGGTCGAAGGCGGCCTCTCCTACACCGTGAACCTGTGGCCCGGTGAGGAAGTCTCCCTCGAGGACTACTTCGGCATGCAGGGGCGGTTTCGCCCCCTCTTCGAAGAACCGGGCCGTCTCGAGCGCATCAAGGCCCAGATCGAAGAGCAGTGGGAGATGCTGGTGCGACGGCACCAGCGCACCCACCCGGCCGCGCCGGTGTCCGGTTAGCCGTCTTTCTTCTGCGGGATGGGGAAGACGAAGCCGTGGCTCAACGAGCTGACGTGTCCGTCGTCCCAGCGGATCTCGACGGTGTGGCCGCGGACGTCGAGTACCGTGCCGGTACGGGCGATCTGGCCCACCTTCTTGGTGAGCTCTCTGACCCGCGTTCCTTTGCGGAGCTCCATGCCCTCCTCCTGCAGAGTGCTCTGGCCTGAGGGTACCGGCTCCACACCGCATTTTCCACGGGTGATGGGCGGGTACTCTCGGGGCGCTCGGCACGGCCCGTCGTGATCCCGGGGTGGGAGGGGCGGTTCGCGCGGAGAGCGCGAAATACTTCACTAGGCGCGCGCAACGTGCTTTGCTGTGGGTGAACGCAGTGAGCCACGCCACCGCCTCCCTGATCGATTGGGGCGCCCCCCGGGCGCCGGAGTGGGCCGGGCCCCGGGAGCGCCTGGTGGCGCTGGTCCCCGCCGAGGTCGCCTGGGCCCTGCGTGAGCGCGCCCGCGAGGAGGGACTGGCTCTCTCGGTTCTGGTCGGCCGGCTGCTGGCCGGTGCCCTCGACATTCCCTACGAGGCGCACATCGGGTCGCGGGAGCCCTGGCCGGCGGCAGTCGATGCGCTGATCGGCTGACCGGGTATCGGGCCGATCCGCTTACGATGGAGCACCCGACCAAGGATCATCAGCTATGGCCGTCTCTTCCACCATGCTGCCGTTGGGGACTCCTGCCCCGGGGTTCGCCCTCCTCGAGCCCCTGACCGGCCGGACGGTCTCTCTCGACGACTTCGACCAGCCGGCCTTGCTGGTGATGTTCGTCTGCAACCACTGCCCCTACGTTCGCCACGTCCAACAGGGGCTCGTTGATCTGCGGGCCGACTACCCGGTCGCCGATCTGGGCATGGTGGCCATCAGCGCCAACGACCCATCGGGCTACCCCGAGGATGCCCCGGACCGGCTGGCCGCAGAGGCCGAGGGCCAGGGCTACCGCTTCCCCTATCTCTTCGACGAGACCCAGCAGGTGGCGGCGGCCTACACCGCTGCCTGCACTCCGGACTTCTTCCTGTTCGACGGGGGGCGTCGGCTGGTGTACCGGGGTCGTCTGGACGCCAGCCGCCCGGGCAGCGACGTGCCGGTCACCGGAGAAGACCTCCGCCGGGCCATCGACGCGGTGCTCAGCGGAGTGGCGGTGCCTGCGGAGCAGTTGCCCAGCCTCGGGTGCTCCATCAAGTGGCGGCCGGGCAACGAGCCCGCCTACGCCTGAACGGTTGCCGGTGAGCGCGTAGTCGCCCGGCCCGTGAACGGGAGTTGGCACACCTCTGAGACAGGCCCGTGTGAGCCTGGCGGCGGACACGGAGGAGGTGGACCACAATGGCCGGCACGAGCGAGATCCGGGAGCTGATCGTGGCAGCAGTCGAGGGGGTGACGAGCGGGGTGGCCGCGCTGCGCGCGGCCGGCATCCCCGCCGCCCTGGGCGGCTTCGCGGTGGAGATCGACTACGACGGCGGGGCCCCGCGCTCGCCCGAAGTCGGGGCGGTGGTCCGCCTCAGCATCGTGGCCGCTAATGGAGGCGCCACCGAGCAGGGAGGCTGACGGGGCTCGACGGGTTGCCGGGGGGTCAACGGTGCCGCCGGGGGGTCAACGGTGCCGCCGGAGGGCCCAGCCGGCCAGCAGCCAGGTAGCCAGCGTCCAGGCGCCGAGCACCAGGTAGGAGTTCCCCACCGAGCTCACCAGACCCTCGGTAAGGGCGGCGCGCACCACATTGGCCATGTGCCAGAAGGGGAGCACCCGGTGGGCGGCAGCCAGCCATCCGGGGAAGTTCTCGATGGGGAACGCGATTGGGGAGAACATCAGTACCGCGAAGATGATCAGGTTGACGATCACGTTGGTAATCCCCGGATCGGGTACCACATGGCCGACGCCGAAACCCACCGAGGTCGCAATGAGGGAAACAAGCAGCATGGCGGGAACCACCCAGAGCGACAGGTGCAACTCGAGGTCGTAGCGCCAGGCCGCCACGCCCAGACTCACGGCCGCGCCGGGCAGGGCGAGCAGGGTGAAGATGGTGAATGAGGAGGCGGCCGTGACGGTCCGGGGCACCGGCAGCGACCACATGAAGTCGTAAGTGCCCTCGATCTTGTGGACGGCGATTGCCGAGGGGAGCATCGCCATGCCCAGCGGGATCAGCGCGAGGGTGGGGGCCCCCGTCGCCAGGAAGGTGGCGGTCTCGCGAGGCATGCTGCCCAGGTAGAAGCCGTAGATGATCGCCATGCCGGCCCCCATCAGGATCTGTACGACGCCGAAGGTCGCCAGCCAGGAGCGGGAGGAAGCCAGATCGAATCGGAGCATGGCCCGGTAGCCGGCCAGCCAGTAGCCGGGTCCGCGGCGCAGAAGTGGGTGGGCTAGGACCGCGGGGGGCACCTCAGCGCCTCCGTCCCAGGACGAGCGCGGTGACTCCCACCGAAGCGGCCGCCCAGGCGCCGAGCACCAGGTAGGAGCGGATCACGTTGGTGACCACGCCTTCGGTGAGTGCGGCCCGCACGGTGTCGGCCATAGGAGCGAGGGGGAGCCAGCGGTGGACGGCCGCCAGCCAGCCGGGCAGTTGATCGGCGGGGAAGTTGATGGGGGAGAAGCCGATGATCACGAAGATGAGCAGCTGGGTGATGGCCGCGATGAGCAGGGGGTTTCCCAGCGCATGGGCCACCGCGTACCCGATCATGGTGCCGGTGAAGAGGGTGAGGAGCACCGCGGGGAGGACCGCCGGGGAGACGTGCAAGTCCAGGTCGTAGCGCAGCAGGGCCACCACCAGGGCCACCGCCATGCCGGGGAGCCCCAGGATGAGATTGGTGGTGACCCAGGCCAGGGCGGCGGTGGTGCGGGGCACGGGCAGGGACCACAGGAATTCGTAGGTCTGTTCTGCCTTCTGCTGGGCGATCAGCTGCGGGCCGAGCACCAGTCCGATGGTTACCAGGGTGATCACCAGCACCCCGGTGGAGACGAAGAGCGCCGCCCGCGGCGGCACCTGCCCGAAGAAGAGCCCCAGGGAGAGCACGAACCCTGCCCCGGCAAGGATCTGCACCATCGCCGCCACCGGGAGCACCACGCGCAGGGCGGTCAGCTCCCAGCGCACCATCAGGCGATACGAGTGCCACCAGTATCCCGGTCCCGAGCGGAGGTCGACGATCGGCGGGGACGCCGCGGTCATGCCGGGCTCTCCCGGCCGGTTCCCGCCACGTCGCCCGTCAGGCGGATGTAGACGTCTTCCAGGGTGGTGGCGCCGAGCGCGTACTCCTCGGCGATGCCCAGGCCGATCAGTTCCTGGGCCCAGCCGATGGCGTGGGCGGCTTCCTCCTCGGCGATCACGGTCATCAGGTTGTGGCCCACCCGCGTGTGGCGCTGAACGAAGCTGGGCATGCCGGGAGTCTCCGCCCGGGGCACCAGCATGACCTGGAGCCGCAGGCGGCCGCGATCGGCAGCCTTCAGGGAGGACGGGGTCCCCTCGGCCACCAGGCGGCCGCGGTCGATCACCGCCAGGCGGTCGACTGCCTTCTCCGCCTCCATGACGTTGTGGGTGACGAGCAGCACCGCCACGCCGGCGTCGCCCAGGCGGCGCACCTCCTGCCACAGCAGGCGGCGGCGCAGGGGGTCCACGTCGTTGGTGGGCTCGTCGAGCACCACCAGCGGCCCCGGGCAAACGGTGACCATGGCAAAGCCGACCAGGCGGCGCACCCCGCCGGAGAGGCGGGCTCCCATCACCTCGCGCCACTCGGCGATGTCGAGGGCCTCGATCAGCTCGTCTCGCCGCCGGGAGACCGGGCCGGGCTCACCGCCGCGAATCCTGCCGGTGATGTCGATGGCCTCCCGGGTCCGGAAGGAGGCGATGGGCATCTGCGCCTGAGGGAGGTAGGAGCAGAGCTGGCGGGCGGCGTCGGGGTCGGCCACGAGGTTGTGGGGGCCAAGGGCGATCGTCCCGGCGTCGGGCCGGAGCAGGCCGATCACCTGTTTGACCAGAGTGCTCTTGCCGGCCCCGTTGGGACCGAGCAACCCGTAAACCTCGCCGGGTTCCACCGTGAGGGTGATGCCGTCGTTGGCCCGCACCTTCTGGTTGAAGACCTTCACTAGATCCCGGACCCGCAGGGACCAATCGTGTCCGTCCAAGGCAACGGCCTCCTCGAGATTCCGGCCGAGAATAGGGGAAGTAGCCGGGAGCGCCCGGGTTCCCCGTACTAGCGTTTGTCGTCGACAAGGGGAGTGCGTGAGATGGAACGCCGCCTGGTGCTCGAGGCGCGGGGGCTGCGCAAGTCGTTCAAGGATCTGGTCGCCGTCAAGGACGTCTCTTTCCACATCGCCGAGGGGGAAACTTACGGCCTGCTGGGGCCGAACGGGGCGGGCAAGACCACCTCCATCTACATGGTCTGCGGCTTGCTGGAGCGAGACGCCGGCCACGTGATGGTCGACGGCCGGGAGATCGACACCCGGTCCACCGATGCCAAGGCCGCCATCGGGTACGTGCCGCAGGACATCGCCATCTACCCCGACCTGACCGCCCGCGAGAACCTGTTCTTCTTCGGCAGCCTCTACGGGATGAGCGGGCGGGAGCTTGCGCTGCGGGTCGATGAGATCCTCGACACCATCGGCCTGCGGGAGCGAGCCAAGGACCGCTCCGTCGAGTTCTCCGGGGGCATGAAGCGGCGCCTCAACATCGGCATCGGCCTGTTGCACAAGCCGCGTCTACTGATGCTCGACGAGCCCACGGTCGGGGTCGACCCGCAGAGCCGCAACGCGATCCTGGAGAGCGTGGAGCAACTCAGCGCCGAGGGCATGGCGGTGCTCTACACCACTCACTACATGGAGGAGGCCGAGCGCCTCTGCGACCGGGTGGGGATCATCGACGAGGGGGAGATCAAGGCCGAGGGCACCCGGGCCGAGCTGGTGCGCCTGGTGGGCCAGCGGGACAGAGTGCGCATGGGGGCCTCCGGGGACCTGCCGGCGGCGCTTGCCGCCCTGGAGGCGGCGGCCGGGGTGGAGAGCGCCTCGATGGGGGAGGAGCACCTCGACCTGATCGTGGACGGCGCCGACCGGGCGCTGCCCGCCCTGCTGGCGGCGGCCGCCGGGGCCGGTGTCTCGGTGCATTCGGTGGAAGTGGAGGAGCCCAACCTGGAGGCGGTCTTCCTCCACCTGACGGGCAAGGCCCTGCGGGACTAGGCATGTCGGCGATCCGGATCGCCCTGAAGGACATCCGCCAGCGGCTGCGCGACCGCAGCTTCTACCTGTGGGGGATTGCCGCCCCCTTCGGCCTGGCCGCCATCTTCACCCTGCTCCTCGGCGACCTGGGATCCGGGGGGACGAGCTTCACCTATGCGGTCGCCGACGAGGACCGGGGGGCCACCGCCCGCCTGTTCGTGGAGGAGGTGTTGCAGCCGCTCGAGGACGACGGGGTGTTCTCCGTCGAGGAGGTTGCCTCGGCGGCCGAGGCGCGTTCCCTGGCCGAGAAGGCTCGCGTGAACGCCGCCTTCATCATCCCTGCCGGGTTCTCGGCGGCGGCGGCGGAGGACGGCACCACGGCCATCGAGGTGGTGGCCAACGTGGATAGCCCCATCGCCGGGCAGGTGGCCCGCTCGGTGGCCGGGCACTTCGTAGGCGAGATCAACGCGGTACGGACCTCGCTGGGGACCTACTTCCTGCTGCTCGCCCGGGCACCGGAGCCGGGGGAGGCGGAGAGGCTTGTGGACGCGGCCATGGCGGTCCCCAACCCGTTGAGCCTGGTCGAGCTGGAGGCGGCCTCGAAGGAACTGCCCATGCGCACCTACTACCCGGCAGCCATGGCGATCCTGTTCATCTTCCTCACCGTCCAGTTCGGGGTGCTCGGCCTGCTCGAGGAGCGCCAGAACGGCACCATGGGCCGCTTGCTGGCCGCTCCCATCTCGCGTCTCTCCATCGTGACGGGGAAGGCGCTCACCTCTTTCGTCCTGGGTCTGGTGAGCATGACGGTGCTGGTGGCAGGCTCGACCCTGTTGCTGGGGGCTGAATGGGGTAACTCGTGGGGAGTGGCCATCCTGGTGTTGGCGGCGGTGATCGCCGCGATGGGGGTCATGTTCGTGGTAGCCGGGTTGGCCACCAGCGCCGAGCAGGCGGGGAACCTGCAAGCGATCATCGGCTTCGTGCTGGCCATGCTCGGCGGGTGCTTCTTCCCGGTGGCCCAGGTAGGCGGCTTCATGGAAAAGCTCAGCCTGGCCACGCCGCACGCCTGGTTCCTTCGGGGCCTGGGCGACCTGGCGGCGGGCGGGGGCGCCGCGAGCGTGTTCCCCGCCGCGTTGTACGTGGCCCTCTTCGGCGTGGTGACCGGAGGATTGGCGCAGTTCCGGATCAGAAGGACCCTGGTGCCATGAGGAAGGTATGGGCGATCGGCCGGGCCAACACCGTGCGCTTCCTGCGCCAGCGCACGAACATCTTCTTCACCTTCGTCTTCCCGATCTTCCTCGTCCTCCTGATGGGGATGATCTTCGGCTCCCAGTCCGAGGCCCGCATCGGGGTACATGTAGCCGGCAGTGGGGGATTGCTCGCCTCCGGCCTGGTGGAAGCCCTCGACGAGCTCGACCAGGTCGTGGTGGTCTCCTACGACTCCGAGGCGGCGATGACCGAGGCGGTGGAGCGGGGAGCGGTGACCGCCGGGGTGCTGGTGCCGGAGGGCTACGACTCCGCTCTCATGGGTGGGGGGTCGGCCGGGGTGGGCATCCTGACCCGGTCAACCGATCAGAACGGCATGCTGGCCCGGGAGACGGTGCGCGACGTCGTGGCGCGCCAGGGCATCCCGATCCGGGCGGCCCGCTTCGCCGTCGAGGAGGGAGGGGTCTCCTTCTCGCAGGCGCTGGCAGTAGCCAGGGTGGTGGCGGGACAGGAGACCGGCATCACCGTCTCCTACTCCCGGGCGGGCGAGTCGGCGTTTGAAGACTTCGAGAACCTGGGCACTTTCGACGTCGGGGCACCGGCCATGCTGGTGCTGTTCATGTTCCTCAACACGCTGGCGGCGGCGGCCGACCTCATCCTCACCCGGAAGCTGGGGGTGGCCCGGCGCATGCTGTCCACCCCCACCTCGACCGGTTTGATCGTGAGAGGCGAGGTGGCCGGGCGCTTCGGCGTTGCCCTCGTGCAGGGGGTGTACATCATGGTGGGGACCCTGCTGCTCTTCCGGGTGAACTGGGGAGATCCGCTGGGGGCCGTCGCCATCCTGGTGCTCTTTGCCCTGGTCGGTTCGGGGGCCGCCATGCTCTCGGGGGCGTTGTTCCGTAACGAGCAGCAAGCGGGCGGGATCGGCGTGCTCCTGGGCCTGGGCCTGGCGGCCATCGGCGGTTGCATGGCCCCCATCGAGGTGTTCCCGCCGGCTATGAAGACGGCCGCCTTGTTCACCCCACACGCCTGGGCCATCGATGCCTTCTCCGAACTCATACGCCGCGACGGCGGGCTGGTGGACATCCTGCCCCAGCTGGGGGTGCTGGCCGCTTTTGCTGCCTTCTTCATGATGCTGGCCACCTGGCGCCTACGCCGGGTGCTCACCCGCTGAGCGGTTCGGCCTCCCTCCGGCCGGACATGGGACGCCGGCCGCACGGCCTCGGCTGAAGCCTGCCGCCTAGGCTGGCGGGGCCATGGCCGACCGCGAGCCCGCCACTCCCGAGCCGATCGGCGCCGGGTCGCCCGGCGCCGCCGCCCGCGCCTTCCAGGTGGCGGCCCCCGCCCGGGAGCTCTACGACTTGCCCGACGCCCTCTTCGCCGAGACCGGCCCGCTGGTAGTGGGCGATGCACAGGCGGCCGCTGGGCTCGCGGCAGTCATGAACCAGGTCCGGGAGGCCCCTCGCTTCCCGGAGCGAGCAGTGGGGGCCGCGGATCTGGCCGCCGCCGCCCTCATCCAGGAGATCCTGCGCTATGTGATCGACCGGCAGGTGCGGGCAGGAGAGGGGCGGGGGATGGGCGAGGCCGCCGCCCACCTTCGGGAGCGTCTGGGTGAGGCGGCGGCGGATCTCCTCGCGAGCTTCGCCGACGGGTACCCGCCCACCCCCGTGTATCGGGGGCGACGCACCGCGGTGGAGCACCTGGCGCAGTCCACGGCCGGCGTACCCAACGCGCATCTGGCCCTGGAGGAGTTGATCATGCTCCGCCTGGCCAACGAGAACCCGGCCTTCTCCCGCTTTCGTGAGCTCCACGACGACGCTCCTCTGGCACGGCGAGCGGCGTACGGGGAGACGATCGCCGTCCTCGAGCAGTTCTTCGGCGAGGTGGTTGGGCCCGGGATGGGGGGCCGGGCGCTGTTCGACGTGCTGCGCGCCCCCCTGCGGCACAGCCCGACCTCGCTGGCCGGCCAACTGGAGTACATCAAGGCCAACTGGGCCGGCTTGCTGGGGGAGCGCTTCGCCGGCTTGCTGCAACGGATCCTGCGGGCTCAGGACCTGCTCGCCGAGGAGGCCGCCTTTCGCCTGGCGGGCAAGGGGCCGCCGCCGGTCCCCGATGCGGGCAGCCTGGCCGGGCCCGGTGAGTACGAACGCTTCAGCGAGGACCGCTCCTGGATGCCCCGGGTGGTGCTGATTGCCAAGAGCACGTACGTGTGGCTGGAACAGCTGACCCGGCACTACGGCCGCGAGGTCCGCCGGCTCGACCAGGTGCCCGACGAGGAGCTCGATGCGCTGGCCGCCGGCGGATTCAGCGGGCTGTGGCTGATCGGGGTGTGGGAGCGCAGCGAGGCTTCGCGGCGCATCAAGCACCTGCGGGGAAACCCCGACGCGGTGGCCTCGGCCTACGCCCTGTACGACTACCAGATCGCCGCCGACCTGGGCGGGCAGGAGGCTTTTGAGGATCTGCGGCGCCGGGCGGGAGCGCGGGGTCTGCGCCTGGCCAGCGACATGGTCCCCAACCACGTGGGCATCGACGGGCGCTGGGTGATCGAGCACCCCGACTGGTTCCTCTCCTTGCCCCGCCCTCCCTATCCGGGGTACTCGTACACCGGCCCCGACCTGTCGTCGGACCCGCGGGTGGGCGTGCAGATCGAAGACCACTACTGGGACGGCACCGACGCGGCGGTGGTCTTCCGCCGCCACGATCGCCGGACGGGTGAGGAGCGCTTCATCTACCACGGCAACGACGGCACCTCGATGCCGTGGAACGACACCGCCCAGTTGAACTACCTGCTCCCCGAGGTGCGGGAGGCCGTCATCCAGACCATCCTGCACGTGGCCCGCCTCTTCCCCATCATCCGCTTCGATGCGGCCATGACCCTGGCCCGCCAGCACGTGCAGCGCCTGTGGTTCCCGGCGCCGGGCACCGGGGGTGCCATCCCCTCGCGGGCCGCCCTGGGCATGACCGACGAGGAGTTCGCCCGACACATGCCCGAGGAGTTCTGGCGGGAGGTGGTGGACCGGGTGGCCGCCGAGGTGCCCGACACCCTGCTCCTGGCCGAGGCTTTCTGGATGCTGGAGGGGTACTTCGTGCGCACCCTGGGGATGCACCGGGTCTACAACAGCGCCTTCATGCACATGACCTCGTCCGAGCGCAACGCCGACTACCGGCGCCTGATGCGCAACGTGCTCGAGTTCGATCCGGAGATCCTCAAGCGCTACGTCAACTTCATGAACAACCCCGACGAGGAGACCGCCGTTGCCCAGTTCGGCGGCGGCGACAAGTACTTCGGGGTGTGCACCTTGATGTGCACCATGCCCGGCCTCCCCATGTTCGGCCACGGCCAGGTGGAGGGGTTCCACGAGCGCTACGGCATGGAGTACCAACGGGCGCGCTGGGAGGAGCAGCCCGACGAGGGCCTGGTGGACCGCCACCGCCGGGAGATCTTCCCCCTGCTCCACCGCCGCCGACAGTTTGCCGAGGCGGCGGAGTTCCTGCTCTACGACGTGGTGGCCGAGGGGGCGGTGCAGGAGGACGTCTACGCGCACAGCAATCGGGTGGAGGGGCAGGCTTCGCTGGTGGTGTACAACAACCGCTACCAGGAGTCTTCGGGGTGGATCCATCGCTCCGTCCCCTATCGGGACAAGCGGGCCGGGGCGCTGCGCACCCGGCACCTGGGGGAGGGCCTCGGCTTGCGGGCGGGCCACGACGACTTCGTGGTGTTCCGGGATCACGTGAGCGGTCTGGAGTACCTGCGGCGCAGCCGGGAGCTGTGCGAGCAGGGGATGTATGTGTCGCTGGGGGGCTACCAGTACCGGGTGTACCTGGACTTCACCGAAGTCACCGACACCACCGGGGCCTATGCCACCCTGGCCCGTCGCCTGCAGGGGGAGGGGGTGCCCGGCGTGGCCGCCGCCCTGGAGAGCCTGCGCACCGAGCCTCTGCGGGCCGCTCTGTACGACCTCGTGGAGGCCTGCCGCCCGTTCCTGGCCGATCTGCCGACGGAAGTGGGCCCCGAGGTCGAGGCGGCCCTGGGCCGGTTCCTGGACGAGGCGGCCCTGCTCGGCCACCTGGTCGACCGCCGGCGGGCGTTTGCGCAGTTCCCGCTCAACCTGGGGACCATGGCCCGGGCGGGGAGCGTCTTGAACGACCGGCCTCCCGCCTTCGACCCGGGGTGGCTGGTGGTCTGGGCGGCGGCGCGCCTCTTCCCGACCGGCCGGGGCCCGCTACGGCTGGAGGAGGTGGCTCTGGAGGGCGGGGAGGAGTGGGCCCGGGCCATCCCCCTCGCGGATCGCCACGCCGCCGCCATCCGGGAGTGGGGGAAGAGCCGGGCGTCGGCGGGAGGGCTGCGCCGTCTGCTGGCCGGGCTCCTGGCCGACCCGGAGGTGGCGGCTCTCCTGCACGTTCACGACTACGGGGGCATCACCTGGTTCGACCGCGACGGCTACCGGTCTCTGGGACGGGCCCTGGCGGTAGCCGGGTTGCTGGGCACCCGCAGCAAGCAGATCCCGGCTCGGGCCGCGGAACTGGCGGCGGCACTGGCCCGGGCGGAGGACCGCTCCGGCTACCGGGTGGACCGGCTGCTGGGGGAGGCGGGAGCCGAGAGGCAGGCGAGGAGCAGGAGGCCT
>Ga0068714_10005916_pt1 | contig 12749 bp, 10 predicted proteins | sample MTBNYHSulfiMetaG_FD_62988 | JGI IMG/M metagenome (GOLD analysis project Ga0068714, IMG submission 62988) | Enrichment culture microbial communities from rom New York Harbor, USA that are MTBE-degrading - MTBE-NYH (New York Harbor Sulfidogenic)... | ecosystem: Environmental > Aquatic > Marine >... | reverse complement strand
ATCATCTGCATGGTGTCGTAAATGCCCATGCCAGCGTAAACGCCGCCGCCAGGCGAACTGATATACATCTGGATGGGAGCCTCATTGTCCTCGTTGCTCAAGTAGATCAGCTGAGCGACGACCAGACTGGCGAATTGATCATTGATCGGCGCGCTCACCAAGATAATACGGTTCTTCAACAGTAACGAATAAATATCGAAGGCGCGCTCTCCGCGGCCGGTGGTCTCAATGACCATCGGGATCACAGCTTGAGGTTCAAGCATGGTTTCTCCTTTTGTCTGCTTCATTTTCTTTACCTCACACTCACTCTGATTGGTCTTGTCCTTTGGCTTCTGGCTCTTCCACTATTTCTTCGGCGACAGGCTCTTCAGCCTGGGCAACGGTTTCCTCCACCAGTGCCTCTTCAGGAGGCTCATCCGTCGCTTCACCGGCTTCACTTTCCACAATGAGACCCTCATCCTCGGCCGGTTCGCCCGGCTCCGGAAGCGGCTCACCTTTACCGATCATCCGCAAACGTTCCAGCGTGCGGCCGGTGATCTCATCGGAAACCACCTGGCTCACCAGCCCCTGCATGGCATCGCCTTGGAGTAATTTCTGCACCTGCTCCGGCGGGAGCATCTGGTTTAGCTCATCCACACGGTGCTGGGTGAGATGCTGCACTTCTTCGGAGGTCACCTTGATGCCTTCCAGCTTGGCGACTTCCATGATGACCAGCGAACGCTGCACGCGCTGCTCGGCGGAGGGCTTGATCTCCTCGCGCCAAGCCTCCATGTCGAGCTCGCGGCTTTTCAGGTAAGTGTCGATATCCAGCCCTTGGCCCGCCAGGCGGCGTTCCATCTGGGCGACGAAATCGTCGATCTCGCGCTTGAGCAGCTGGGGCGGGTACTTGAGGGTGGCCTGCTCGATGATCTGCTCGATGACCTGGCTGGCATATTCAGCGTCGTACTCCGCGGCGGCTTGCTGCTCGAGAGACTCCTTGACCTTGGCGCGCAGCTCGTCGATGGTCTCGTAATCGCCGACCGATTGGGCAAAGGCGTCGTCCAGCTCAGGCAAAATGTGCGCCTTGACCTCTTCGACCTTGACCTGGAATTTGGCTTCGGTTCCGCGCAGTCTCTCGAACTCAGAGTCCTCGGGGTAGGCGTAGGTGGTACTCTTCTCGTCGCCCGCCGCCAGGCCGGTCAGCTGCCGGGAGAAGCCCGGATAGGGCCACTCATCGCTGTCGTCGACATCCTCCCCCTCGATGATCACGGGCAAGCGGCGCTCCTCGATCAGGGTGGCATTTTCGCCCTCGTCGGCCTTTGCCCGCTCGGCGCTCAGGGCTAAATAGACGATATCGCCTTCCTGTGCAGGGCGTTCGGCAGGCTCATTGACGGCCTGCTGATCCTGTAAACGCCCTAAAAAGCTCTCTACATCCTTCTCAGTGACCTGGGAAGGCTCGTAGGGGGCTCGCAGGGCACGGTAGTCGCCTAAATCGATCTCTGGAGCCAGGGGCACCATGAACTCGAATTGGGGCGGCTCCATGCTGACGATGTTCTCCAGCGAGCCGGGGCCATAGGGGTTGATCTCGGCCTCCTCGATCACCTGGGGGTAAACGTCATCCAGCAGGATATCCAGGGCATCGTCCAGGACGGCGGCCTCGCCGACCTGCTTGACGACCACGTTGTAGGGCGCCTTGCCAGGGCGGAAGCCGGGTATCTTGACGCGCTTGGCGATCTGGCGGGCGGCCCTGCGCTTGGCGCTCGCCAAAACGTCCGGCTCTACCTCAACAGTGAGCTTCACTTGGTGGTCATCGCGAATTTCGGTGTCGATTTTCAATTGATTGCCTTTCGCGCAAACTGGGGCGATTATATCATGCCGGGTTAGCGCCAGTATCAGAGCTTCGTAAGCGATGTGTAAGCGAGGTGAATGCACAAAAAATGCACCCTCGCCAGGTGCAACGTGCTTCGAGTAGGGAAGGAGGGATTTGAACCCTCACGCCTTGCGGCACGTGATCCTAAGTCACGCCTGTCTGCCAATTCCAGCACTTCCCCGTGCCCTCGAATTATACGCGAGGAGGGGGAGGGCGTCAACAATTGCGATATAATCAGCAGCCGTTCCTACAGGAGGTCTTATTGAGCCGTCTGATCCAAACCGAGGGACCTGGCAAGCAGCGGGAACGCCTGTGCAAGGCCGTGGTGCTGGCGATCCGGGAGCTGATGAAGCAGACCAGCCCGAACACAGAAACCCGCGACCTGGCCGCCTTCATTGCCTTGGCATTATCCGAAATCACCCAGACCATCGAACGCACCGTCACACCGTGGGAAAAGCGCGATTACTGGGTGAAAGCCGACCGTTTTCGCTCGGAGTGGGCCTGGACGAGCAGCCTGAGCGAGCGGATGCGGGCCGCCGTGCTGGAAGATGACTGGTCGCAGGTAGCGCAAATCGCCATCCAGACCGGCGAGAAGCTCGGCAAAGTACAGGTCTCGGAGCGCCACCGCATGGGGACACCGTGGGAAGGCGCCTGGCAAGCTCTTTTGAAGGAGCAGCAGGGAGATTAAACACAGAACAATCGTTCTAAAGCATCTACATCGACAGAGCACAGCAGTCCTATTTCACAATACCGACAATACGTAAGATCAGGTATCCAGGCCGCCAGTGGGGGAGGGGCAAGCTGCGCAAGCTGCAAGCGAACTGAATGCGACACCCGGCCATTACACGTGGCCTTGAGAAGAACCGCTCGCGCAAGCCTGCAAAAAGGATTGCAGTTTCGGCAGTAGGGGAGTATACAAAGTTAATTGCAGTTTTATGCTTTCGATAAGTACTATTATAACAAGCATAAAACGGGGTAATTTGTGCAAGTAATTTTGCGCCAATTAGGGCAAAGGCCTCGCCAAAAGCAAACCGGGAGAGCTTACAACTCCCTTATTGACCTCATTTAGCTTAGAAATAAACGGAACGCGCCGTTCTTCGGGCCCCCCTAGGCCGCCACTGCCCCAACTGCGCTAGCTTGTTTCTCGAGGGCCGGCATAGCATAATGGGCGCACAATTGGGCCTGGGCCGCCGCAGCCCATTGCTCCGGTACGCGAACCAGCACGGCGCTGGCCAGTTTTTCGGCCTGCCGGCCAACGTTATCCCAGGCCAGACGCCAGCCATCCCGCTCGTGAGACCACCTGAGATCGCCTGTGCTGAGATCATGGGGCAAATATCCGCTTAGAGGCGGAAATTCCCACGAGAGCGACAGTCTGGTGACCTCAAAATGCTCGTAGCGCTCGAGCACCAACTGGAATTCCTGAAAGACCTTGTTGGGGATGCGAGCACAAGCCTCACTGGGAAAATCGAAGCTGAAGGTCCGCTCACCCTCATTAGTGACGCGGCTTACAGGCGCATACAGCCTGGCATCACAGCGCGCCTGGTATACCTTGGCCCTCTCGCCGTTCACGCCCAGATATTGCAAAGGCCCAAGGTAGTCCTGGAACCACACTTCCCACATCTTGAGACCGTAGTCCGCCGCCCCCCAGATCCCGACGGCAAAACGGTCGATGTGTAGGTTTTCCTTCTTCACGAGTACTCTCCTAGCCTACTTTTCGGCCTCAGTTTAGCAAACGTAGATTAGAATCAGAATAATACGGGGTTAATTCTCTATTAACACCTAAATTCGATGGCTATGCGCTATAGCCCATTTTTTACACATGAGCTATAATTATCAAAAGCAAAATGGATACCCCAACAGAACCCTCCCACTCCCCTAGCGTAGCTGAGGCGATCAGCCAGTACCTCGACAGCGTGGCGCTTTCACGCTCGGAGAACACCGCCCGCACCTACAGAAACGCCCTGACGGCCTTTTCAGAGGCGCTGAGGTCTCAGGATATGCCCCCTGACGATACGCCCATCCGGGAGCTTCCTGAGGACGCCGTAGCCTGGTTTGCCAATGCGCTGAAGAGTTTCGCCCCCACCACCGAACGGCTCTACCTGACGGCGGCTACCGGCTTTTTTGAATACCTGGCGGCCTCCCAATTGGCAGAGCCCAACCTGCCGCGCGTACGCCTGCTCGTGCGCCAGCGCGCTCGCCGCCCTGGCCAGCGCCTGCCCCAATTCCCCCGCGACGCCATCGAGCAGATCATCGCCTACTGCGACACCCTGGCCGGCAAGCCCGCCGAGAACGAGCGTGAGCACCTGCGCAATCTGAGGGATAGAGCATTTGTTCTAACCCTGGCAGACACCGGCCTGCGTGTCCACGAGGCCTGCGGCCTGCGGCGCGGCGATCTGGATTGGAACGAGGGGAAGGCCATCATCATCGGCAAGGGCGACCGCCAGGATGTGGTGCGCTTCTCCAATCGGGCCCTCAAGGCGCTCAAGACCTACCTCAACGCCCGCACCAAGCAAGATGGCAACACCGGTCGCCCCCTGCCCTCCTTGCCGCTGTTCGCCCGCCACGACCGCGGCGCGGGCGATAAGACCAAGCCGATCACCACCACCACCGGGCGCAACATCATCCAGCAGCGCGTGGGTGAGACGCTGGGCGAGAGCGCCGCCGGTACGATCACCCCTCACTCCTTCCGCCATTACTTCGTCACCACCGTGCTGCGAGCCTCAGGCGGCAACCTCAAGCTGGCCCAGGAGTTGGCCCGCCATCGCAACATCCAGGTCACCCAACGCTACGCTCACCTGAGCGACGACGAACTCGACCGTGGCTATTACGAGATCTTCGAACAGTAATCGCTTATTTACAAACCCTTAATTCTGATTTAAACTTAACTTGCTAGAATAAAGATAAAGCGCTCGAGGCAAGGAACGATGTCACAGTCTGCAGACGTTTCCACACTGAGAAAGACCATCACCGATGAGCTGTTCAAGGCGCTGGGCTTTTCCCCTTCGGGCTTGATCCGTAAGCTGCTCGACCCCGTTGTTAAAGCGCCAAGCAACCGCTTCGCCCAGCTGATCGCCCGCTTCGACGAGCAGGTAGCGAGCGTTGGCCTACACGCCGCCATTCGTGGGGTATTGCCGCGCTTCGTCAAAGACGTTCAGGTGGGCGGAGCGGAGCACATCCCTCAGCAAGGCCCGCTGCTGGTGGTTTCCAATCACCCCGGCACCTACGATGGGCTGGTGATCGCCGCTAACCTGCAACGCGACGATCTCAAGGTAATAGTGTCGGGAGGACAATTCGCCCGCGCCCTACCCGTGACACAGCATCACCTGATCCACACCACCCTGGATACCGGTGACCGCATGGCTGCCGTCCGTTCGGCCATTCGCCACCTCCGGGATGGCGGAGCGGTGCTGATCTTCCCCAGCGGCGGGATCGACCCTGACCCGGCCCTGATGCCCCCAGACGCCAAAGAGTCGTTAAAGACCTGGTCACGCAGCGTCGAGCTGTTCCTGCGCAAAGCCCCCCAGACCCAATTGCTGATGACCATGGTGAGCAACGTGCTCTCGCCCGAATACCTGCGCAACCCGCTCACACGCCTGCGCAAAAAACTCAGGGACCGGCAGAGGATCGCCGAATTCTTGCAGGTGATACGGCAGATGCTCTCCCCCGGCAGCGTGCAGCTGACCCCCCAAGTCACCTTCGCACCCCCGATGCAGCTCACAGAGATGCTGCAGGCCAACGTTCCCCAGCAATTGCAATCGGCTATCATGGAACGGGCACAGCAGCTTCTAGCAGATCACGTGGCGTCAGTACTTCCCCAGCCAGCCTGAAGCTTGATGGCCCCCTTGGCCTTTCTGAGATCGGCGATCGGCATCTCGACGACCTTCTGACAGATACGGGCGATCTTGCGCGCCGACGCGCCGCTATTCTGAGCCCAACGCCAGACCGGGGGCTGAACCGATTAGGGCGTTTCAGTGTTAAGCCTTATGCGATAGCCAGTTAAGATTCTATAAAAAGCCTGGTAATGTTTAATTGGCCATCCTGAGGCCAATAAAATAGGCTACAATTGCGACTTAGCAACCAAAAGCGATTTCAAATCTCCAGAGGTCTTATGGCAAAAACGAACAGCGACCGTCAGCGCCCACTCCTAGGAACAATTTCGATTGTCTGCGGCGGCTCCAAGGGGATCGGCAAGGCCACGGCCAAAAAACTCGTACGGCTCGGCAGCAGCGTGGGCATCGTTGCCCGCGATGTGGCTGCGCTAGAGCAAGCCGCCCAAGAAGCAGGCGCGCTGAAAAGCGACGAACGCCAATTCGTCGAGACCATCGCCTGCGACACAACCGATTTCGAGAAGCTCAAACCACTGCTGGAGGGCTTCATCGAGGCGCACGGCGTGCCGGATTACCTGTTCAACCTGGTGGGCTACGCTTACCCGCAGTACGTGCAGGAGCTGACGCTGGACGACTTCAAGGCCAACATGGACGTGAACTACTACGGCCAGCTTGTGCCGATCCTGATCTTGCTGTCGCACTTCATGCGCGAGAAGAAAGGCCACATCGCCAACGCCTCTTCGATGATGGGCTACTTCGGCATCGTGGGCTATGCCACCTATGCCCCCAGCAAGTTCGCCATCGTTGGCCTGACTGAGGTGCTGCGCCACGAGCTAAAGCCCTACGGCATCCATTTTTCCATCCTTTATCCTCCCGATACCGACACCCCCGGCTTCGAGATCGAAAACCGCACCAAGCCCAAAGAGACCGCCATGCTCTCGGAGAGCGCCAAGCTGATGAGCGCCGAGCAGGTCGCCGGGGTCTTCGTAGATGGGGTCTTGAAAAACAAGTTCAACATCTTACCGGGAGAGGCGGGATTCACCCACTTCATGTTCCGCCATTTCCCCGGAGTGGTCCGTTTCATCATCGATCGAGATTATCAGAAAGCGCGTAAGACCCTGGGCAAAGAATAAAGCCCAAGCATTTATCTCATCCTGCAAGGAGTCATTCGATGGATATTTTCGAGAAAGCATTCAATTACACCCTGGCAAGCGAGGCCAAGGAATCCGGTTTTTATCCCTACTTCTTGCCCATGTCGGGGAACGAGGGCACCGAAGCCATCTACCAGGGGAAACGCCTGATCATGTGCGGCTCGAACAACTACCTAGGCCTGACCACCCATCCCAAGGTGCGCAAGGCAGCTCAGGAGGCCATCGGTGAACACGGCACCAGCTGCACCGGTTCCCGCTTCCTCAACGGCACGCTGGAGATGCACCTGGAGCTCGAGCGTCGATTGGCCGATTGGGTGGGCAAGGAGGCCGCGCTGGTCTTCTCCACCGGAATGCAGGTCAACCTGGGCACGGTGAGCGCTGTGGTAGGCCGCGGCGACGTGGCCATTCTGGATAAGGACGACCACGCCAGCATCGTGGATGGGGCGCGGCTATCCTGGGGAGAGACCCGCCGGTTCCGCCACAACGACCTGGAGGACCTTGAAAGAGTGCTCGAATCAGTCCCCGACGATAAGGGCAAACTGGTGATCGTGGACGGGCTGTTCAGCATGGAGGGCGACATCGCCCCCCTGCCGGAGATGGTACCGCTGTGCAAGAAACACGGCGCCCGCTTGATGGTGGATGACGCCCACGCCATCGGTGTGCTCGGTGGAGGCCACGGCACGGCCGCCCACTATGACATGACCGAAGGCGTCGATTTGATCATGGGCACGTTCAGCAAATCCTTCGCCTCCCTTGGCGGGTTCATCGCCGGCGACGCGCAGGTGATCGACTATATCCAGCACCACGCCCGCAGCTTGATCTTCTCGGCCAGCATCCCCCCCTCCAACGCAGCCGCAGCGCTGGCCGCGCTGGAAGTCATGCGAGACGAGCCCGAGCGCGTCGAGCGCCTCAGCCAGAACGGCAAGAAGATGCGCGAGGGCTTGCAGGCGTTGGGTTTCGATATCGGCAATTCCTGCACCCCGGTGATACCGGTCATCATCGGCGACGACACTCGCACCTTCCAGGCCTGGCACATGCTGCTCGATAGCGGCGTGTACGTCAACGCCATCATCTCCCCGGCCACGCCGCCCGGACGCCAACTGCTGCGCACCAGCTACATGGCCACCCACACCGACGAGCAACTCGACCACGTGTTGGGCATCTTCGAGAAGGTTGGAAAACAGCTAGACCTGATCCAATAAGACAAATGACCAAGATCAAAAACGTAGTCAAACGCAGTGGGGCCACGGTTCCTTTTAACCCCGATCGTATTACCAACGCTATCTATCGCGCTGCCGTAGCCGTGGGCGGGCGCGACCGCTCCATCGCCGAAGGATTGAGCGCCAAGGTGACCCAGTACCTGGAGAAGAATCTCCCCCCAGGCCACACCCCCAGCGTCGAGGAAATCCAGGATGCCGTTGAGAAGGTCCTGGTCGAGGAGGGGCACTCCCAGACGGCCAAGGCTTACATCATCTACCGGCAGGAGCGCGCCAAACAACGCGAGCGCGAAGCCCAGGACGGCCCCAGGCTGTCACAGAACATCCCCTGGGAGAAGATCTGGCACGTCCTGGATTGGGCCGTCACCCACGGCGTGCACACCATCGAGAGCTACAACCAGCGCCTGGAGAGCGGCGATTTAGCGGAAATCATCGAGGTCGCTGAAGCAGCCTATAACAAGGACGTCTCAGAAGCCACCGAGAGCATCATCGAGCGGGCCGAAGAGGTCCGCATGGTGTTGATTACCGGGCCATCCTCCTCAGGGAAGACCACGACCACCATCAAAATCGGGCAGCGCCTGGAAAAAGAGGGGCTCAAGCTGGTCGCCCTCAACGTGGACAACTACTTCTTCGACCTGGAATTGCACCCAAAGGATGAATTCGGGGATTACGATTTCGAGACCCCACAGGCGCTCGATCTGGCGTTGATCAACGAGCACCTGCAAGCCCTTTTCGCCGGAAAAGAAGTGCTCATCCCCTATTACGACTTCAAGACCGGCGAGCGCCAGGATGAGCACACGCCGATGCAGTTGAAGGAAAAAGAGATCCTGCTGATCGACAGCCTGCACGGCCTGTTCCCGGATATGACGCGCACCATCCCAGACGAGCAGAAGTTCAAGCTATACCTCGAGCCGCTGCTGCAGATGAAGGATTCGCGTGGGAAATACGTTCGCTGGACGGATATCCGCTTGATCCGGCGCATGCTGCGCGACGCTTCCCACCGCGCCTACAAGCCGCGCAGTACGCTGGAGCACTGGCATTACGTGCGGGCCAGCGAATTGCGCAACATCATCCCTTACGTGAACACCGCCGATCACATCATCAACAGCGCCATGCCCTTTGAGCTTTCCCTGTACCGCGCCAGGCTGGGAGCCGATTTCGCCCAGTGGGAAAAGGACTATCACGATGACCCGCTGCGCGAGGATGCCTACACCAGAGCAAAGCGCGTGCACGCCGTGCTGGAGGAGATCCTCCCCATCGAGGACGATGGTCCCGTGCCGAAGGACTCGGTGCTGCGTGAGTTCATTGGGGGAAGTGTTTATCAGTATTAGGTTGGTTACGTTTATGGCTATACGCATTATACTTTGTGCATAAGCGCTGTCGGTTGCTTTTGCGCCCGCCAACCGGTATAATTGAAAACGAGCACCAGTAACCCCACCGCCCAAGAAACGAGGCCGCGGTCTATGAGCCTGCTGCACGCCTTCGGCAAAAGCTGGTCGTCCAACTCAATTCCCACCCCCTCTTTCACAAACAATTCACCTGCACATTTCCCTTGGGTAGATTTCACCCTAACTGTCGCCCCGCCCCCACCAGCCAGGAGATAACCATGCTCACGCTCCCCGAACGCATCATCTTCATCGTCGCCGCTCTTGTCACGCTTTACGCCGTGATCCGGGCCATCCAGCGCATCGCCCGTACAATCGGCCGAGGCCACGGAGAGCTGGATTGGGGTCAGGCGCCCAAACGGGCGCTGGACGCGTTCGTCAAGACCTTCGCCCTCACCCCAGTGTGGCGGGCGCGCTTCATCGCCAGCCTGTTCCACGCCTTCGTGGTGTGGGGCTTCATGATGTACATGCTGGTGAATGTCGGGGACGTGATCGAAGGCTTCGTCTCGGGCTACAGCTTCCTGGGCGAGGGCATCGTGGGAGATGTATACCGCCTGATCGCCGACCTGCTCAGCGTGGCCGTGCTGGTGGGCATGACCGCGCTATTAATCCGCCGGTTCGTCTTTAAGCCGGCGGAACTCCGCGCCAGAGAAACAACCCAGATGATCCCCAAGGCCCGCAAAGGCATCAACAAGGATTCACTGATCGTGGGTCTATTCATCCTCTTCCACGTCGGCGGGCGCTTCGTCGGCGAGACCTTCCAGGTCGCCGCTTCCGGCCCCGACCCCTGGCAGCCTTTGGCTACCGCCGCTTCCGGCCTGTGGTCTGGCTTGAGTGAATCGGGAGTGGTGCTCGGCGAGCACATCGCCTTCTGGTTCGCTATCGGCCTGATCATGCTGTTCTTCCCCTACTTCCTGTATTCGAAGCACATCCACCTGTTCATGACGCCGATCAACTTTCTGGTCGCGCCCCAGCGTCGCTCGATCGGGGAACTGGAGCCGCTCAATTTCGAGGACGAGAGCGTGGAACTGTTCGGCGCCGTCAACATCGAGGACTTGAGCCAGAACCAGATCCTGGATGCCTATGCCTGCATCATGTGCAACCGCTGCCAGGATGCCTGCCCGGCCTACACCACCGGCAAGGTGCTCTCCCCGGCGGCGCTGGAGATCAACAAGCGCTATTACCTCAACATCGAGGGGGCCCGTCTGGCGGCAGGAGAGCCCAGCGCCCAGCCTTTGCTGGAATACGCCATCACCGAGGAAGCCGTGTACGCCTGCACCGCCTGCGGGGCCTGCGTGGACATCTGCCCGGTGGGCAACGACCCGATGCGCGATATCATCGACATTCGCCGCGCTCTGGTGCTGATGGATAACAAGTTCCCGGATGAGTGGAAAGCCGTCTTCCGTGGCATGGAGCGCGCCTCTAACCCTTGGAACATTCCAGCCACCGAGCGCATGAAATGGGCCGAAGGGCTGCACGTGCCGACCATCGAGCAGAACCCCGACCCGGATTACCTGTGGTGGGTGGGCTGCGCCCCGTCCACCGACGCGCGTGCCCAAAAGACCGCCCAGGCCTTCGCCAAGATATTGAACGCCGCCGGTGTCAACTACGCTGTCCTGGGCGAGCACGAACAGTGCACGGGGGATTCGGCCCGGCGCTCGGGGAACGAATACCTGTTCTTCGAAATGGCCTCCGCCAACGTCGAGCTGCTCAACGAGGTGGCCCCCAAGCGCATCGTAGTCACCTGCCCGCACTGCTTGCACACCCTAAAGAACGAGTATCCGGCTTTCGGCGGCCATTATGAGGTCATCCACCACACTGAATTGATCGACCAGCTGATGGCGGCCGGGCAATTGAAGCTGCAAGATGGGGGCAGCGAAAGCATCACCTTCCACGATCCCTGCTACCTGGGCCGCCACAACGGCATCCTGGACGAGCCGCGAACGGTCTTGAACGCCGTGAACGGCGACCTGGTCGAGATGGCGCGCCATGGGATGAAGGGCTTTTGCTGCGGTGCGGGCGGCGCCCAGATGTGGAAGGAAGAGGAGGAGGGCGAACTGCGAGTGAGCGCCGAACGCATGCGCGAGGCCATCGCCACCGGCGCGGATACCTTGGCGGTGGGCTGCCCCTTCTGCATGATCATGCTGACCGATGCAGCCAAGGACGAGGGCACGGCCATGCAGATCAAGGACGTCGCCGAGATCGTGGCAGCCAAGCTGCCAGGCTAGTTGACACACACCCTAGATACAAAAAAAGCCCAGCAATGCTGGGCTTTTATCTTCCTAGCGATGAGGTTTACAGAATCCCTTCTAGGATTCCTTCCACGCTCTGATAGAGCTGTGACTCGCTCCCCAATTCGATCAACGGGCGGCCCTCGTATTCGAACTCAGCCATCTCCTCATCGGCGGGGATAACGCCGACGAGAGGAATATCCAAGGCATCGATGCGCGCCTGCAAGGGCGCCGGTATCTCCCCCATCAGGCGATTGAGGATCAGATAGGCGTTCTTGATGTTGATGTCCAGCTCGTGGCGATAGCTAGCGATGCGCTCAGCAGCGACAACGCCTCGCAGCGAGGGGTCAGTGATCACCAGCAGATGATCCACGTCGCGCGTCGTGCGGCGGCTGAGGTGTTCCATACCAGCCTCATTGTCGATCACCACATAGCTATATTGCTTGCCGATGCTGTCGATCACCTCACGCAAATTGTGATTGACGGCGCAGTAGCAACCAGGGCCTTCCGTGCGCCCCATAGCGATCAAATCGCAGCGATTGCCCTCCGCCAGGGCAGTGCGTACCTCGTAATCCAGGTAATCGCGCTTGGTCATGCCGCCGGGCAACGTGCCCATGGCCGCCCCACCGGCCGTCAGCGAGGATTTCACTTTATCGAGCAAGCCCTCACGGATCTCGCCGACGGTCCATTCGAGGTCCAGGCCGAGCACGATATTCAGGTTGCTGCTGGGGTCGCCGTCAATGGCCAGGATCGAACCGGGCTGCGATTGAATCAGATATTTGATGACCATGGCAGCAATGCTGGTCTTGCCAGTGCCCCCCTTGCCTGCTAAAGCGATGGTGGTCGTCATGCTGATTTTCCTGTCTGCTGTTTCTCTATGAGCTGATTGATGGATTTGGCTATGCGCAATCCGGCGGCCTTGATTTCCGGCACGTAATCGTAGACCGCCTCGCCAAGCCGGTCGGCCTCCTGTACCGCCAGCGTGGCGGGCAAGACGCCCAGCACGGGGATGCCCGGCGATTCACTTTCGATGAATTCGGCCTCCTGCTCGTCGCGAACCTTGTTGCCCACCAGCCAGAGCCTCGCCAA
>Ga0068714_10005912_pt1 | contig 12764 bp, 15 predicted proteins | sample MTBNYHSulfiMetaG_FD_62988 | JGI IMG/M metagenome (GOLD analysis project Ga0068714, IMG submission 62988) | Enrichment culture microbial communities from rom New York Harbor, USA that are MTBE-degrading - MTBE-NYH (New York Harbor Sulfidogenic)... | ecosystem: Environmental > Aquatic > Marine >... | reverse complement strand
TCGGAATCACCGATCCGCAGGCCCTGTACCGGCTGCTCGACCTGAGCGAAGGGGCTGGCGGTCGCTTCGATCTGCGCGTCTTTGAAAGCGGCGGTGTAAGCTTCCATCCAAAAGCGTACGTTTTTTATTTCAGCGATCCGCCCGGCAGCGGCGTCGCCTATGTGGGCAGCTCCAACTTGAGTGCACAGGCACTCGAAGACGGCATCGAATGGAACTACCGCGTTATCCCGGCTCAGAACAGCAGAGGGTTTGATGCTGTCGTGAGCGCTTTTGAGCGGCTCTTCTACCACACCAAGACCAAGCCCGTCGACCACCGCTGGATTCAGCGATACCAGCAATCGAGAAAGCCGCCGTGCATCACTGCCCCGGCTGAAACGGCCCCTGATGACACGGCTCAAGACGCTCAGCAGAGATGGGATAGGCCATCAGCTCAACCGGTGCCAGCCGAGGTGGTACCGGAAGAGCCCCAGGCGCCACCCGAGCCACATTGGGTGCAGGCGCAGGCACTGCAAGCCCTTCAGGAAACCCGTGCTGCGGAAAATGGTGCTGGATTGGTTGTGCTGGCAACCGGCCTTGGCAAAACCTGGCTGGCGGCATTCGACTCGGTAGCCTTTCGTGCAAAAAGGGTGCTTTTTGTCGCGCACCGCGAGGAAATTCTGCTGCAGGCACTCAAAACCTTCCGTCGCATCCGCCCTGCGGCGAGCCTTGGAATGTACAACGGAACGGAAAAGCTGCCCGTCTCTGATGTCCTGTTCGCCTCCATTCAGACTCTGGGAAGAATCGAGCACCTTCGCCGTTTCAGCCCCGCCGCTTTCGACTACATCGTAGTGGACGAATTTCACCATGCCGCTGCACGCAGCTACCGAAGGTTGATCGACTATTTCCAGCCGAAGTTTCTGCTCGGTCTCACCGCAACGCCGGAACGAACCGACGGAGGTGACCTGCTGGCACTGTGCGGCGAGAATCTGGTTTACCGATATGATCTAATGGAAGGGATCAGAAAGAACCTGTTATGTCCTTTCCGCTACTTCGGCGTTCCGGATGAAGTGGATTACAGCAACATTCCCTGGCGCAGCGGCCGCTTCAACGAGGAAGCCCTCACCCGAGCTGTGGCCACTCAAAAGCGTGCCTGGAATGCTCTCGAACAGTATCGAGCCCGAGCCGGCCGGCGCACGCTGGCATTCTGCTGCTCGCAGCGTCACGCCGATTTCATGGCCGGTTTTTTCGCAGAGCAGGGTATTTCGGCTGCCGCGGTGCACTCCGGCCCGACGAGCGCCCCGAGAGCGAGCATGTTAAAAAAACTTGCAGAAGGGGAGATCGAGGTGGTCTTTGCCGTCGATATGTTTAACGAGGGCGTGGATCTTCCGAATGTCGATACCGTGATGATGCTTCGGCCGACCGAATCGCGAATTCTGTGGCTCCAGCAATTCGGCCGCGGTCTTCGGGTCTGCTCGGGCAAGGATCATCTGTGCGTCATCGACTACATCGGCAACCACCGCACCTTCCTCCTCAAGCCGCAGACGCTGCTCGGGCTCGGCCGCAGCGATTATGAGCTCGCCCTGGCACTGGAGGCGATTCAGCAACGAAAGATCGATCTTCCCGCTGGATGCGAGGTGACCTACGAACTCGAGGCCATAAACATCCTCCGTGCGCTTTTGAGGCCGCCAAAAGATGACGAAGCTCTGCGCACCTGGTACAAAGATTTTACCGAGTCCCACGGTGAACGGCCGACTGCGGCCGAAGCATTCCATGAAGGCTATAATCCGCGTTCAACCAGAAAATCTTATGGCTCATGGCTGCGGTTTGTCGATGCCATGGACGGCCTTTCGGAAGATCAGCAAAAAGTGCTGGAGCATTCCGCCACCGGTGAACTGCTCGACATTCTCGAGATCACACCCATGACCAAGAGCCTGAAAATGGTCGTCCTCACGGCCATGCTGAACACAAATCAACTGCCGGGGCAAATGGAGATGGAGGACCTCACCGCTGCCTTCGCGCGGGTGGTGCGGCGCTCGGCAAAACTGAAAACGGATGTTGAAGTCGATCTCGAGAACAGCAGAGCCCTCCGCAAGTATCTTGAGCAGAATCCGATAGCCGCATGGGCCGGCGGAAAGGGCACCAAAAATAAAGAATTCTTCTCCTATCGCAACGGGATTTTCCAGACCACCTTTTCCATCGAGGAGGACCTTCGTCCAATATTTCAGGATCTTGTCCGCGAAATAACCGACTGGAGGCTTGCCGAATATCTGCAGCGACCGTCACTGAAAACAGCCGATGCAGGCGAAATCATCTGCAAGGTCAGCCATACGGGAGGTCGGCCTATCCTTTTTCTTCCGAACCGCGATCTGCAACCAGACATCCCTAGCGGTTGGACAGATGTTCTCGTGGAAGGAGAACCGCATGAAGCCAATTTCGTCAAGGTGGCAGTCAACGTGCTCCACCGAAAAGGCGAGTCAAAGAATGTGCTTGCCGAAATTCTCCGCGGATGGTTCGGTGCCGATGCGGGCTTACCCGGCACGAGGCACCAGGTCGTATTTAGAAATACAGATAAGGGTCTAATTCTTGAGCCGGCAAAGCACGAAGCGATATGAACGAGCCGGGGGCCAACTTCATGACTATTTCGGCAAATTTCTTCTTGACGAACTCCGCCGTTTCTCGTGGGCGATTGTAATATAATAAATAAATCTCACTCCGGTTTTTGAAACGATTAACGTTAACCAGGATGATTTCGAGCGTTCCCGATGTTTGGGATCAGAACAAGCTGAATTTTTGAAACAGATTCGTTCGACCATCGGCTGCGTCATTACAGAATACGAACGACGAGCCATTCATTAACTGGTTATTGCCACCTTATCAATTGCGATCATAATGGGTACTGAGCATGAGCGAAAAGAATGGTAACAGCAAGAGGCGACACGTTTTTATCAGTCATCACCACAAAGATGATGCCGAAGTGGATAAGCTAACCAATCTTTTGAACCGCCGTGGTTACGATATTCGTAACAGTTCGATACGGGCGAAACCAGCAAACCAAGAAAGGCTTAAAAACGGCCTAGTGAAGGACGAGGTTATTCGACGACTGCTTAGAATGAAAATCTCCTGGTCCGGTACTGTTGTGGTCCTTATAGGGAAGGAAACACATTCGAGGCCGTGGGTAAATTGGGAAATTAAAGAAGCGGAAAAGCAGGGAAAGCGGATTGTAGGCGTCTGGGCGCAGGGAGCCCAGGAGTCGGATCTTCCTGAAAATCTAAAGAAATATGCCGATGCCGTCGTGGGCTGGCAATCCGACAGAGTTTTGGAAGCCATTGATGACCAAATCAACAACTGGTATGATCCCGATGGTAAAGAGAGGCCGAGCCAGCCGATAGCGCGATATCGGTGCTAATGTGGTGTTTTGATATCGTGAAGCTTTATACATATATCGTAGCGCGAGACTACGGCTTCGCCCCAAATCCTTTCTTTGGATTTTGCACGCTTGCAACGTGCAAGCCTGTGATACGGAGAACCGCCAAAGTTAACGACTGGATTGTTGGGACAGGTTCGAAACGCTATAGTCTCGACGGTTTTGTTGTTTACGCAATGAAGGTCGCGGAGGTTTTGACCTACGATGAATACTGGGAAGATGATCGTTTCCAGAAAAAAAAGCCATATCTGAGAGGCAGTTTAAAACAGGCGTTCGGTGACAACATATATCATCGCGACCCAAACTCAAAAATGTGGTTACAAGAAAACTCACATCACAGTCTTCCGGATGGACGTCCCAATCCTGCTAATGTTGACCACGATACAAATGTTTGCCGAGTTCTCATTTCGGTTGAATTTAAGTATTGGGGCGCGTCAGGTCCGAGAATTCCAGATCGATTTCGTAGTTTTCAAAGCAAGGACGTCTGCTGTATGACTCAGGGCCATAAATGTAGCTTCCCGGCTCAATTAATGAGTTCCTTTATTGAGTGGGTCCAACTGACCCCCGGAGGAGGTTATATAGGAGAACCGGCAGAGTTCAAGTTTCAACTGAGGGGATAGAATGAATTACCATTCACAGGGATTCCTTCGTTTCTCAAATAAGGGAAAGCGGGCGACGTTTGGTGATTTTGCAAAAGTATTAATTTGGCCACTTCGCTCTAAGAGAAATGCAACACGGCAGTTTTCGCGAAATGTACCCAACGGGCACTCTTCTTATCTCTCTACCATTTCACTCAACTCACGGTATTTTGAGGCTAAAAACAACATATTAGTTGATATGGTGCATCCTTTTTTAAGTATTACTTGGAATCTTCTGCGCGCCAACCTCAACTAATGAATAAACTCTTACAAGTTCTTTCTGAAGTTCACGCATTAGCCAACGTAACGCAGTCCAATCACTCAAGAACGAATCGAGATCAGGAAACTCTTTCTGGCGCTCAATCGGATTCAGGCGTGGATTACTTTCATTTTCCCACCAGTGCCGGTACTTGACCTGCCATTTCTCAAGAAATGGTCGCAATACATCTTCCATAACTTTACTTATCATTACTCCAAGATGTTCTTTATTGTTCCCAGAGATTTTACCCACAGGAAATTTTCGCATAATATTGCGCGCTTCCTGAAAAAATTTATAAAGTGAAATGAGGCTTTCCATATAAAGTTCTCCTTCGAAATTCGTGCATTTAATGTCACTGCATTTGCCGGTTACTGCAACTCGAGTTGAAAGCTCAGTATATAGTTCCCAGGCACATTGCCGATCATCATCACTAAGCTCTCCACCAAGCTGAACGATGCCTAAATTTAAAGAAAACGAGCCCTTATTTAGAGTCGGCATCTCTTATCCTTCCTTTTTAGAATTTCGGTGAATGTGGATTGTGGAGTTTGACATATGCAATTTAAAAATATGCCTACAGAAAACTTACTATAGTAGCCATAAACGGCATACGATATCTATATGGTCTTGAAAGTGATCTAGTTTGTGAATCCCACCGATTAGTAACACGCTTCCGAATAATCGCGCAAGCAGTGGATGCTCTTCAGTTCACCGGTATTTCCTTTATCGGATTGAGAGCCATTAAACGACCAGTAAAGTGAATGTTAAGGGAGAAGCGTTTTGGTTACCAGTGAGCGACGTGATTAAATATTTAACGCTAACTCGTGTAACGATCGCCCTTGCACTTCAGGCAATCAGGATCTGGGACCCCACGGAGTTTGCCGAAAGCTAGATATTTTTGTGCCGGGCAGCCTGTGCCGCATCTTGGCAGCATTTTGCAGCCTCTACAAGGAGCTGTTTCGGCGTCGTCTTTCATGTTCCGGAGTAGCTTTAGATATGGTGAAGATCTCCAACATTCGTCCAATGACCACTTGTCCAGCCGGGAAAACTCTTCAGTGCCAACCACGTCTTGTGCTTTCAGGTTCTTAAATGCGTCACAGGGGACTATCGTCAAATCCGGCCTCACAACCAACCGATCACGGCCAGCTCCACACGTCGGCCAGTCACTGAAGTACATAAAGTTGTAGGGTGATCCAGTTCGAATCGCATATCCAGCTGCACGCAGATGAAGGATGGCTCTCCGAAGCTCAATATTCTGGATACGATTCAACCTATTGTGGAGATCCGCTTTCCCCCGTCCATGAGGGACAAAACGGAGGACACTCGTACAAGTTGCCCCTAGTTTTCGCGCAAGTTCTACAACCGCTGAGAGGTCACGGTAATTTATGGCCAACGGAACGAAATGCACCTCTACATTTATTCCTTCACCGTCAGCGCATTGCATTGCCATAATTAAAGAATCAAAGCTGCCATCTCCACGAGTAACTGCCTCATGGCTATCTGGTGAGGCACCGTGCATGCTAAAGATTAGTCGTGCAACACCGGCTTTCCCAAGTTCCCTAATTCTCTGCTTTATATTGGGTGCACTACCAGAACTATAGACTATCACATCAAGACCGACCCGGCGCGCCTCCGCGACGGCGTCTTCGAGAGAATCCCAGAGCATTGGCTCGCCACCAGAAAACGATACTTTCTTTGCACCGATCCTGGCGGCTTCACCAACTACGCGCAGGCAGTCCTCCCGCGATACTATCGCAACCTTATCCGGCCCTGCGCTACTTGAGCAATGTCGACACGAGAGCAAACACTTATCGGTCAGCTCGAGTTTGAATTCATGAAGGAGAGGCAGTGTCACTGACTGTTCTCCGCAGACCTGCTGATACCGCACCTAAATATGGTGGGCATCTCAATGGATTTAGAATTTATGCCGTAAATGCGCTCATTGATACCCCACTTAGGAGGATACCAGTATTCAATCGGGGTAGATTGTGGGCGGAAAACCCGCTTAATCTTATTTCTTCCATTACCGACAATTTGTGGAAATCGCACACGAGAGTATTTGTCTATTTCACAAAAGAGGTTCTGGCAGTCAACAAGTTGTAGAGGGCGGCCCCACAGATCAGGAAAGTCCAGTCCTCTGGATTCGAATTCCCTTTCCTGCCCCTCTGCCACTGCCCGTATAATGTCAGATTCACTTAGACCTCGATTATTCGCAAAGCACTTTGAGATTCCGCTTCGTGCACCTGGGCCTGGAACAACAAAATCAAATTCCGAGAAATTAATAAAGGGGCTGTAATTAATATCGATACAATACTGGTAAGCCAGAAAATCGCCTATCGTTGGGTACGAAAGCAATAGCATGAACATTTCTTTCATGCTAGTGGCAGAACAAAGGCGTCCTGGAAGATCGTCCTTCATCATTTTGGTCAAGAGTTCAAGGTGCATAGAATGCTTTGCCATAGACTTTCGGTTCGGCCCTCCCGAAGGCATTATATATGCCCCCGAATAGATTTTTTGTCCCGAACATTTAGCTCTTTGTAGCACGGCATCGTAAGAGCGACTTGAGAATTCACACCAGGTTACCTCGCCGAACTCATGGACAAATAGTTCCCATGTTTCGATCTTATTAAAGAATTTAAAAAGTAGAATCCGAAATATTGTTTCCAGCGGAGATGGATCCCCAGAATATATTACTTTCCGCAGTAAATACTGACTGACCCTATCGGAAGCCCTGTAAGCGTTTGTGAAACTGAAACGAGCTAATATTTCGTCATCAGTCCACGGCTCAGGCTTTCCTGCTAGCCGCCGAAAAAAAATCCGTTGACGTTCCACAGCGAAGTGCCAATAGGCATCGTAGACCGGCGTCATGCGCAAGGGAGATCTGAGCAGAAAGTTCAACCCAGCACTTGAGCTCGCCTCTTTAGGTTCTTTGGCGATCTTTAAGGTTGAATTCTTTTGCTGCTTTTTCATTGGGAAGGTCGCTCTAATTCACTCGGTGGAGAAAATCCCTGATCTTCTGATTGCGATGGAGATCTCCTACTAGAGTGCTGTTCGGTTGTACCGACAGTGGATTCTATGGCGGAGGGTTGGTGACTGGGTGTTACTCCTCTATCGAAGAGTAACCAGGTAACGAGAGCGCTCGCGAAGGCGGCAAGTAACCCGGCCACGGTTAGGACAACAATGCTCTTTGCGACTCGCACCCAGAATTCGACTTTTTTGAGTCGAACATCGAGTGCTGTTGGTGAAGGGACTTCCCCTTGCAATGACATTACATCCATTGCAGTGATTTCTACTTGATTTTGGTGGTTGCCTTTGTAGATATCCGAGGTCTCACGATCCAGCGAGGCAAACCACAGCAAAAAGGTGGGTGCGCCAGGTTCCAAGACTATTGGACTACTTCCAGCGTTGTATACTGAAAATTTTAGACAGCCGTAAAATCCGGGATCAACATGGAATCCAGATATGTTTACCATGCCTTTGAACTTGATTCCTGCCTTGATAGAAATGAAGCCGATAGCATCTGGAGGTATTCTAATTTTCTCTACAGTGATAAGAAGAGCAAACTGGCCGGGGGGAATAACGAGTTGTTCACCCTTTTGCAGAATTCGGCGTTTTGCGGGGCGGTCCGAAGTGCGGAAGACCTGGTTGGCAAGCCCGAGTTCATAAGCAGCACTCTGCACTCGATCTATCTGAAAGGGCTCGATGAGTGCTTCCGCTTGTGCCCTCTGGGTTAAGGTCTCAGATGACCAAAATGACACTTTGGAGTCCTCCATGTGCAGACATTCGAATGCGGGTGCCTAGCATTCGTGCCACGAAAAAAGAAGGTGCTTTATCTTGCGGCCCTGACTCGCACAGCAAATTAAAATTTAAGGTGGCAGGCCATCGGTGATTTTTATATCATGGCCGATGTTAATGTCGCAAGGATGGTAGTAAACTAGCATTCTCATTTTGAACCATCGGTACCCCCCTGCCCCCTAAAAAAGGCTTCGGTTTATGTCTGCTCTTGACTTATGGACTCGGAGAGTGGGGTACAAATTTGATGGACTGGTGGAATAATACCTGTGCTATTTTGCTCTGGATGGCGTATTCCTTGTCCTTGAGCTTGAAGGGAGCACCCCAAGAAGGAGGGGGTTAGCCATGAACAGAGGGTATCTGTAGATCTTGGAGAACTGCAGGTGATGCCACCTGGCTTTATGGACGTCTATCTGGGCAATGATCGAATTCGCTGCCGCATCCGATTCCTGTTTCGATTATGATTACGAGGACAAGGGGACGCTGGTTCTAAAACAATTTGTTCCTATTTCGGCGGGACTTATTGTCGAAATCATGCTCAGGAATTCAAGAATGGATGCGCCGACCCTTCTTGCGAATCTGAATCGGTTAAGGTTTAAATCTTACTTTTTAACCACGGAGGCACTCGATAGAGCCTTGTTCAAAACCGCCTCCGCATCATTCACATCAAGGCCCTAATAGACGGGAATTCCAAATTGTTGAGAAAGCTCATAGGCGGTTACTTTATTGACGGCAATCCCGCCGATGAGAACGGGTAAGTTCAGTGCGGCTTCTTTCATGTCTGCCAGCAGGGCGTGAAGGCCACTCACACGTTCATTTTTCATACATGAAACCGCAAGCGACGACACATTGTGCTGATCAAGAGACTTCAGCCAGGCTTGCGGTTTCAGGTTCGCGCCGAGATCGATCACCTCGTATCCGCATCCCTGCCAAACCAATCTGATGAGGTTCTTGCCGCCATCCTGACGCGCCGGGTCTATTGATAAGTTTTAGGTTTTAGGTGAATTGATGTGCGCTACCAAAGGATGGTTGCCATTACTCTTGCACCAAAATCGCATTGCGGATGGATATTCGAAGGTGAATTGACCCCCCTTCTTGACAATGCCTGCCGATATACACTAATTCTATGTAAAGATGACGACTTACCGCGATCAATGTGTGTGGTTCTTCACCAAAAAGATAGTGGAGGTAGCTAATGCCCACTAATGTAATCAATATCAGAGGCTTAGATGAGGATGATGCAATAATGCTTGAAAGGCTGGCTGAGCGTTTAAAGTCTGCAAGAAAGCCGAAAGCATCCAAACCAGAAGAATCTGAAGGGAATGACGGCTTTTTGAGAAGCGCCGGTTCATGGAAAGGACTTATTGAAGGCGAAAAATTGATTCGTGACATATACTCCGATAGGCTGGTCTCCACCAGACCGGAGTTCAAGCTGTGAAAGTAGGCTACCTGATCGACACGGACTAAATTATTCATTATCTGATCGGAACAGAGCACATTCAGCGCGAATTGAAACAACTCCGGCCGGAGGGACTGGCAAGCGAGAGGTTTTAAGCTTTAGGTTTTAAGTTTTAAGTGGAAGAATTTAGCCATCGAAGCATGGTCCCGCCTGCCCTCGTGCCAAAATCAATCTAATCATGCCCGATTGAAAGCTATTAAAAGAAAAAACTGAATTACTGACAGGCGGCAACTGAAAATGCAGCCATGTCTGAAACCTTGATCCGGTCCTCCCTACCGACTCCCTTTGCCTGGCTGAAACCGTCGTGGGTTTCGGTATAGAGTGCTTTTATATCGCAAATGGCGGTTCGCAATTGCCGGCGAACGGATTCCGCATCGGATGCCTTCAACAAGCTCCGCATAAGCAAAGCCATTTGCTGGCGCGTGGATTGTTCATCGATTATGGGAAGATTTACGTAGGAAGGGGACGCTGGTTCTAAAAAAACTTGTTTCTATTTCGGGACATATTGTGGATATCAGGGGCCAAGGAAACGCCCTTTAGTCAGGGGCCAGGGGACGACCTTTAGAAGGCTCGGGGTCAAATCTGCTCTTGACTCATTTATTAATCTGGGATGAATACGATGACCAGAGTATGCAGGACACTGTCGGCAGGTGCCTGAACTAAAAGTGAGTCAAGAGCAGACTTGACCCGATTTTCTGATGAAAGATCAGGTGGATAACCTGGCGGAAAAAACCGGTTCGCCCTCGAGGGCAGCGTTGAACGGGTTGCTGACTCCGCCCGAGCGAGGCGACCTGCAGAATTATCGATCCACAGGTCATATCATAGATGCCGCCAATCAGTTGATCAGAGACAACCAGGACCGCATGAAAATCGGCCAGGAAATAAGGCTCAATGATTGACGTTCCAAAGATCCACCGGGCGGCCGATGGGCTGGAATCGATCCGCTGATTCGAGGCAAGGTCCAAATAATCCAGGTAGTTGATGCAGAACAACAAGCAGCGGCCCTGGCCGATGAAATAAGCCGTTTGCAGCGACTCGATGCCAATCTCAAATGGACTGATTGCGCCATTTTATCGCGCACCCGCGAAGCGCTTCACCCCATTCGTGCTCTGCTGGAACATCAATGGATTCCCGTTACGTGGACCATAGATCGAGACAAGGTGCCGCCTCTTTACCGCATCCGCGAAATTGCGAGTTCTTTGGTGACCCTCAAGGAACGGCGAAAAGACCTGTGCTCCGCGAGCGAGCTGATGTCAGATTTGCATAAGCGGTTTCAACATGGCACTGAAAACGCCTGGGTTTTACTGATGGAAAATCTCTTGCAGAGTTTTCGGGAAGAAACTGTCAATGCTGAACTGCCGGTAGAGCACGCGATCGAATATCTCTATGAAACGCTGACCGAACAACGGCGAGACCATTCCTTCGGCGGCGGAATCTATATAAGCACTGTGCACGGAGCTAAGGGCATGGAATTCAACCATGTTTTTATCCTGGATGACGGCTGGCCCGGAGGCAGGAGGAAAAGGGGTCAGCCCTTGACATGAGACATTTTTCTTAAGCGATGGCTTATGTGGCAAGACACGCTTTTTAGTTATTCAGTTTTTATTTGGTGAATTTCTTTTTGGCATTAACCAGCCACAGTGACCCGCTTAAACAAAGATTCGGCGCAGCTCCATCTCGACGTTGAAGTTCGGATCATTGAGCCGCTGGGCGATTAGCAAAGCCAGATCGCGGCCGGATACGACTCGTGCCACCTTTCCCTGCATGACGTGTTCTTTCAGCTTGGAAGATGCGTCCCGTGAAAGGGTATTGGCCACAAATAGTGGATAAGAATACGGCATGGACAGTTGCAGGTAATCCCGCATGGCTCTTATGTCTTCAACCGGTGCTGCCCAGCGACCGGCCTTGGCGTCGATGATCAGTTCAACTATTTGGCCGGCTGGAGAAGTATAACGGGCGATACAATCCGGTTCTGCACTGCCGGGTTTTGAATTGCCACGGATTTCGACCTGACAGCCCAAGGCGCGGAACGTGTAGGCGACCACCAGTTCCCATTCATCAGCGCGTACGTAATCTTCGAGCAGTCCTGAAAGAGCGGGTGGAATCCACCCTCTCAACAAAGCTTCGCGTTCGTCCTTTCCTGGGTCCGGCTTATTTTCTTCTATGTCGTTTGGCATTTCGGTTTTCGCTTCAGCCGGGGCAGTCGCGCCGTTGCATGACCTCCCATTTTCTACGAATGATTTTCGAGCAAACTTTACAACGTCATCGAACCATTTAAAATCAAGGTTTTGATCTTTATCTTCTGGTCGTACGATGATGCCCGAAATAGGTCCTTTGAGGAAAGGTCTGGGCACGGCCTTCATTTTATCGAGCCAGCGGCCCGAGAGGACAGGTGCCTGTTCTATGCTGGCGGCAATGCCTTGAAGTGAGATATCATAGGTATATTGCGTTATCTTAACGACTTCTCCGATTGCGAGGATCCTTCCGTCCTCAAGGACAGCCGCAAATTGAGCTCCCTTTCGAACATGTATGCCTTTGCCCACCCAGGCTTCAAACTGTCCCTTTTGGAAGGCATCAAGGGCCTCTTTAGCTCGTGATTTCCAACAAACGAACGTCACTGGCCAGATTCCATTATCGTCCATCGCTGATTTCCTCTTGTATCCACGTACGTCTATACACTTTCCTGTGCCAAGCCGGCATGAGATCTCAACCACGATTTCCAAACAAAAAACCCGCCTCCAAGAGTAGGAGCGGGTTCCTGGCATGCCTTACTGAACATTTACCTGACAACCCCGCTGTCCTTGCTGGACCGGTGGCTTTGCGCCCCATCCTCTCGGAAGGTTTGCCCTTCGGTAAAGAAAGCGATCTTCGCGTTCAACGTAGCAGATTGGCTTTATTTTACAATAGGCAAAAGTACCTATTTTTCCAATGAAATCGCAGCAGCTGACAAATTGTTCTGCTCAATGGTTCTCAGCCAGGCTTGGCGCAAAAAGGAGGGACGTCCTTAAGTTCTTCAGTTTCCAGCAGTTGGACTTCCTCTTGCCGAACCCAGTGCCGCCGCGCCGGTCAAACAAAAATGCGGCGGAGTTCCATTTCGACGTTGAAGTTCGGGTCACTGAGCCGTTGGGCGATCAGCAAGGCCAGATCGCGGCCGGATACGATGCGGGCCACTTTTTTCTGCATCACGTGTTCCCGTAGCTTTGCAGAGGATTCCCG
>Ga0068714_10005910_pt1 | contig 12764 bp, 13 predicted proteins | sample MTBNYHSulfiMetaG_FD_62988 | JGI IMG/M metagenome (GOLD analysis project Ga0068714, IMG submission 62988) | Enrichment culture microbial communities from rom New York Harbor, USA that are MTBE-degrading - MTBE-NYH (New York Harbor Sulfidogenic)... | ecosystem: Environmental > Aquatic > Marine >... | reverse complement strand
CTGTGGACCTCGACGCCGCCGGGCATGACGACGAGGCCGGCGGCGTCGACGATCTCGGCGCGGTCGCGGTCGACCTCGCCGGCCGCGACCACGCGACCGTCCTTGACCCAGACGTCGGCGACCTGCCCGTCGAGGCCGTTGCGCGGGTCGTAGACCCGCCCTCCGAGGATGCCGAGCATCATGTCCTCACCGCCTCGATGAGGCGCCCCAGGATCTCTTCGTCCGTGGGGCGCCCCGTCTCGATGACCTGACTCAGGGGGATCGGCACGTTGTCCATGCGGTACGCCGTGCCGGCGGCGTCGACGCCGTAGGCCGCCGTCGGGAAGAGCACGGTGGCGTGCGACGCGGTGACGCTCGGCCCGTGGTCGAGCACGATCGTCGGGATGCGCTCGAGGTGGGCGGCCGCCGGCCGCGGGAAGTGCGCCCCGGGGTCGGAGGCGAGGATCACGGCGGCGTCGGCGGCGCGCCGCGCCAGCATGTCGACGGCGGTGAACTCGCCGGGGCTGAACTGCGGGTAGCCGCGCGCGTAGCTCACGGCGAAGGGGTACCCGCTCGTCCACGTGAGCACCTGGTCGGCGCCGGTCACGTTGCCGTGCCCGCGCATCGGGATCACCGAGCACTTGGCGTACTCGTTGAGCTCGGCGACCAGGGTGAAGAGCTCGGCGACGTTGAGCTGCCGCGCGGCCGTCATCGTGAGGCCCATGCCCATGAAGAAGAGGCCGTAGCGGCACGACTTGAGACGCTCGACGAGCCCCCTGAGGTCGGCCACAGGCACCCCGCCCACCGTCTCACCCTCGGGCTCGCCGCCCTGCACGAGCAGGCGCAGCGTGCTCAGCACCTCGTAGTCGCAGCCCGGATCGATCTGGAGGAAGCGGTCGGCCTTCTTCGCCGTGCCGGTCTCGCGCACGTCGACCACGTACATCGTGCGGTCGGCGCGCCCGTTCGGCGTCAGCGCGCCCTTGGCGTTGAGCGAGTAGCGGGCGAAGTGCCGCAGGTGCGACTGGTCGGGGTTGCAGCCCCAGAAGACGAGCAGGTCGGCGCGGTCGCGGACCTCGCCGAGGGTGCAGGTGGGCTCGCCGACGGCCTGCATGGCGAGCCCGGTCGGCCCGTGACAGACCGACGACGTCGAGTCGACGATCGCCCCGATGCGGTCGGCGAGCTCGACCGCCTTGCGCTGCGCCTCGCTGGCCGACGAGCTGAGGCCGTAGATCAGCGGGCTGTCGGCCGCCCTGAGGATGTCGGCGGCCGCGGCGACGGCCGCGTCCCACTCGACCTCCTCGCCCCTGACCAGCGGGCGGCGCGGGCGCGGGTCGTAGTCCATGAAGATGCCCTGGCCGCTCGAGCAGGCGCGCTTGACCTTGACGATGCGCGCGCCCTCGACCTCGACCGCGATGTCGTCGCAGAGGCAGCCGCAGAACGGACAGGCGACGTGCTCGACCACGGTGCTCATGACCCCTCGCCTCCGCCGCCGGCCGGCGCGGCGCCGGCCGGCTCGACTTCGACCGTCAGCCCCTTGAACGAGGGCATCCCCGTACCGAACGTCTCGGTACCGACGAGGCCGTTGATGGTCGTGCCCATGGGGACGAAGACGAGGCCGGCGGGCAGGGCGCCCTCGTGCGCGGTGAGCGCGATCTCGCCGACCTCCGTACGCAGGGTGGCGCGGCCGCCGTCGGCGATGCCCAGCCGCGCCATGTCGCCGGCGTTCATCTCGACGATCTCGGTCGCCGCGTGGTACTCCGGCGAGTCCTTGCCCTTGTGCATGCCGATCGCCTGCTTACGCGTGCGACCGCTGATCAGCGTGAGTCTCTCGCTCACGGCGCACCTCCCTTCGCCGGCCGCCGTGTTGCAGCCTCCCGTACATTGTAGCCGCCGCGTCATGGAGATCGGCGAGGCAGGCGTCGCGGTCCGGCGCCCCGCCCGCGAACACCGTGCACACCGGGTGCCCCGCGGCGATCTGCTCCCCGCTCCCCGGCACGTCGCGAACGGCCGGCCAGCCGGCCCCGGCGTCGTCGCCGCCGCCTGTGGAGCCGCCGCCGCGGCCGTGGGCGGAGCCGCGGCCGTCGGCGCGGGCGCTGCCGAGGCGCTCCTCTAGCCAGGCGTCCGTCTCCGGGGTCACCACCGCTCGCCGGGCGAAGACGACAGCCTTGCCGACGAAGCCGGCCGCCTGCCTCTCCGCGGGGTCCCCCCCCGGCAAGCGGCCGGCACACCCTGCGCGGTGCAGGGCGAAGACGTTGACTCCGTACGCGCGCTCGGCCAGCTCCATCGAGGCCGTGACGCGCGGGTTGACCTCGACGAGGTACGGCACGAGGGCGCCGGCCTGGCCTTCGGCGGCGACGAGGTCGAGGCCGTTCACGCCGCGGAGCCCGAAGCGTCGCGTGAGCAGCGAAGCCATCTCGGCGACGGCGTCGACGAGCCCGCCACCGCGCTCATCGTCGGCCGGGAACGGCAGGATGTTGCCGCACCAGGCGAAGCCCTGCGCCCCGAAGGTCTTGTCACCGACGAGCTGCTCGCTCAGGGCGAAGACGCAGGCCGCGCGACCGTCGGCGACGAAGCTCGCCGACGCGGCGCGGCCCGCGATCTCGGCCTGCAGGAGGTGCGCCCGGTCGAGCGGCTCGCCGTCCCAGCGGCGTACGCCGTGCCCGCCCCCGCTGCGCACGCGCTTGCGCAGCCAGCGGCCGCCCGTCCCGCGCGCGTAGCTCTCCTCCCCGGCGAACAACGTCGTCGGGCAGGCGATCCCCGCGTCGGCGCAGAAGCGCCGCAGCACACGCCAGTCGCGGACCTCGCGCACGACCTCGGCCTCGTTGCCCAGCACCCGGTGCCGGCGAGCGAGACGGGCCACCGCCGGTGCGTGGTTCTCGAGGTTGGCGCCGTAGACCACGGCGCCGGCGTCGAGACGGCCGGCGGCGCGCACGAGACCCTCGGCGGTCAGCGGCAGGCCCAGGTCGCGGCCCAGGGCGTAGCCGGTCGCGGCGCGCGCCTGGTCGCGGTCGCCGAAGAAGTCGACCGCGACGACCCGCGCGCCGCTGCGCGCCGCCGACTCGGCCATGGCGCGCGTGCTCACGCCGATCAGCAGGACGTCGTCGATCAGACCAGCCCCTTGGCGATGACCTCGATCTCCTCCACGTCGAGCACCTGGTCGTTGCTCTCGAAGAGGCTCTGGATGCAGCGTTTGTGGATCTTCATCTTGAGGTCGCCGATGGCGAGCGCGCCGAAGACCAGCTTGCCGTCGACCTCCTTGCCGTCCCAGGTCGGCTTGCTGCCGTCGATACCCAGAGGCGGCACCGCGTTGACGTCGCCCAGCACGCTCAACGTGTCGTGACCGCGCCAGAGCTCCTCGGGGACGAGCGAGACGCCTTCGACGCCGGTACAGAGCACGGCGTGCGCCCCTTCGAGGGCACGCCGCGTCGCCTCCGGGTCGCCGGCGGCCACCGGCGTCAGCTTGACGCCGAAGCGGCTCTCGAGCGCCGCGCAGGCCGCCTCGGCACGCTCCATGGTGCGCGAGGTGAGGACGACGTCGGCGCCCTCCTTCGCGAACAGGGCGGCGGCCCGCTGCCCCACCGGCCCCGTGCCGGCGAGGACGACCACGCGGCGTCCCTCCACCGGCGCGGCCGTGATGATCTTGACGACGGCCGCCGTGGCCGTCGTGTTGCAGCCGTTCGCGTCGAGCATGACCGAGACCCGCAGCGGGCCGAAGAACGACTGCGTCGCCTCCTGCAGCATCGACTCGCCCTTGAGCACGTCGATGCCGCCGATGAAGACGGCCGAGCTCTTGAGGTCGGCCGGCCCGCGGGTGAACATCGCCCCGTAGACGAGGTCGCGCACCTCGCGCGGCTCGATGCCGCCGTGCTGCAGGATCACGTCGACGCCGGCGTCGTAGGCGGTGATGGCGTCGAAGACGCTCGGCGCCCGGTCGCCGTCGAGTTGCACCAGGATCTTCTTCATCTCGTCACGCCCTCCCTCGCCATGTGGGTCCCGCCGCGCGGCCCGTCGCCGCGTGAGGCGGGCGCTATACTGCCTCGTGTCGTGTCGCTCGCCGGGAACCCGCGGCACGCGCCGCGCGAGAGGCAGGAGTCTTGGACACGCTGCACGCGCTCCCCCTGCGCAAGGGGTGGATCTACGAGACCGTCGTCTGCACCTTCTCGGGCGACACGCCGCACGCGGCGCCGTTCGGGGTGTGGACCGACGACCACGCCACCCTCGAGCTCGACATGTACGAGGGCTCCGAGACGCTCGCCAACGTGCTCGCGAGCCGCGAGCTGGTCGTCGCCTTCCCCGCCGCCGTGACAGCGCTCTTCGAGGCCCTCTTCGCGCCGCAGCGCCTGTCCTTCGGCCATGCCGCCACGGTGCGGGCGCCGACGCTCGGCGGAGCCGTGGCCACGGTCGAGCTCGTCGTCAACGACACCGCGCCGACCGAGGACGGCACCCACGTCAGCGCCCTGCCGCGGCGCACGCATGTCGCCGGCGACGAGGTGACGCTGCTGAACCGCGCCGAGGGCCTGCTCCTCGAGAGCCTCGTGCTGACGACGCGCCTCGAGCGCCTCGGGGCCGCCGCCGTGCTCCCCGCCCTCGCCGAGAACCTGCGGGTGGTGCGCAAGGTCGCCCCGGGGTCGGCCGCCGAGGCCGCGCTCATCGACCTGCTGAGCCGGCGCGGCGCGCGCCCGTAGACGCACCTGGCGAAGGCGCGGCGGCGCCGTCCGGGCGCCCGCTCCGCTCACGGCTCGACCTCCACGCGCGCCTCGGTGTTGCGGCCGCGGGCGACGAACACCTCGGCGCGCGTGCCGCGGGCCTCGAGGAAGGCGCGCACCGCCTCTTCGAGACGGCCCGCGCCCGCCTCCTCGACCAGAGCGTAGACCGCAGGCCCCCACGAGCTCTGGCCGGCGCCGGCGGCGCCGGAGCGCAGCATGGCGGCGACGGTGTCGCCGTCGACCTCGGCGTTGTACAGCCCGTGCTGGGCCTCGGCGAAGTAGCGTCCCGTCTTGCGGTCGATCGCCGTGAGGGCGCGGCCGAACTCCCCGATGTCACGCTCGACGAGGGCCGGCATCAGCTGGAGTTGCGTGATGCGACAGATCTCCTCGGAGACGCGCACCGACGGCGACAACCCGGCGAAGATACCCTCCTCGCTGCGCCCGCTCTGGCCGCTCGCCACCTCCGGCACGGCGACGACGAAGCACCAGTCGGCGGGGAAGTCGCGGCGCCAGACGATGGTCGGCGTCGCCTGCTGGCCGTCGTTCGCCTTGCTGTGACCGGCGTCGACCACGAACCCGCCGCCGGCGAAGGCCGCGAGGCCGATCCCCGAGCGCCGGCCGCGACCCAGGGCGCCGGCGATGTCGCGGGCGCGGAGGTCGAGGCCGCACACCGTGGCGAGCCCGCGCCCCACGGCCAGCGCGAGCTGCGTGCCCGAACCGAGCCCCGCGTGGCGCGGGATGCGCTCGCGCACCGCGATCGTGACCTGGGGGTCGACGCCGAAGTGATCGCAGAAGCGACGGCGCCAGGCGCGGACGCGCTCGGCGTCGTCGCCGAGCGCGTCCGCGGCATCGCCCTCCTCGACGACCACGGTCGTGCTCGGGCGATCGATCGCGACCCCGAGGCTCCCGTAGCAGCGCCTGAGGTCGTCGCTCAGGTTCGTGAACCCGAGATGGAGCCGGCTGCCGGTGGCGACGGTGACCCTCATCACGTCTCGCGCGGCCTCTCGGGGCAGTCGCGCAGCGCGCCGGCGATCTCGTCCACCCCGCCGAGCACGCGCAGCCCCTCGATCGTCCGCAGCCGCTCGGCGTTCTCGACGTCGAGGGCACGGATCGCGAGGGTGAGCTTCTCGCCCCCGGGGCGCGTGGTGACCGTGGTGCCGGGGCGCTGGTCGACCGGCAGCATGAAGATGGGGATGTCGGTCTTGCCGACCTGGGCCACGGCGTTGGTGATGATCGTGTCGGCGATACCGTGCGCGACCTTGGCCGTCGTGTTCGCGGTCACCGGCGCGACGACGAAGCAGTCGTAGCGGCCGATCTGCATGGGGCCGACGATGAAGGGCGCGTTGGCGTCCTCCTCGACGATCACCTTGCGGCTGATGCGCTCCACTTCGTCCCAGAGCTTGTACCAGCGCACGACCTTGACGGCGGCCTTCGAGAGCACGGCCGTGAGCTCGACGTCCTGGCTCTCGCGGATCGCCGCCATGGCGGCCACCGTCTCGGGCATCAGGTCGCCGGAGCCGGTGATGCCCCACACCACCTTCAGTGTCATCGCGTCCCTCCCTCGGGCCCCCGGTCGCGCGGCAGCCGCACCCCGGTCACCGCGCCTCTCCCCCGCCTGCCGTGCCGCGCAGCAGGCGCGTCATGCGGACCAGGCGGTCGACCACGCGGTGCGACGCCGCGAGGCCCTCGTCGTCGGCCTTGACGCCCTCGGCGCCCTTGTCCCGCGACCAGACGGCGGCTCCGAGGTTGGCCCCGAAGGAGCCGCCCCCGACCGGGACCATCTCGTTGATGATGAAGAAGCCGATCAGCAAGAGGAGCGCCGGCTCCTGGCCACCGCTGCGGTCGCCGCCGACGCAGAGCCCCGCACCGACCTTGTCGCGGAAGGCGTGCTGGTCTTTGGCGACGAGCGCCCGGCAACGGTCGAGCGCCGCTTTGAGCTGACCGCTGATCTGACCCTGGTAGACGGGGCTGCCGAGGATCCACGCGTCGGCCGCCAGCAGCTTCGGGTAGAGCTCAGCCATGTCGTCCTCGATGATACAGCCCTGCTTCTTGCGGATGCAGTAGTCGCAGTGCCGGCAGAACCCGATGTCCTTGCGGTGAAGCGAGTAGTAGTCGACGGCGACGCCGTGCTTCTCGGTCGCGTACTCGAGCGCCTCGTTGACGGCGTAGTGCGTCGCCTTGCGGCGTGGGCTCCCGGCGACGCCGAGAACGGTGATGCCGGGCGCGAGGACGGTGCTGTCGGACGGTGTGCTCATCGCTCCCCTGTGGCGTCGCGTGGCCGGTCGTCGAGCCGCCGGTCCCCGGGCTGACGCGGGAGAACGGCGGCGAGACGCGGGCGGGGGCCGGCACCGACCTTGGGCCGGCCCCCGCCGCGTGCGTCCCGCAGTAGCCTGGCAGCCTGCCCGGTCACCCGGGCGTCGCGGCTGCAGGCTAATCCAGCTTCTTCACGTCGGAGACGAAGTCGTACACGACCGCCGCCAGCACACCGCCGACGACCGGGCCGATGACATAGATCCAGAAGTCACCCCAGCTGTACTCGCCGCCCCAGAACGTCAGGGCGAGGATCGGGCCGAACGAACGCGCCGGGTTCATCGACGCGCCCGTCCACGGCCCCGTGACCCAGATGTCGGCGGCGACCACGAGACCGATGGCCAGGCCGGCCCACCCCGCGGGCGCGCGCTTGTCGACCGCGACGCCCCAGATGGTCAGGACGAGGAAGAAGGTCGCCACGGCCTCGGAGACGATGGCCTGGATGTAGCTGATGTCCGTGCCCGGCGCCGTGCCGCCCATGCCGGCGTCGACCGCCCTGGTGCCCAGGATGATGATGAGCACCACGCTGGCGGCGAAGGCGCCGATGAGCTGCGACACGATGTACGCGACCATGTCCTTGGCCGGCAGTCTCCCGGTCGCCCACAGCGAGATGGTCACCGCCGGGTTGATGTGGGTGCCCGAGATATGGCCGAAGGTATAGATCATGGCCAGAACGGCGACGCCGAAGGCGAAGCCGATGAGGAACAGCCCTGCCGGATCTACCCCCTCCGCCAGGAAGAGGACGACGGCGAGCACGGAGCCCGTGCCCAGGAAGACCAGCACGAAGGTCCCGATCAGCTCCGCGATACAGCGCTTCGCGAGAGTCGGTTGCGGCACAGTACCACCTCCTGCAGTCAGTGGATTGAAACGAGCTCGGGGCGGGGGCCCTGAGAGCTTCTCGGCCCCCGCCCGTCACTCGTTCGAACGCTCGTCAGACTAAGGCGATCGCCTCCCGCCTCAGACCGCGAGGTGCCACTGGCAGTAGCCCTTGGCGCCGGTGCCGAGGCCGGTCGCCATCGGGACGTTCCTCTTGATCAGCGTGCAGGTCGCGCAGTCCTTGCAGCCCCGCACCGGCGCGCCCGGCTTGTCCGGCGCCACGGCGACGGCGTTGGTCATGATGGTCGCCGTGGTGCACTCGGGCGTCAGGAAGCAGGGGAAGTCGGCCAGCGTCATGAGGGCCGCGAACCGCTGCGTGATGGCGCAAGCCGGGTAGGTGTAGCGCTGCGGGTTGGCGATGACCTCGTGGTCGTCGACCGGGCTGAGGTCGACCTCGATGCCCTTGACCTTGGCGCCGGCACCGAGCGGTGTGATGTCGAGGATCGACTCGCCGCGCTTGAGGATGTCCATGAAGTCGACGTTGTGGAGCTCGTCGGCCTCGCCGCGGTCCGGGTGCATGGCGCAGTAGTTGTGGAAGCGCTTGTTCAGCAGGTCGATCACCATCGGCACGGTGAAGCTGTCCTTCCACAGGATGTACGCCGTGGCGCAGGCCGTGGAGCCGGTGGCCACCGAGAGCACATCGTAGACGCTCTTGTAGGCGCCCTTCTCGAGGCCGCGGCGCAGGGTGTTCTCGAGGACGTCGGTGACCGCCTCGTAGATCGCGAACACCATGTCGTCGTTGAACATGTTGTAGGCCGACTGCGCCGTGTGGTGGGCGACGTCGCCGACGCAGTAGGCCGGCACCGCGCAGATGTTCGCCGGGTGCACGCCGCCCTTCAAGGCCGCGACGATCGTCGGCTTCATGCGGTCCTTGTACTGCTGCATGTACTTGCGCACATCGAAGGAGTTATGCGGGCCGTGACCGCCGAGGTTGTGCGTGTCCATCAGGTGAGCCTGGGCCGCGATCGGCTCGCGATAGACCATCTGCAGCATCTCGATCTCGGCCTTCTCGGCCTCGGCCAGCGTCTTGCCGGACTCGATCGCGCCGCGCAGCGCCCCGCCGAGTCCGTAGGACGTGTTCATGCCCCAGGACTTGCTGGCGAGGATGGTCTTCTTGTGCTCGGCGGGGATGTCGAGGTCGACGAGGATCTGGTTGACCAGGTTGGGCACCGAGCCGACCGACATGGCGAAGTCGACGACGCACGTGGGGCCGTACATGCCACCGTAACGACGCACCGCCTCACGGCCGACCAGCGCCGCCTGCGCGCCGATCGCGTCGATGAACTTCCACATCGAGTCCTTGAACGCCGGGTCCTCGTCGTACAGGATCTCGAGGATCGGCGGGGTCTGATAGTGCTCGACGAACGGGTCGTCCTCGGGGCGGACGTAGTCGGTGAGCCCGGTCATGATGTCGAAGTGGGCGTTCACCGAGTCGACGTGGAGGGCGATGACCTCCTTCGACTGCCCTTCGCCGGCCGTCATCTTGTTGACCGCGTCCACGTAGGGCTTCGCGTCCTTCACGTGGAACTTGCCGCCGCGCTTCTCCTTGTTCACGCCGAAGACGGCTCTGGTCGCGCCTACGGCTTCGTTGACGACCTTCTCGTACAGCGACATCGTTACCTCCGTGACTCGTGGGTTCCGATCGGCGTCGTACACTTGAACCGGGAGCGCATCACCTCACTTCGTCTCAGTCTCGGGGCCACCTCATCTTTGCCTTCGGGTCGCCGCGCGATGCGGCCCGCACGACGGGCCGACCGCACCGGGGCCGAACCGATACAGGAGCGGGTCAGGCGAGTGCGTCGCGACACTCCTCGCAGAGGATCCGCGGGAGCTGCTTGCGCGCCTTCTTCTGCGGGAACGGGTAGCCGCCCTCCCAGATGTCGACGTCCTCCCGGAGCGCGTGCTCCATGCAGAGACCCATGCCGCACACGATGCAGATCCCGACCGCCTCCGTCTGCTTGCCTGCCTTCGCACACACGTAGCACTGCATACCTGGCCCTCCTTTGGCTGGTGTGATGCCTGGATGTCACGGGTGGGGTGCCTGCGCGTCCAGCTGGTGAGCGGTGGACGTCGCTCCTCGCTCCCGATTCCCACCTCCTGGCGGTTCGCGGCCCATCCGCCGTGCGTGCGAGCCTGAGGCTCCGCACCCCTGCGACCTGGCGGTCGTACTCTGGACAAACAGAAGCAGCCGGGCTGCCGAGCGCGTGCTTCACTCTCGGCAGCCCGGCTGCACGGGGGCGGAGAACCTCTGCAACCGGGCAGTCCCCTCCGCAGGGTAGCCATGTCACTGACGTCACTTCTCGGCGGAGTCGCGGACTGTTCCTCGCTCGTCATATCCACTTTGCGGACCGCCGAAACCAGCCTGGACGTTACTCACTCAGGCACTGTGAGAACGCCGCGAGCGGGGCAGTACGCGAATCGCGTCGGGTTCTCGCGAGAGACCCGCACGGAGGTCGCGAGAGGCCGAGACGGAGTCGCCTCGAGGGATCCGAACCGGGTGTCGTTGGTGGCCTGCACGGACTCGCCGCGAGAGGCCCGCACGGGGCGTCGCACGACGCCCGCGTCAGGGCCGTGGCCGCCGGCCGCGGCGCAGTGTCAGGTGGCGGCAGGCGGTTGCGGGGCGGTCTCGCCGACGACGAGCCGCAGCACGTTCGCCCAGCCCGGAGGGTCGCCGTCGGCGGCACCGTGGCCGGCGCATTCGACGCGCAGCGCCGGCATCTCCGCCACCTGCTCGCCGAGGGTGGTCACCAGCGCGGCGCCGGTCGGCGTCGTGAGCTCGCGGCGCGGGCCGGCGACGTAGCACGCCCAGCCCTCGAGCAGGCCTGCCGTGGCCGGCGCCGGCACCGGCAGCGTGCCGTGGGCGCAGGTGACGCGGCCCGACCCGACATTGACCGGCCCGACGAGCACGCGCTCGACCGCGAGGGCCTCGAAGCCGGCGACGGCCCCGACGACGTCGGCGAGGGCGTCCGCCGCGCCGACCTCGTGGAAGCGGACCTCGTCCACGGCGACCTCGTGCACGGCCGCCTCCACCTCAGCGAGGCGGGTGAAGACGGCGATCGCCCGCCGGCGCACGCCCTCCGGCAGGCCGGCGGCCTCGATCATCGCTCGCACGTCGCTGAGGCCACGGTGCTCGTGCTGCTCGGGGTAGGTCACGTCGACCTTGGTCGCGGTGACGCCGCCGCGGACGACGGTGGAGGCGCTCAGGCGGAGTCCCTCGACGCCCAGGGTATCGACCGCCGCCTGCAGCGCGGCGAGCGGCACGCCGACGTCGACCAGGGCGCCAAGCAGGAGGTCGCCGCTGACCCCGCTCGAGGGGTCGAGACAGGCGACCCTCACGCCGCGTCCCCGCCGCCATCCTCCGCCGCACCGGGCTCCGGCTGCGCCTCGGCCCGGTGCCCGGCGATCGGTGGCCCTCCCGGGGCCGGGTCGGGGCCCTGTGCACGGTTGATCAGATTGGCGAGGTAGCCGGCACCGAAGCCGTTGTCGATGTTCACGACCGAGACTCCGGGCGAGCACGAGTTGAGCATGCCGAGAAGGGCGGCGAGACCACCGAGGCTGGCGCCGTACCCGACGCTCGTCGGCACCGCGACCACCGGGCAGGCGACGAGCCCGCCGACGACGCTGGCCAGGGCGCCCTCCATGCCGGCGACCGCGACCACGGCGCGAGCCCGATCGAGGAGGTCGCCGTAGGAGAGCAGCCGGTGGATGCCCGCCACCCCGACGTCGTAGACGCGCTCGACCCGGCTGCCCAGGGCTTCGGCGGTCACCGCGGCCTCCTCCGCCACCGGCATGTCCGAGGTGCCGGCGCTGAACACGCAGACGAGCCCGACCGCGGTCACCGGCGCCGGATTGACCACCGCCATCCGGGCTTCGCGGTGGAGACGGACGGGCACCCGGCGCGCCAGCTCTTCGAGCTGCGCCGGCTCGGCGCGCGTCGCCAGCACGTTGGTGTGCCCGTACGACACCATTCGCTCGGCGATCTGCGCGACCTGGGCGACGGTCTTCCCCGAGCAGAGGATCGCCTCGCCGTAGCCCCGGCGCAGGTCGCGGTGGTGGTCGATGTGGGCGAACCCCAGCTCCTCGAAGGGCAGCTTGCGCAGCCGCTCGACGACGGCGTCGACGTCGGCGCTCCCGTCACGGACGGCCTCGAGCAGGGCACGCAGGTCCTCGGCCTTCACCGCCGGCACCTCCCTGCCTCCCGCGGTCGCTCGCGGGTATCGCGTCGCCGTCCTTCACCGTGCTCGAGTCTCACGGCCACCAGCCTCCAGTCGACGCCGGCGGCGTCGGTCAGGCGAGTATAGCGCCCGCAGGCGGGGGCGGCGCCGGCGCGAGCGGCGAGCGCGCGAGCGAGACGCTCGACGGCGTCGCGCCCCCCGCGAACTGGGGGTGCGTCGCGCATGGCGACTCGGAGCGGCGCGCACGGCGCGAGCCGACGGCGCGACGCCCACCCCGACGCCGCGACGCGGCGTCAGCCCTCGTCGCCGCCGAAGATCGCCCGGGCGAAGGCGTCGGGGTCGAAGGGCCGCAGGTCCTCGAGCTGCTCGCCGACGCCGATCAGCTTGATCGGGATGCGCAGGGCGTCGTGGATCGCGACCACGATGCCGCCCTTGGCGGTGCCGTCGAGCTTGGTCAGCACGACGCCGGTCACGTCGACGGCCTCCTGGAACTGCTGGGCCTGGCGCAGGCCGTTCTGCCCCGTCGTGGCGTCGAGCACGAGCAGCGTCTCGTGTGGCGCACCCGGCATCTGCCGCTCGATCACGCGCCGTACCTTCTCGAGCTCGCGCATCAGGTTGACCTGCGTGTGGAGGCGGCCGGCGGTGTCGACGAGCACGACGTCGGCGCCGCGCGAGCGCGCCGCCGCGATGCCGTCGTAGACCACGGCCGCCGGGTCGG
>Ga0068714_10005909_pt1 | contig 12766 bp, 15 predicted proteins | sample MTBNYHSulfiMetaG_FD_62988 | JGI IMG/M metagenome (GOLD analysis project Ga0068714, IMG submission 62988) | Enrichment culture microbial communities from rom New York Harbor, USA that are MTBE-degrading - MTBE-NYH (New York Harbor Sulfidogenic)... | ecosystem: Environmental > Aquatic > Marine >... | reverse complement strand
AAAGGACTTGGGCATCACCAAATAAAATTCCGCGGAAATTTTCTTGCGTATACAAATGGAGTAGTATTTATAAGGCGGTACTGATAATCATAAAGACTTGTCTTTCCAATTATCAGGCATAACTTTCATTAAATTGCGGCACACGATGATTTCAGGAAATCATCGTGTGAACTTCTTCTACCCGAACTGCCCGTATGAAGTGGAAGTCCGTCACTGACTCTTTCTCCTGCGGACATCAAATATATAAACTTCCATGATTGAAAATTCTTTTTGCCAGATATAATGATACTATGACCCTGACCGACTTCTTTTCACGGCGTGAGTTTAAGCAAACTGATCTCCATTTACACTCCCTGCACCCAATATTGACCTTTAAATTGACTTTTCTTGCTGAACTGTTGCTTTAATTACAGGCAGGGGAGAAGATCATAAGCCGAGTTCTGTTCCGTGCTTTAGTTACCTGCCGCACGGCGATGATCATTCATCTGGGACAACAGTTGCCTGCTGCCTCTAGCGACTCTACCCGAGAACATCAGACGGGCAGCCCTCAAACGTTCTCCTATTTGGTCTTGCTCCGGATGGGGTTTACCTGGCTTTCCCGGTCACCCGGGAAACGGTGAGCTCTTACCTCGCCTTTTCACCCTTACCCGGCATGGCCTGTGCAAGGCTTTGCCGGGCGGTATATTTTCTGTGGCACTTTCCTTAGGGTCGCCCCCAGTCGCCGTTAGCGACCATCCCGCCCTATGGAGCTCGGACTTTCCTCCGACAGATTAATTCTGCCAGCGATCATCTGATCTTCTCCCGCCTGAATCAAAGCTTATACTCAATTAGCTTTTCTTTCAAGAGCTGTTGAGTTTATATTGTCGGGTAATGCTGCTTAAATCTGCAGACACCGGGCAAAATTGACAAATTGAACTGAAGCAGCCAGAAGTTGTCTTTACATTTTATGTTTTATCTTTTTCATCTATGGCCTGATTGGCCAATTTGTCAGCCCGGGCGTTGTGACAGCGCAATACGTGCTGAATTTTTATGGTGTCAAAGAAAGAAAGAAGGCGCCTAATATCCCGCATTAAGACTTGAAGGTTTTCGTTTTTTACCCGATAAACGCCATTAATCTGCCGGGCAAGCAGTTCCGAATCCAAATAAACTTCCAGATTCTTACAGCCCGCATCCAGTGACCCCTGCAGGCCCAAAATAAGCGCCTCGTATTCAGCGATATTATTTGTGCAGCAACCAAGATATTGTTTGCCTTCCCACACTATCTTTCCGTCGGCATCCATAACCACGGCACCCGCCCCGCCGACACCAGGATTACCTCGGCAGGCTCCATCGCTGAACAATCGGTAAACTTTTTCTTTCATAAAATTCAGGCTGGCTTTTTCATATCTTGGAAATACATAATCCGGTGACAATTGGGACAAGAATGAAGCTCTGATGATTTTTGCAGCTCAATATAAAGTTGGGGAGGAATATTCATATGACAACCATTACACACTGATTTCCAAACGGAAGAAATACCGATACCATTGTTTCTTTTCTTAATTTTCTCATATCTGACAAGAAGTTCAGCTGGAACTTTCTTTTTTAAATCAATCCGCTTTTGCTCCCAGCTCGCAGAGCTAGTGTCCATGGAGTTTAAATTAATTTCCAATATCTTTTTTTCTTCTTCATATTTTTCCCGATACCCGCTTAATTCCGCTTGATCTTTTTTCACCTGAACAGACAATTTCTCTAATTCATCCAAGATCGAAATAATGACTGTTTCAATATCACTGCGCGTCGTTTCGGCAATTTCTATTTCCTTAAGCAGAGCCTGATACTCTTTATTGTTTTTGACTTCCAAAAGTCGCTCTTTAGATTTGATTATTCCTTCATCCAGTTTTTTTATTTTGTTTTCATTTTCGGCATGTTGCGTTTTCGAACTTTCATATTTTCTGCTGCTTTGTTCCATTTTTTCCTGAAGAGAAAGAAAGTCATCATCCAACTTTTTTATTTTTTCCGGCAGCTGTTTTTTCATGCTTTCCATTTTCATTAATTGGGTGTCACATTCTTGAAGCTCGATTAATAACAATAATTGTTCTTTCAATCAATTTTCTCCTTTGTTCCAAAATAAAAAAATGCACCTTTCATTAGGTGCATTTTTTAACAAATCGCTTTCATGTCCTGTTATTAGTGCCATGATTTTCTGTTTTTTTTCTTTACTCATGGCTGTCATTGCATGAAATGCTGAATATTCATCTCCCCGCATATCAAATCCCAGCTTTCTCATCATCACATTATTACTGAATTATTCTGGTGGGCCCACCTGGGATCGAACCAGGGACCTACCGGTTATGAGCCGGTGGCTCTACCAATTGAGCTATGGGCCCTGCCATTTTTTAATAATTTTCGTTAAAGTTGGATTTGATATACCCAAACTCATTGTTTGTCAATACTATTTTGCCGCGTGCCGACGAGCAATCGTTTTTGTCTTTTTCGTTGGCTGAACCTCCGTAACGTCTGGTTCTTGCCAAAGTGTTTCTTCGGTTAAATCTCTCTTTGCTTCAGGTTCTTCTTCGTCGAAGGGAATTAACCTATCGCTTATACCAAATCGCATCCGTAGGACTTTTTCTTCTCGTGGCGTCAGTGTAGATAATATTTTTCTTGTTTGCCCTGCCAGATCCATACTGATTGTAGCTTCTGAAGGTGACATAATTTTTTTATCTTCAATAAAATCACCAAGATGACTATCTTCCTCCTCACCAATTGGTGTTTCCAGAGAAATAGGTTCTTTGGCTATTTTTAATACCTTGCGAACTTTTTCCAGAGGATACTCCATCTTATTGGCGATTTCCTCTGGCGTCGGTTCACGCCCCAATTCCTGCACCAGATAACGGGACGTCCGAATCAACTTATTTATCGTTTCAATCATATGAACAGGAATTCTAATTGTCCTGGCCTGATCAGCAATCGCTCGGGTAATTGCCTGCCGAATCCACCAGGTCGCATAAGTTGAAAATTTATAGCCACGCTGGTATTCAAATTTATCCACGGCCTTCATCAACCCGATATTCCCTTCCTGAATCAAATCCAAAAATTGCAACCCGCGGTTCGTGTATTTCTTGGCTATACTTACCACCAAACGTAAGTTTGCTTCCACAAGCTTCCTTTTTGCCGCTTCCGCTTTACTTTCCCCATCCTCAATTGAATCAACGATAGCTTTCAAAGTGGTTGTCGGAATACAAACTTCCCTTGCTATGCGCTTTATTTTTTTTTGTTCTTCCGCAATAAATATTTTACTTTTCTTTAACAGATCAACAGAAACACCAGCTTCCTTAGCGGCTCGTTTTTCATCCTGCTTAGACTTCTTCATTCTTGCCCACGCTCTTTCCATCTGAGTAAGCTTCATCCCTGTTTCCTTTTTGTATTGATGAATGACTTGCTCCGCTTTTTCAATTTCATCAGCGTAGTGACGCAAACGGGCAACAAAACGATGAATTTGCTTTTTGCTGAAACGAATTTTCCGGCACAGCGTAATGATGTTTTTGGTATTTTTTTCGATCTCGGCAGTTAATAAGTTACGTTGCTTAGGCCGCATTGTTTTTGATTTCAGCTTCTCACGCAACACTTCATTTCGATTATGAAAAAGCCTAATTCTTTCAATCAGCTTCAGAACTCTTTTCTTATGTTCATCCTCCTCTACAAAACCCTCTTCGTCTTCTATGTTATCGACAACATTTTTAATCCGAATTTCTCCTGCTATTAATTTTTCACTGATATTAAGGACTTCCTTAATCGATACCGTAAGCCGGAAAATTGCGGACATTGTTTCGCGGGCACCTTCTTCGATTCTTTTAGCGATTTCCACTTCCCCTTCGCGGCTTAAAAGTGAAACCAACCCCATTTCACGTAAATACATTTTCACCGGATCACCGGTTTTACCAGCTCCCGGCACCAGCGTGAGACTTTCCGTAAATTTTGATTGTGGGGTTTCCTCCGGCGTTTTCTTCATCACAAGCTTTTCGCCCTGTTCAGTATCGATAATATCAATATTCTTTTCTCCGAAGAGCATAATGATATCATCTATCTGGTCTGACGAAGTCACATCAGAGGGCAGCAGGTCATTAACATCATCGTAAGTCAAAAAACCTTTTTCTTCTCCCAATGAAATTAACTTTTTAAATTCATCTGATTGAATTTCCTTAGCCATTAAGTATCTCCCTTTAAATTTATTGACTAAACCAATTTACCTAAGTTCCTTCTCTTTAATCATCAAATCTTCTTTTTCCCTCAGTAATTTGTCCATAAGCTCCTTGTTACTATTTTCCTGCGCCTGAGCCAATCTGAATCTGATCAAACGATGCTGATCTTTATACCATTTTTTCTTTATCTGACGTATATTATCGGCAAATATTTTTTCCAGCATTATATCATCGGCAGGCAATGCCTCCATCATCGATTGAAATAATTTCTCGCGCAGTTGCGCATCCTCGTCGGCTGAAAGGATTAAATTGATATCGACAAACCCCAGAAGATGATAAGCATCAATTATCTTTTGTCCTAACACTTTTAATGTCGGCTGCAAAAAATAATTCAAAATACTCTCTTTTCTCATTTGCAATATTTTTTGTGGATATTCCAGCAAAAGACGCAGCAAATTTATTTCCACAGGGTCAATTCGGTCCGGAGGCTGCCGCCTTTGAACAGGTGCCTTTGGCTTTATTTTTACTTCGTTTTTGTGGCTTTCTTTTTTCAGCAATGCCTGATCGATGCCTGTTTTCTCCGCAATGCGTTTGACGAATAAATTTTTCTCAATGGTATTATCAATTTTATTGATAAAATCTATGGCGGTTTTAACCGCTTCGCGGTTATCTTCAAAACTCATGCCTGTGCCTAAAATATTTTCAATATAATAATCACTCAACGGCTGAGCATTGGCGATCAATTCTTCCATCCTGCTCTTGCCACACTTTTTTATATAGTCATCCGGGTCTAGTTCGCCTGGTAAAACCAGCGCCCTCGCCTTCATGTTCATCATTAAAAAAAGCTCAAGGCTTCGATCCAGCGCTTTTCGGCCTGCTTCATCGGGATCAAAAAGAGCGACAACTTCCACCGTATAACGGCGCAGCAGCTCAAGATGCTCTTTGGTCAGGGCTGTCCCCAGCGTAGCAACGACATTACCGATACCGGCATTCCATAGAGAGATTAAATCAAAATATCCTTCGACGATGAGGGCAAAGCCTTTTTTGCGTATTTCCTCTTTCGTCTTATGCAGGCCATACAGGTTCCTGCCTTTTATGTAAACAGGTGATTCCGGGGAATTGAGGTACTTCGGCTCACCTTTATCTATTATTCTTCCTCCGAAGGCCACTATTTCACCAGATACATTTTCAATGGGGAAAATTAGTCGACCACGAAAACGGTCATAAAAACTGCCTTCTTTACCGGCAATAACCAGACCGGCCTGCTCGGCTATTTTTAAAGACAGCCCGCATCCTTCCAGATAGCCCGCCAAAGAACGCCATGTATCCGGTGCATATCCCAACCGAAATTGTTTTATCGTATTTTCGGAAATACCTCGTTTTGCTAAATAATCCCACGCCTTCTTACCTGTCGCGGAAGATATATTGCGCGCATAATGTTGTGCCGCTTTCAGATTTATACTCGCAATACTTTCCCGTAAGGAATCCTTTTCCCCATCTTCTTTAAAGGCAAGACTGGCAGGCAAAACAACGCCCGTTTTTTCAGCTAATTCTTTTATGGCCTCCGGGAATGTTTTATGGGCGATTTTCATCAAAAAAGTTATGGCGTTACCGCCTTCACCGCAACCAAAACAGTAGAATATCTGTTTTTCGCGGTTAACTGTAAAAGAAGGCGTTTTTTCCTGGTGAAAAGGACACAATCCCAGATAATTTCTGCCGGCTTTTTTTAAAGTCAGATAATTTGCCGCAAGCTCGACAATATCTATTCTGCTTTTGATTTCTTCAATCTTACGGTCATCGAAGCGCACTGAATATTTGTACCTGTCTTGAACCGATTTGCTTTCCTGAACTTAATTATACTTAAAGTTCTGTCAGCCTGGCAGTTTTATTAACAAATTAGTTATTCGGTCCAGTTCTTGTCAATGGACTGATTAAAAAGCTCGCCTAGCGGGACAACAGCGATTTAACTTTTTCACTCACAATTTTGCCGTCGGCCTTACCGGTTAATTTAGGCATCAGGATCTTCATTACCTTACCCATGTCTTTAACTGACACAGCACCGCTTTCCGCAATCCCCTGTTTAATTATGCTATCGATTTCTTCGTCGGACATTTGGGCAGGCATAAATTCTTGCACAACTTTTAATTCAGCTGTTTCTTTTTCCACCAAGTCAGTTCTGCCTCCCTTGGCAAACTGCTCAATCGAATCCTTTCTTTGCTTGACGATGACAGAAAGCACCTGCAATATTTCCGTTTCATTTAAGGGACGCATTAAATCAATTTCTTTATTATGCAACATGGTTTTTAGCATCCGAATTGCCGAAAGTCGGATCTTATCTTTGGCCTTGGCTGCCGCGATCATTTCTTCATTGATCTTTATATTTATATCCATATTCTTCACCTTTTTGAGTAAGATTAGCCTAATTCATCCTGTAGTTTTCGGCCGCCCAGTACATGCATATGCAAGTGAAACACCACCTGTCCTCCTTCAGCATTGCAGTTAATCACGACACGAAATCCCTTTTCCGCAACACCTTTGATCTTGGCAACTTTTTGGGCCGCAAGGATCAAATCGCCGGTGACAGTAATATTTTCGGCCTCGATATCCAAAAGTGTCGCCACATGTTTCTTGGGAATTATAATTACATGAACGGGAGCCATCGGATTAATATCATCAAACGCCAAAATTTTATCATCTTCATAAACTTTCCGGCAGGGAATATCTCCCCTGATAATTTTACAAAAAATACAATCGGACATAACCTTCACCTCCCCCTTGTTTTTGGCTACAAGGAATTTTTACTTTTCCTAATTGCTTCTTCCAAAGATATTGAACCATTATACAATGCACGACCGATAATAACACCGTAAATTCCACCATCTTTAATTTCCATAAGTTTTTCGACATCGGTCATTGCCGCTACTCCTCCCGAAGCAATTACCGGTATGCTGACTTTTTTTGCCAGTGCTCTTGTGGCCTCGATATTAACACCAGTTTCCATGCCGTCGCGTTTTATATCAGTGTAAACAATCGCTTTCAGGCTGCAGCTTTCATAACGCTTTGCCAGTTCGATTGCGGCTTCCTGTGTTTTCTGTGTCCAGCCGCTGATGGCCACTTTGCCATCCAAAGCGTCAATTCCCAAAATTATTTTCCGCGCATATGCGCGCGAGGCTTTACTGACGAACTGCTCATCCTGAAGAGCCGCAGTACCGATAATCACGCTGGATACACCATTTTTTAAATAGTAATCAATAGTTTCCATGTTTCTGATACCGCCACCGACTTGAACCGGAATATTTACTTTTCGGCAAATTTCTAAAATCTTTTCAGCATTACGGGGAGCTCCCGCTAACGAACCGTCGAGATCGACAAGATGTATCAATTCGGCACCCTTTTGAACCCATAACAATGCCATATCTGCCGGGTTATCAGCATATACGGTAACACGGTTAAAATCGCCTTGAGCCAGCCTAACACATTTACCATCTTTGATATCAATTGCCGGGATAATTATCAAATTAATCTCCTTGACACATAATTAATCTGCAATTCCGATCGAGCGACATATCCTCGAAATGACTTATTATTGTTTGCCTGTAATATTTCTAGTGGTCGAAGCGGGGAAACGTTTTAAATATCTGATCTATGCCCTGTTTTGTCAATTCTCGCGCTTTCAGCCACTTGCCGCCGCCTTTATAAAAGGAAGATATTTGTAAAACATCTTCCATTAATGATTTTTGTGTCTTGTCAAAAACGCCATGCCAAACAAGACTGCCTTTTTTAGTGTTGAACAAATGGATTCCAAAAGCTACCGAAGCCGGTTTTTCAACAGAATAATCATAGCCAATTCTTTCCTCATAACGGAAAATATAACCTATAATTATTTCATCGGCTTCTAATTCTGTTCCTAATTTTTTTAATATGTCCAGTAAATTGGTCTTCAGCGTTTCAGCGGTAAAAAGCTTATACATGCCTTCCACCTTATCTACGGAAATGATTTCCCTCTCTTTGAAATCACTGATTTTATTGATAAATAGTCCTTCTACAACATTTTCCGCTCCTTCTGCAATTTTGCCGCCAAAATAACCGGCTCCGGATAAAGGGCAGAAGACAGTCTTGCTCATTGATGATTCCGGCAGAATCTTCTGAAATGGGATTATTGCTATACGGACGGACGGCCTTATTTTATCATCTTTCGCTTCTTCGCCCCAGGAAACAGCTACGGAAAAAAACAGTAAAAACAAGCACACTGTAACTGAACAATTAATTTTATTTCCCAAGGGATTAAGCAAAGCCTTATCCTTTTTTTCTACAGTGTTCCCTTCGTCGAAAGGACTCCGCGAATATTTTTATTGATACTTACCGCATCTCGTAAAGCACGGGCAAAGGCCTTGAATACAGCTTCAATAATGTGGTGACTATTGTTGCCATACAGAAGATTGATATGCATAGTGATACCGCTATTATCGGTAAACGCCTTAAAAAATTCCTTAACCAGGGCGGGATCGAAGCCGCCGATTTTCCGGTAAATAAATTTAACATTGTAAATCAAATAGGGTCGGCCGGATACATCCAAATCGACGCGGCATAAACATTCATCCATCGGCACAGAAGCAGTTCCATAACGATTGATGCCGATTTTTTCACCCAGCGCCTGCTTGACGGCAACACCAAGACAAATGCCCAGATCTTCGACCAGGTGGTGATCATCAATTTGAGTATCCCCTTTGCTTTTGACCGCAAGCTTAAATAAGCCGTGGCGGGCAAAGAGCTCCATCATATGGTCTAAAAAGGGAATAGACGTAGAAATGCTGCTGGAGGCAGCGTTATCCAAATCAATTTCCAGCTGAATATCTGTTTCCGTCGTCTTACGGACAACCTTACCTTTTCGGGCCATTTCTCTTTTCCTCAATCAAATAACTTTATTCAGGGGGTATTCGATGATACCTTGCGCACCTGCTTCCAAAAGGATCGGAATCAAATCCCGGACAACTCCGGCATCGACAATAGTTTCCACGGCAAACCATTCTTCCGAATACAAGGTGGAGACCGTCGGGGCTTTCAGTGAAGGAAGCAACAACATTACTCTGCCTAAATTTTCTTTGGCAACATTCAGTTTCACACCGACTTTACCCATCGCCAGCAATGAACCCATGAGCAATGTTCTAATTTGCTCAATTTTTTTGCGTTTCCAAGGGTCATTCCAAGCAGCACGATTTGCAATTAATTGCGTATTTGTTTTCATGAGTTCATGAATAATCCGCAATTTATTAGCCCTGATGGTTGAACCAGTTTCTGTCACTTCGACAATGGCATCAACCAGACCTTCGACTACTTTAGCCTCCGTTGCCCCCCAGGAAAACTCAACATGCACATTTATTTTTTTATCGGCAAAATATTTTTTTGTAAAGTTAACCAGTTCCGTCGATATTGTTTTCCCTTCCATATCATCGATAGATTTGTAGGGAGAATCATCCCGCACAACGAGCACCCAGCGCGCCTGACGTGTCGAGACCTTAGAATAAACCAAATCCTCTACGGCGATAATATCAGATGAATTTTCCAGAATCCAGTCTTTGCCGGTCAATCCTAAATCCAGATGACCATCTTCGATGTAACGCGAAATCTCCTGCGCCCGCACCAGTGTACAGAATATTTCCGGATCATCAATATCAGGAAAATAACTGCGGTTGTCATAAACAATGCGCCACCCGGCCTTTTTGAATAAATCTATTGTATTGCTCTCCAGGCTCCCTTTGGGAATACCTATTTTTAAAACACTCATTTGTACACTTCCTTTGGATCAAAAATCTTTTCTCCGACAACAACATTTTTGCCCTCTTTAACTTGCCGGTAAAAGCAGGATTTGTAACCGGTGTGACACGCTGCCCCGCCTAATTGCTGAACATACAGCAAGATTGTATCATCATCACAATCGATAAAGATATCCTTAACCAATTGGAAATGGCCGGATGTTTCTCCTTTCAACCACAAAACATTGCGCGATCTACTCCAGTAGGTAGCTTTACCTGTTTTTAAAGTTGCCTCCCAAGCCTGCTGGTTCATATAAGCCAGCATCAGAACTTCTTTCGTTTCAAAATCTTGTGCAATAACAGGAATAAGTCCGTTACCTTTGGTAAAATTAGGGATTATCATGTTCTCCTCGCAGAATTATATAAATGTATTTTTCTAAATGATCATTATTTTTAAATCAAGCAATATTTTAATAAAGCAATATTTAATTCAATCTTGCCCCAACTTAATTTTCATGATAGAAAATAATTAATTAGAATACAACAAACTTCTTTACAGGGGGTTGATTATGTCCCTACTGATTAGCGGAGTAATGATTGCAGTAATAGGTTTAATCAGCCTAGTTTTTTGGTGGACGGATTTTATAACCATCGTCCGCGGCGCGTTTCCGATAAGCTTTCTTTTAGGCGGCGCTTTGGCCGTTTACGTAGGGATCGACGAAATTCAGTCAAAAATTCGCGATGAGAAACAAAGACAGGAAGAAAAACTGGAAAAGGCTCAGGAAGAAATAGAACTGGCAAAAGCACAAGCTGAACGCTATAAAGAAGAGCTGAATAAGCTAAAAGACACAAAAAATTAAGCTGATGGGCAAATAATATAGAAAATAGTTTTCCTGAAAAATGACCTGGATTTCTTATATCCGAAAAAAATAGATTTTAAAATCTTCTCTAACCACCGAAACATTATTAACTTTTCCCTGCATTAAATTCCCTCCGATACCACCCCGAATCCTTTAGTTTATTTATATGTTTATTCATAATATTGCCCTGAAGATATCCTTACGGCCCTCTGTGCCAATGTAAGTGAGACACTTTCCCCACAATAGTTTAGTGTAGGGCGGGGAGGAGAAAAGTAAATGGAAAAGAGAGAAGTCAAGGTAATGGACCTTACATCAAGAGTTGAGGAAATGGAAGGAGCCCGCAGGGCGACTGGAATTTCCTCAACCGCTGCTTTGCACGGGCCTGGGGTTAAACCTGGTGTTCCCAATCCCGAGGTTCCAGAGAAGGCAAGGCGCCGGAGTTATACGGCAGAGTATAAACGTCTTATACTCAAGGAAGCCGAAGTTTGTAAGAAGCAGGGACAACTTGGCGCCCTTCTGAGCCGGGAAGGTTTATATGCTTCCAATTTGACCACCTGGCGTCGTCAAGCAGAGCAAGGCACATTAGATGCCCTTTCATCCAAGAAAAGAGGTCCCAAAGCCCGGAAGCTTGATCCGTCTGCTCGTTGCATTACGGAACAAGAAAACGAGATTCAGAAGTTGAGGGCCAGGCTGAAAAAAGCCGAGCTTATCATAGAGGCTCAAAAAAAAATTGCCGAAATCTTCCAGCTTCCGCACGATCAGAAGAAAGAGGAAGGCTTATGAGCATGACAGATTCCCTGGCCAAAGATGTGAGCATCAAACCAGCTTGCGATGCCCTGTTAGTTTCACGGGCCAGTTATTACCGGTGGAAGAATCAGGATGCGGATTCGGAGACGGAATATATCCGTCCTTTGTCACCGTTAGCACTATCTCCTTACGAACAGCAGAAGGTTCTTGATACTCTTCATGATGAACAGTTTGTCGATAAAGCGCCACAGGAGATTTACGCCGCCCTTCTGGATGGCGGCAGTTATCTCTGTTCCGTAAGGATGATGTACCGGATTCTGGAAGCACATAAGGAAGTAAAGGAAAGAAGGAACCAGTTCCGACATCCCGTATACACGAAGCCGGAACTGCTTGCAGAAAGGCCAAACCAGGTCTGGTCATGGGATATTACGAAACTCAAAGGACCGGCAAAATGGACCTATTATTACCTCTATGTCATCTTGGACATCTTCAGCCGGTATGTCGTGGGCTGGATGGTGGCATCCAGGGAGCTGGGAACACTGGCAAAAAAACTAATTGAACAGTCCTGTGAGAAGCAGGGGATTAAATCAAGTCAATTGAGCATCCATTCCGATAGGGGTTCCAGTATGACATCAAAGCCTGTTGCTTTCCTGCTTGCTGATCTGGGAATCACAAAAAGCCTTTCCCGGCCTTATGTGAGCAATGACAACCCATATTCGGAGGCCCATTTCAAAACGCTGAAATACCGGCCGGATTTTCCGGAACGGTTCGGGTGTCCTGAAGACAGCAGATCATTTTGCCAGAACTTTTTCAACTGGTACAATAATGAGCATTACCATTCCGGAATCGGATTTCTTACACCGGAAGATGTCCATTACGGACGGGCTGAACAAATTAGCAAAGAACGTCAGATAGTTTTGAATGATGCTTTTGAAAAACATCCGGAGCGGTTCAAGGGAAAGATGCCAAAACCAATGGCATTACCTGTGGCAGCCTGGATTAATAAACCGTTGCCAGAAAATAGTGATCAATTGCGACACTAAATTCTTTACGGAGGTGTCTCATTTTCATTGACAGGTTCCGCGGCTGAAATTCTTTAAAGTCATTAAATATTAAAACTGTCAGAGGACGGACTTAACTTGACAGATTAGTAGGAAGGGTGGTCAATTACCTCCTGGATTGTTTCGCAGCAATCAAATAAAGGAGGATTATACAAATGACCACC
>Ga0068714_10005908_pt1 | contig 12769 bp, 16 predicted proteins | sample MTBNYHSulfiMetaG_FD_62988 | JGI IMG/M metagenome (GOLD analysis project Ga0068714, IMG submission 62988) | Enrichment culture microbial communities from rom New York Harbor, USA that are MTBE-degrading - MTBE-NYH (New York Harbor Sulfidogenic)... | ecosystem: Environmental > Aquatic > Marine >... | reverse complement strand
AGACATCGGCTTGTTGACCTCGACCTGGATAGGGAAACCATCGTCAAGGGCATAAGAAGGAGCTGCGTTACTCCGGGCGTTGCCGCTTTATCTATGATATTGTCTTTCTTCATTCCCCACTGGGGACTTGCGGTGTATATGTTGGTTCCGGTTATCCAGTTTCTTCCCTGGTTTAGGGATATGACTGATTAGCTTAGTGACGGCAGTTCAAATTCTAAATACTAAACCCTAAATCTCAAATAATATCGAAATACAAATCTTCTAAACAGGCACGAGCCTGTATTATTGTCAATTTATACTCCCTGTGTCATAATCTTGGCATTAGCTTTGTTGGAGGCTAAATATGGTGAGGATAATAGATTTGAGCGTACCAACGGAGGAGAGTCCCAGCGAGCCATTGCCGGTGAAGGTAACCCATGAGCCACACCAGCAGGCCGTCGGGCGGATGAAAACGTTCTTCGGCTGCGGTGAGAGTGACTTACCACAAGGCTTGGGCTGGGCTAATGACAGCGTAACGATGGGGGCGCATGCCGGCACGCATGTCGATGCTCCGTGGCACTATTTCCCCACCACTGAAGGGGAAAAAGCTAAGACCATTGACCGGATGCCCCTGGAATGGTTCTATCACGATGGCGTGGTGCTGGACATGAGACACAAGCCACGCGGCTCCGGCATCACGGTGGATGACCTTAAGGCGGCCTTGGGGAAGATTGACTATAAGATTAAGCCCTGGGACATCGTGATGATACAGACCGGTGCTGACAAGTTGTGGGGGAAGTCGGAGTATTTCGATGCCGGCTGCGGCATGACCAGGGAGTCCACCCTCTGGTTAATAGAGCAGGGCGTCAGGGTTATGGGTATCGATGCCTGGGGGTGGGACCGGCCGTTCTGGGCGATAAGGGAAGAGTTTGCCAGGACGGGTGATAAAAGCGTGCTGTGGGGTGCGCATTTTGTGGGCAGAGACAGGGAATACTGTCATATAGAGAAGCTGGCGAATTTAGATAAGCTGCCCAGTCCGTTCGGCTTCAAGGTAGCCTGCTTCCCGGTGAAGCTCACCGGTGGCAGCGCCGGCTGGGCTCGAGTTGTCGCCATACTGGAAGACTGACTTCAATACGAAATTGAAAACAGGAGTAATAGTAACCCCCGGATTTGCTAATGCCCTTGGCGTTGTCAGGAGTTTCGGACGGCGAGGTATTCCGGTACTCTATCTTGATTCGGCGCGAGCATCGTTTACCAATAGTTCCAGGTACATCCGTGGGCATTTGAAATTCCCGGGCCCGGGTGAGTCGGAATCTGAATTCATCGAGGCACTGTTGAATTTCGGCAAACAGTTAGATAACAAGATGGTGATTATTCCTACCACCGACCCGTATGCCCTTTGCCTTTCGAAGTATAAGCGGGAACTTCAACGGTTTTATCTCATACCGGTACCGGACTACGATACCGTCCTGACAATGTTAAATAAGAAAAAGTTCTACGAACTTCTTGCCAGGGAGAAGGTTCCTCATCCGGACACTTATTTTCCAGGGGATATTGCCGAATTGAAATTGATGGGTAAGGAGGTGGGTTATCCATATATTATCAAGCCTGTGTATTCCTGGCTCTTTCAGAGAGAGTTCGGGGGCAGGAAGTGTTTCCTGATAAACTCGGAAAAAGAGCTTGACTGTACCATCGATAAGCTGAAGGATAAGGACCTGGAATTCCTTATACAGAAGATAATACCAGGAAGAGGGTCATACGAGTTCTATACTTATCTCAACGAGAAGTCAGAGCCATTGGCGGTTGGTGGTTGGGATAGACTGCGAGAGTACCCACCCAATTTCGGCCTCGCCTCATTCTGTAGAAGCGGTTTACATTCCCCGGCTATAGAGTCAGGCCTCAAGCTGCTTCGAAGTTTGGGATACTATGGATTGGCTGCCCCGGATTTGAAGCTGGATCCCAGAGATGGTGAATATAAGTTGTTAGAGGTAAACCCGAGAACTTCGCTGCAAAACAGGCTGCCGGCGGCGTGCGGTGCCGACATTGAGTATATAGCTTATCTTGACCTTATCGGGGAGCCTATGGAACCGGATACTGCCTACCACTTAAACTTGTTTTGGGTAGAGGATTTTATCGACGTATTTAACTGTTGTCTGTATATCGGTCGTAGAGAGGCATCAGGCAGTGAGATAATCGAATTACTAAAAGTCCGAAAAGTTCACTCGATAGCAGCCTGGGACGACCCTGTGCCGTTCATCAGACGTATGGTTGGTCTGAGTATTGGCGTATTGAAGCTGTTGCTGAGAACTGTCAAAAGAATGTCTCAGGGCAGGCATAACTGATGGAGTGACGAAAGCTACATACAAAAGAACCTCCCGCTCTACCGGAATGCGTTAACAGAGATAGTTTATTGGGTTGTTGGAAAAAGCTGGGTCGATTTTAGTCGCCTTTCTATCCAGCATGTACAGCCCAGAATTTTTACATAAGTCCCCTTGCCATACAGCTTGGGGCTAAATTTTGCCACTCCTAGCTGAGAAGCTATATTGCCCTTTCGCACAGTGAATCGTACCACCGTCCATCCATTCTTTCTAAGCGCTTGCAGCGTTCGAAGTGCGCAATATGTAAAGAGCCTTCTTCCCCGGTACTTCGGAATGGTTTCCGCAGCGCTTATAACTGCTTCATGGTTGCCGAACTCCACTTCACGCGGAGTTATCTTCAGGCTTTTCCTGGCCTCCTCATTAGGTGCCATCCACATCATACAAGCAGACTCTTTATCGACGAAGATACAAAATGCAATCGCCTTTTTATCGAGCTTTTCTTCGGCACCGGTAGTATGTGAGCGGAATTCAAAACCTTCGGCTTCCAGGACATCAACCTCCTTGTTCGAATGAATGGCTTGGAAATAAAGATTGGCAATTTTGGGTCTGAAATCTGACTCATTCAATCCATCGATATCCTTTAAGCTGATTTCGCCAAGGTAAAAGACTTGACGGGATAAGAGGGACCACTGCAAGAATTTCAGCGTTCTAGTCAGAAGCTCCGCCAGGCCTTCTGTTTGATAGATATTCTTCGCTCTGGTCAGAATGTTCAGTTTATTCATGCGTTAAGCATTTTACACTATGATGACACATAGGTAGAAGTGGTCTATCCGGCTGGCCCAAAAGTTACAGCCGGCCGTAGCCGTGTAGCCACTATCCTTGAGGATTGACTACGGCAGTCGATTTTATCTCCACCAGCGATTACAGTTGTCTGCGTGAACTACACAATTCTCATTCTTCTGCCGGCAGATTTGATATGACTACCCTTCCTTTCCAGTTTGGAGGAGTGACTATCTGGTCTACGAATTGTACCGTGACGGCTATGTCTTCACCGAGTATAGGCTGATACTGAGCGACAATTAGCTTGTTAAGCTTGTTCCTATGCTCAGGAGCGTATTCACCGTCGAGAACGAGTTTAACTTTTACACTGTCATAGCTATCTTGTACCAGCTGGTGCTGCTCGACCCCGTGATGAGCCAGGAATCGTCTGGGCAGCACAATGCCCGGTATCGTGCGCCCGCTTCTGGTTACTATCACGTCATCAGTCCTGCCGCCAAGCTTGACCAGTAAGGGAAGACCTCTGCCGCAGGGGCAAAGTTTGGGTGAAATGACTCCGACGTCTCCGATGTCGTATCTGATAAAGGGCATGGCGTAGTTGTGCAGGTTTGTGAGCAGTATTCTTCCCTCTGTTCCCGGAGGAACAGGCTCACCCGCATCATTCACAATCTCCATGATGATGTCTTCCGCTGCTATGTGATAACCTGTATGCTCGGCACATTCGGCAGCGATGCTGTGTACCTCCCAAGAACCATAGATTCCGTAGGTCTCACATCCAAATACCTCTTCAAAGAGTTCCCTTTGATAATCGTGTAGCTGTTCGCTGCCGGTGATGATTGCTTTTGATGAGAAGCTTGGTCTCCTGCTCCTTTTTATAAAACGTGCCAGTAAATAGATAACACTGGGATAGCCGCCTATGAAACGGGGTTGAAATGCCTCCATTCTCCGCACGAGGAGTGGCATCGTTTCCTTAGACATGGTTGAAGGGTCGAGAATCAAATGCCTTTTGAAAAAAGCTTGAATCCGCTTACCTAGTCTACCTGATTTTGAGAGGGAGGGTAGAAAGGGGCGCATAATAACTGTCTTTTCTCCCAGTTCATATCCTGCCCACTTCTGTGCTCTCAGTCCTCTGGCGAATCCCCACTCAAGCTGGTCCTCCTTCGTGCTGTAGAACTTCAGTGGTGAACCGGTGGAACCACTTGTGGAGGATAGGATTGTTTCCTTAGGGGAGAAGGCCGATGATTTTAAATTATCGAAGTTGATTTTTATGAGCTGCTTGGTAAGCACGGGCAACGCCGCCAGCTCTTTGCTGTCCTTTATGTCATCAGGTTTTATCGACCTTTCGTCAAATAGTTTGTGGTAGTAAGGAACAGTGTCATATGCGTGGCTGAGTAAGCTCCTTAAGCGTTCATTTTGAAGCTCCAGCAGCTTATCTTTTGGCCACCACTGGCTCTGCTCAAGCGCGTCTAAACATCTCATAGTTCTTGTGCCTCTTGCAGAGTCCAAGAAGCGGGCGAATATTTGCGTCGCGATCCAGCTGTACATTACGAAATCTGCCGTTTGTCTCTACTCGGGGGAGGAAAACAAGCGCCTTATGAAATCCTCGACCTGATTCTCATACTCCTTCTCGATGGTGTGTCCGTCTGTTGTGACGCTGCCTCTGGCTACTGCCCGGAACAACATGCCTTCGGGCATAGTCGCCACATCTAATGCCGGTAAGAGCGTGCATTGCAGGTCACAGTGTGTTGGTATCGTAGCATTAGTACGATGCACCGGCTGATGACAGCGGTTGTAGCATATTATTTGCGAGATGGCATGTTGGTGTTTGGCAATTTCTTTCAGCGGCACGAATGGTGGTGTGTCCATGCCGAAGAATGCAGCCATATGGTTCAGGTACATATCAGGGCGGTCCAATTCCTTATCGATTTCTGCGGAGACTACCGAAGAGTTCTGGAAGCGCGCATTTATCTCTGTCAGGTAGACGTGGCCGTCATACAATATTGCATCTATGCCGAAAGCGCCGATGTAGTCTGAGCTTGCCAACCATTTTCCTGCCTTAACAGCCATTACTTCGAATTCATCCAAGACGTTCTCGTCTAAGTTGCGGATTTGCTCGAAATCATTGCCGCAGAAGCCCAGTGGGTAGTTAGTGCACGAGTCGATGCCAATTAGTTGGACGGAAGGTCCGTGTAGCGAAACTGTGCCGTCTTGAAAAACACAGACGTTCACATTAAGGGGTATATTTGGCTCCAGGTAGGGGGCAACAGCTACGAAACGTTCTTGACTATATTGTTTTTTAATATCCACATTGCTTGGTCCACGGATTACCACTAAGCCGGATCCGCCCTCCGAGTAGCAAGGGCGTACGATGAGTGGTCCTTGCCTCAAGAGGTCGGTGAGCGGTGGGAAATTATATAACCCGTAGTACTGCCAGGGAACGGTTCTGACTCCCCACTTGCTTAGCTCGGTTTCTACCCAGGGCTTATATTCAAATGGTGCCTGCCTGAAGTGGAGAAGGCCGAGGTACTCCGCCACGTCTGAGTGCGGGAAATAAGCGGACGTGAAAAAGTCATCCGGCCTGTAAGTTATGACGACGGTCGGTTCTTCGAGAGCGATAGACAGTAGCCTGTGCATTTCGGTTGCTTCCGGTGAATTGTCGAGGTCAGGGTCGTAGATGTGCAGGTCATGCCGCCTTTTTTGTAAAGTCTCCAGGCAAATCTCGGAGATACTGCCTGAGTCCTCAAGAGGAGCGGTTATCGAGAAAATCTTGGATAATTGTGGTATTTGTAGTAGAACCCGCGCATCTGCGCCGCGGAGACCAATCCACATAAGCTTCCGCTCCCCTACTCTGTGTAGAATCTCTTCTATACGCTGTTTCCGGTGCAACGTGGCTTCTCCTTAATACCGTGGCTTCGTTTATGTTCCTGTCATTGTGGAATGCGATGATTGTAGTTCGTGGGGGTGTGCCTGTCAATGAGGCATATTTGTCTGTGCAGTTATGATTATCTTGAGCTATGGTCTATAAACGGTTAAAATTGGGGTCATGCTTTTTGAATATGATATTGGTACATATGAGCACGGAGTGTTGCTAATATGATAGAAACATTCCTGTGCCCTAACTGTGGAGCAGAGAACGTTATGAGCTACCGGTTCTGTGTGACTTGCGGAACGAAGCTGGCTGCTGGGGAGCAGCAGTCGGAGAAGACCTGCTCAAAGTGCGGTTCACAGAACCCCACAGATTACCGGTTCTGCGGCAGTTGCGGTGTCAGGTTAAACGCCTCCTGTCCTAATTGCGGGGCCGATGTTCCCGCTGACTCAAGATACTGTCCGAATTGTGCCTATCTTTGCGGTGAAGGGCGGTATGAGGAAGTGTAGCGTATAGGAGCAATGGATAGAAAGCCACCACTCTGGTATACGTTGCAAGCCATTTTAGGCTGGATGCTTGAGGAAGCTGTCTTGGTGGCTGTTGTGCTCTGGGTGCTGCCACAATTTAATATAAATATTCCGCTGTGGGGCCTGGCTATTTTGATGGCAGCCTTAGCTGTATATTCCTATATCATGTACCGGATAGGTAGGCCGACCTTCTTCATAAGGCCGAGGTTGGCTGCTGAGGCTATAATCGGTAATGAAGGCAAAGTGACCAGGCGGCTGGCTCCTGAAGGCTATGTCAAAGTGCAGGGTGTGCTGTGGAAGGCGACATGTGATGAGGCGGAGTTGGAAATAGGAGATGAGATTGTGGTCGTGGGCATTGAAAGGCTTAAGCTGATTGTTAGCCCCAAAGATAGAACGGTTTAGGATAAGAAACACTATTGACAAAAAAGAATATTATTATATAATGTAGATAACAATAACTATTATTAATAAAGACAATGAGGAAAACGAAACAGAAAGAAGCTATTCTTGGCGTATTGAGGGGTACTAACTCTCATCCCACGGCTGACTGGGTGTACAACGAGGTGAAGAAGGAGATACCCAATATCAGCCTGGGAACTGTGTATAGAAATCTCAGGCTTTTGTGCCAGAAGGGGGAGATTTTAGAGCTTAACCTTTGCGGTAGTTTGAGCAGGTTCGATGCCAGGCGAGATGCACATTATCATTTCAGATGCGAGAAGTGCGGTCAGGTGTTTGATATCGATGAGCCGGTGAATAGAGAGATCAATGTAAGGATAGCCCAGAAGACAGGCTTCAGGGTTATGTATCATAAGCTTGAGTTTCGTGGGTTATGCCGGGAATGTCAGGATAGTTGATTATAAGGGGGATGGTTTATGGCGAAAGCGGTAATAACGTTGGATGAACAACAGGTAACCTGGCTGGAGCAGGTCATTATTGACCGCGATGAAGAAGGGGCGTGGAAGCTCTTGGCTGAGATACGGGCGAAGGTCCAGGCAACACAGGATACTCGCTGCGGTATAGAGAAGCTGCGTAAAGGTATGTAGTGAAGATTGTGCGGGTGAATTCCCTCCATCTTGACAATAAGTTCACGTACGCCTATATTTGTAGTATAACCAGTTTTCTATAGTGGCTGGTGGCTTTTTATTTGTGGGTGACAGGAGATGGGGTACTCCGCTTTTAATGAGTTGAACACCCTGCTAGAAAGTCAGAAGGAGGATGAAATGGCAAAAGAGGTGAAGGTTTATTCTACCACTACCTGACCCTGGTGCATTAAAGTCAAGCAGTTGCTGGACGCAAACAAAGTCACTTATAAAAATCTTGATGTTGCCAGAGACAAAATTGCCCGCGAAGAGATGCTCAATAAGACAGGACAATTTGCTGTGCCGGTCGTTGACATCGATGGCGAGGTTGTCGTGGGCTACGATGAGAAATGGCTGAAACAGAAGCTGAACATTTAGGTTCAGGTGTCATTGCGATGAGCCAGTCTAGGGAAGGACGACGTGGTAATCTCCAGATATTGCTTTGCCTTCGGCTAGCAATGACAGAGGTTGGAGAGGAGGTTGGCGAAAATGTATGAGTTGATTATTATCGGCGGTGGTCCCGCCGGCATGACGGCGGCTGTTTATGCGGCGCGAAAAAAACTTGATGCCCTGTTGCTGAGCAAAGACGTGGGAGGACAGGTAAACTGGACATTGGGGATAGAGAACTATATGGGCTACCAGCTCATCGAAGGCCCGGAGCTTATAAAGAAGTTTGAGGAGCAGGTAAAGCAGTTTCCCATTGATATGAAAATAGGGGAAGATGTCAGCAGTTTATCTCGAATAAAAGGCGGCTTTGAGGCTAAGACCGATGGCGCTAAGACCTATCAGGCTAAGGCAGCTATAATTGTCACTGGCAAGCGTCCCCGGCCGTTGAACGTTCCTGGGGAAGAAAAACTCAGAGGTAGAGGAGTTACTTACTGCGCTACCTGCGATGGCCCCCTTTTTGCTGGCATGAAGGTGGCTGTTATAGGAGGTGGCAATTCGGCGCTGGAAGCTGTTGACGACATGGTCAAAATCGCCGAGCATGTCTATCTGGTATCGCTGACTCAGCTCACCGGCGACCAGATATTAATTGACAAAGTGAAGGGTGCAGGCAACCTGACGATATTTTTGGAGCACGAGGTTCTGGAGATAAGCGGGGAAAAACTTGTTGACGGGATAAAAATACGGAATCTGAAAACGAAACGGGAAAAGGAGCTTGAGGTTGGTGGCGTTCTTATTGAAATCGGGCTTATACCTAATTCTGACCCGGTGAAAGGTGTAGTTACTCTTAATCGCCTAGGTGAAATCGAAGTTAATTGTAATAATGAGACCGATGTACCGGGGCTTTTCGCTGCCGGTGATGTTACCAGTGTCCCGGAAAAACAGATAGTGGTTGCTGCCGGTGAAGGGGCTAAGGCAGCCCTTCAGGCACACCGCTATCTCCAGAGGCTGGGCTGATTATATTATATAAAGTCCTCCTGCAGTGTTAATGTGAGACAAAAGTCGCATACAGGAACTTTGCTTTAGTCTAGATTGAATTAATAGAGGGCAAGCGGGGCTTAGCAAATAATCTTCGCATTTTTACAGAACGGATGGAGAGTTATGCAGCTAAAAGGAAGTAAAACAGAGGAAAACTTGCGCAAGGCTTTTGTTAGAGAACTGCATGCCCGCGCTAATTATACATACTTTGCCGAGGCTGCCAGAGAAGCCGGCCTGGAGCAGATAGCCGACATGTTTTCAGCTACAGCTAATAATGAAGCGGAGCATGCTGAGCACGAGTTTAAATTCCTTGGTCGCCTGGGTGATACCGCAGCAAATCTGAAACTGGCTAATGGCCTTGAGCATGAAGAAGCGACCAAGTTGTATCCCGAAGCGGCTAAGGTGGCAGAGGAGGAAGGCTTTGCTGATATCACTGATTTCTTCCATAGAATGGGCAAGGTTGAGGCGAATCACGAAAAGAATTTCCATGAGCTTATGGAAACGTTGGATAAGGGCACTGATTTTAGGGGCAGGACGGTGGGACATTCGGCGATTGAGATGGCACAGCTTATGTTGCCACATCAGACCAATCCTGCCGGTTTTGTCCATGGTGGCGAGTTGATGAAGCTGATGGATAACGCCGCCGGTGTGGTAGCTGCCCGCCATAGTCGGGCTAACCCGGTCACTGCAATGGTGGAAGACATCAATTTCCATAACCCGGTGCGCGTTGGGGACCTGGTGCTGGTACATGGGAAAATCACTTTTACCAGCCGCTCATCAATGGAAGTGCGGATAGAGGTCGAGGCGGAGAATCTCCTTACCGGCAAGCGGCTCCCGGCGCTGACTGCTTATTACGTAATGGTGGCTGTGAGCCTTGAGGGGAAAACTGTCGAGGTGCCGCCCCTTATCGTCATTACCGAGGAAGAGGAGAAACTGTTTGATGAAGGCTTGACCAGATATAAGTCGCGAAAGGCAAAATCTGGTAAGTAACAGGAGACATGTGGATGGGAAGTGCAAAGCCTGAGAGAAAAGTTTATCTGGATTATGCCGCCACCACACCGGTATTGCCTGAGGTGCTGGAGGCGATGCTGCCTTACTTTCGGGAGGTCTATGGGAATCCTCAATCGCTGCACGTCTGGGGTGATGCGGCTAGAGAAGCAATAGAGAAAGCCCGAGAGCAGGTTGCTGTCCTTATCGGTGGCAGTCCTGAGGAGATAATCTTCACCTCCAGCGGCAGCGAAGCCAATAATTTGGCAGTTAAAGGGCTGGCTCAAGGCCAGGTTGCGAAAGGAAAGCATATAATTGTTTCCGCGGTGGAGCATTTTTCTGTGCTTCACGCAGCCAGAACTTTGGAGAAGGCTGGTTTTGAGCTTACTGTAGTGCCGGTGGATAAATATGGGCTTGTTGACCCCGATGAGGTAGCCAAGAACATCAGGAAGGACACGATATTGGTGTCCGTCATGCACGCGAATGGAGAGGTGGGGACAATAGAGCCTATCGCTGAAATAGGTGAAAAAGTAAAAGAGGCTGGAGCGCTCTTCCACACGGATGCTGTGGCCAGCGCAGGTAATATACCATTGGATGTAAATAAGCTGAGCGTGGATGCCTTAAGCCTGGCAGGTAACCAGTTCTATGGTCCCAAAGGCTCGGGCGCCTTGTGGATACGCAAGAAGGTTCGTCTTTTGCCGTTAATGGATGGGGGTGTGCAGGAAAGTGGGCGGAGGCCAGGTACAGAAAATGTACCGGCTATTGTCGGTATGGGCAAAGCCTCTGAAATAGCCTTAAAAGATATGTCGTCACGAATGAGCAAATTTTCTCAACTCAGAGACAGGTTAATCAACGGCCTGCTGGCTGCGGTTGACCATACCATTCTTACCGGGCATCCCACTCAACGTCTTCCCCACCATGCCAGCTTTTGCGTTGAGTTTATTGAAGGTGAAGCCATGCTGCTGCTGCTCAACAGCCAGGGCGTTGCTGTCTCCAGTGGCTCGGCTTGCACATCTCGAGCTTTAAAGGCTTCTCATGTGCTTATTGCCATGGGCATTCCGCATGAAATTGCCCAGGGTTCCTTGCTTTTCAGCCTGGGGATGGACAATAATGAGGCGGACATAGATTATGTGGTGGAGAAATTGCCACCTATCGTTGATAAGTTGAGGCAAATGTCTCCATTGTATGCCAAATTCATGAAAGAAAAGAGGGGGTGAAGTGTTATGCCGATGTACAGCGAAAAGGTGATGGACCATTTTATGAATCCCCGAAATGTCGGCGAGATTAAAGGCGCCGATGGCATTGGCGAAGAGGGCAACCCCGTCTGTGGGGATATGATGACGTTCTATATCAAGGTGAAGGACAATCGCCTTGAAGACGTCAAATTTCAGACCTTCGGCTGTGGTGCTGCAGTTGCCGTTTCCAGCATGGTCAGTGAGATGGCCAAGGGTAAGACATTGGAGGAGGCTGTGAAAATCACTCCCAGCCTGGTGGCTCAGAAGCTGGAAGGCTTGCCCAAGAACAAACATCATTGTTCTAACCTGGGAGCTCAAGCTCTGCGAAAGGCAATTCGTGCTTATGCCCAAAAGAAGGGCATCACCATCGAAGGTCTAGAAGAGAAAGGAGAAGAGGATGAAGAAAGAGAAGAAAACTGAGAAGCAAGAAAAGTGCCTCTGCCCTTACTGCGAAGAGGAGCTGGTTATTGCCAGCTTGCCTTACTGCCGGCCTTGTGGCATAGTTTTTCATCGCTGTCTCAGGTGCAATATAACAGTACTGGATAGAAAGGCAACTAAATGTCCTAAATGCGGTGAGCCGCTGACGGAAGGCGGGAGAAAGTAAGACGCTCCTTATCTTTAGGAGATAATGGATGAAAGCTGATGAAACTTTGGATTGCGTCGGACTTTATTGTCCGATGCCTATTGCTCAAACTGCCAAAAAGATGAAGGAGTTAAAATCTGGGCAGGTGTTGGAAGTTCTGGCTGATGATAAAGGTATAAAAGAGGACATGCCAAACTGGTGCAAGACGACAGGCAATGAATGCCTGGGTATAGAGGAAGATAAAGGGATATATAGGGTCTTTGTTAAAAAATCGACACAGCGAGGTTAATATGGAAGACGAACGTGGCAAGACTTTAGAAGCGATTCAATTTGCTATTCAGATGGAGATTGATGGTAAGGCATACTATCAGAAAGCCAGCCGAGAGACTGGCAACAAGGTGGGCAAAGAGCTTTTTGATTGGCTGGCTGGCGAGGAGGATAAACATCGGCAGAGATTTGAAGATATATATGACACTATAAAAAAGCAAAAAGCTTGGCCTGAGGTTAAAATTCAGCCTCATAAGGGTGACATACTTAAAACCTTGTTCTCCGAGGCGATGAGGTCGGTCGGCCCTAATGTGAAGGCAGCTAGCACTGAACTCGATACCATAGATAAAGCTATGGAAATGGAGAACGAGACTGAGAAATTCTATAGTAATCGGGGAGGAGAAGCTGTTTACGATGCCGAGAAAAAACTCTATACGTCACTGGCTGCTGAAGAGAGGGGTCACTATCTGGCTCTGGTTGACTATCGAGAGTATCTCATTGACCCGGCGGGCTGGTTCCGCAAAGTAGAGCACCATTCCCTGGATGGTGGCTAAGGAGAGATTGAGATGGACTCGGATAATGTATTGGAGATTAAAAACCTAAGTGTAGCTATAGGTAAAAGAGAGATATTGCATAACATAAATTTGAGCATTGAAGTTGGTGAGACGCATGTGCTCTTCGGCCCCAATGGTAGCGGAAAGACCACTCTTCTTATGGCCATAATGGGTG
>Ga0068714_10005907_pt1 | contig 12771 bp, 9 predicted proteins | sample MTBNYHSulfiMetaG_FD_62988 | JGI IMG/M metagenome (GOLD analysis project Ga0068714, IMG submission 62988) | Enrichment culture microbial communities from rom New York Harbor, USA that are MTBE-degrading - MTBE-NYH (New York Harbor Sulfidogenic)... | ecosystem: Environmental > Aquatic > Marine >... | reverse complement strand
GGCCAGAACCCGCGCCTTCCCGAATTGGTTCCCGAGATGGGCAGGCTGGTTGCGCGGATGCACCGGTTCGCGCGATCGTGGCGTCCCACCATCCCGCTGCCAAGGCCGGTCTACGACTTCGCCAAGTACCGGTACCTCGTCGACCTCAGCGCGGTCGGCGTTGCCCAGGGCGTGTTCACGCAAGAGCGCTACGGCATCGTCCTGGAAACCATGCGGCACATTGAACCCCTCTATAGCGCGCCCCCGACTCCCCAGACGTGGGGCGTTATCCATGCGGACCTCGGCCCGGGCAACTGGGTGCTGACCCGGGGCAACGGCTGCGCTTCCCCACAACTCGTCCCGATCGACTGGTGCTTCAGCGGCTGGGGGCCGTATCTGTTCGACGTCGGGGGCATGGTGCCAGGCTTCAAACCCCACCTGCGGCAGCCATACTTGACTGGCTACCAGCAGGAAGCAGGCGCCCTCACCGCGGCTGAGCTGCGGTTCTGCGACGCCTGCTTCATTCTCTCAATCCTCGGGGCGGTCGGATTTCACATCAGCAACCCGGTTTCCCACGAATCGATCGCCCGCCGCATGCCCTGGTGGGTCGATCAGTACTGCCGGCTCTTCCTCGACGGCGAGTCACCGGCGCAGGCGGACGAGGCTCCCGGGCACTAGCTGTCCCCGGCCAGCCGCTCAAGGACGGTGGCGGCATTCGTGCTGACGGTTCTTTGTCCAAACACACTATCAGGTAGGGGAAAGCAATTGAGGGGTAGTACACCTCAAGTTGGTAGTACTGCTCTCCGCGGGGAGGCAGTGAATCGCGAAACGGAGGGCTGACGATGTCACCGGTTCACTATCATGAAGGGCGGTTTCCGCCGAGTTCAATAGAGTGGCCCCCCCTCATCCCGTTGCTGGGTCCAGCTTCGGCTGCTGTTGCCCGGTATGATGGGATGCTCGCGGCGATTCCGAATTCGAGCGTGCTGCTTTCTCCGCTGACCACCCAAGAGGCAGTGCTTTCGTCACGCATCGAGGGCACACAAGCGACTATTGGGGAAGTCCTCGAGTTTGAGGCTGGCAAGGAAGCCCCTTCGCCTGAGCGAAGAGATGAGATTCGGGAAATCCTCAACTACCGTATTGCGCTTCGCGGCGCTCAAGAGGCTCTAAAGAAGCTGCCTCTTTCCCAGCGAGTGATCCGCGAAGCCCACCGGGTGCTCCTCTCGGGAGTGCGAGGACAGGGCAGAGCACCGGGAGAATATCGTACCGTACAGAACTGGATCGGTCCCCCGGGACGTGCCATTGACCAGGCGATCTTCGTCCCAATCGCGGCGCAAAGCCTTCCGGATGCCATGGGAGCATGGGAGAAGTACCTCCACAGTAGACAGCCGGACACGTTAGTACAGCTGGCTGTCTTGCATGCCGAGTTTGAGTCCTTGCATCCGTTCCTGGATGGTAATGGGCGAATCGGACGCATGTTAGTTCCTCTTTTCCTTTGGCATATAGGACTCATTCGACGGCCAGTGTTCTATGTCAGCGCTTACTTTGAGGCGCGGCGGGACCTCTACTACGAGAAGCTGCTTTCGGTCTCGCGCGACGATGATTGGACGGGCTGGTGTGAGTTCTTCCTTGAGGCAGTAAGGGCGCAGGCCGAAGACAACATCGTGAAAGCCAGGGCCATATACGACCTCTACGAGGCTATGAAGCCTCGAGTAGCTGAACTCACTCATTCTCAGTACGCCATCCGCGCCCTCGACTGGCTCTTTGAAAGGCCGATCTTTCGGACCACGGATTTCTTCCAGACCTCTGGGATTCCGCGCCCAACGGCTAAGCGTTTTATAGCGGTACTTACCAGAGAAGGAATCCTAAGCACGATTGCGCCACGGTCTGGGAGGCGCGCTTCGGTATTAGGCTTACTGGAACTGCTTAGGGTCACAAATGGGCGGGATTAGCTATGTGACTCGCTTTATGGCTAACGAAAGTACCTTTTGTGAGCCACAAATCCCGTTGTGGCGAATTCATGAGCGTCAAGTCACTCCAACAGAGCAATCTAGTTAGCCTAGCTGGCTAGTCTAGGCGGAATATTGCCTTCCCTGGAAGGTACAGGAGACAGTTCTCATTGGCCATTATGGCCACCCGTTACGAACCATTCCGACCTTGGCCCGCCGTCGTACACGTCTGCGTCTTGCCTGGCCCGCCCCGGCCGTAGCGCCCAGACGTCATCACCCTTGTACAGCACAGCCAACGGCCCCCAGCTGCAATGGAATGGACTCTGACGCCGAAGGCGTGAAGAGCATCCTCTGCGCCCCCGGGTGCAGCAATGCCGCCCAGCCGCGTGCGTGGCCGGCACGGCCGAGGGACAATCGAGAGAAGCTCCTCGGCCCAGACGAGCCCGCGCCTATCCGGCCGGGTTTCCACCCTTGATAAAGGTGTAGATGTCGTCGGTCACGATCTGGATGTTGTCTTCGCCCAGATAGGTCATGTGTCCGGCCTCGTAGCCCTTGACGTGGACGCGGTCCATCGCCAGGCCGGAATGGTCCAGCGTGTAGTAGAGGATCCCGATCTGCGTGCAGATGTCATACCAGCCGTTGATGAAAAAGGCGCGCATCCCCGGCACGCGGCGCATCGCGGCACTCAGGCACTGCGATGTGTTGCGGCCCTTGATGTCGTTGTTCCAGGCCGCGTACAGGGAGTGGGAGTTGACGAAGTTGCGGTCCCACTTGATGTTCAGCATCGGGAACACCTGGCCGCAGAGGATGGACTGAAAGAAAGCGTTGTACTTGCCCTCGGCCGGATCGTCGCGCATACCCAAAGTCTGCTCGTCGAGCTCCGGGTTGTACAGCGGACGGGTTATACGGCCGTCCAGGCGGGCGACCGAGCGGCCTTTGCTGCGGGCCACCTGACTGCGGAACTCGACGTCTTCGACGACGAGGTTGCGCTTCTCCAGGTACTCGCGGGACACGCCGGTGTAGTACATGACGCGCTCGATGATGTGCTCACGGGCTTCGCCCTTGAGGGACTCGCCCTGGTACAGGGCCAGCAGATACTCGGTGTCGGCGAACTTCTTGGCTTCGGCGACGAACTCCTCGACCGTCCCCTCAGACGGGCGGTTGTGATACCAGTTGACGGCGGCCAGGGTCGGGAAGGCGAGCACGCCCGGATAGACCGGGGCCGAGTCTCTGAAGTGCTTGCCGACGGTGACGGTGTTGCCGATGAAGATCAGCCCGTCGAAGGTGACGCTGTAGGCACGGTCGGAACCGGACAGGGAGCCGATGCCGGCGACGGTGGCGGCACGGGTACAGCCGTAGCTTTCACCGACCATGTACTTCGGGCTCTCCCAGCGGTTGTAGCGGGCCAGCCAGCTCTGGACAAAGGTCAGGATCGCTTCGGCGTCCTCCTCGATGCCGTAGAACTTCTTGCCGTTCTCCTCGTTCATCAGGCGGCCGAAACCTGTGCCCACGGGGTCGACGATCACCAGGTCGGCGATGTCCAGCAGGCACTGCGGGTTGTCGCAGGACTCGTAAGGCGGAAGCGGCAGACCATCGGCGTCGACCTGGCCGTACTTGATCCGCTTGGGACCGAGGAAGCCCACGTGGACCATCATCGAAGACGTGCCGGGACCTCCGTTGAAACCAAACATGACCGGGCGGGCCGTGACGTCCTCAACGTCGGAACGGAAATAAGAGTACGAGAAAATCGAAGCGATGGCCTTGCCGTCGTCATCGTAGAAGACGTTGTCTTCGCACACGGTGTGGTACGGGACTTTCACGCCGCGCAACTCGATGCGGCCCTCCGAAGTGAAACGAGACGGACTGAAAACGTCGGTCTTGAGCACGGGCGGTCGCTCCTTCAAGTGTGATCTGGGTGTTGGCGCGTGCTGCGGCGGGCAGCACCTTTGACGGTATTGGACGCGCGGCGCACTAATCCTACGGAGCATGTGCGGCTCCGCTAGCGAGCACCGGCGTGCTTGGATGTTGTCGCTTTAGCGTTAAAGCGCTAAAATCCGATCTGGGAGGTGCTTTCCTTGGGCCGCAAGATAAGCGTATACGTGAACGACGACCTCCACCGGGCGCTCAAGGCAGCAGCCAGCCTTCGGGGGATCTCTCTTTCGGAGTTCATGGTTATTGCGGCGAGACAAACCATCTACGCACCGGGCCGCAAAGAGGCCGCCTCGAGGATGGATGCGGTGCGCGAGACGGTAAGCGGGTGCTACTCGATAGACGCCATTCGGGCTCTGCGCGAGGAGGGCCGCCGCAGTTGACCCGGAGGGCGGTGGTTGACGCTTCAGTGGCCCTATCCTGGGTGCTGCCTGGGGAGTGTTTCCGGCTCAGCGCATCACTGCGGGAGCGGGCGGTGGAGCACTTGGACCTTTCACTTCTGATACCACCAACATTCTGGTATGAGGTTGCCAACTCCCTCTGGGTTGCTGTCAGGAGAGGGCGGCTTGAGCGTGACGCTGCCCATGCTGCGCTTGAGGCCCTCTTGGACTTTCGCCTAGAAATCGAGGTCCCCCATCCGCTGGATTGTCTGGCGGCGGCGCTCGCCTCCGGTATCGCAGTGTACGACGCCGTCTACCTGCAGTTAGCACTCGAAAGTGGCTCAGAGCTCTGGACGGTTGACAGGTCCTTGAGGAGAGCGGCAGTTGACGCCGGGGTCAGGACTGAACCACCTCTAGCGGCGCAGGTGTGAAGCACTGGGGGAAGGCCGCAAGCCACCCCGTCCCGAATTCCAGTTCCCCGTAGACATCCCCGCAGGCACCGGGGCCGGCCCGCTCGCCCGGCGCATGGCTCTGGGTCCGGAGGCCGGGCCAGACCGGAGGCCTGTGGGCTACATCAGGCTCAACTGGCTCGACGGCGCAAGGAAAGTCGCCTGGCTTAGGTTTGCCCTTGGCTTGGACAGGGGGCGAGGCATCGCCACGCAGCCTTGCGGCTGCTGCTCTCAGAGCTGTTCGAAGCCGGCCTACACCGGATCGAAGCTGAAACCTTTGAGTTCAACCACGCAAGCCAGCGGGTCCTGACCAGGCTGGGTTTTCAGCGCGAAGGAACGAAGAGGCTCGCTCACTGGAACGGAACCGAATGGGTCAATATCCTGGTGTGGGGACGCCTGAAGGACGATTTCGCGGCTTTTCCCGCGGAGGTGTGTTCCCATAGCCCGAAGGGGTGAAGCCCACATGCCAGAGCGCCCAATGAGGCTGCTTGCCCTGGTCACCGGTCTGGTCGTCATCCTCGCCTGGTGGTCAGGGATGCTCAGGCTGGACGCAGTGTCTATATGGCTGGCTCGTTTGAGGCCTGTCTCGGTACGCTCTGTGCAGCTCACCGAGGCCGAGCGCAGCAGCACAGCAAACGTGGCGAAGTTCCTGGTCAGCGGCCGGGTTTCTGCCGGGGCGATGCTGCGGTGCTGGGTCCAAACCTACCACCAAGGCGAACTGGTTGAGGGGGGGGAAGCGGTCGTTGGGCTGGAAGTGCCCCTCACGCGCGAGGGACTGACAATTGTGTGCTCACGTGAGGCGGTCGCCGAGGAGGGGCAGTGGGTCAGGTACGAATGGACGCTGACGTCCGGCCAGACCACTGCACGGGGTACGGTCCCGTACTACTCGACCAATGCAGCTGTATGGGGCTGGGGTTCCGGGCCCTATGACCTCTCGCAAGGAGAGCCCGTCTTTCTGTGCGTTGTGGCGGAAGGCAACCAGCCGCCGGCATTGGGATGGGACGGCACCGGCGGAATCCTGAGCAGCAAGATCATGGAGATGGACTACGTCTACGTACTGAAGATGCTTGTGTGGCGGCCAACGTCTCCGTCTGCGTTACGGACTGGGGCGACACCAAAGGAACAACCTGCATCAGGGAGAATCGAAAGGGCTGCTTAGTCGAGCTTCTTATTGACAGACAGGCCTTTCGCACATACCATGAATGTGTCAATACTTCTCGGTGTTCCGACTGGGACGCGCGGGTTTCTATCCAAAGAGAGGCTGCCATCGGCGGCCTTCTCTGTTTTCTGGTGACACTATCTACCACCGTTCGAGTGATCTCGGGCCGTTCGTCGGGTAGCCGTAGTTCAGGCGGCATGCGACACCAGGCCGCTCCCCGGCCCCATGCCGCTCAGGCCCGCGGATCAGACTCAGGCAGAAACCCCGCCTTGGCGAGGTACGCATAGAGCTCCTGGTCTTTTGCCTCGTTGGGGCGTCTCGCCCCCTTCCGGAAGTACATGTTGAGGTAGTGCTCAAAGCCCTGCTCTCGCCAGCCTTGCGCCAACTGCAGGTGGGACTCCGGGTCGTCATACTGAGCGATCATGTCCGCCATCGCGCGCTCGTCCATCCGCGTGTACCGCTCGTAGTGAACAACCCCGGGCCCGCTTAGCCGCCCTTTCCTGTGCGCCGGGGGGCTGGTGTCGTAGCCAAGTAGCAGCGCCACCAGTGGGAAACAGCCCTTCTCCGGCAGTCCTAAGGCCGCGTAGACCTGGGGCAGCGGGAAACGCTGCACGCTGTTAGTGAACAGCGAGTCGATCCCCAGGGCCCGCGCCGAGACGGCGGCATTCTGCGCGGCCAGCAGGGTATCGGCACAGCCGGCAAGGAAAAGCAGCAAGCCTCCGGCATAGAACTGCTCTCCGAGATGGGCCGCCAGGTCTCCCCACCGGTTGAAGTCGATGCAGTACACCAGACAGGCGCTTGCAGCGTAGTTGGAGATCTTACCCATGACATCTTTGTCCCGAACCACGACAATCGAGTAGCTCTGCCTGTGCGATGCCGTCGCGGCCCGTACGGATGCTCCCAGGATGGTCTGCAGCTCGGACTCCGGTATCTCACGGTCGAGGTCGAAATGGCCGTGAGTGCTGCGCAATCGCTGAATGGTCTCCAAAGCATCGGCCATATGTAGTCCCTCCCGTCGGTTCGCTGGTAATTAGTACTCTAATTATCCTCACCGCCGAGGATACGCCAATGTCCCGTGGCTGTCAACGGCCAAGGCCAAGACGCTGCCAAGACCAAGACGCCCACCAAGGCCAAGACACGGTTAAGGCCAAGACAGGATCCGCTTTGTGCCGGGCGGCCACGGGGGCCTGTTCAAACCCAACGACCCCTACCCGGGGCCTCTGTTCGTTGTGCCGGTGTCTGACCGCAGGCCCATCTCAGCAGCCGGCATCGACAGGTAACCTGACTCCCGAAGGGAATCCAGAAACGTATGGACGTGCTATAAGACGTGCCATAAAAGGGGGCTGCCACTGCGTTGTTCTCGAAGAGCGTGGGGACTGCACTGAAGTATACAAGACCCGTGGTGGGTGCCCTCCGCAACGTCGGGGGCGGCGTCGAGGCTTTCTTTGGCACCTTCATAGTGCTCAACAAGGACGGATGGGTGCTCACAGCTGCGCATATCATGCGGCCAGCGGTGTTACTCGAACAGCAACGCTCCAGGGTACAGGAAGTCCAAAGGGAGCTTGAGTCTATCCGGGCGAGTTCCTTTTCGGCAAAGCACAAGAAGAAGGCGATAGATAGCCTGCTAGGCCAGCCTCTCGTTACTCACGTTACGTACCTGTTCGGGGCTTGCAGGGCGCAGAACCTAACAGTACATATCAACCACCTGGCAGACATCGCGCTTACTAGAGTAACGGGTCTGGAAGCGGAAGCGGTCTCCGAGTACCCTGTGTTCGTCGAGTCGGATTCCCCTCCTCGACCGGGGACCATGTTGTGCAGAGTGGGTTTTGCCTTTCACGAGTTGACTGCCCGCTTCAATGAGGGGCAAGACAAGTTTGAGTTCGAGGACGGACCGTTTCCGGTTCCCGTTTTCTGCAATGAGGGTATGGTGACCCGTCACATCACCCGGCAGGGCCAAGGGGAAGAGGCGCTGTTCTTCGAGACATCATCCCCCGGGCTCCGCGGTCAAAGCGGTGGCCCGGTGCTGGATGTCGATGGCGCGGTCTGCGGGATGCAGAGCCAAACTGCAACGCTCGATCTGGGCTTCATCGGGGCAGTCAAGGGTAGCCCCCAGGAAAGGCAGTTCCTCAATGTGGGCCACGTCGTTGACGCCTCGGAGGTGCTTCGGTTCGCACGAGAGTACGGTGTCGAACTACAGGTGGCACGGAAGGGTCATCAGTGTCATCATCAGGGAGATACGGCACGATTGGAGAAACGATAGAGCAGCCCTGCTCCCGTGCGTGGTGTTCGAAGCCGCGGGGTGAAACCCCTGTACTCACCGTTAGTGACGATGTACACCGCGGGCAACCACGGCCAGTTGCCGGGGCGCACCGTCCCCACAACCCTCACCAACCGTTTCTGCTTCCAGCCAGCGCCCGCCCGGTGGGCCGGAATCGCGCAAATGGCCATTTGGAATAACGTTGCAGGAGGATTTCCCCCACCTGTGCCGTACTCATAGAGCAGAAGCTGCACCGGACAACAGCCAGGCCAGCTGTACCTGGGAACCCCGGCGCTCCAGGTAAGGTAGTGATGCTTGAGGTCTGTGCCTGGGCATGGGATCCCTGCTCCTAGCCCGAGGGAGGTGGTGCAATGTCTGGAGGCGGACTGCGCGTGGCCATCGGCGGCTTTTCGCACGAGACGCATAGTTTCAGCCCAGTCAAGACGACCCTATGCGACTTCATGCGTACTGCATCCACAGGCCTGGATGTCATCAGCCGTAACCGTGGGACGAGGACCGGCATCGGGGGCTACGTCGACGCCGCCGAAGCTCTCGGCCTGCAGCTCTTTCCGACGATTGATGCAGCCAGCGGTCCCTCGGGCCCCGTCACCGCAGAGGCCTATGAGACCATTAAGCAAATCATACTGACCGGAGTCGGAGAAGCGTTGCCTCTGGACGGCGTCCTCCTGTGCCTCCACGGGGCGATGGTGACCGGGCACCTCCAGGACCCGGAAGGCGACATCATCGCGTCGATCCGCAGGCTTGTCGGGCCTGGAACGATCATCGGGTCTACCTTCGACCTGCACGGCAACATCAGCAGGCAGATGGTGAAGGACATTGACCTGCTCTTTGGCTACAGAACGTACCCTCACGTCGATCCCTACGAGCAGTCGGTGGCGTGCATCCACGCTTTCAAAGCGATGCACGAAGGGAAGCTGCACCCGACCCTCCATATAGAGAAGCCGCCGTGGATGCCGCACAGCATGAACATGCGCACGGCCAGCGGTCCGATGGCGGAGATAGAGGCCAGGGCGGACGAATGGGAGACACACCCAGGCGTGGTGAACGTCTCACCTTTTGGCGGATTCCCCTGGTCTGACACGTTCTGTGCCGGCGCCTCGGTTGTCGCCACGACCAACGGCGACCCTAAGCTTGCGGAAACCGTGGCCAAAGATGTAGCCTGCTTCGCGTGGAACCGCCGCCACCAGTTCACGGTGGAATGGACGCCGCTGGATGTCGCCATCGATCAGGCAGCCGCATCGGCCGAGCGCCCAGTCGTGCTTGTCGATGCCGCGGACAACCCGCAGAGCGCGGGAACAGGGGATACCACGACGCTGCTTCGGGCCCTGCTTGAACGCCAGGTCACCAATTGCGTGGTCTGCCTGATGAAAGATCCCGAGACGGTGGCCCGAGCCATCCAGGTAGGAGTAGGCAACAAGGGCAGCTTTGAGGTTGGGGGCAAGGATGACCCGCGTTTCGGCAAGCCGGTGCAGTTGACCGCAACCGTCAGAACCATCAGCGATGGCATCTACACTTTCAAGGGCCCGATGGCACAAGGCGCAGAGGATAACGTGGGGCGCACCGTCGTGCTGGAAACCGGCGGGCTGCAAATCGTGGTCAGTGAGGTGGCCAACTCCACCAATGACCCCGAGCTTCTCCGGCGGCACGGGATCGAGCCAACCGGGAAGGCCGTCCTCGCGCTCAAGGTCAAGAACCACTTCCGGGCGGCATTCGAGCCGATCGTGAAGAAGATCATCCCCGTCGACGTACCTGGGCTTGCGGGAAAGAGCTACGACAGCTTCACCTACACGAACATCCCAAGGCCTATCTTCCCACTCGATCCAGAGGCCAGGTACGTTTGAGCCGGATGCGACAGCCGGGCCTCTCAGGTTCGGCGTCCATAGTCAGAAATGGAGGAAGCGATTTGATGCCCGAGGTTTTTGTCCTAGCAGCCCGGCGCACAGCCGTGGGACGGTTCGGGGGTGTCTTCAAGGACGTCTCCGCCAGGCAGTTGGGGATTGAGGTCGTCAAGGCCCTTTTGGCCGAAGCGGGAGTGGAACCATCGGCCGTCGACGAGGTGATCATGGGCAATGCCCGCCCCGCGGGGAACGGACCCAACCTCGCCCGGCAGATCGCCTGCTTTTCTGGGGTGCCGGTCGAGAAGACGGCTTTCACGGTCAATAAGGCGTGCGGCTCAGGCCTCAAGACCGTCATGCTTGGATACCAGGCAATCGTGCTCGGTGATGCAGACATCGTGATCGCAGGCGGCACGGAGGCCATGAGCCGCGCGCCTTACCTCCTGGAGGGAGCCAGGTGGGGCTACCGCCTCGGAAACAGCGAGGTGGTGGACTCGATGCACCGGGACGGCTACCTGTGCCCGATGGCCGACGTGCTCATGGGGATGACAGCCGAGTTCCTGGCCGCCGAGTATTCGATCGGCCGGCAGGAGCAAGACGTCTTCGCATACGAGAGCCAGATGAAGACCAAGGCCGCAATGGAGGCCGGGAGATTCGACAATGAGATCGTGCCGTTGTCGGTCCCTGGACCTCGAGGCACGGTTTCTACCGTTAAGACCGACGAGCATCCGCGGCCCGACACCACACTTGAGGTCCTCGCCCGTCTGCGACCCGCCTTCAAGGAAGGCGGCACGGTGACAGCCGGCAACTCGTCCGGTATGAATGACGCAGCCGCCGCGTTGCTGCTGGCCTCAGGCGAAGCGGTTAAGGCTCATGCACTTCATCCAATTGCCAGGATCGTCGGGTATGCGACGGGCGGAGTAGAGCCACGATTGATGGGCCTGGGCCCGGTCCCGGCCCTCCGCAGACTCTCAACCAGGTCTCCCTGGCCGTGGGAGGAAGCCGGCCTTCTGGAGGTCAACGAGGCTTTCGCCGCCCAGGTCCTGGCATGCTACCGCGAGCTCAAGTGGAACCCCGACGTTCTAAACGTGAACGGCGGCGCCATCGCACTAGGGCACCCCACGGCAGCGAGCGGCGCTCGGGTCGCGACAACCTTGCTCCACGAAATGATCCGCCGCAAGGTGGAGCGCGGGGTCGCAACCCTCTGCGTCAGCGGCGGCCAAGGCGTCGCCTGCGCGTTCGAGTTAGTGAACTAGGCCGGCGCCAGCCACGGGGCCACGGCTTAGTAGACGGGGTGTGATTAGCCGTCGCACCCCGTCTTTCTTGTCCGGGCGGGGGGTACCGAGTTGTACCGGACCGGAAAGACCCCTCGCCAGGGCAGAGAGGATTCCTGCTGTGCCGGGCCGAATCGCATGGTTCGGACCACGATGCGCCAAGGAGTGTTTCAGTTGGCCAAAAGTGATCAGGACTTTAGGCAACGTGTTCTGGATAACCTCACGTCGCTGACCGAAGGCCAGCGTGCGGTTGGCGACTACATTATGTCCAACTACGACGAAGTCGCGTTCATGACGGCAGCGAGGGTTGGGAGAGAAGCAGGAGTGAGTGAAACGACGGTCATGCGCTTCACGAGCTCCCTGGGGTACGAAGGATGGCCCGAACTGCAGAGAGCCTTGCACGACGACATTCGTTCCAGACTCACCACCGTCGAGCGGCTGAGAGGCTCTTCGGCCAGCACCGAGGAGCGGGAGACGGTCATGACAAAGGTCATGACCGCCGACATCCAGTCCGTCAGGGATACCATGCGCACTGTCACCGAGGACCAGTTCGCGGAAGCGGTGAGCATGATTCTCCAGGCGAGGCAGATCCGCGTCGTCGGGGTGCGGAGCGTGGCCCCGTTGGCGTCCTACTTCGCGATGTGCCTGAACTGGATCCTCAACAACGCCCAACCGATCACCTACAGCACCGAGGACTGGGTGGAGCATCTCGTGCAGTTGTCGGATGAGGATCTGGTCATCGGGCTCACTTTCCCACGATACGCGGCACTGACTCGCGACATTATCAGGTACTGCAAACAGAGGGGCTGCAGGGTCCTTGCCGTCTCTGACGGTCTTCGCTCGCCCATAGCCCGCCACGCTGACCTGCTGTTGGTTTCCAGCTGCAGCCTTGAGTCGTTCGTTGATTCCTACGTGGCTCCTTTGAGCCTGGTCAACGCATTGGTAACCGCTGTCGCCCGGAGCCAGGAGCACGTGGCGGCCCAGCACCTTGCGGAGCTGGAGAAGGGCTGGCAGATGTTTGGCATTTTCCACGACAAGTAACCCAATTTAGCTGCACGTTCTTCACCGGTCGGGCCTTTTCGCCTTCGTCTGTACATCTGCCGGTTTCTCCTGACCATCCCTCTCTTCTGCGTTGCAGGAATTTCACCACCCGTAAGATAATAATGTAGGCAACACACCTTTTGGGCGTCGATCGCTACGCTTGCCGGAGTCCTTATCGCTCCAACTGGTCAGAGGCCGAAGTCCTATGGGAGGTGCTCTGTTGGCCGGAAAGCTCATGTCGATGTCGGAAGCTATCGCTGAATATGTACCAGACGACTCCACAGTCTACCTATCCGGGTTCACGCACTTGATTCCATTTGCGGCCGGGCATGAGATCATCCGCCAGGGTATCAGAGGGCTGACCCTTTGCAGGGCAACGCCGGATCTGATCTACGACCAGATGATCGCAGCAGGCTGCGCCCGGCGAGTCGTGTTCAGTTGGGCGGGCAACCCTGGAGTTGGTCTCCTGCGCTGCTTTCGACGCGCGGTTGAGTCGGGTGC
>Ga0068714_10005906_pt1 | contig 12771 bp, 10 predicted proteins | sample MTBNYHSulfiMetaG_FD_62988 | JGI IMG/M metagenome (GOLD analysis project Ga0068714, IMG submission 62988) | Enrichment culture microbial communities from rom New York Harbor, USA that are MTBE-degrading - MTBE-NYH (New York Harbor Sulfidogenic)... | ecosystem: Environmental > Aquatic > Marine >... | reverse complement strand
CGCCGGCAGCCTGGCAGGACGCTGCCGGCGGCTCTGCTATAACACTCGGGCATGCTGCCGGGCCGCCCGTGACCACCCGGCCCCCCACTGTTTCGGGAGACGCAGGATGAAGACGGTCGTGATGGGAGCCGGCGACCTGATCATTGGGCTGCTGGGCCAACTCGCCCAACGGTGGGACGTCGCCGTGGTCGACCACGACCCGGAGCGACTGGCGCGCGTCGCCGCAGCCGGCCCGGTGCAGACTCTGCTCGCGACCGACGACCTGCAGGAGAGCCTCGACCAAGCCGGGCTACCGGAGGCGGCGGTGCTCCTCGCCGCCTCCGGCGACGACGACCTGAACCTCGAGGCTTGCCGCATCGCCCGGGAGCGGGGAGTGCCCAGCGTGGCCGTGGCCGCCGCTCCGGAGAACCTGGAGAGCTACCGTCACCTCGGATCGCCGGCCATCTCGGTGGATCGTCTCGTCGCCCGTCGCTTGGTCAGCACGCTGGAACCTCAGCGCCTCCTGTCTGCGGGGCTCGCCGGGGAACGGTTGGAGGTCATCGACATGCGAATGGTCTCCCGATCCCCCATGTGCGGCCGGCCGCTGCGGTCCCTCGACCTCAAGGGATGGCTGGTAGTGGGGGTGCTGCGCGACGATCGCCTGGAGGTACCCCACGGCGACACCATTCTGCAGTCTGGCGACGTGGTCACCCTGGTCGGTGACGAGGCAGCCCGCCACCAAGTCATCTCCGCCTTCACCTCCGGCATCCCGCACTTCCCTACCGACTACGGCCCGCGCGTCGCCGTCAGTCTCGACTCCGAAAGCGACCTGGCAGGTCCGGTCGCGGAGGCGGCCCATCTGGTCACCCACAGCGCGGCCCAGGGCCTGGCGGTGGTGTACCGCCGGTCGGTGGGAGATCGGCGCCTCGTCGAGCTGCTCGAGAAGGCTCGCGCCCTGATGCCGGGACTGCCGTTGGAGGCCATCCCGGTCGACGGTGATCCACAGGAGGCCCTGCAGCGGGGCCTCCCCGCCGCCGAGGCCGGCATCCTGGTCTTCCCTGCTCCTACCGGCCCGGTCGGACGCCGGAGGCGGCAGGTGCAGCGTCTGGTGAGGACGGTCACCCACCTGCGGCTACCGGTGCTCGTGTCCCGCGGCTCGCCGCCCTACCGAAGGGTGCTGGCCCCGGTGAGGGATACCCCGGCCGCGCGGGCGGCCGGTGAGGCCGCCATCGACATCGCGGCCCACTCCGGTTCTCCCCTGGTCGGCCTGGCCGTCATCCCCCCGGCATTCATCGCCGACGACGACGCTCGCGATCGCGCGATCCGGGCGGCCGGGCGCCTACAGATAGAGGCCGCGGCCCACGGCGTGGAAGTACGCCGGGAGATCGAGCAAGGCAATGAGGTACGGCTGTTCGCCGGTCTGTGCGATGAACGGACCCTGCTGGTGCTCGGAGCCCGCTGGCGGCCCCGGATCTTCGGCCCGGGCATCGCCGCCCACCTGGTGCGGCGGCTCCCCTCCTCCGTCCTGATCGTCCCGGTGAGGCACTAGCCGATGAGCGGCGACCATCAGGCGACTTTCGCCCTGCTGGTGATCGTGGGAGCCGCCCTCGCCCTCCCACTGCTCGCCGCCCGCATCCGCCTACCGGCCATCGTCCTCGAGATCGTCTTCGGCATCCTCATCGGCCCGGTCACGCACGTCGTGGACCCGGCCCAGTACCTCGATGTGCTGGCCGACCTGGGGTTTCTCTTGCTGATGTTCCTCTCCGGCTTCGAACTCGACCTGCGCGCCTTCAGCCGCCGGAGGCCTGGACCGGTGCTCTGGAGCGCAGCCCTCTTCGCCTTGACCGTGCTGGGAGCTCTCGCCTCGGCCCGTCTCCTGGGCCACGGCGTCTTCCTCACCTTCGTCCTCGCCACCACCTCGGTGGGCCTGGTGGTGCCCAGCCTGCGGGCCACCCGCCGCTCCTCGACCTCCCTCGGCCAGGTCATCCTGGTCTCGGCCCTGTTGGCTGATCTGCTCACCTTGCTCGGGGTCAGCGGATACGCGCTGGTCGTCGACCAGGGAGCGGCCCGGGCGGTGGTGGCCATCCCGGCCTTCTTCGTGGTGGTGGGAGGCTCGCTGCTGGCCCTGCGCCGCCTGGTCTGGTGGCGACCGGAGTGGTTCGACCGCCTGTTCCGGCCGGGCCACTCCGAGGAGATCGGGATGAGGGCCACGCTCGCCCTCATGCTGGTGTTCGTGGGAGTGGCGGTGGCCTTCGGGATCGAAGGGATCCTCGGCGCCTTCCTGGCGGGCACGGGCTTCGCGGTGGTGTTCCGGAACCGGGGGGTGCTCGGTGAGCAGTTGAGCGGGTTCGCGTACGGATTCCTGGTGCCGGTGTTCTTCATCAACGTCGGCATCGGTTTCGACATCGACGCTCTGCGCGAGCCGGGGGCGGTGGTCGGCATGCTCAGCCTGCTGGTTCTGGCGGTGGCGGTGAAGCTGATCCCGGCGCTCGCCCTGGTCCTCCGGCGTCACTCGTGGCGGGAGGCGCTCGCGGCGGGAGCCCTGCTCTCCGCCCGGCTCAGCCTGATCATCGCGGTCGCCGAGGTGGGCGCCCGCTTGGGCTTCATCGACGAACTCCTGAAGGCCTCGATCATCACGCTGGCCGTGGTCACTTCCACCCTCGCACCGATCGTCTTCCGCTGGCTGGCCCCGCCGCTGCCTGCTCCCGACCCGGCCCGAGGCCCCGGCTTCCCCTAAGCGACCGGTGGGCAGCCCACCGGCCTCCATCGCATCGGCCCGGGCCGCGCCGCCGACCTCAGATCTCGGGGATGAGCAGAACGGAGCATCCCGGCCGTACGAGCAACCGAGCGACGCCCCGTGCCGGCACATGGATCGAGCTGCCCGTCGGCCACGGTAGGACCACCAGGTCGCCCGGATCCGGCACCTCGGCGCCCTCCCGTCGGGTGATATCGACGGAGATCAGCCGGGGCAGCGACGCCACCGGCAGCCGGGTAGCCGCGGCGAGGTCGTCCACAACGGAGTCAACCCGGCTTCGCTTCTCCCTCCCGACCGGGGCGACGATGCGCCGGTAGGGATGAGCGCCCCCGGCGAACAGCACCGGACGGTTCAACCGGACGCACCGCCGGAGCAAGCGCCGGGCGCGCCATCTCCCCAGCAGGCCCGCCCGGGGAGACGGGAGCACCACCACTCCTACGCTCCGATCGCGCAGCACGGAAGCCAGCGATCGGGCCGGCCGGCCGGCCACCTCGTACCAGCCAACTTCGACGTACCCCGCCTCCTGCTTCACATCCTCGAGCGCGGCGGCCAGCTCCTCGGCATGTGCGTCGTCGCGCGCCGCATCCAGACTGCGATGCACCACCAGCGCGGCCGACCCGCCGATGGCCCGGGCCAGGTCCAGGGCTTCGGAGACGACGGGCACGTCGGACCGGCCGTCCAGCGCCACCGTGACCCCCCGGCCCCACTCCAGGGGGAAGGGCGCCTCGGCGGCCAGGAAGGTGCGAACGATCTTCGGGTAGTCGGCCGCGGCCCCCACCACCGTCACCACGTCACCTTCGGCGAGCACCGAGTCCCCGTGCGGGATGATCAGCCGATCCCCGCGCAGAATCGACACGACCAGCCAGGGCACACCGCTGAGGGCGCGCAAAGGGACTCCCTCGACCGGGCTCGTCGCGCCGATACGCAACTCCACCGCCTCCGAGCGGCCCGCGGCCAGGGTGGTTGTCGAGACCGCGTCGCGGTCCAGCAGGGCCTCCATCTCGCGGGCACTCAGCGCCATGGCGTGGGCCTCCACCCCCATCTGCCGCAGATCGGCCAGCCGCTCCGGCGTCGCCGCCAGGGCGACCACCCGCCAGCACCCGGCTGCCCGGGCGAGCCGGCAGACCTCGAGGTTGACGTCATCGTCCGGGCTGGCGGCCACCACCGCATCTGCTCCGGCCAGCCCGGCCCGCTCCAGGATCACCCGGCTGGACCCGTCCCCCCGCACCGTGGCGGTGGCACCGGCTCGCCGAGCTTCCTCCAAACAGGCGGGATCCGTGTCCACCACCGTCACGTCCCAGATGGGGCCCAGACGACGTGCCAGTTCGCGGGTGACTCCGCGGGCCCCCACCACGATCAGCTGCACGGAGGCCTGCCTTCTCCAGGGCCGGCGCAGCGCCGCCCCTGACTCATACGGAGAACCGCACCAGCATGACGTCCCCGTCGGCGATCACGTAATCGCGTCCCTCCACCTTCACCCGGCCCGCTGCCTTGGCTGCCTCCCAGCCACCCGCCGACACTACTTCTGTGATGGGAGCGATCTCCGCCCGGATGAAGCCCCTTTCCATGTCGCTGTGCACCTTGCCGGCAGCCTCGCGAGCGTGGGCACCCCGCCGCAGCGTGCGGGCGTGCACCTCCTTGTCGCCGGCGGTGTAGAAGGTGACCAGGCCCAGGGCGTCGTAAGTGGCCCGCACCACCCGGGCCAGGGCCCCCTCCCCCAGCCCTAGACCCTCCAGCAGCTCTCTGCGCTCGTCGGGATCGAGACGGGCGGCTTCCTCCTCCAAGCGTGCGGAGAGCGCCACTACCGCGTCGCCGGGCGGCACCACTCCCGCCACCCCTGCCGCCCGCTCGGACGCCGACGGATCGTCCTCTCCCACGTTGACCACCCACACCGCCGGCTTCAGCGTGAGCGGGGCCAGGTCGTGGAAGGCCACCTCCTCCTGCTCGCCCCACCCTTCGGTGCGCAGCGCCTTCCCCTGGTCGAGGATCTCCACCGCCCTGGCCACCGCCGCGGCCGCGGGCCGCTTGGACGGGTCGGCCGATGCCTCCTTGACGATCTTCTCCGCCTTGCGGGCAAACACGTCCAGGTCGGCCAGAGCCAGCTCCAGCAGCAGCGCCTCCGCCTGCTCCACGGGGTCGGTACCCGACTCGTCGTCGGGAGTGCCCTCGTCCTCGAAGGAGCGCAGCACCACCGCCAGGGCCTCCATCTCCCGCAGTCGGGCCAGGAAGCGAGCGCCCAGGCCGGATGAGCCCGGCCGGGCCATGGCAGGCAGGTCGAGCAGGTCCAGGGTGGCGTGCACCGTCTTCTCGGGGTGCTCCCGCGCCGCCAGCTGCTCCAGCAGCGGGTCGGGGACCCGGGCTACCCCCATCGCCGGCTCGACGGTGGAGAAGGGGTGGGGAGCGGTGTGGGCCTCGAGGCCGGTGAGGGCGTTGAACAGAGTCGTCTTGCCTACGTTCGGAAGACCGACGATGCCGACGCGCGCCATGGAGACGATGGTACTGCCGACTCACCGGCCCGGCCCACCGGGAGCCCGCCTAGCCCACCGAGCCCTCCATCTGGAGCTCGATGAGCCGATTCAGCTCGACTGCGTACTCCATGGGGAGCTCGCGCACGATGGGCTCGATGAACCCCGCCACGATCATCGCGGTGGCCTCGGCCTCGCCCAGCCCGCGGGTCATGAGGTAGAACAGCTGGTCGTCGCCCACCTTCGACACGGTGGCCTCGTGGCCGATATTGGCGTCGGCCTCCTCGATCTCCATGTAGGGGTAGGTGTCGGAGCGGCTCTGCGGATCGAGGATCAGAGCGTCGCAGCGCACGAACGACTTGGCCCGGTGAGCCCCCTCCTCCACCCGCAGCAGGCCCCGGTAGCCGGCTCGCCCCCCGTCTTTGGAGATCGACTTGGAGGTGATCAGCGAGGTCGTGTCGGGGGCGGCGTGCACGATCTTGGCCCCGGTGTCCTGGTGCTGGCCCTCGCCGGCAAAGGCGATGGAGAGCACCTCCCCGTGGGCCCCCTCCCCCACCAGCCACACCGCCGGGTACTTCATGCTGAGGCGCGACCCAATGTTCCCGTCCACCCATTCCATGGTGGCGTTTCGGTGCGCCACCGCCCGCTTGGTGACCAGGTTGAAGACGTTGTTGGACCAGTTCTGGATGGTGGTGTAGCGGCAACGGCCCCCGTCGTTGATGATGATCTCCACCACCGCCGCGTGCAACGAATCGCTGGAGTACACCGGCGCCGAACACCCCTCCACGTAGTGGCAGTAGGCACCCTCGTCCACGATGATCAAGGTGCGCTCGAACTGGCCCATGCTCTCGGCATTGATGCGGAAGTAGGCCTGCAGGGGCTGATCGAGGTGCACCCCGGCGGGAACGTAGATGAACGACCCTCCCGACCAGACCGCCGAGTTGAGAGCGGCGTACTTGTTGTCACCCGGAGGGACCACCGTGCCGAAGTGCTTGCGCACCAGGTCCGGGTATTCGCGCAACGCGGTGTCCATGTCGCAGAACAGGACCCCGAGGCTCTCCAGGTCCTCCCGGTTGCGGTGGTAGACAACCTCTGACTCATATTGCGCTGTCACCCCGGCCAGGTACTTACGCTCGGCTTCGGGGATGCCCAGGCGCTCATAGGTGCGCTTGATGCTTTCGGGCACCATGTCCCACGACTTGGCCTGCTCCTCGGTGGGCTTGATGTAGTAGTAGATGTCATCGAGGTCGATGCTCTGCAGCAGGTCGCCGCCGCCCCAGGTGGGCACCGGCTTGCGCAGGAAGCGCTGGTAGGCCTTCAGGCGGAACTCGAGCATCCAGGCGGGCTCGCCCTTCATACCCGACATCTGGCGGATGATGTCCTCGTCGAGGCCCTTCTGCGGCTTGAAGACGTAGTCCTCGGCGTCGGACCATCCCAGCCGGTACTTGCCCAGGTCGATGTCGACGGTGCCGCCCATCGGGGTCGCTCCTCAGAATTACGGGTTTGACACTACGCGAATAGGAGATTGTGTCACGGCCCCCACGTTACTCAACGGGGGCGGCGGCCCCGGCGGAGAGGGAGAAGGATGCGGTGGCGCCGGTACGGCGTGGGGGAGTGGGGGGAAGACCGACCCGTGCCGGCGCCTACCGCATGGCCCATTACATCACGGGTGCCGAGTTATGCAGGCTCGAATGCGTCGTACACCTCCGCCCCTCTCTCTTGATAATCGCGAAGCGGCGTGCGACAGTGGCTTCCGCGTTTGGCCCCGACCGACGAGGTCCCACTTGGCGAAACAGGAAGACGTGGTGCGCGTGCAGGGCACGGTGGTGGAAACACTCCCCAACGCCATGTTCCGTGTGCAGGTGGACGGCGGTCTTGAGGTGCTTGCCCGTGCCTCGGGCAAAATGCGACGGGGCCGCTACATCCGCATCCTGCCCGGAGACCGCGTCGACCTGGACCTGTCGGTGTACGACCCCTCGCGGGGGCGCATCGTCTGGCGCTACCGCGACTGACGGCCCGCCGCCGCCGCCGGCTGCTCAGACTTCTCGGAACAGGTACCGGCTGAGCACATTCAGGCGCTCCTCGAACCCCTCCGGGTACAGGTACCACAGGGTGGCGGCCACCGACGAAAGCAGGGCGTTCCCGTCCTGGGGGGTGAAGCAGAAGCCGACCACCGTGCGCCGGTCCCGCACCGCGATCGTCTGGATGGGCACCACCGTCTGGCTGAGGATCCGCCCGAAGTAGCCGTGGTCGCGTCCAAAGGAGAACACCCGGTTGGCCGAGCGCTTGCGGGTGAGGGCCACCCGCGGGTTGGCGGCCAGGCGGTCGACGACTTCGTCCGCGGTGACGTCGTGGTCCAGCGTGAGGCTGAACTGGAGCACGTGCATGTACTGGCTGTTCAGCACGATGGCCGACGACCACAGGGCCAGGTCGTGGCCCAGAGTCTCGAAAACGCCGTGGGCGTCGCGGGCATGGTGAGTGCCGAAGCGGGGGTCGTCGTGCCGGCCCACCGTGGGGCTGGGCACGAACTTGCCCTCCTGGCTGATGTCGTTGGCCCGGCGCATGCACACGAAGCGCCCATCCACCAGGTGAGGAGTGTCCCCGAGGAAGCCGATAGAGCGGACCAGCACCGAGATGTTGTGGGTGTTGCAGGAGACGATCTGCAGGAAACGATCCTCACCCTGCACCAGCGCATCGTCGTTGATCCCCCGGGCGTACATCTTCCCGAACCCGTACTCCGAACCCTGAGCCATGAACCCGAGCGGGCCGGTGAGGGTGCCGTAATACCTGTCCTTGTTCTGGTTACCCGCCGGGCTGCTGTCTATCACCACCGAGGCGTCGGCCATGGCCTGCCCGGTCTCCAGCGAAGCCTCCAGACCCAGTTCGACAAAGGCGGCTCGCCGATCTTCATCCACGGCCAGGCGGGCGCCCCGGCGCATGAGGTCCGCCACCTTGGCTCGCTCCTCGGCGTTGGGAGTCCGCTTGTGGAAGGTGACCTCATCAATGCCGAAGGCCTCCCGATGGTCGACCAGCAGGCCGATCAACGGTTCACCGATCGTCCCGGTCCCGACGACGTGCACCACCTTGCTCATAGATCCCTCCACTCGGTGGCCGCATGCTATGCCGGTCGGCTCGCCGACGCGGGCCGGGCACCGGCTCAGAAGTCTGCAGCCGGCGGAGGCCTCAGCAGGCGGGCATAACCCATTGCGGCTGCGTCGCTCCCCAGCCATCCCCCCACCTCGGGCCGGGCGGCCACCACCCCGGATATGCGCTCTCGCAGGCTGGGAGAGAAGTCCTCCGCTTCGATCAGGCCGATCAATCCCCCGTAGCCGCCGTGCACCACTCCGCGGAAGGTCTCCAGGGGCTCGGCGACCCGGTCGATCCGGGTGTTGATGCGCCCGCCGGGGAGAAACACGTTCTCCGTCAGGGTGGAGCCCACCGCCCGCAGGTGCTCGTCGGTGAACACCGCGCCGGCTTCGGCGGCAGCCGCCATGAAGCGGATGGTCACCTGCGCCTTCCACAGGCGCTCCGGCGACCGGCCCCGATGAGTGTCCGGGGCCGGGGCATAGTCCCAGACGGGGTGCCCGGCACCGTCGTCGTACATCGACGCCAGCAGGAAGCGCGCCAGCCGGACGGCCCGTTCCCGGTGCTCGGAGCGGCCCGTCAACTCATGCAGAACCAGATAGGCGGCCCCCGCCCAGGCCGTGTGGTTCAGGGGCTCCGCCGCCGGGGAGGCCGGACCGTGGTAGTACCCCTCGTCCCCCACCATCACGAAGTCGCCGTCCAGATCGGCCAGAGCTTCCTCGACGGCGGGCAAGAACCGGGCCGCTCGCTCTCCGAACGCCCGCTCCAATCCCCGGCTGTGCGCGGCTAGACGGCAGAAGAGCAAGACCGGGTAGGCGATGCGGCCGGTGGTGGTGATGCTGGCCGTGTACCTCCCTCGCACAAACCGGGTGCTTCCCCAGCCTCGCCCCACCCCTCCCCGGCACTCGTCCTCCACGCCGAGCACACAGTCACGCTGCTCCAGGACCTTATCGAAGGTGGAGGCGAGCAGGCCCAGGAACCGGCGCTGGCCGGTCGCCTCGAAGGCTCGCAGCCCCGAGTACCACGCCGAGGCCAGCCCCCACCCGAAGTTGGAGGCCCGGTCGTCGCGGGAGGCCCCGGCCAGCAACCCGATTGCCCGGCGGCGGAGGTAGTCGTACAGCACCTCGGGATGGGCCGGCGCCTGCATCAGCTCCTCGTAGAGGAACCCCGCCCGTGCCCGGCGTCGCCCTCTCCCCGCCAGAGCCCGCTCCACCCTCTCCCGTGCTGGCGGGTCGGTGACCAGCAGAGCGAAGGCCGGACCGGCCCGGGCCGGGCAATCTCCGCGGGCCAGGGAACGGCGCAACGCCCGGTAGGCCGCCGCCGGCCCGGCCGCCGCTACCTGGTCCCAGTCCGGGGCGGCCGCACGCTCCCTCACCGGAGAGCCTCCCGCAACCGGGCCGCGGTCTCCGGCGGAGTGGAAGCATGGGGGGCCACCCGCACCCACTCCCCGCGACGGGACACGACCAGTCCGGCGTCCACCAGCCGCCGGGCCGTCGTCGCCACTTCCTCGCCCCGTAGGCGGAAACAGATGATGCCGGCGCGCTCGGCCGGGCTCCGCCAGGGGGCCAGGACCTCGGCCCCGGCGGCGCGCGCCGCCTCCTCCAGGGCCGCCACCCGCTCGAGGACGACGGCCTCGATGGCGGCGATCCCGGCCAGCTCGATCACTTCGATCGCCGCTCCCAGCTGCAGTGCCCCGAACACCGCCGGGGAGCCCACCTGGAAACGATCTGCCGACGGTCGCGGCGGGTGGGGAGCGGGGGGCCCGAAGTCGAGGAAGTCCTCCACACCCCACCACCCGGTGAGGGTGGGGGAAAGGAGCTCCCGGGCGCGCTCCCCCACCGCCATCACCCCGCTCCCCCAACCGGCCCGCAGCCACTTCTGGCCCCCGGCCACCAGCACATCGGCCGGCTCGAGGCGCGTCTGCACTGCCCCCAGGCCCTGGATGGCATCGAGAACCAGCAAGGCCGGGCCGCAGACCGCCCGCAACTCCGCCGGGTCCACCCGGAAGCCGGTCATGAAGTCCACCAGGCTGACCGAGACCGCCGCCGTCTGTCCGTCGATCGCCGCCGCCAGGCGACCGGGGGTGACCCGGCCGTCCGGGCAGTCGACCAGGCGTACCTCGGGGCCTCCCGCCGCCGCCGCCCGCATCCACGGGTAGAGGTTGGCGGGAAACTCATGGGAGGGAACGACCACGTTGCCGCCCCGGCCGATCAGGCCGAAGGCCACCTGGAAGAGGCCGGCCGACGTGGAGGGCACGGGGGTCACCTGCTCCACGCCCACCACCAGCAGGCGGGCGGCCGCGGCCCGCGCTGCGTCGTAGGAGGGGGCGATGGACTCCCAGACCGGCCCGACGGGCGAGGCCACCGCCTCCATCGCGTTCGCCACTGCCCGGCCCACCCGGCGCGACACCGGGCCGGTGGACGCAAACTCCAGGTATCCCCCGGGCTCAGAGAACTGGTCCAGGTAGGCGGTCGGCAGGCCGGTCACGGCAGCACCACCCGCCCCAGCAGGCCCAGAGGCGGTGCCCCCCGGGACAGAACCCCGTCGTGGAAATCCCCCCGCGACCTCTCGGGGAAGCGCTCCTCCCAGCGTTGGCGCAGGTCGAGCAACTCCAGCCTGCCCAGTCCCGCCGCCATGCTGCCCGGATCGGCCGCCACCCACTCCACCTCCAGGCGGGCTGCCTCGCCGCTGCCACGAATCTGCTCCATGAAGAAGGCCTCCGCTTGTTCTCTGGACATCTCCCCCGTGTGCAGGCCGACGGCGCACACCAGGCGGCAGCCGGCCCGCTGCGCCCGGGAGAGCCACGTCCGCCGCCAGGCGGGGCTGCCGCCGCGGTAACCCGCCTCCCACATGGCCTCCCCGGCGTAGAGCGCCCAGCCCTCCCGGAGACCGCGCGAAGAGAACCGGCGCGACACCTCCGTGGGGCCCGCCGCCGCCCTCCGGCTCTGCAGGAGCCTCCCCGGATGAGCCGCGGCCACTGCCAGGTCGTCCGCCTCGCCCGGCTCCCGCCCGGGGCGGCCGGCATACAGCACCGCCCCGGCGGCGGGATCGTCGTACGGACCGGGCGGGTCCAGCGCGACCTCCTCGCCGGCGGGAGAGGTGCCGTCGCGCACCAACAGGGGCATCTCATCGAGGAATCCGCCCAGGCCGACCTCGATCGCGTAGCGGCGGGCGCGCTCGGCGGCAGCCTCCACCGCTGCCGCCCACCCTTCGCCCAACACGGTCGGCTCCCCGGACCGCCCTCGCCCATCTCCGGCTGCTTCCTCCGCCGCCGCCCGGTCGGCGGCCAGGGTACGCGAGGCCAGGGCGGCGATCTCCGGCAGGGGCCGCTCGAGTGCCTCCTCCACCCGCAGCATCTCGGCCAGCGCCTCACCTCCCAGCGCGTGGCTCTCATCGGCCCTGGGGAGCCGCTCGGCCTCCAGCCAGGCGGCGAAGGCCTCTACCTCCGCCGCCGCCAAGGCCCCCGCTGCCTGCAGCCACCGCTCCTCTTCGGGGTCCGCCTCTCCCCCCGCCGCCGGGCCGGCGGACAGCGCCCCGGCCAGGGCCCCCGCCCGCCGCCGGGCCCAGTCGACGGCGGCGGCAGGAAGCACCGGGTCCAGATTCGCCCGGGCCGCCGCCAGCACCGCGGGGGCCGTCTCCAGCACGGCCACCGCCCGCTCCAGGCGCAGCCCGACCGGGGCATAGTCGCGCCCCAGGTAGGGGCCCACGTCGAGCGGCTCCAGGTAGGCGGCGGGCCGCCGCGCCCAGTCGCGCCGGATCTCACCGGCCAGGATCTCCCCGTCCAGCGCCGCCAGCAGGGCCGCCCGGTCCAGTTCCTGCCCGGCGCTGAGATCGGTGAGGGCCGCCACCTGCCCCCGCAGGCGGCCCAGGCGCTCGTAGCCGTCGGCCAGCGCCTCGGCCGAGAGGTCGGGGACCACACCGTCGTACTCGTGTCTGCCCAGCCGCACCGCCCACGACGGGTGCAGGTTCCAGAAAGCGGCCGAGACCCGGTCGGCCAGTTGATCGAGCAGGGGCATCGGCCCCCGAGCCTAGCCCCGGCCCACCCGGGGGCTCGAGACCGCGCCGGGGGCTCTCACCCTTCACCACCGGGGGCAGTGTGACTCACCACCACCGCCCCGACCAGGACGGCGTAAGCCCCCGCGTACAGCCAGACCAGGGCGATGGCCACCGCCCCCAGCACGCCGAAGGTGGCCCCCAGTTCCGGGGCGAGGGCCAGGTAGAGGCCGAAGCCCAGGCTGGCCAGGAGAGCGCCCGCCGCGCCCACCAGGGCCGCCAGCCAGGCCCGGGGCAGTGGTTGCGGCGGGCCCCAGCGGTAGAAGGCGAGCAGGAACAGGAACAGGCCGAGGGCCGAGACGGGCACCCGCAGCCACTCCCACAGCACGACCACGGCCCCCACCCCGGTCCATTCCTCCAGGAAGACCACCAGCCGGCCCCCGAAGACCAGCAGCAACGACATCACCCCCAGGGCCAGCCCACCCAGGATGGTGA
>Ga0068714_10005904_pt1 | contig 12772 bp, 9 predicted proteins | sample MTBNYHSulfiMetaG_FD_62988 | JGI IMG/M metagenome (GOLD analysis project Ga0068714, IMG submission 62988) | Enrichment culture microbial communities from rom New York Harbor, USA that are MTBE-degrading - MTBE-NYH (New York Harbor Sulfidogenic)... | ecosystem: Environmental > Aquatic > Marine >... | reverse complement strand
CCAACGTCTTCCAGATGAACCTGGCCAACATCCTCCCCGGCGACGAGATCAAGGTCGAGCTCCAGTACACCGAGCTGATCGTCCCCGAGGAGGGGACCTACCGCTTTGTCCTGCCCACCGTGGTCGGCCCCCGCTTCTCGGCCAAGCCGGCCGCCGGGGCCGGACCGGACCAATCCTGGGTGGAGAACCCCTACCTCCACCAGGGGGAGCCGCCGACCTATGACTTCGGCCTGGAGCTGGAGCTGGCCGCCGGCCTCCCCCTGGCCGGGCTTACCAGCCCCAGCCACCGGATCCAGGCCGACTTCCTTTCCCGGGACAAGGCCAGGCTGGAGATCAAGGGCGACCCCCAGGCCGGGACCAGGGATTTCATCCTCGATTACCGGCTGGCCGGGGAGAGGGTCCTCTCCGGCCTCCTCCTCCAGCCGGGTAAGGAGGAGAACCACTTCCTCCTCCTCCTGGAGCCCCCGGCCCAGGTCTCGCCCCAAGAGGTCCTCCCCCGGGAGTACATCTTCATCGTCGACGTCTCCGGATCCATGCGCGGCTTCCCCCTGGAGGTGAGCAAGGCCCTGATCAACCGGATGGTCGGCGACCTCAAGCCCAGCGAGTCCTTCAACCTCCTCCTCTTTGCCGGCGCCTCGGCGGTCCTCTCGGCCGAGGGCTCGCTCCCGGCCACCCCGGCCAACAAGGAGAGGGCCCTGGCCTGGCTGGGGAGTCGCCAGGGGGGCGGCGGGACCAGGCTCCTCCCGGCCCTGGAGACCGCCCTGGCCCTGCCCCGGGAGGAGGGGCTCTCCCGGGTGGTGACGGTCGTGACCGACGGCTACGTGGACGTGGAGCCGGAGGCCTTTGAGCTGGTCCGGGCCAACCTGGGCCGGGCCAACCTCTTTGCCTTTGGCATCGGCCGGGCGGTCAACCGCTTTCTCATCGAGGGCCTGGCCCGGGCCGGCGGGGGGGAGCCCCAGGTGGTCCTGAACCAGGGCCAGGCCGGGGAGGCGGCGGAGAGGTTCCGGCGCTATATCTTGAGCCCCGTCCTGACCGGGATCAAGGTCGCCTTCGAGGGCTTTGAGGCCTTTGAGGTCGAGCCAAAGGCCGTGGGCGATCTCTTCGGCCAAAAGCCGGTGGTCCTCTTCGGCAAGTACCGGGGCCCGGCCCGGGGCCGGATCACCGTCTCCGGTCGGACGGCAACCGGCTGGTTCCAGCAGAGCCTGGAGGCGGACCAGGCCACGGTCACCGACCAGGGCCGGGCCCTGGAGCTGCTCTGGGCCAGGGCCAGGATCAGCCGCCTCTCCGACCTGAACCGGCTTGAAGCCGACGACCAGCGGGCGGCCCAGGTGACCCAACTGGGCCTTAAATACGGCCTCCTGACCGCCTCCACCTCCTTTGTGGCCGTGGACACGGTCAAACGGGCCGACGGGGAGGTAATCACGGTCAAGCAACCCCTGCCTCTGCCCTCCGGGGTCAGCGACGCGGCCGTGGGCCGGGCCGGGCTGATGGCCGGGGTTAAGATGGCCGCCCGGCCGGGGGCTCCACCAATCCAAACCATCCCCAGGGCCCAAGAGGAGACGGCCCGGCCCTCCTTCTCCGTCCGGATCACCGGGCTCATCGGCCCGGTCGATAGGAACGCCCTGGAGCGGGCCCTGGAGGCCGGAAAGGCGGACCTGGAGGGTTGCTTCGAGCGGGCCCGGCGGCAGGGCCAAGGCTTGTCCGGCAGGTTCAGCTTAAGCCTGTCCCTGGATCCGGCCGGAAAGATGAAGATCCTCGAGCTCACCGGGCCGGGGCCGGTCCCCCCGGAGCTGGGCGAGTGCCTGAAGCAGGCCTTGAGCCGAATCGGGCTCCCCCGGCCCGACTCAGGCCCGATAAAGATGGTCCTGGAGCTGACAGTGGCCGAGGGACGATAGGAGTCTGCCCCAGGGGTTGGGGTGGTTTATCGGGAAGCCGAAAGGTTACCCAAGACCACCCCAAACCTTCTTTAGCTTTTTAGCATCTAAAAAATTTTATCCTCACTAGGGGTTGTTCCCTATGAGGCCCTTGTCAACTCTCGTCCGGTTGGAGACAGGCTTCCACGGCTCTGATGATGCTCACATAACCGGTGCAGCGGCACAGATTGCCGGCCAGGCCCCGGCGAATGTCGTCCCTGGAGACCCGGCGGTCCCAGTTTTGCTCCACAAAGGCAGTGGAGGCCATGATCAGGCCCGGGGTGCAGAAGCCGCACTGAACCGCCCCCTCATCCACATAGGCCTGCTGAACCGGGGAGAGCCCCTTGGGGCCGGCCTCGCCCTCGACGGTCCGGATGGCCCGGCCATCGGCCCGGACAGCCAGAAAGAGGCAAGAATCCACCGGGGCGTCGTCCACCAGCACAGTGCAGGCCCCGCACTCGCCCGCCCCGCAGCCCTCCTTGACGCTGGTAAGGCCGATGTCCCGGAGCATCTCCAAAAGCGACTGGCCAACGGGCGCCTCCAGGGTAACGGCCTGGCCGTTGATGGTGCAGCTGATCTTTCGGGTCATCATAAGCTCACCCCGCCGTCTTCCAGAATCCGGGCCAGAACCCGCCCGGCCAGGATTTTGATGATGTGCTCCCGGAAATCCTTGGCCGCCCGCCAAGAGTCCCGGGGTTGGAGATCGGCCAGAACGGTTTCAGCCAGTCGGTCCAACAGGGCCGCGTCCGGTACCCGGTCTCGGGCCAGAGCTTCGGCCGTGGGGCAGCGCAGCGGGGTGGGCCCGGCCACGGTGTAGGCCAGGCGCAGGTCCTTGATCCGGCCGGCCTCCAGGAGCACCCCACCGGCGCAACCGATAGTGGCGATGTCCATCGCCTCCCGCATGGCGTACTTGAAATATGTCGCTTGCCAGCCTTGGTAATCCTCAGGGGCGACGGCCAGGCCGGTCATTATCTCGGCCGGGGTCAGGTCCACCCGGCCTACACCCAGGTAGAACTTCTCCAGCGGGGTCCGGCGCGGACCCTCCGGCCCCTGGAGCAGAACCTGGGCGTTGTGGATCAGCAGCGGCCCGGCGCTGTCGGCGCTGGGGGCGCCGTTGCAGATGTTGCCCCCCACTGTGGCCATGTTCCTGATCTGGGGACCGGCCACCGTGGCCGCCGCCTGGGCCAGGACCGGCAGGTGGTCCTTTATGAGCGGATCGTTCAAAAGATCGGAAAAAGTGGCCGCGGCCCCAATGACCAGGCTGCCGTCCCGGTTCAGGGAGATGGACCTCAGCTCCGGGATGGCCGTCAGGTCCACCACCCGGCTGTAGGCTGAGTTACCTTTCCGCAGCTTGATCAGGACGTCAGTCCCGCCGGCCAGGGGTATGGACCTGGGATCGCGGCTCAGATACTCGATCGCCTGGTCGATGGTCTCGGCCCGGTGGTATGAAGCCAGAGCGAACATATCCCCTCCGCTAGATCAGGCCAGCGGCCTTGAAGTGTTTGAACAGCACCTGGGGACTGAGCGGCAATTGGTTGATCGCCACCCCGGTGGCGTCCAGCACGGCGTTCCTGATGGCTGGCGGAGGCGAGATCACCGGCGGCTCACCCAGGGATTTCGCCCCAAAGGGGCCGGTCGGCTCCTCGGTCTCCACAAAGGCCGCGCCCAGATCGGGGATATCCATGATGGTCGGGATTTTATAGTCCACCAGGTTGTTGTTCAGGATCCGGCCCGAATCCTCATCGATCAGCAACTCCTCATACAGCCCGGCCCCGACGGCCATGGCTTGGCCGCCATGAACCTGGCCCCGGGCGTTGAGCGGGTTGATGATCACCCCGGCGTCGTGGATGTTGTAAATCTCGTTGATTTTGACCTTGCACAAGGGTATGTCCACCTCCAGGTCGACGAAGGTGCAGCCAAAGGAAGGGGCGTTGGTCCGGGCCTTGAAGCTCTCCTCGGCCGTGATCTGACCGCCCCGGTCCTTGTGGTAATAGGCGTCCAGGGCCAGGTCGGCCAGGCTGATGACCGCCTGGCCGGGGGATTGTTTGAAAACCACCCTGTCCCCGGCCAGTTCCAGTTCCCCGATCTCCAGACCCCTGATCAGGCCGGCGTAGGCCAGAACCTCCCCCTTGATCTTCTCCGCCGCCCGCCGGACCGCTTGGCCGCCGACGTAGGTCTGGCGCGAGGCGTAGGCCCCCGAGTCAAAGGGGGTCAGGTCGGTGTCTTGGGTGGAGACGAGGTGAACGGTTGAGGGGGCGACGCCCAGGGTTTTGGCAGCCATCTGGACAAAGACGGTGTCCGAGCCCTGGCCGATCTCGACCGCCCCGACCTGGAGCAGGAAGGAGCCGTCCTGGTTGAGGATCAGCCTGGCCCCGGCCGACTCCACGTTTTCCGGGTAGGTCCCGGAGGCGTAGCTCAGGCAGGCCACCCCCAGCCCCCGGCGGACCGGTCCGATCCGGTTTTTAGGCATCCCGGCTTTCTTCTCATCCCAGCGGATCAATCGGCGGCCCTTTTCCAGGCACTGGACCAGGCCGCAGGTGGTAATGGGCTTTTGGGACAGCTGGTTGAGGTCGCCCGGGCGGGCCGCGTTTTTCAACCTGAAGTCCACCGGGTCCATCCCCACCGCCCGGGCCGCCTCCTCGGTCAGGCACTCCAGGGCCCAGATCATCTGGGGCGAGCCGTAGGCTCGCATGGCCCCACCCACCGGGATATTGCTGTAAAAGGTCTTGGCCCGGCAGGAGTAGACCGCCCGGGGGTAGAGATAATGGGCCTTGGCCGCCCCGGCCGAGGCGATGGAGTGGCCGTGGGAGGCGTAGCCGCCGGTGTTGGACAAGGACCGGAAGTCAATGAACCTCAGGCTCCCGTCGTCATCCACCCCCAAATTGACGTCAATCCGGAAGGGGTGGCGGACCCGGGAGCCGATCATGCATTCTTCCCGGCTCAGGGACATCTTGACCGGGACCCCGCCCAGCCGCCAAGTCAGAAAGGCGACCATGGGCTCCAGGACCACGTCCTGCTTGCTGCCGAACCCGCCGCCCAGGTAGGGCTTGACGACTTTGATCATCCCCAGGGGGAAATCCAGGGCTTGGGAGACGATCCGCCGGACGATGTGGGGAATCTGGGTGCTGGAAACGATGGTGATCCGGTCAGGATCGTCCATGAATGCGTAGGCGGTGTGGTTCTCCAACTGGCAGTGTTGCTGGATCTGGGTAGTGAAACGGCCCGCCAGAAGACGGTCGGCTTGCTCCCGGGCCTGATCCAGGTCACCGCCGACCACAAAGGAGTGTTCATTAACCACATTCCCGGTCCCCTGGTGGATCTCCGGGGCTCCGGCGGCCAGCGCCTGGTCCGGTCCAATCAGGAGCTTCAGGTGCCGGTAGTCCACCTTTATCAGGTCCACGGCCCGGCGGGCGGTCAACTCATCCCGGGCTACTACCACCGCAATCTCGTCGCCCCAGTACCGGACCCGGTCGGTCAGGAGCAGTCGGTCGGCCCTGTCTTGGTGATCCGAATCCAGGGAGAAGGGGTGGCCAGCAGTGGCAAAGGGGATTTTGGGTACGTCTTCAAAGGTGAAGACCGCCACCACCCCCTCCAGAGCCCGGGCCGTCGAGACGTCGATGCTCTCCACCCGGCCGTGGGCCACGGAGCTCCTCAGGTACATGGCCGTCTTCATGCCAGGCATGGAAAAATCATCGGTGTACCGGGCCCGGCCGGTGACCTTGGCTTTAGCGTCAACTCTGGTCAGGGGTTTGCCGACAGCCATTGTCTCTTCCCTTCATTGAGGGGTGGTCGCTTCATTATCGGCGACCGCCGGTTCTCAGGCGCGCGGCCCGCTGGGCCTTCTTGAACGGCACTGCCCTCTCCGCGGCGAACCTCAAATCAACCTCCGCCCGAGAGGTCTTGAACTCCACCACCATGGCGGAGAAATCCCAATCCAGTTTAACTTTGATTCCCCCGTCCTCAAAAAGGAAACCCTCTTCCCAGATCATCCCCCGAAAGAATGGACACGGGGTCAAGCCGCCTTGGTGGTCAGGTCATCCTCGGTCGTGGACCGGTATCCAAGAGAGGAGTAGCGGCGTTTAGGATTGTAGAACGATTCGATGTAGTTGAAGATGTCTGATCTCGCCTCCTGCCTGGTTTTGGCGATGGGCCAATATCAGAAGTCTACGGGCCAGAGCCACAACAGCCTTTTTGATTCCTCTCGTGTAACTCATGGCTATCCCTCCCCATCTATGGCCACTACCTCCAGAAGACTACATTAGCCCACGAAGGGATAAACCCGCTCATGACATCCGTACAGACCATATCGTCGCACCTCTCCCGGCCCGACTTCCGCCTTGCCACCTTCCCCGGCCTCGGGTAACTTCATCTCAGGGGGTGATTTTTCGGTCCCCGATCAAACGGCCCCTGTCGAGGTCCCCATGGCCCGGACCACCAGCCACTGGCCCGACTCCTACCCGGCCAAGATCAAGACCGCGGCCCAGGCCATCGGTCTGATCAAGCCCGCCCAGCGGGTCTTCATCGGCTCCTCCTGCGGCGAGCCCCAGCACCTGGTCCGGGAGCTGGCCGCCCAGTCCGGCCATCTTCAGGACCTGGAGGTGGTCCGGATCCTGAGCCTGGAGAAGGATCCCCTGACCCTGATGACCGAGCGGACCGAGGGCCAGGACCTCCACATCCGCTCCTTCTACCTGGGCTCGGCCAAGCCCCGGCGGCTCTCCCGAAGCAAGCGGTTCATCACCCCCATCAACCTCTCGGCCGTGCCCCGGCTCTTCCTCTCCCGCCGGCTGCCGATCAACGTGGCCCTGGTCCAGGTCTCGCCCCCGGACGACTTCGGCTGGATGAGCTTGGGGATCTCGGTGGACGTGACCAAGGCGGCCGTCCAGTCGGCCGACCTGGTCATCGCCCAGGTCAACCCCAACATGCCCCGGGTCCTGGGCCGGGGCTTCGTCCACCTCAACGAGGTGGACTACCTGGTGGAGCACGAGGAGCCGCTGTTGACCGTGGGACCGCCGCCTGAGTTCGAGGCCGCGGTCAGGATCGGGCAACTGGTGAGCCGGCTCATCGAGGATGGCTCGACCGTCCAGATCTCCCTGGGCGCGACCCACAACTCTTTCATGACCGCCGTGGCCGATAAGAACGACCTGGGGGTTCACACCCAGTTCCTGAGCGACGCCATCATGAGCCTCTACTCCATGGGGGTCATCACCAACCGGAGAAAGGGGCTCAACGCCGGCAAGCTGATCGCCTCCGGGGCGGTGGGCTCCAACGAGCTCTATGGCTTTCTCCACGACAACCCGGCCATCGAGTTCCACCCCTCCGATTACGTCAACAACCCGGCGGTCATCGCCCAGCACCACAAGATGGTCTCCCTCAACGTGGTCATGGGCATGGACCTGACCGGGCAGGTGGCCGCCGACGCCCTGCCCTACAACCACTTCACCGGGGTCAACGGCCTGATGGATTTCACCCGCGGGGCCGGCATGGCCCCGGACGGCAAATCGGTCCTGATGATCCCCTCCACCACCCTGGACGGAAGGTCCAGCCGGATCCTGCCCATACTGGAGAGCACGGCCGTGGTGGTCCCCCGGGGCGACGTTCACTACGTGGCCACCGAGTACGGCCTGGTCAACCTCTTCGGCAAGAGCCTGGAGGAGAGGGCCCTGGCCATGATCTCCATCGCCCATCCCGACTTCAGGGACCACCTCTTGGAGCGGGCCAAGGACTTCGGTCTCCTGTCCAAGAAGCGGGCCAGCCACGAGATCACCTCCGGGGTCTACCCCCTCCACCTGGAGGAGACCAGGACCTACGACGGGGTGGAGGTTCTCTTCCGGCCGGCCAAACCGGTGGACACCCGCCAGATTCAGGAGCACTTCTATCACCTGGAGGAGCAGGACGTGGTCAAGCGCTTCTTCCAGAAAAAGACCAGGTTTGTCCAGGACGAGGTGGCCGACTTCTGCGAGGTCGATTACGTCCACGACCTGTCCGTGGTGGCCGTGGTGGGCGAGGCCGGGTACGAGGAGGTCATCGCCGTGGGGACCTACTTCCTGGATCACTCCACCAACCTGGCCGAGACCGCCTTCTCCGTGGCCAAGGAGTGGCAGGGCAAGGGGCTGTCCACGGTCATCCTGGCCAAGCTGGCCCAAAACGCCAGGGAGCACGGCCTCGCCGGCCTCTTCGCCCTGGTCTCGCCGGCCAACCTGGGGATGATCAAGCTCTTTCAGAAGCTGCCCTACCGGCTGATGTCAAGGCTGGAGGAGAACCAGCTGGCCCTGACCGTCCGCTTCGACCAGCCCCCGGAGCCGGAGGCCGCCGGGGTCCCGGCCTGACCACTGGCCGGCCGGATGCGGCCCTCCGGAGGAGGCCCGGAGTTGTTGTTGGTTCTCCAGGCCGGAAATTGCTATTCCTAGTTTTTGAGTCCGGTATATCCCTTGTGGCCGAGTTAATTTATTGTTGACAACCGCCCCGGCCCGGATATTTCATAAACCTGCGCCGGCCGGAGGAGGTCGGCCCCGAGGCCAGGGAGAGCCTTGATTTTTTCCGGTATCCAATCTTAAAAACGAAAAAGACTTGGCCAACTCGGATCAACCGCGAGGCTCAGCTCCACCCCATCCGGATTCGATCCGACGGGAGAGATAAGATGGTATCGCGGTCTTTTTATTTTGCTCACAATTACCTGTGTTAATAATTTATTTCTTTTTCTTCCAACTATTTTTTTATGATTTTCAACTTGGACCGGAGACTTTTTAAGAGCCGGAGGTTGGGCGACGGCTTCCGGTCAAGATCAGGGGCAAGCCGGGACCCTGAAGGCCGGTCCCTGAGCCGGCTCCAGGGGCTCGGCCGGACCAGCCGGGCGGCTGTCCTGGCGTTCGGGACCGGTGGGCTGCCCTTGGGATGTGGGTGATTTGACCAAACAAGGCATCCAAACAAAGGGGAGAGAAATGAAAAAAACAGTCATCCTCTTAGCGGTCGGCCTGATGATGTTCTGTCTGGGAACGGCGGCCCTTGCCGCCGAGATCACCGTGGCCCTGGTCGGTCCCATGACCGGAGACCTGGCCAACTACGGCTTGAGCATGAAGGAAGGCACCGCCCTGGCCATCGAAAAGTTCGAGCAGGGCGGGGACAAGGTCAAGCTGATCACCGAGGACGACCGGGGCAATCCCCAGGATTCGGCCAGCGTGGCCCAGAAGCTGGCCGGTCAGAAGGAGATCGCCGGGGTGGTGGGCCCCTTCGGCTCCCCCACCGCCCTGGCCGCCGCGCCCATCTACGAGCGGTTCCAGATGCCGATCATCGCCCCGGCCTCCTCGGCGGTTAAGTACAACGAAGCCGGCCCCTACCATTTCCGGGTCAACGTCACCAGCGAGATCCACGTCCTGGGCACGGCCAAGTTCATCAAGGAGGGCCTCAAGGCCAAGAAGGTGGCCATCATCTACGAGAAGACCGACTGGGGGATCGGCTACCGCAAGGCCCTGGTGGACAGCTTCAAGGAGACGGGCGGCCTGGAGGTGGTCTACGACGATGGGTTCGTCCGCGGCCCGACGACCGATTTCATGGCCCAGCTGACCAAGATCAAGGAGGCCGGACCGGACGTCCTGTGCCACGCCACCCTCTACACCGAGTCGGCCCTCATCGCCAAGCAGGCCAAGAAGCTGGGCCTGAAGGTCACCCATCTGGGCAACCCCGGAACCCACTCCGACAAGCTGATGAGCCTGGGCGGCGAGGCCGTGGAAGGGATGATCTGCGTGGGCGAGTTCCACGCCGACATGCAGCGGCCCGAGGCCCAGGAGTTCGTCAAGGCCTATAAGGCCAAGTACAACAAGGAGCCCGACGAGTTCGCCGCCCTGACCTACGACGCGATGATCATCCTCCTCCAGAAGATCAAGGAGGCCGGCTCCGGCGACCGGGCCAAGCTCCGGGAGGCCATCGCCGCGACCAAGGATTTCAAGGGCGTCACCGGGGACCTGTCGTTCAATGAAAAGGGCGACATTCCCTACAAGGACGTCACCTTCATGGTCGTCAAGGACGGCCGCTGGGCCTTCCTGAAGTAATTCCCCGAGGGGCTTAGTCGGGCCCTGGCCGGCGGCGGCAGCCCGCCGCCGGCCACAAGGCCCGGACTCCACCAAGCAGGCCAGCCCGTCCCGGCGGAGGATGGACCTTTGTTCGCTCAGCAGATCGTCAACAGCCTGGTTCTGGGCAGCATCTACACCCTCATCGCCCTTGGCTTCACCCTCATCTTCGGCGTGGCCAAGCTCCTCCACATGGCCCATGGGGGGGTCCTCCTCATGGGGGCCTACGTGGCCATGACCCTGACCCTCGGCCTGGGCTTCCCCCTCCTGGCCGCGGCCCCGGTGGCCATTGCCGCGGCCATCGTCGTCGGCCTGATCGTCCAGCGGATCACCATCACCCCCTTGAGGCACTACCCGCCCATCGCCATCCTCATCGCCACCCTGGGGATGTCCTTTTTTCTGGAAAGCTCCATCGAGAACACCTGGGGGGCCGAGCGGCTGCCCTTTCCCGGCTTCCTGGAGAGCCCGGCCCTGACCCTGGCCCATCTCCAGGTCTCCTGGATGGATGTCTTTATCCTGGCGGTCACCGTGGGGCTCATCATCGGGCTCCGGGTCCTGGTCAAGCAGACCCGCCTGGGCAAGGCCATCCGGGCCACGGCCGAGAACCCGACCGTGGCCGGGTTGATGGGGGTCAGGACCTCCCGGATCCTGACCATGGTCATCATCGTCGGCTCGGCCCTGGGAGCCATCGGGGGGATCATGATGGGCTCCTACTATGGCTCCATCAGCCCGGCCATGGCCATGGGAGCCCTCCTCAAGGGGGTCACCGCGGTCATCCTGGGGGGCATGGGCAGCGTTCCGGGGGCCATCGTGGGCGGGTTCTTCATCGCCTTTTCCGAGAACTTCGGGGTGGCCTACGTCTCCTCCGCCTTTCGGGACGTGACCGCCTTCAGCGCCATGATCCTTATCCTTCTCATCAGACCGGCGGGCATCTTCGGCTCGACCGTCTTGGAGCGGCGGGGATGAAAGCCGATCCTTCGACCTCCCGGGGCCGGACCAAGGCCGCCCTGTGGATCGCCCTGGCGGTGGGGCTGCTGGCCCTGCCCCTGGTGGTCAGGAACGAGTATTTTTTAAGGATCTGCGTCCGGGTGGGGATCTACGTCCTCCTGGCCGTGGGGCTGAACATCGTGGCCGGGTTCGCCGGGATGTTGAGCGCGGCCCAGGCGGCCTTCTTCGGCCTGGGAGCCTACTGCTCGGCCCTCCTGTCCCTCAACCTGGGTCTCTCCTTCTGGGCGGCCATGCCCATCTCCGGGCTCTTCGCCGGGATCTTCGGCTTCCTGCTGGGGCTTCCGGCCATCCGCCTGGCCCACTTCTACCTGGTCATGGTGACCATCGCCTTCGGCGAGATCGTGGGCCTGATCTTCCTCAACTGGGAGAGCCTGACCAAGGGCCCCTTCGGCCTGCCGGGCATTCCCCCGCCCCAGATAGGCTCCTTTGTCTTTCTCAACAACACCCCCTACTACTACACCATCCTCGGTCTGGCCGCGTTGGGGGTCTACGTCTCCTGGCGGATAACCCAGACCCAGATGGGCAAGCTCTTCATCGCCCTCAAGGACGACCAGCTGGCCGCCGAGGCCTCGGGGATCCAGGTCAACCGGTACAAGATCACGGCCTTCACCCTTTCGGCGATCTACGCCGGGGTGGCCGGCTCCTTCTTCGCCCACTACATGACCTACATCTCCCCGGGGACCTTCTCGACCCACGAATCGATCATGATCCTGGCCATGGTCGTCCTGGGCGGGATGGGCTCCATCGCCGGATCGGTTCTCAGCGCCGCGGTGCTGACCATCATTCCCGAGGCCATGCGCTTCATCCAGGACTACCGGATGATGTTCTTCGGCGGAATCATCGTCCTCATCATGCTCTTCAAGCCCCAGGGGTTGCTGAGCCGGGGGCGCTATACCCTCAAGCGGGAAACCCAAGCCGCGGAGAGATAGGAAGCCCAGCCATGCCCCTCCTGGAGATCCAGGACCTGACCATGTCCTTCGGCGGCCTCAAGGCTCTCGACCGGGTCAGCCTGACCGTGGAGGAGGGCTCGATCGTCTCCCTAATCGGCCCCAACGGGGCCGGCAAGACCACGGTCTTCAACCTCCTCTCCGGGGTCTACAACCCGGCCGGGGGGCGGATCCTGTTCCAGGATCGGCCCCTCCAGGGCCAGAAGATGTGGCGGATCGCCCGGCGGGGGATCGGGCGGACCTTCCAGAACATCCGCCTCTTCCAGAGCCTGACCGCCCAGGAGAATGTCCGGATCAGCCTGACCGCCAGCCTCAGGTACTCGGTCCTGGGGTCGATCTTCCTCCTGCCCTCGTCCCGGACGGCGGAGGAGAGGTTCAACGATAAGGCCCTGGAGACTCTGGCCCTGGTGGGCCTGGAGGATCGGGCCCAGAGCATCTCGGCCAGCCTGACCTACGGCCAGCAGCGCCGTCTGGAGCTGGCCCGGGCCCTGGCCCTGGAGCCGAAGCTCCTCCTCCTGGACGAGCCCTCGGCCGGCATGCCGACCCACGAGACCGCCGAGCTGATGGAGACCGTCCGGGGCCTGCGGGACCAGGGGATCACCATCTTCCTGGTGGAGCACGACATGAAGATGGTCATGGGCGTCTCCGATAAGGTGATCGTCCTGGACAACGGGGTCAAGATAGCCGAGGGCCAGCCCCAGGAGGTCCGGAGCAACCCCGGGGTGATCAAGGCCTACCTGGGGGAGGAGGACCTTTGATTCTCCTGAAAGTAGACCGGATCGTGGTCCGCTACGGCAATATCACCGCCGTCCACGAGGTCTCCTTCGAGGTCCGGGAGGGG
>Ga0068714_10005903_pt1 | contig 12773 bp, 9 predicted proteins | sample MTBNYHSulfiMetaG_FD_62988 | JGI IMG/M metagenome (GOLD analysis project Ga0068714, IMG submission 62988) | Enrichment culture microbial communities from rom New York Harbor, USA that are MTBE-degrading - MTBE-NYH (New York Harbor Sulfidogenic)... | ecosystem: Environmental > Aquatic > Marine >... | reverse complement strand
CCCCTTATAAAATCGGAGTGAATCTTGAGTTCACCGGGCCTTGGGCAGAGGTGACCAAGACCATGAGAAATGCCATGGTCTTGGAATCGGAAAGAATTAATAAAATGGGTGGCATTGACGGACACCCTGTCGAGCTCATCTTTGAGGACAATGGTTTTGATTTAGGGAGAGTGGCAACCAATATAACCAAGTTTACCAAAGATAAGGAAATCATAGCGGTAGTCGGTCCCTTCGAGGATAATCTCCAGGCTACGAGCCGGGCCATCGCCGAGAGGGAGAAAATCACCAACATCATCATCTGTCCTTCTAACCCCATGGTGCGAGCCTTAAAGCAGAAGTGGGCCTTTAATATCGCCCAGAGTGACATCATTGTCTCTCAAAAGTTGGTGGATCTCTCCTTGGCCCGAAAATACAAAAAAGTCCTTATCTTCCATGCTGCACATCCTTTGGCCCAGAGTCTGGCTGAATACTATAAAAAGTTTGGCGAGGAGAAGGGGATGAAAGTCATCATATCGAAGGAGACCCATAAGCCGACCGATATCGACATGACTCCCCAACTCATCAAGCTCAAACCCGTCATCGAAAAGGAAAAGATAGATGCTTTCTACGCCTCTACCGCCGGTCCCCCCGGCCCTATTATCTGTAAAAATTTACGAACCCTGAGAGTGAAGACTCCGATCCTTGGAACCCATGCCTTTGGGTTCGGTTTTATTATCGCCCTGGGTGGAGAGGCCATGGAGGGAGTGGAGTTCGGTGCTGGAAAACCTGTGGTTCCTGATCAACTCGACGAAAATGATCCCATACGACCCATTATCCTCGATTTCGACAAACGGTTTAAGGAACGTTACGGTATGGGAATTGATCAATTGGCCGGTCATGCCCATGATGCCACCTGGCTCATTTATGATGCCCTGAAGCGATGTCAGGGAAAGGTCACGCGGGCGACATTCAGGGAGGCTCTGGAGAATACAAAAGGGTTAAAGAACTGTCATGGGATCTACAATTACAGCCCGGCTGACCATGATGGTCTGAGTAAAAAGGATATGGTATTTATTCGGATTGAAGGGGGTAAGTTCAAACGGATGAAATTCCCCGGATTCGAATAAGAGTTGAGTTCAACCAAAAAGAAAATACGGTAAACAAAAGGGGTGGAATAAATTAAATGAAACCGCCCCCTTTTTTTCTAATCCATTGATTGTTGTTATAAATTTGTTCATGCGCCCCCTCAGAACGTAAAAGGACAACCCCCCGAAAAGATAAAGAAAACAGGGGCGAAAATATTCCATTTTGACATATCCATATCCAATTGGTAAATTAGAATTGATTGACAGACTGGCGGAGGTTTTATATTGAGGCTCGGCACGAAACTGGCCCTATATCTCTCCTTGATCATTATGATTATCCTTTCAGTGTATGGCTATTTCCATATCGTCACTCGCCGGGATATCCTGATCAGAAAGATGGAGGTGGAAGTCAGAAGCGTTGGTCGAACTCTTAAGGTTCCCCTCGAGAAGATATCCCTGCCGAGAGAGATGGAATATGTTCAGGAGTTGATCGATACGGTTGAGGAATATGAAAAGATTTTGGGTGTCATTGTCTACCACCAGGGGAAAAATCTCACCTTCCGCTCACATTCTTTAGGAGAGGGAATTGAACCATATTTAGTGTTGATCAAGAAATCCATCCAAGAGGATCTTCCACAGGAAGAATTCAGGGCATATAAAAAAGATCCTGTGTTTGCACATGTTTTCCCTCTCAAAGACAGAAATGGGAAGAACATTGGTGGAGTCGCTATCCTCCAATATACTTCTTTCATGGAAAAGGATGTCCGGGGTGCAGAATGGAGCATTTTCATCACTATCCTTATCCTGATTGGCGGGACCGTAGGATTCGTTCTTTTTGGCACCAGGAAATGGATTTCGGAACCGATTTCTCAACTGATGGGCGGAGTCAAGGACCTGGCCAAGGGGAATTTCCATACTCAGTTCGTTTTAAATAGAAAGGATGAAATCTCAGAACTGGCGCAGGCATTCAATCAAATGGCCGTGGATTTAAAAAAAGCCCAAGAGCAGATTATTAAGGAAGCAGAAACTAAAATAGAGCTGGAGAGGACTCTCCGGCAATCCGAGAAATTGGCCACAATCGGTCAGCTGGCTTCAGGGTTGGCACACGAGATTGGTACCCCTCTCAACATCATCGGCGGAAGGGCTGAGTTGATAAAAAGAAAAAAGGATAGAGAAGGGCAACAAAAAGATTTAGAGATTATCATTCAACAGGCCGAAAGAATTACAAAGATTATTCAACAGCTTCTCGGATTTATTAGAAAGAAGAGACCGGAACAGAAGAATTTGAATGTCAAGACTCTTTTAGAAACCACTCTCGATTTTCTCGACCACCAGGTTCAAAAACAGGATGTAAGGGTGGTGAAAGAAATAAGCGACCCTCTTCCTCCTGTGATGGGTGATCCAGATCAGCTCCAACAAGTTTTTTTAAACCTTATTCTTAATGCGGTTCAGTCTATGCCAGAGGGAGGGATGCTTCATCTATCTGCTACTTCAAAGTGGATTTCAAAGGAAGGCATCGAAGATGATCAGCGAGAATATGTGGTGTTGAGTGTGGTAGATACGGGAATAGGGATGGAGACAGAAGTGGTGGTGAATATTTTCAATCCATTTTTCACAACAAAGGAGGATAAGGGGACTGGACTTGGTTTGACAGTAAGCCAAGGGATTGTTCAAGACCATGAGGGATGGATTGAGGTGGAAAGCAAGAGAGGAAAAGGATCTCAGTTTAGGGTTTATCTTCCAGCATCCGAAAGGAAGGCACAGAATGGGAATTAAAGACCACAAACTCTTAGTGGTGGATGATGACTTGGAGATGTGCGGATTGCTCTCCGACGCTCTCGAAGGAGAGGATTTCTCTGTAACGACCATCCATGACAGTTTTGAGGCCTCAAAGACCCTCAAGAAAGAGGAATTCGATGTCGTCATTACCGATTTAAAAATGAAAGGGTTGAAAGGTCTTGATCTACTTGAAGAAGCAAAGCAGGTGGCTCCTCTGACACCTGTGATCATCATCACAGCCTTTGGGACGATTGAATCGGCCATCAAGGCGATGAAGATGGGGGCTTATGACTACATCACGAAACCTTTTCAAATGGATGAGCTCATTATCACTGTTAAAAAGGCTCTCGAAAATCGCCTCTTAAAGAAAGAAGTGATGCGCTTGAAAAAGGAGGTTGAGTCCCGATATCACTTCCACCATCTTGTTGGCAAAAGCCCCTCGATGCAGAAGATTTACGATCTTATCGAAAGGATTAGTGATACCTCCAGTAATGTTTTGATTACAGGAGAAAGCGGAACAGGTAAAGAGTTGGTTGCAAAGGCCATTCATTATAATGGAACCAGAAAGGAAGGGCGATTCATCGCCGTCAATTGCGCAGCCATTCCAGAGACCCTTCTGGAAAGTGAGTTGTTTGGTTATAAGAAGGGAGCCTTTACCGATGCTAAAGCAGACAAGAAGGGTTTGGTTTTCGAGGCCAACGAAGGGACGCTCTTCATGGATGAAGTGACTGAGATGCCCCCTACCCTTCAGGCGAAGTTACTCCGGATGATCGAGGAGAGAGAGGTTCGTCCCCTGGGAGATACAAACTTTTATCCCATTGATGTGAGGATCATCTCTACATCGAATCGAGATATCAAACGGATGATCCAAGAAGGTCGGTTTCGTGAAGACCTCTATTACCGATTAAATGTGATCGACATTCAATTGCCGCCTCTTCGCGAGCGAAAGGAAGATATCCTACTGCTTATTCAACATTTCATTACTAAATTTAGCAATAAATTTAAAAAAAACATCTCGGAAGTCTCAGAAGATGCCATAAAACCTTTAATAAATTATTCATGGCCGGGAAACGTCAGAGAACTGGAAAATGTGATTCAAAGAGGAATCACTTTATGCCAGCATGAAAGGATTCTTCCGGAGGATTTGCCCCAATTGATCGTCAATGAGGAAAAGGAGGATTTATTAGAGAAAGCCCTTCACATGAAATATACTGTGGATCAATTAGAGAAAGAGTATATCAAAAAGGTACTGATTGAAGTCGGTGGGAATAAATCGAAGGCGGCTGAAGTCTTGGGCCTCGATCGAAAAACACTTTACAGAAAACTCCAAGAATCCTGATATTTGACTTCGGGGCCTACCCATCATTATTTATTTTGCCTGGAGACTTTCAGTTCCACCCTGGTTTTAGCCTTTTCCATTTTAACACCCCTTCTAAATTACATAGACAATAAACCCCAACGGGTCCGCTTGGAAAGCGGACCTGTTGGGTCGCGTATTAAACATGTAGGGCTGGGTCACCGAACGGGCCGGGGGATTGATTCTCACGGTTTGCGGGGGACGTCTCCGTGATGAAAAATTATTTAGAAGGGAATGTTTCAATTTTGTGGTTGACAATTATAAGGGTGTTTCGTATATTTTATACATAAATATTTTGTACACAAAATTTTTTACACAAAGGACGAGAAATGTCTAAGCAGGTCACCCGAAATGTCGCGATCACAGAGACCATGCAGTCTCTTCGTAGGATCTTTAAAACCATTCAGGATTACTCTCATGAGATCTCCGGTGAGTTTGGGATTACCGGCCCCCAACTGTGGACTCTCAAAACCATCCATCAAAATGGAAGCCTGTCATTAGGTAACTTGAGTCAAAAGATGTATTTACATCCCAGCACGATCTCAGGGGTGATCGATCGATTGGAGAAGAAAGGGTATGTTTTAAGGGATAGAGATTTTGAAGACAGAAGGGTGATAAAAGTTGTTTTGACACCCAAAGGAAAGAGGGTGGTTAAGAAGGCCCCGAACCCGGTGCAGGGGAAAATGATCTACGGATTAAGGGAGTTGAAAAGAGAGGAACTCAACCGTATCTATGATTCGGTCCAAAGGCTTGTTAACATTATGGAGGCCCAAAATGTGAAGGCCACTTTCTTTTTTGATCAAGGGTAAATAATAATGGTTAAATCTATTTCAAGAGTATGAGTTGAGGTCCTCTTGCGGAAGCCGATTTGAAAAAAAATAGGGAGAACCCATTATCTTTTTGATAACCTCTCTTAAAAATACGAAACAATAGCCGGGATTAGAACATTTTAGAAAGGAGAAGTTATATGAAAAAATTTAATAGGTCGGTTCTCGTTACTGCTCTTTTACTTTTTATTTTAGGGTGCAATCCCGTTCAGGAGATTCGTGAGGGCAGAGAGGCAGCAGAAAAGGCGAACAAAGAGTCAAAAATGGTTTTGGAGAAAATAAAAGAGTATGCCGAGAAAGCAGAGGCAGCCGCTCAAAGGGCAGAGAGCGCGGCCGTCTCTGCAGAGAATTTTTCTAAAAAAGCAGAGGCGGCTAGTGAGAAGGCAGTTGGTGGGTTCGAAAAAAAGTTAAAAAAATAAAGGGATTGAAGGAGACTTGATCAAAAGGCCCTTACTTTCCATGGTCGAAACTGGATGTGATATCCATAGGAAAACCACTTCTTTGATCCAAAGCCTCCTTCAATTTATCTATTTCGAGAAGATTGACGATCCCCTTTTTCGCCAATTGATTAAAGGTAAATTGGAAAAAATCAGGGATTCGATGATAAATGTCCTCATGAACTTCAATGAAGATGCGCCCTTCTTTAAATCCTATTTTAATAGGTTCATAGATAATATTCACAGGAGTTCCAATAGGAATGATGGGATAGAGATGAAGAATATCTTCCGGGTAAAGTCTGATACAACCATGGGTGACCAGACGTCCGACGGCCCATGGAAAATTGGTACCATGAATTCCGTAACCGCGTATGGATAAGCCCAACCAATGGGAACCGAGGGGATTGTCCGGCCCTGGAGGGAAGGATTTTATGCCTTCGTATTTCTTGCGAAGAGAGAGGGGGATATGCCAGGTAGGAGAGACTCTTTTCTCCTTGATATAGAACCGTCCTACAGGGGTGAAATTTTCAGTGACCCCTATTCCGATTGGAAATGTTTTAACCACAGATGTCTTTTTAGGAAACAGATAAAGTCTCATCTCTGGAATATTGATCAATATCCCATTCCACTTCCCTTCAGGCAAGACCCAGAAGGTTGGAATCATTAATTCCGATCCAGCAGGAGGAATCCAGGGATCGATGTTCTTATATAAGGATTCAATCTCGGAAAAGCCGAGATCAAAATTTCGAGCGATATCCAGTAATGTCTCGTCTTTTTGAACGACGTAGGTCTGGGGAGCACCGATGACGGTCATTGCCCGAATATCTACCCCATGAGATCGAACTGGGAGACGATAAAAGTAGGCACCCTCTCCAGCGAGTGAAACAGAGGGGGAATGGCCTGTGAGGAGGAGGCTTACGAGAATGAAAAGAGAGCATATCCAATACTTTTTCATATTAATGAGTTAAAATAAAAAAGTTAGAATTGTCAATCCATTTTAGGAGGGGACCCCTATTTGATCAAGAAATTATTTAATCTTAAGTTGTAAAATTTACAACGAAGAATCGAATATTTTTGGGGGGTATTCTGGGATATAAGGGAAAAATTTGGAAATAGGAAGAAGATAAAGAAGAGAGTTTAGGAAGCCCTCTTTCTTCTCTTACCAGTATTCACAAATCTCTTCCTTAAAATCTACTAATAGGATAAGTCCCATGTCTCTCATTTCTAAAGGGCCTGAACCTGTCTCTGCTTACCCAACACCAAAATTACGTCGCCATGGGAAAAACGGTAATCCGGGGAAACCACCATGCTCCCCTCCTTCCCCGCCCTTTTAGCTGGCCGGATCAAGATGACTTGTACTCCATAATTGACAAGGACACGCAACTCCTTGAGGGTTTTACCTACAAAGTGCGGGGGGCACTCCAACTCTGCCATGATATAGTCCTCTCCAAGGTCTACGCACTTTGTCCGGGTCACACAAGTCAATGCGCCATGGAACGTTCCAGAGAGATCGCGCCGCGTGAGCTCCCGGTGGTATGCTTCGAGCACATCGGATTTGCGAACAGACCCCACCAGTTTGTGGTCTGAGATCACTGGAAGTTCGTCCACATACACCTGCGTGAAGAGCTTCATGACCACATCCAACTTATCCTCCAGTGTTAAAATGGGGTAGGTAGAATCGGCCATATCCCGGGCGATGATCAACGGATTCGCCCAATCACTTTCTTGTAGTACCTTTCTCATTTGGTGCACGGAGATGGTCCCTACGTAGCTGCCATCACGGACGACGAAAAATTCAGAGTGAGCGCTGTGGACAACCAGATCCAGTATTTTTTCAAAGCTTGTTTCTTCTGGAATCACCACAGGCTTCTTGTTGATGACATGGGATACAGGAAATTTTTTCAGAACGTTGATTTCCAGGGGCTCAAATAACTGAACGCCTCGGCGCGTTAACTTCTCCGTGTAAATAGAGGTGGCCTTCAGCCGTATGGATAGAAGGGTGGCGATCACGCATGCCGCCATCAAAGGGGGGATGATTTTATAGTCGCCGGTCATTTCAAAGATAATAATCATTGCTGTTAGAGGCGCATGAGTAGTAGCGGCCACCACAGCTCCCATCCCTACCATGGCATAGGCACCCTCACTTGCAGTTATCGTAGGCAGAAAATGGTGTACAACCGTTCCCAAAAAACCTCCGGTCATGGCACCGAGGAAGAGCGAAGGAGCAAAAATGCCCCCGGAGCCCCCAGAACCCAGGGTTAGGGAAGTCGCCACCAGCTTTAAAAATATTAAGGTTAATAGCAGGTACCAGGTCATTTTATTCGCCAAAGCCATGTCGATCGTCTCGTACCCCACCCCTAAGATATGTGGGAACCCTATGGCGAGGGTACCGATCATCACTCCCCCAATCAGCGGCTTGGTAAAGCCTGGGATCCTTAAACCATCGAATAGGTCTTCAGCCTTGTATAAGAGAGTGCTGAAAGTCACGCCAACCACTCCAGCCATCAAACCTAGGAGGGCGTAGGGAAGTAGTTCGTAGGCACTTACTAATTCATAACTGGGAACGATGAAGGCTGGGTTATTACCAAGAAAGTGCCGAGAGACAATAGTGGAGACGACCGAAGAAATAACGATGGGACTGAACTGGGGCACGCCGAAGTCCCCCAGGATTACTTCCACAGCGAACAGGGCTCCAGCAATGGGGGAATTGAAGGTGCCGGCAATCCCGGCTGCCGCACCACATCCGACCAGGGTTCGCACACGGACAGCCGATAAACGTAGCACTTGGCCAATCGTCGAGCCGAATGCCGAGCCGATCTGGACAATGGGCCCCTCACGGCCGACAGAGCCGCCTGTCCCAATGGAGATGGCCGAGGCTAAAGCTTTCACCAGCACGAGGCGCGGGCGGATCACACCGCCCCGCAGGGCCACGGCTTCCATCACTTCGGGTACGCCGTGCCCCTTGGCTTCCTTGGCCAAGCGGCTTACCAGGGGGTAGATAAGCAACCCGCCGATGGCCGGAATAGAGATTAAGAAATACCATGGGACGGTTCGGACCACTTCCAGAGTAGTATCAAAAGAGCCGAAAGCGGCCCACTGGACCGAACGAATTAGGTATCGAAAACCAATGGCTCCGAAACCTCCTCCGACGCCGATCAACGCGGCTAGGAGGATCATGAAGACATACTCCGAGGCCTTAAACCGGGAAGCATAGGAACGAACTGATGTCGTCAGGAAACTTAGCCTGGCCACGATCTTAGATGGAGTCACCTCTTGCCCGAACATAAAAACTCCTTTCAAGGATGCTAGGTTCTCTTGAGCTTGAAATTGACGACCTTAATCAATAGAAACAAAATTAGAAATACAATCTTGATCCCATAACCTGCTCATGAAATTAGACATGGTCTCTCGTTAGTCGAGGAGGAATGGAAGGCCTAACGGTGAAGTTTCTTAACAGCGTAGAACAAATGCCTTCTTGTATGGTGGTATTTGGAAAAGAAAGAAAAGGAGGAAGAAGTTAAGTCCCGAACTGCGACCAGCGGATTGGGAACTTGAACTAGCTATTGACTTAGAAAGACCATCCATATTTAGACAGTCTGTATCGAGAATCCCGTAAATTAGGTTTTCTGAACAGAGTTCTACTTCAGTCCAAGCATACGAATCAAAATAGGCCGATACGAAGGCCGATAGAAGAACTCCAATGATTACAATAGTCTTAAACCCATTTTGCTTTTCGTCCATTTCCAAAAAACAGTATCGAAATTTTATAGTATTATTTTAGTATAATTTTTTTCATAAATCAAAATTTGGTTACAAGGAAGGAATCATTGGCGTGATATATTTCATTTGTAGATCCTTACAATAAATATCCTCGTTGACTCCTTTGAACATATCTGATAGATTTTTATTTAAACTGAGACGCTTTCTCCTGGCGGGAAAAAAAGACTATTCTATAAGGCTTTTATCACATACTTTTTAACGAGATTTTACAGTCAATCGCCCGTCCGAGTCAAAACAATTTTCCTGTAGTGGACCAGAATGGACGGTTGAATGGAATTCTTTCATTGACCGATATTCGGAGGGCGATGCTCGAAAAAGAACTACATAAACTGGTGGTCGCCAAAGATATTGCCATGGAAGAGGTCCTGACCGTAACGAAGAAGGATGATCTTAATACTGCCTTGAAAAAGATGACAGCGGCTGAGATTCGTGAACTGCCTGTGGTGAGTAGTGAGGATCCACGGAAAGTTATTTCCATGCTAAGTCGAAAAGACATCATTCGAACTTATCATGATGAGATCGAGAGGATCAAGAAAGGAAGGCCTGACGATTTTAGCGGGATAAGTTAAAAAGTCCGAAAGGAGGAAAGAATGATACGTTTTTTAATAAAAGGAAGAGGAACAGTCCTCTCTCTGATTTTCATTCTTTTCATTTTTTCCCATCAAGCTTTTTCACAGACCACGCAGCCAAACCTCCGTATCCGTGCTCAATCCGCCGTCCTGGTGGATGCCGTTTCAGGACAGCTACTTTATGAGAAGAATCCTCAACTAAAGATGGCGCCTGCAAGTTTCGTTAAAATTCTCACCCTTTATCTGGCTTTTGATAGCCTTCGGGATGGGCATCTGAAGATGAACGATGGCGTCATGGTAAGCAAAAAAGCGTGGAGAATCGGGGGGTCCAAAATGTTTATCCGAATCGGAGAGGAGGTGAAAGTGGAGGACCTGCTCAAGGGGATTGCCATTGTGTCGGGAAACGATTCCTGTGTGGCATTGGCCGAACATATAGCAGGGTCGGAAGACGCCTTCGTTTCGAAAATGAATGAGAAAGCTAAAACACTTGGCTTGGAAAATACACAATTTCAGAATTCTCATGGGATGCCAGCGAAGGACCAATATACGACCGCTTGGGACATGGCCATGTTGGCGAAGCGATATATCGAAGCTCATCCTGAAGCGCTGACTTTTCACTCCACCCTATCCTTTAAACATAATGGAATATTGCAGGGGAATCGAAATGTATTACTCCGAAGAGATATTGGAGTGGATGGCTTAATGACAGGTCATGTAGAGGAGGCGGGATATCACTTGGTTGCTACGGCAAGGCGGGACAGTTGGAGATTGATTGCAGTGATCATGGGAAGTAAGTCGTTATCCAGTAGGGCCCGAGAAGCACAGGATTTAATAGAGTTTGGCTTCAAACATTTTTCTGTCGTGGAGCCCTTTAAAAAAGGGGCACCCCTTGGCTCAATCAAGGTGGTGCGAGGTAAAATGAGCCTGGTCGAACTGATTGCAGCAGAGAATGGAAGGGTGGTGGTGACCAAGGGAGAAGAAAAATCAGTTTCGGTCGATCCGGAATTGCCGAGTCTCATTGCGGCTCCCTTACTCAAGGGTCAACGGGTGGGAAAAGTTGTTATCCAGGGTGGAGGGAAAGTGTTAAGAGAGGTTGACCTTCTTGCATCATCCGATGTCCCCAAAGGGTTCCCTTTCTTTTGGTTGCTCATCGGCGGAGGAATACTCGGCCTCCTTCTTGTGGGCCTTATTGCCTTTTTGAGAATTCGTCAAAAACACCGAAAGAAATTTTGATGATGGAGGTTGATGAAGGGTCTCTTTGAAAAACTTTGGTTTTGTTTCCATCTCCGAAGGGACGTAAGGTAAATGAACGATTTGTCAAAAAAAGGGGGGGGTTGGATGTTGATTGGGTGGACCCTCCTGAGTTTGATCTTTAACTTTGGAGCAGGTGATCTTTGGGCAGCCCAGACGGATCAGATTGAAAGGGATCTCTCTCGGAAAAAGAGAGAACTTCGGAAAATTAACAAGGAACTTTACCAGAAGAAGGTGAAGGAAAAGGAGATGCAAAAGAAAGAATCTTCCATTTTCAAACGCTATCAACAAGTATCCGCAAAACTTCATCAGAAGGAGAAGGAACTGAAAAAGATGAAGGGGGAGGCAAGCCGGATTCAAAGAAGGTTAGACCAGACAAGAAACAAGATCGTTTTGCTTAACAAGAGAATGGAAGAAACAAGAGGAAAACTCGTTTCCAGATTAAATGCATTTTATAAATTGAATAGGATCCCTTCGGAAATATTTATACCCATCTCAGAATCCTATTCGGACTTCTTAAAAATGGATAAATATTTGAGGGACATCATCAATTCCGACGCACGTTTGATGGATACCTACCGGCATCAATTAGAATTGAAGGAAAGATATAGGGAAAACTTAATTCAAGAAGAGTCTCAATGGGAGCGTTCCATTTCAAAGGTAGAAAAAAAAAGAAGTGAGATCAAAAAGGTCAGATGGGCAAACCGCAAACTACTTCAATCTGTCAAGAATCAAAGAAAGGCCTACCAGGAGGACATTGGGAAACTTGAAGAAAGGGTAAAAGGGCTTCAAGACCTCATCGATAAATTAGGACGGGAAAAACACCTTCTTGCGTATAAAAAGTCGAAACACAAAGCCTTTAAGGGGAAAATTATCCCACCCGTTCATGGAAAGGTGATCAGTTTGTTTAAAGAAAACGGGCAGAATGGCATTGAAATTAAAGCCCCGATCGGTACTGAGATTCGAGCCGTTCACCCTGGTAAGATCCTCTATGCGGATTGGTTCAAAGGGTATGGAAATGTTGTGATCATAGATCACGGAGATCATTTTTTTACTGTTTCTGCCTACTGTTCCCAATTGTTGAAGAAGGTGGGAGATAATGTCTCCCGAGGGGAATCCATTGCTCGTGTGGGGAGTGAAAACCCCTCAAGAGAGCCTTGCCTTTATTTTGAAATTCGGCTTCGAGGAAAACCACAAGATCCTATGAAATGGATTTCCAACTTTAGAAAAAATTGACCGAAGGAAATGCTAAGGGATGGTTCAGAACCATGAAGATAGATAAAAAGGTCCTTCAAAAAATGGATGGCCTTCTCCTGTCCTTAGGAAGTAGTTCATCATTGACCCATTTTGCCACACACTGTCTCTTTTTTCCCCTGATTGGAAATTCTTACAATCTTATAAATCCCCAGTTTATTGAAAATGAAGAGAATTTCCATATGCAACTTTGGTATTTTTTTTGCTTTTCCCTTATTAACCTGAAAAAGTTACTAAACATTTTCAGCGAGTCAGCAAGGAGAAGCTGAAGGATGGTCAACTCTTCGTCGTCTCCAATAGAGAACCATTAAGGGGGCTATTGGGATGCCGCCCGAAGGGGGGCCTCCGGAGGATGAAGAAGCTCAGGGAAACCGTTCGGAAAAGAAATGTTTACCCTTGGGCCGGCCAAATCCTTACAAAAGCAATCCGGATATCGTAGGAGAATGAGTGGATTA
>Ga0068714_10005900_pt1 | contig 12775 bp, 18 predicted proteins | sample MTBNYHSulfiMetaG_FD_62988 | JGI IMG/M metagenome (GOLD analysis project Ga0068714, IMG submission 62988) | Enrichment culture microbial communities from rom New York Harbor, USA that are MTBE-degrading - MTBE-NYH (New York Harbor Sulfidogenic)... | ecosystem: Environmental > Aquatic > Marine >... | reverse complement strand
GGAATGAAAAAGGAGAACACGAAAAGGGCCAGGGACAGGAAAACCTTCAGGGAGAGGAGGCTTTCCCAGTCTCCTGAAACCCAGGCCTGTTTCAGCGTTCCGATGAAGAAGGTGAAAATGAAGGTGCCCACAATAATGCCGAGGCCTGTGCCGAATAGATAGTCCCGGAACCGGACCTTTGTAAGTCCCATCCCGAAATTCATTGGGGTGAAGGGGAAGTACACAAGGCGAAGGTAAAGGACGGTGGCGAAACCATTGCGCTCGATTGCATCATCATATTTCCTCAACCGCTCTCCCACCAGTGAGGCGGCAAAATCCCTGCCAAGTGTCCGGCTGATGATGAAGGCCCCGCTGGCGCCGAGCATGGCTCCGGCCCAGACATACAGAAAACCCTTGTAGGGGCCGAATAGGGCCGCCCCCAGCCCGGTCAGCAATGTTCCCGGAATAAACAGGCACACACCCACTGCGTACAGAATCACATAGGCGATCGGCGCCCACATCCCGGCGCTTTCCAATAGTCGGCCCGCTTGCTCCGCCGTTAAATATTCTCTCGCCTGCGTGAACCGCATGACCAGGACGGCAAGGACTATAAACACGAGCAGAGTGCCTGCCTTAACCAGCGCTTTGGTCCTGTTTCCTGAAAACCCTGGGCCGGTTTCATTCATCTTCTTCCTTTCCCCCGCCCTCCGCCACCGCCGACCCTGTTACGCCCTCAGCGCTTCACGCAATCTCCGGCTGAAATGAAGAAAGGCACTGCTGTCCCTGGACCTGGGTCTCGGCAGATCGACGCGGATCTCCTCGCGGATCCGGCCCGGGTTCTTGCTCATGAGAAGTATCTTGTCCGCGAGAATTACGGCCTCGTTCACGTCATGGGTGACAAAAAGGATCGTGTGGCCCAGTTCCTGCCAGAGGCTCAGGAGAAGGTTCTGCATCTCTTCGCGACTTTGGGCGTCCAGGGAGGCGAAAGGTTCGTCCATGAGCAGCACTTCGGGCTTCAAAATAAGCACCCTGGCCAAGGCCACACGCTGCTTCATGCCTCCGGAAATCTCTCCCGGGAGATAGTCCCTGAATTCGTTCAAACCTACCAGGCCGAGAAACCGCTCCACCTCTTCCACTCTCGCCTGCTTGTCCCGGCCCTTCCATTTCAACCCGAAGGCGATATTCTCCTGAACCGTCAACCAGGGAAACAGGGCGTCTTCCTGGAAAATGACACAACGCTCGGGACCGGGGCCTTCAACGGATCTGCTCCTCAGGAGGACCTTCCCGGAACTGGGGGGCATGAACCCGGCCACGATCTTGAGAAGAGTCGATTTCCCGCACCCGCTTCTGCCCACGATGCAAATCAGTTCCCCCTTCTCGGCCCTGAAATCGATGCCCTCCAGCACATGAAGGAAGTTGCCGTTTCCATGAAAAATCTTGTGCACACCGGCGATCTCCAGGATCTTTTCCCTGGGCTTCTCTCGGGGCGAGGCAAGAGCTCTCAGTTGAAGCCTCATGCCATTCTCCTCGCACTCTTGAAGAAGAACCTCATGCCCGCCTGAAGAAGGCTATCGGACAGCCTGCCGATGACCGCGATGATGATGATTCCCACGACGATCATGTCGATGCGCCCCAGCATGCGGGCATCCATGATCACCGCGCCAAGCCCGTTCGAGACCCCTGTAAGCTCACCCAGGACGAGATATGCCCAGGAAATCCCAAGGCCCAGGCGAAGCCCTGTCATCAAATGGGGCATGGCACCGGGAAGGAGAATGGCAAAAGTGCCCCTGACTCTCCTCACGCCCATCATGGCGCCGGCCTGGAGCAGGACCGGATTGACCTGCCTGGCTCCCGCAGCGGCGTTCAGATAAACTGGAAAAAACGCCGCCAGAGCAACAAGAAAAACCGTCGTTCTGACCCCGATTCCAAACCACACCATGGCCAGGGGGAGCCAGGTTATGCCGGGCACCGCCCTCAGAGCATTCACCGTCGTGCTCATGAGTCTTTGGACGACCGGCAGGCGACCCGACACTATTCCAAGAGGAAGGCCGAACGCCACCGCGGCAGCAAATCCGCAACCAACCCTAAGTAGACTCTGTCCTGAATCAATCAGGAAACGGCCCGCGTAAGGGCCTTCTCCGGATTGGCCCAGGATATAGGTGTAGCCTGATTTGGCGATCTCCAGGGGATGGGGGAGCAGATAAGTCGGGATGAGGGAGGCGGCACTGACGACGATCCAGGCGAGAATGAACAGTGCCGGGATGACCCCCGGGAGCAACCGCCACGCCCCCCCGTGCCTAATATCCATCTCGTGCCCTGTCATTTTTCCGCCTTGACAATAAAAGACGTGTCAAAAAGCTTTTCGTAATCAGGCTGCTTCTCGATTAGGTTGAGCGCCTTCATTCTTTCTCCAAGAGCGCGGGTCTTCTTGACAAAGTCAGAGTCGATCTTCCACGTCAGTTCCATGTTGGATGCCGCCCTCTCAAGGACGCGCAACTCCGTGCCGAATGAGGAAGCCCGCTTGAGCCACTCGCCCGGATGGGCCTGAAGATATTTTGTTGCCCGGGCGTGGGCGTTCACCAGAGCCTGGACCAATTCCGGATTCCTTTCTATCGTCTCCCGCTTGACCAACATGCCTGCATTGATGGCACCGACCGATTCATCGTAATATGGATAGGAGAGTATTTCGCCGTACCCCTCCTCTACGGCAAGGGCAGGAAAAGGCTCTCCGGAAAGAAAAGCATCGATCCCTCCCTTAGCCAGAGCCATGCCCATGTCGAAGAAATCGACCCTCGTCAAATGAACATCCTTTTCCGGCGAAAGACCGGCTCGCGTCAGGGTTTCCCTCAGAAGTATTTCGTGCATTGTCCCGGGTACATACCCGATTTTCTTCCGCTTCAGATACTTCACTTCCTTGACAGGGCCGCCTTTTTTCACAACCAGGGCCGAACATTTGTTGCACAGCGCCGCCACGACCACGACCGGTTGCCCCAGCGAAGCGCAATGAATGGCGTGGGCCAGGGTTGTGCCGCACATGTGCAGGCTGCCTGCGAGAAGCGCCACCTTCTGGTCGGCAGGGTTGGTGAAGGCGTGGACGGTCACGTTTTCGTTTTTGGGGAGAAACATTTCGTAGAAAAAGGGTTGGATGGTCTGAGCCGTTTTCCAGGTCCCCACCTTGATCACATCCGCCCGCGACCACGGGGCCGTCAGCAGGAAAGAGGCGGCGACCGCAAAGAACGCCCAGCGCGGTTTCATCGGCAACGGCACTATACTCGGGGCCCCTTTCTTCAGTTTCGCTTCCCGCCCGCTTTTTCGCCCGTCAAGTTCGAGGAAAACAGTTGGACGGTAAATCGGGATTCCAGCCCGTCTCTCCGAACATTTCCCGACAGGCGGCCAAGCTTCTGCCCCGGCCCTTTCCCGTATCAGCCGTTCCGTCCCGGGGGCTTGACCCGACCTCGGGGAACAGGAGATTGGCTCCCGCCACCAGGCAAATCGTATTGGGCTCATGGGTGCAATGCGCCCGGGGCACATCACCCATGACAAGACGGCTTACGGCCACCATTCTCGCCATTTCCCTTTCCGAGATCATCCCGGACTTTTCCATGGGAGAACCGGGGAAGTTTATACGCCGCATCACGCCGCTGTATGCGGCTCCGTACTCGCGGGCAAGAAACATGAGTTCCACCACTTCTTCCAGGCTGTGCTCGGGACCGACCGGCTCGACGCAGTTCATCCACAGCAAACCCACATCGTTCAGTGTTCTGATGGTTCCGATGCGCTTGTCCCTCTTGAAGGGGGTATCCCTGCCCTCGCCCAGACGGACTGCGTGGTAGGCTCCTACGTAACCCGCATCCAGGAGCTTTTCTCCTTCCCGGTGGCTGATGTCGCGTGTGTTGGCCACCAGGGGAACGGAAACCTCTTTCTTCAGCATCCTTCCTATCTCGAGCAGTCTTTCAAAGGAGAAAGTCCCCGTGGTCATGAGATTAAGGGCGTCTGCAGACTGCCTCTCACCCTGTCTTGCCCAGCGAAGGATGTCTTCCTCCCCGAACTCCACTTTTTCCGTGAATATGCCGGCCTTCGTTGTCAGGGAACAAAACAGGCAGTTGTATGGGCACGGCTCCACGTTTAACCCGATGTGAAAATGGTTTTCCCCTTTTCCCTTGAACTGTTCCCTGGAAAGCCGGTTCGAGGTTTCCATGACGGCGTAGGTTTCCTTGGAACCGAGAGCAAGGCGTAAAAGGAACAAGGCTTCTTCCCTGTTGATTCCTGCAAGATCTCCCGCTCGATCCAGGATGCCTTTGACCCTAGAAGATATTTCCCATCCCATGATTCATGACTCTTCCCAGTTCACACAGTCGCCGGGGCACACCGCTATTACCTCCTCGACGGCCTCTGCGGGATAATCGGGGAGTTCGGCCACCTCGATGCAGCCCGTCTCCTTGTTCCTTTTGAAGATCTGAGGGTAGAGGCCGATACAGGATTCGCAATCCGTGCAACCGGACCTGTCAAGGAACGGCGTTTTTTTCACCCGCACTTTCTGCTTTTCCATCTCAGGTATTCTTCATAGGAAAAGGATCCGCCCAGCTCACAGGACTTCTTGGGGCCTTTTTCCCTGCAAACCCGGCAGCGCGTTTCACTGCACATCTGGCAGTACTCGCAATCGGGGCATTTCTCTTTTTTCGTCTTTCTTTCCGGCTCGAAATTCCCCACTTTTATCGTCCCCCGCCTTCTCTCCAATACGGGCTGCGCATGCACAAACACCGGAACTCCCGGTCCTAGCGAGGCAACTCGGCGGCAACTTTCCTTGCCAGTTCGCGGCAGGCTTCCATCCCCTTCTCGTCGGGGATATACTGCACTCTCAATCCCTGGTCGACCACTCTGAACTTCATCCCCTCAAGTTCCTTGGTGACGAGTTTGACTGCCTCGCCTCCCCACCCGTAGGAGCCGAAGGCCGCACCAACCTTGTTCAGGGGCCTCAATCCCTTCAGATATGTCAGGAAATCAGCGACCGTCGGAAAAAGGCCGTTGTTCAAGGTCGGCGATCCGACAAGTATCGCTCCCGCATCGAGACACTCAGTCATTATGTCGCTTCGGTCCCAGCGCCGGAGGTGCATGGGCTTGGCGTCAACCCCTTCGCGGCCGAGGGCTTCGACGATTCCTTCCGCCATTTTTTCCGTGCTGTGCCACATGGTGTCGTAAATGACGACGGCCTTTCTCTTGGGCTTCTGCTCGCTCCACTCCACATAGGCCTGGACGATCTTCAAAGGATCCTTGCGCCAGATGAGCCCGTGGTCCGGGCAGATCATGTCCAGCGATATGCCGGCAGACTTCACCTTCTCCACAAGTTTGAGGATCAGCGGAGAATAGAGAAGCAGGATGTTGGCGAAGTATTTTTTGGCATGGGGCATGACGCCATCGCCCACCTGGTCGTCGAATCTCTCCAGGGTCGCGTAATGCTGGCCGAAGGCGTCGCTGGAAAACAGGATCTTGTCTTCTTTGGCATACGTGAACATGCTGTCCGGCCAGTGAAGCATTCTGGTTTCCATAAAAACCAGGGTTCGTTTTCCGATCTTCAGCTCACCTCCGTCCTCCACGGGCTTGTAGTTCCATTTCTGAGGAAAATGAGAGGCCAAATTCCTGTACCCCATCTTGGAGGAATACAGCGGCTTGTCCTCTCCGATTCGGTGCATGACCCTGGGCAAGCCGCCCGAGTGATCCATCTCCGTATGGTTGCTGATAACGCAATCGATTTTCCTCGGATCGATGAGCGAGCTGATTTCTTCAATGAACTGATCCGCAAACTCCTTTTTCACCGTATCCACAAGCGTCACCTTCTCGTCCATGATGAGATAGGCGTTGTACGTGGTGCCTTCATGGGTGGAATACCCATGAAAATCCCTGATATTCCAATCGATAGCTCCTACCCAGTAAATTCCGTCCCCAATCTCTACCGGTTTCATCTTCAACTCCCTCTATACGCTAATCTCAACTCCCATGTCGCGGTTCGCCTGGATCACCCCAGCCTAGGGCTCCAACTCCACCCGCAACGTGGGCATGTTCACCTTGAAAGTGGTGCCCTTTCCTTCCTCGCTCTCAAACTCCAGGGAACACCCCTGGTGGCTTTCAACGATGCTCTTGCTCACGCTCAGCCCAAGGCCTGTCCCCTGTTTCTTTGTGGTGAAAAAGGGGGAAAAGACCTTGCCCCGGTATCTTTCCGGTATCCCGCAGCCGTTATCGGATATGCTGATTTCCACCTTCGTGTTTTTCACGGTAGAAGACAGACGCACAAGCCCCTCTTTGCTCACGGCCTCGACAGCGTTTTTGACGAGATTGATTAAGACTTGCTTCAGCTTTCCCCGATCCCCATTCACCATGACCTTTGCGGCATCGGCCCTGAAGTCCAGCTCGATGTTCTTGTTCTCGCAGTCTTCCCTTACCAATTCATAAATCTCATGCAGTAACTCATTAATGTTCATCTCTTCTATGTCAAGTGTCCTTGGGGAATAAAGATCTCGAAGTTCACTCAAGAGCTTTTCCAGCCGAGTCACTTCGTCCACAATGACCTTCAACTTCTGAAGGCTTTTCTCGTCCCCTGCCTTGCCTGCGAGCTGGCGGGCAAAACCGCCGATGATCATGAGGGGGTTCTTTATTTCATGGCTGATCTCGGCCACGACCTTTCCCAGGGCTGCAAGACGTTCAGACTGGATTATTCGCTTCTGGAGAGACTTGGTCTCCGTGAGATCGATTACGATGCCTGTGAAGTAAACGTCTCCTTCTACTTCTGAGACGGAAAAGGAGATTTTGGCAGGAAAAGTCTCCCCGTTCTTCCGGGTCGCGAGGATTTCCGTTGCGTGACCTATGCGACGGGGAACCTTCGTTTCAAGATAGCGGGCGACGGCTTCGTGATGGTTGCGGCTGCAGGCGGGGGCCATGATCACGTCGAGATCGTAGCCGACAACCTCGTTCCGGGTGAAACCGAATATCCTTTCAGCGGCCTTGTTGAAAAAAACTACCCTATGGTTGACATCGATGGTGACAAAAGCCTCGTTGGTGTTTTCGACAGCCTTCTCGAGGACAGCCAGCCGTCGGCCTTCGTCGTCCCTGCCACTCATAGATGCCTAAGCCCCTTGGTCGCTGACTTCTTCGCGGCTTGGGTAGAAATTGTGTTTCGCCGACCGTGGGGAGATCACATCCGCGGTGCACGGCACAGGCACACGGCGAAAGTTGACTCTATCCTTTCTCTCCCGCCGGAGCCCTGCGTCGTGTAACCTTTCTCGACCTCCCCCCGGGTCGACTTGGAGAAACTTTCGACTGCGGTGAAGAACCTGGAATGGAGGATCTATTCCTTCTCGAAATCGCTTTTCGATGCCCCGCAAACAGGGCAGGTCCAGTCATCGGGCACCTTGTCAAAAGGAGTTCCCGGCGCAACCCCGTTGTCCGGGTCCCCGGCTGCCGGGTCGTACACATATCCGCAAACCGTGCATACGTACTTGTCCATAGCTTTTCAGACTCCTTAAACCGCCTTCCGGCGAAGATTGTGGGATTGATGTCTAATGAAGCCGTGCGTGCTTCGATGCTTCGGCACGAACGGCTTCACCCGGTCCTGACGTCCGCTCCAGTATCGGAGAAAGACGATGCTTAACCCTGAATCACGCGGCTTCCAGTTTCTGCCTGGCAGCCATGTCCATGAGGACCCTCTCTCTGGCCTTGTCGATGCCGAGAGCCTTTCTCTTCTTGTCGATGTGGTCGATCATCAGCTTGGCCATCTCGTAAGGATCCACCGCGAACCCCCACTTGCCGAAGCCCATTTCCTCGAGCCCGTCAAAGAGAAGCTTGTGGAACTTTGTCCCTTCGACGATGGGGAAGGTGACCCCGAAAACCGTGTAAACACCCGAACCCACGAAGTAATGACCGATGGAGATAGCCTTTTCACTCATCCACTCCGGTGCTGCCCCTGCCACCGGCAGATCGGCGATGCTGTCGCCAAGGCCTCCCACCCGAACCATTTCGGCGCATGCGATCAGGATGCGGCTGTTGTCCACACAGGAGCCCAAGCCGAGGACCGGCGGCATGCCCACGGTTTCGCACACTTCCCTGAGCCCTGAGCCTGCAAGGTGAGCGGCTTCCGGCGTGTAGAGTCCTGCCTTGGCCAGGGCGATCTGGGAGCAGCCGGTCTGAACCACCAGCACATCGTTTCTGATCAGCTCTTTCACCAGTTCGACATGGACGTAGTCTTGCTTTACCCTGGGATTGGTGCAGCCCACCACGCCCGCCACACCCCGGATTCTGCCGTTGATGATGTTGTCGTTCAGAGGCGTGTAGGAGGACCGGAAGGTGCCCCCCAGCATGTAGTTGACGTATTCGTGAGAAAAACCGTGAATGCCCAGGGTCTTGATCTTTGGAATCTCGATCGGCAATTTCCGGTTTTTGAACCGGACGATCGCGTTTTCCACGATCGAGTCGGTACACTCCCTCGGGGAGTGCTCGTTTAGTTCAATATGTTCTACACCCTCGATGTGGCATCGCGGATTGGTCGTGAAGAGCCTGGTGCCGTAACATTCCGCCACCTTGCCGAGGGCCTGCTTGATGCACTGTACGTCCACGCCCATGGCGTCGACTGCGCCCGTTACCAGTATGGCCTCTGTGGACATGAAGTTCCCTGCGTGGGGGATACCGTGTCTGGAGAGCATCTCCGCTCCGGAACAGCACATGCCGAGAAGATTGATTCCCTTGGCGCCCGCTTCTTTGGCGGCCTGGATGAGGCCCGGGTCGTTCACGGAATCCAGCATCGACTCGAAGAGGTTCGGCTCGTGGCCGTGAATGATGACATTGACGTGATCTTCCTTGAGGCATCCCATGTCGACTTCCGTCCTTACCGGAGTCGGAGTGCCGTAAAGGATATCGGAGATTTCCGTCGCCACCATGGATCCTCCCCATCCGTCGGAGAGAGCCGTACGCGTGCATTGCTTGGTGATGTTCTCGTAATGCTGGTCCACACCCATGTGGGTCCGGTGCATGATTTCCATGATTTCCCTCATGGCGCCCCGGGGAACGACGCCGTGCTTTCGCCAGGTTTCGAGGGTCTTCTCAGGGACACGCTTGGCAAAGGGGATCTCGCCTTCTACCTGGGTGTAGGTTCGCTCCAGTTCGTGGTACACATCCATAGCGATGTCTTTAACCTCGCGGCCCTCGGTCTCGATGCCGAGTTCCCCGGCGACTTCTTCCAGTTTGACCGTATCCTTGATCTTGTAATCGGTGATGTGGCCGTTCACAACCTCCCTGAAAAGGTCCAGCATGCTCATGCCGTGGTCGGTGTGGGCAGCGGCTCCGCTTGCAACCATGCGCGCGAAGTTCCTGGCCTCGATCGTGTCGATCGTAGCTCCGCAAACGCCTACCCTGCTGTAAGGGTCCTTCGAGTTCAGGCGGCAAGGCCCCATGGAGCAGTGCTTGCAGCAGGCGGAATCCGCACCGATGGGGCAGGGTTTCATGGAAGCAGCCCGGTGGAAAGCCAGCTCGACGCCGTCCTTCTCGGCTTTCTTGATCATCTGGGCTGTCGCGTCACAGATGGTCACGTCTTTCACATTGAGGCTTTTCAATTCCGCTTCCTTTGCCTTTTCCTTTTCCATTACTTCTCCTCCTTCGTGGTTTTCTCTTTGCTCCTTCATGGAGACTAGTAACTATTCCTGATAAGTACAAATTTTTTAAATCAACTTTTTCCAGAAAACGACCGCGCCGTCCTTTCTGAACAGAACCTGGATCAGCTCCCAACCCTCGGATCCTCTCTGGTTGATCATTTGCTGGAATGCGTCTATCTGATCGGAAGGGAGATCCTGGAAGCTGCACTCGCCCTGGTCGGTGCACAAGTACACAAGCTGGCTGAACTCTTCGGTCGTGTGAAAGGTTATTTTGTACTCAAAACGTGGCATGACAATATCCATATGATTCCATCCGGCAATGCGCCGGAGCGGTTGGAGGTGTACAGAGCGCAACCTTAACGGGGGCCGATCGTTCCGGCTTCGCCCTCGATGGAACACTTGGTAAAATCGATCGGCTTGTTGCAGCCGGAGCAGATGTGCTCCCTGTTGAACTCGTCGGAAAAGATCTCCTTTTCTTTTCCGCAGTTCGGGCACTTGCAGACAAAGGATTTCAGGTTCTTCAACTCCTGAAGCCCCGGGCAATGCAAAGGCGTCGTCATGGCTTCCTCCTCGCAGTCAAATGATGAAATGTGCTTTTAACCCAGTCGATTGAGGATGTCAAGTGTACTCTGTCCCGGAAATCTCTTGCTCCTGCTCCCTCTGAGCAGTTTCCGGGAAGCTGAATTTTGACCTTCAGATAAATTCTGCAATATGGATCACTTTGATAAATGATGTCCAAATTTTACTTAATAATTTTGCCGATACTCTTCCCGTATTCTTGCGCCATTTGAATTCCGCCACCCAGAGACGCGGATTTAAGCATCAACGGCCCACCCACCATGCTCATTCTGAAAATATTCTTCATTGTGTCGTAAATGCGGCCGGGGGCCTCCCCGCTCCACCCGAAGGCGCCGAACGCGCCTCCCGGCTTCCCCTCCAGGCCGGCCTTCTCCGCCAGGAAAAGCATGGTCTTCATGCTTTCCATCATTTCCCCGTGATAGGTAGCGGAGCCGAAAACATAAGCGTCGTATCCCCCCAGATCGGCATCCTTCTTGACGGCCGTGGCATTCACCACGCTAACATCCACTCCCTGCATCCGTAGACCCTCTGCAATCAGTTCGGCAATGTCCCTGGTCTCCCCGGACCTGGTGGAATACACCACTAGAGCCTTTGACATGTTCTTTTCCTCCGCACCTTCTATTCTTCTGATACTTCCACCTTTCCTTTGTGCTTGGTTCCGCACATGGGGCAGAGGATGTCGATTTCTTTTTCATCTCCGATGAATTTCTCCCGCAGCTTTTCCGGGCCCAGGAATGAAACGTCCCCGCACGCGCAGGCCGGGCATTCAGCTCTTACCGTGTATTTTCGCTTTGACATTCTTCAAACCTCCTCTCTCCGCTCAGCGAAGCCTCGTGTCCATGCCCGTTTTTCCGCATTCGGGGATGTAGCACGATACATCGACAAATTCGCACTTTTCTTTGCACATCGGGCACGTTTCAGGCGGTTTGTCCTGCGTCATCGTGTATCCGCACTTGGTGCACTTCCATTCTGCCATTTCAGCCTCCTTCTGCGATCCTTACTGTATTCCCGTTGCCCTCTCCCCCCTCGTGGGTGAGGATAAAAAGACCCCTACTCTCCCCTCTCCTCGTGGGAGGGGATAAAGGGGAGAGGGTAGGGGGAATGGGTTAGGCCTTCCACAGCCCGTGAAGATTGCAGTACTCCCGCGCCGTGACCTTGCCTGCGGCGATCTTGAACGTCGCTTCGGGCGCCACGCCCGGCTTCAGGAAATAACGGTATGCTTCGCCGTCGGCGATGATCTCGACCCATTCGATGTAGTGCTTTTCTTCCATGGGGTGAGGAACGCTTCCCACCTTCACCCTGAACCCTTCGGCGGTCTTCTCGATTACCGGCACATGTTTTTCTTTAGCTGCATCCACCGTGTTTTCTTTCATGAGTTTCATGGGCTGGCCGCAGCAAACAAGTTCGCCCTTGCCCCCATGGAGAACCTCGACGATGTTGCCGCACACTTCACACTTGTATACTTCCAGTTTTTCCGCCATATCTTTCCCTCCTGATTTTTATCGGTTATGGAACTTCACACCAACGAACGACGATTTGCTTTCAGCTCAAGCAGGATACACCATTAGGGACCCTTAAGCGCCGCTTGGACTCCTCGATCGGCTTTCCTCACTCTTCGTTCGATGCAGCGCAGAGTTCGGCGCTCTCGGTAATGTCCCCTTCCTTCTGTATACACTCCTTGCACAGGCCGATGAATTCGATCTTGTGCGCAAAGATTCCGTGCTTGGTCATCCGACCCAGCGCACTTTCCAGATTCTGCAGCGTATCTCCAAGAGGCTCGATTTCCGCGTCTTCGATCTTCCCGCACCGGATGCAGGTCACGTGGTAGTGATCTCGAGTGCTCCCCTCGAATCTCATTTGGGAGTGACCAGGTTCAATCCTGCTGATCAGCCCCAAAGAAGCGAGAATATCCAGGTTGCGATAGACCGTTCCCATGCTGATCCTGGGCAGTCTCCGCCTGACCCTTTCATATATCTCGTCAGCCGTGGGATGGGAGCTCATCTTCATGATCTCTTCGTAGATCACCTGCCGCTGGTGGGTCATCCTGTGTTTGTTTTCGGAATTCAACGCAGCCTTGAACTCGCCTATTAGGAATGATTACTACTCTAAACACCTCCCCCGGCAAGTCAAGCCAAAACCCAAGGCCTTTCTTCTTTACCCCTTTTGTGCCGCTGCGGAGCCCGGGCCTGCAAGGGGCCTGAAAGCCTTCTTGCTTGCCCCGCAAACAGGGCACTTCCAGTCTTCCGGCAAGTCTTCGAACCGGGTCCCCTTGGAAATTTTGCCTTTTCTGTCCCCCTTGTCCGGGTCGTAAATGTACCCACAATTGGTGGTCTGGCATTGCCACATGTCTTCCGGTCTTGCCATGGATGCTCTCCTTCCGCCCTTCAGGACGCCTTGAAAAAAGCCTTCCTGTTTGCCCCGCAAACAGGGCATTTTTCCGGGGGTTCTTTTTCCACGGTCATGCCGCACACGGAACAGATGTAGTAGTCCACGTCTTCGTTCTTGCCGAGATTATCCAGCGCCTTCTGGTACAGATCGGCGTGTATTTTCTCGACCTCATTGGCATAGGTGAAGTAACGCTC
>Ga0068714_10005898_pt1 | contig 12779 bp, 15 predicted proteins | sample MTBNYHSulfiMetaG_FD_62988 | JGI IMG/M metagenome (GOLD analysis project Ga0068714, IMG submission 62988) | Enrichment culture microbial communities from rom New York Harbor, USA that are MTBE-degrading - MTBE-NYH (New York Harbor Sulfidogenic)... | ecosystem: Environmental > Aquatic > Marine >... | reverse complement strand
GTTGCATGGGTATCGTCAGTCATTCTCCGAAATACTTAAGCCGGGAACTCGTCGATGGTCCGAAAGCTGATCATCTCCCCATGGGGAGCGAGGGAATCATCCTGGGCAACCAGGACCATGGCCTTCTGCAGATCGGCCCTGTTCCGGGTGACGATGACCACCTCGGAAGCACCGGCCGCCAGGTCCTGGTGGATGTTGGCGAGAAGGTTCTCGAAGTGAAGGGTCACCTCATAGGCCACCTGACCCTCTTTGGTTGATCCACCCAGGACATCCACGGCCTTGGAGCTCTTACCCATCCTTCCCTCTATCTTGGCCTGGACTCCCTGGCCTTGGAGATGCTCGCAGATCACGTGCTGGAAGAGCTGGTGCTCGAAGCCGCCCTTGCCCGACAGGGAATCGTCCTTCAGGTACGCCTTGGCCTTGTCCTGGAGGACCAGGTAAAGGGCCGGCTTGGTCCTGGAGGTCCGGTAAGACTCCTCGGCCACGTACCCGTTGTCCACCAGCCAGGCCCTGGCCTTGTTGACCTGGGCCGGCGAGCCGAACCCCGGGGCCTTGGTCAGCTCGGCCGTCTTGGTGAAGGGATACTTGCTCAGGAAGAAAAGCAGGGCTGCGCTGTCAGGGGGAATGACCACCGCAGGCTCAACCGACCGGCTGGTTTCGACGGCCTCCGGCCCACTCTCCGCCGCCTGGTGGATCTTCGCTTCCAGGGAAAGCCAGAACCTGCCCATCCGCTCCTCGAGCTCCTGATCATCCAGCTTGCGCTTGAGCCTGAACCAGGGGGCTCCCAGGAGAAGGGGACGCTCAAACCCGGAGTAGGAGATGATGGCCTGGCCAAAGGGCGGCAGCTTGAAGATGTGAGCGGTCTGCTCCTCGGTCAGGCCGAAGCTTTTCTGGATCCTCTCCAGGTCGTCCCCGTCGGTCAGGGGAAAGGCGATCTTGGTGGAGGCCAGGCTGTGGAGGGTCTGGCTGATGGAGGCCGGCTCCTGGGAGGAGACCAGGAAGCCTATCCCCAGGTCCCTGGTCTTGGAGATCAGGACATTGATGATGCTCTCCCCAAAGGTTGACAGGTCGCGGTTGGGCTGGAACAGGACCCGGGCCTCGTCCACGTTGATCCAGTGTCTCAGCTTGGCCCCGGTGAGGTTGTGGGCCTTGTTGTGCATGAAGAGCTGGTTGACGATGGTGGCCACCACGAAGTTGTACATGTTGTCGGTGAACCCGGTGTCCAGCTCCAGGACTAGGTTCTCCTTTTGAAAGACCTCGAAGGGGATGCCCCGCCTGACATTGAAGCAGGGATGGAGGATGTAGGGCTTGAGGCGGTTCTGGAGCCAGAGGAGGATATCGGTGAAGCGGAAGGACTTGGTCGAGCCGACCCTTTTGGAGATCAGCCGAAAGAGGTCCATGAGGGTGGGGTAGTCCTGGGAGCCATCAAATATCCCCCGTTCCTGGTAGAGCCACTGGCAGAGCTCGATGAGCAGGTTGAGGCTGGTCCCGGCCAGGTAGTTCTCCGAGACAAAGACCTGGGCAAAGGCCATAAGATGGTCCATGGGCGACTGCCAGGAGGGGACCTCAAGAGGATTCAGGGACAATCTGTCAGATGGAATTACCTTGAGGTTCCTGGTGACCGCGGCCAGGTGGCGGTACTCTTTTTTGAGGTCCGGGATCAGGGCATTGAAGGATTGTTGCATAGTCAAAGCCTGCCAGAGGAGGAACTTGGCCAGGGTGGACTTGCCTCCTCCGGGTGCCCCCAGGTTGATCAGGGGCCGGCAGAGGGTGTCGTAGGGGATAAGCAGCTGGTTGTTTTTTTCATCGATGTAGCCGAGAACCAGCTCTCCCGCAGACAGGAACCGGGCTATCTCCTCCTCCGAGGGGAAGGGCATGAAGGGGTTCTGGGCTTTCTGGTACCCTTCCCTGTTGATGGAGTTCCGGGCCATGATCAGGATCCAGGGGTGCTTCTTGAGGACATCCCCCAGGGTAGCCCAGTTGCCGGTCTTGAGACCGTAGTCGATGGCATGGGCCACCAGGGGCTGCTTGTCCAGCCCGCTCCACTGCAGGACCTCGACGATCTCCATGATGCTCTGCTGGTCGTTCATGAGCCCTCCCTAATGAAGGTTGACGCCCAGGAAGAGACTTAGAAGGATGCCGATAACGGCCGCCGCTCCCAGGACCACCTTGGCAAAGGTCAGGTTGTTTTTCCGGACCTGGCAGGTGGAGCAGAGGGCCCGGCCGTCGGCGAGCCTGGTTCCGTCCTGGCCCAGGTAGATGTGCCTGTTGAGCCCCTTGTGGCTCTCCGATTCACACAGGGCGTGGTTCTCCGGGGTGGGGGTGAAGATGATCCCGGTGTGGCTCAGGGCATAGTTGCCCAGGTCGGGCAGGAGCGGGTTGCCGGCCGGATCGAACTCAAGGGAGGTCTTTTCATTATCGATGTAGTTACCGTTGGCGCCCGGGGCCGATCTGCCGGTGGAGATGCGAACCGTCCTCTGCGTCCCATCAGGTTGCCGGATCCTTATTGACCTGATCCTGGTGACCTTGGTGTAGGTTGTGGAGTCGGGGTTCACCTCAGACCGATCTTCATTACGTAATGTATTGCGTGCCATGGAACCTCCCAATCAAAAGTATTGAATCGCCTATCCGCTATTGCTAAGATGCACGTCCTCCTTGATGGTTTTCGTTTCATACGGGGAAGTCTTGGAAATGGAATTTCTGTTTAGCTGGGATGGGGACTAAATGGGCAATAGATACATGCCGGAAGAAGAGGATTTAAAGGAGCTGGTCCGGGCGATAAGGAAAAACGCCAAGAGAAAGGATCAACTTCGAAAAGATCTCATGGAGTGGGTCCCAAAGGCGGTTTTATCAAGATATTATTGGTTAAAGGAAAGCCATGAACCATACGAACGTGCTGTTCCAATATCTTTTTGGAGTAACAAACATAATGAGTTAGCCGAAACAATCGCCGATATAATGATATGGCATGTCGAGAAGGGTGATTTTGATTTTGAGGATGAGGAAGGCAATCCACTGCTAAAGGAGGATGGATCGCTTAAAATCAGATACCTTCCTGCCGTCATGCAGAGGAAAATTCAGTTTATATTCGATGACCTTATCGATGCCAGGGTCGATGAATATCTCATTCTATATAACAGGGACATTCCTGCTCAAAAAGCGCAGATTAAGTTCTTGGAGGACTTGGCCAGATCTAGGGATGACCCTACGCTCGAAAGAAAAATTAGGAAATCAAAAAAGGTGTTGAAAAAGATTGAGAAGGCGAAAATGAGGGCCACTCAATTGTACGCGTATATTAAAAATAATACTGAGCAAAAAATGACTGCTGCTGCTGAAATAGGGATATTCTCATCGGTGGATGACGTAACCAAAGATAATATAATGGAATGCCTGAAACGACTAACTCCCATACAGAGACAATTCCTGACCCTGAGTATGTTCGGCTTCGAAACCACACGAATAGCAGATTTCCATTCTTGCACCGTGTCAAATGCCTCACAGCATCTAAACAAAGTAAATAAATCCCTTCTCTCGTGCCTTGATGAAATGGGTAGAAAACAATCAATCGCTGAAATGCCGGGAGGTAGTCATGGACTTTGAGGAATTCAAAGACAAAGCCGACATGTACCTCAACGGCAAGCTGGATGGCGAGGAGTTAGCCTCTTTTGAGAGTAGCCTTTTGGTCAATAAGAAATACCGAGAGTACCTTAAACTAAGAGAGGCAACTGCATCTGTGCTGTTTGATTTCATTTCAAAGGCCAGCAATTCGGGGTTGAAGGATTTTTTCCAATTCGAAGATAAAAAACCATTTTTTGATCTCAAGATGGGCGATCTTCCCATTTGGAAAAAAATACAATCGCTCGGGTCCATTAATCCCGGGTACGCCACCCTCTGGCTTTTACCGGATTCAGAAAGGGGTTTTTCTCTACAGGGAACAACCAGGGGTGACGGCGCATCCTCACCCGAAATCGTCACCCTCCCTGTGGGTTATGGGTTTATTTTTTCCGTTGAGATGAAGGGTAATGACGGTTACGTGGTGCTGCTTCATCTCGATCCAGAGGGAGAGATTGATCTGGTGCACCCCTTGCCCGACGATAGGGAAACGTTTATCCCGACGAGGGGGGAGAAGGATTTCAGGCTTGTGGCCCGCGAACCGTTTGGACGGCATATCTTTAAGGCAATCATCACCAGGAAGGATCTGTTAAAGGCGCAAGACCTTGATTTCAGCTCATCTGAAGCAGTTGGGAACTCAATCGCCTCATACTTGAATGAGGTGGCAAAACTCCCAGCCGGCGAGCTATCAATAAAAGACGAAGAGTACGAGGTGATACCGGCGGAATAAAACCCGACCCAAAATAACCTATCAAGTGACCTGACAAAGCCGCCCGGTTGGGCGGTTTTGCGTCTTTCCCCCAAACCCTTTTCGCTGCCCGGATCGGGCGACTTCCTTACTCCACGCCCCGATTATCCTTTAGAAGATTCAAGAAAAACCACACCGTTTCTCTCCCAGACCTAAACAGATCTCCACCTAGACAGACTTCTCCCCAAAAGGCTTGAATCAAGCAACAAAGGAGGACCCCTCCATGAGAGACATCCCCTACGACATGATCGACCGGGACGAGCTGCCTGACCCGGCCGACCTGGAAGCCGATGAGTTGGCTGACCTGGAGAACCAGGAGGCTGAACCCGAGACCCCCGAAGTCTCCTGGGCCGAGGATATCCAGAAGATCGACAACCAGGTTCTGCGGGAGAAAGCCATTGAGGAGGCGGAGCGGATCGTTGACCAAGAGGCGGAGCTTAATGCCAAACATGAGGCAGGGGAGATCAGCGATCTTAACGCCGAGCTGGAAGCCCTCCACACCATCAGACCACAGAAGGTGAGGGCTTCCTGGAAGGCTGACTTGGCCTCGGCCGGGCTCACCGGAGATCACCTGGGTGATATCGGGGAGGAGCAACTCTTAATCAGTACTGGTGACCCAGACATCCTGGATCAGAAGGACAGGGTCAGAAACAGGGTCCGCTTGGACGGCGCTGATTACTCCCAGGAGCTGGCCGACCGGATGCAAAAGGAGGGCGAGCTCTCCGAAGAGGCCCACGAGATGCTCTCCAGGCAGGCCCGGCTGAGGCGCCTGGAGGAGTAACCCACCTTAAGTTTTTCTCCAAGGCTCTGAGAAGAGGACAGCGGCCAGAAAAATGGATGAGCGGGTAAAGGTCAAACGTTCGGAGCCAAGGAAAGGAGGCCGAGGGGCATGAAGCGGACCATGGAGACGAAGCTCAGGGAGCTCTTGGAAGCTCACACCGAGCTGACCAGGCTGAGGGAGCAGCAGGAGGCAAAGAAAGGCCCGAAGGTCCTGACCGACCTCTGGTCGAACCAGGTTCGGGAGATGGAGGGCCGGATAGTCAGGATCCTGAAGGAGGGCCTGGGAGCTTCCAAGCCCTCTCCAAAGCCGGCTCTCAGGGAAAGCCAGTCCATCCCGGACCAGGAGAAAGGAGGCGGCCTGAATCGATAAAGAAAGATCCATAAGAAATAAGCCCAGGTGGAGGAGAAAACCAAGAGCAGCAAGGAGAACCAAATGAGCTTCACCGACACGTGGAGAGATCGACAGATTGAGGTGGACGGGAAACCCGTCTATGTCCCCGAGAACACCACTGGCAATGAGATTCTGTCGGCGGCTAACCGGGACCCCAATACCAGGGATCTGGTCCTGGCCAATGCCGACGGCACTACCGCCTTCATCAATAAGCCCAACCGGATCACGGTCAACGGCGGAGAGAGGTTCGAGACCCAGACGTCCGCCATCGGCGGGAGATAGTCAAAAAGCCGGGCCCGGTCGATCCGGGCCCGGATTCCCTACAAGGAGGATGAGGATGATCGTCCCCTGGTACCAGAAGAACATCCAGATGCTTGAGCGGCTCTTTGGCCGGGTCAGCTTTGATGACGTTGCCTACCGCTGGGTGTTGATCCACTCCCTGGCCCTGCCCCCGACCTTCCATCAGCACCAATCGGTCCTCATGATCAAGACCCCGGGGGCTGATATCGAGAACCATCAGGCCTATGACTTCTACCTGGATAAACACCTGACCCGGCTCGACGGTAATGAGTGGGCTCACCTTATCTCCGGGCCTCCATATAACGATATGCATCAAAATGGCTTCGACCGCCTCAGCTTCCACCTCAAGACCTTCCGGCCCACCCCGGACCTGATCAGCGGCGACACCCTGGTGGATATCGTCCAGTCAACCTACAACTTCCTGGCCGAGAGGGAGTGGAGATGATCACCTTAAATAATAGAGAGGTCATAAAGCCGATGAAAAGAGTCAAGATCACCTTTACCGGGGCTGTGTTCGATCAGCTGAAAGAGGCCATGACCTGGGACGGCCGGGAGAGAGCCGCCTTCCTGCTCTGTCACTCCACCACCGATGGCCACAGGATCAAGCTCATGCCCCACACCGTCCTTGTCCCCGAGGAGGAGGACTACAACTCCAGGTCCGGCGGTCATTACTCCCTCAGCCCCCCCTTTGTGGAGAAGGCCGTTAACCTGGCCGTCGAGACCCAGTCGGACTTGATCCAGGGCCACATCCATCCTTCCGGATATCCAGGGGAGTTCAGCCCCGTGGACGCCGCTGAAGAGCCCAAGCTCATGGCCCACGTGGCCGACAAGGTCAACAACATCATGCACGCCTCCCTGGTCTTTGGGAACGATCTCAAGAGCCTCGACAGCTGGTTCTACGACCGGGAGAGGGATCAACTCATCCCAGTGGAGAAGGTTCTGGTGGTTGGCCCGGAAAAGCTCCAGGTCTATGTTCCCCCCAGGAGTGACGTCCAGGGTGATCAGCTCCAGCCGATCCAGGTCAGGACCGCCCAGGCCTTTGGCCCGGAGTGGGTCAGGCTCATGGGGCTCCTGGACTTCGCCGTTGTCGGCGTCTCCGGGCTGGGCGGGCTCCAGGTCGAGATCCTGACCCGTGAGGGGGCCAACTCGATCACCCTCTGTGATCCGGACAATATAGATGGAACCAACCGCAACCGGCTTCCCTACACCACCTCCCGGGACGAGGGAAAGCCCAAGGTGGACTTCTACGGCGACCTGGCCATCAGGATCGATCCGGACATGGAGGTCCGGCGGTTCAGGACCAGCCTCTATGATCCCCAGGCTCAAAAGGCCGTGGCCCAGGCCGACATCGTCTTCGGCTGTGTCGACTCCGAGGCCCGGCTATCCCTCAACCGGCTGGCCTGCGCCAACCTGATCCCCTACTTCGATCTGGGGGCCACCATCCAGGTGGAGAATGGGGAGACCACCTTTGTGGGCGGCCAGGTCTACTCGGTCATCCCGGGCCGGGAGGTCTGCCTCTCCTGCAGCGGGGTCTTTGATACCTTGAAAAGCAGGTTCCTCTCCCCCGAGGAGCAGGACCGGGAGAGGCGACAGGGCTACCTCCAGGGCCAGGACACGGACGACCCCCAGGTCATGTCCCTGGACATGGCCCTGGTGAGCCAGGCGTACGCCCTCATGAGGGGCTACCTCCTGGGGCAAAAGAATGGCTCCTTCTTCAAGGTCCACTACAACGAGCAGGGCCCCAAGCTCACCCCGGTCAGGAGCGAGCCCATCGGCTGCTTCACCTGCCGGCCCGACGGGTACCTGGGCAGGGGGGACATGGTCCCGGCCCTGGTTCCCAGGGAGAAAGAGGAGTTCAAGCCGCCTGAGCTGCCCACCAATGGCCAGATGGATCAGGTGGAAGACCAGGAGCTGGATACAGGAGGTGATCAGTGTCCAAAAGCCGAGGAAGACCCTTCCCCATCAATCGGCCAGGAGAGCGAGGACGAGATCATGGAGGGGGAGGATACCAGGGTGGTCTCCCCCACTCCGTTCCCCCCCTGCTGCATATAAAGGAGCCTTGGCTTGAAGGCGCATAGTCCAGATGGAGATGGAGGCACAGGACCTGAGCTCAGACTACCCAAGGGATGATCTCCCCTTCTGAGAAAACCGCTGCGGAGATGGCAGTGGTACTAACCCTGATCGGCCGGCCCACGGCCCGGGTGCCCTGGGCCGGCCTTGATGGGGATTTGAAGTCAGAGGCACTAGGTAACGTTAACCCTTTCAGCTTCCAGGAGGTGACCGATGTCTTCCAGTCAGGGACGACCCTTCCCTGTCCTCAGATCGAGGCAGGTTGATAGACCGCCAAAAAAGCAAAACCCAAGCAACCGGAAACCTCCTGCTCCACCTATTCGGGTCGAGCATGATGATGACCTGGAATCCGCCAAGCGGGAGGTGGTGGAGACCTTCGGGAAGCTGGCCGAGAGGGTTGCGGTGGGAGCCATGATCCAACAGGACTGGACCCTTAACCATCCCGAGATGTTCGAGGATGAGGACCAGTGGTCCGAGATCCTGATCCTGAACCAACACGCCATCCAGGAGGGAACCAAGAAGGCCATGGAGGCCAGGTCCCTGCTCTCCGGGAGAAACAAGAGGAAGCTCCTTTCTTCTTGGAAAAGGCGGTAACTCCGGGATCAGTTCAATTCGGGCTGATCATAGCCCAAAGAGACGGGTAGAGAGGCTGAGATCAGGGTACGTCAATCAATCCATCGGAGGGTCAAAACCATGTATAACTTCGACGATAACGGCTCGCAGAAACAATATGGGAGGGTAAAGAGGGGCTGGCACCGGGCCCGTGTCCATTCAGCGAAGCTGAGAACCAGCCGGAGCAGGAAGGGAGAACGGCAGTACGTCAAGGTCGACTTCGAGCTTCTGGAGAAAAAGTGCTCCGATATCCTGGTTCCCGGGTTCTTCAACCACTACCCCAACGGCAAGGCGGACAAGTCCTCCCTTGAGCTTGGCAGGGCCGCAGGGTTGAGAGGCGATTACGGCAGGAACGTTAACCTTGTGTTAAAGGACCTGGTCGGCCGGGAGCTGTATATCTTCGTGGTTCACAGGTACAAGGGCGGCCGTCGTCTGGAGAATGCCGTGGAGTTCAGACCAATAACAGAGCCGAATAGCGTGTCTGGAGCAGCCAGTACCCAACGCCGGGAGGTCCAGGAACCGAAAAGCATATAAACCTGGGCTCATTATTCCCTCTCGGTGATCATCATGGGCATCTACGAGCTTATCCGGGAGCAGAAGATTCAGGGCAGGGTAGCGGACAAGTACCGCCTCGAAAACGGCAACCTGGGCCTGATCATCGAGGAGGAGTCCGGCCAAAGGTACTCGGTCGAGCTTCAGACCAGATCAGCCAAGCCATGTCTGGCCAACCTCTACGGCCTCATCGACGAGCCCTTCAAGGGTAAGGATGAGTATCTGGACCGCCTGATCAAGGAAGGGGACCAGATCGACCTGAGGGTCGGTTACAGGCAAGGGCCTCTCAAGATAGGCTATGGGCTCAGATCGGTCTCCAGTGGTCCAGAAAGGGCCTATGCCGGCGAACCGCGGCCTCCACAGCTCGCCTATCAGCCCGGCGGGCATTACTAACTCCGGCCCCAAACCGCAAACTATATAAATCTCAACCTCCAGTCATCTCCCCATGGGAGAGATTCTGACCTTTTGGCCGACCTTCTACCAAGCTAATCATGTCTGGGTGGACTTTCGGGCTTTCCCTGGTTCTGTTCACCTCCCTGGCCCAATACTCCCTGGGACGGACAAGAGGAGGGCGGGAGGGTCGGGCCGTGTCCATTGCCACAGGAGAAGCCCAGGCCGTAGGGCTGTCGGGTCTAAAGCAAAGAATGGGTTTCAACCTCGGATCGCTCGGGCCCATATCCATAATTCTCCTCATCCTCCTCGGGTCATCCAGTCTGGTGTCCCGCTGGAGCCGCTTTAGAGGCAAGAGCCAGGGCAGTCAGGGAGCAGGGCCACCTGCAACCTTTTCCAGGGTCTATGGGAGGGGCCATTCAAGCCCCTCCCTTGTTACCGAGTCAAAACAGGCACAACTGAGCCTGGACCTCTCCCTCGGCCTGCTGGATCATCTTGTCCAGGTCCTCCTTCCTGACCTCGATGTGGGTCACCTTCTTCTTGCGCTTGCCGATATACTCCACGAACTGAACCTTGATCATGGTCCCCCCGATCCGGTCCAGCTCCACCGAGACCGAACCAACCCCGACGGGCAGTCGATCCGGTTCAGGGTTCTTCACTGGAACCCTTTCCAGCTCCGGCGCTGGCTGGCCCAAGGGCGTAGCCAAGATGGTCTCGGATCTGGCCTCATGACGCCGGTAGTCGGCCCAGATGTCCTTGATGCTGCCTTCCTCTGTCGATTTGTCCACCAGCATCCTGGCCAATTCCTGGGCCAGAGTGTCGGAGCTTTCCGAGAGGGCGGCCAGGCCCTTGTCGGTCAGCTCCCCTTCCAAGGCTAGGGAGGAGGTCAGCTTCTCGGCCATGAGCTTCATCAGCCGGGTCTGCATGGTTTCGGCATAGGTCAGGAACCAGACCCTGACCGGCTTTCTTTGGGGTATTCGCCAGGATCGGCGGGAGGCCTGGCGCAGGGTGTAGGTGGACAGGGGAACCTGGTAGAAGACGATGGAGGGGAAGTCCAGGAGATCCAGCCCCACCTCCACCTTCCTGGGGTTGGTGATTAACACATCCAGGCCCTTTTCGACCCAGTTGTCGATGATCCGGGCCCGGTTCTCGGTATCGCCGGAACGGAGGACCTTGACCCGGATGCCCTCCTTTTCCATCATCTCCACCAGCCCGGGGCTTATGTCGGTGGTGTCCGAGTTCTGAATGTAGAGCAAGACCTTGCGACCTCGGGCCAGCTCGGCCATAACGATGGCCTGCAACTCCTCCTCCTTGGGCGTGACCAGGTCCAGGGCCGGTCCCACGACCACGGTCTTTTGGGTGCGGGGATGGACCACGGTGAGCCCCTCATGGATCCGCTCCGGGTAGGACAGGAGGGCCTGGAGGTAGCCGCCCAAAAGGGAGTTGTCCCCCCGGGCCAGGGCCTGCTTCAGGGCGGCGGTCATATCTGCTTCGAACTCGTGGTAAAGCCCGGCCATGGCCGGAGGCATGGCCAGCTCCACCACGTCTTCCTCATAGGGCTGGAGGTCGGCCATGCAGTCCGAGAGCCTGAGGAAGACCGAGTTGGGCAGGAGCATTTTTCCCAGGAGGAGGGGCGAGAGCCCCGGCTTCTCCTTGACCAGGTTTCGCTTGGAGGCCCGGGTGGTCAATCCGTCCTCCCTTCTAACTGTGGTGATCCGTTCCAGGACCCCGTAGCGCTCGATGAAGCCCTTGGGGTTGGACCAGGACAGGCCGTCGGCCAGCAGGTCCTGGGCGTGGGTCCGGAAGAGGAGCCGGAAGACGTCCGAGGCGTAGCCCCCGGCCAGGGTGCCGGTCAGGCAGACGGTGTACTTGCAGCTCCTGGCCAGGACCCCGAAGGCGTAGCCCTGGCCCGAGGTGTTCTTGAACTGGTGGACCTCGTCCGCCACCAGCAGGTCGTAGACCCCCTTCATCCGGCCCTTGATGAAGCGGGCCGGCATGGCCCGGCGATACTGGGGCCGGGAGCCGTCGGCCTGCCACAGCGGCTCGGCGCATTTATTACAGGCGTACTTGCGGCGATACCGCCCTTGGGCGTTGCGTTCGAATACCGGCAGAGGCAGACCGTCCTGATCAAGTAACTCCCTGCCGCAGCGGGGACAGTGGAGCAAACCTTGTTTTTGGATCACAGCCGGCCGCCAGATGAAGCCGGTCTTGGCCCGCTCCCGGCCGATGATGTGAAACTCCAGGGTCTTTGGCTTGGGCTCTTTCCCGATCCTCTCCAGCCTCTTGATCACGTCCCGGCCGTTGAGGTTGAGGGCCTTGGCCCGGGGCAGGGCCTCTTTCACTTCCTGGATCCACTTGCGGACCAAGTGGGGCGGACAGATGACCAGGACCCGGCGGGTGTTCTCCAGCTTATGAAGGAGCCAGGCCGTGGCGATGGCCATCAGGGTCTTGCCCGAGCCGCACTCGGCCACCAGGTAGACGGACCGGTTGCCGCTGACCAGGGACTTGAACCCGGCCTTGATGATCTCGGCCTGGGCCGGGAAGGGCTTCTTGGAAAGGGACTCCAGATGTCCGGCCAGCTCGGGCTCTGGCTGGTTAAGGGGATCGTGGATCACTTCCAGCTCCCGGGCCACCTTGGCGGCCATGGACTGGCCATACTCGTCCAGGAAACCCCTGAGGGCGATGGTCGGTAGGTTGTCGCTCATTTGGCCACCCGCCCTTCACCGTCGCGGTCGAGATAATCCCGGATGACCCCGGTGTACTCGCATTCAGGACAGTTGCAGGCCGACTCCGATCCCCAGGCTGGGTCCGAGTCCAGGTCGATCTCGGCTCCGTGCCCGTGGACGTCGGCCCAGGCGTAGACCTCCACCCGGAACACCTCCCTTTGGCCGCATTTGGGGCAGACCAGGTCGAGCCGGTTGAGGCCGTGGCGTTTGTCCAGGACCGCCTGGGACTGTTCGATCAGGAACTGGAGCTGGGGATCGGTCAAAAGGGGCAGGATGAGCCGATCGAAGTGCTGGTTGGCTTCAGTGGCAGCGGTTTCCTTATTCCCTACTGTGTTCATTATCTCATCCCAATCGACTTGGGCTCTGGTCATGAAATCTCCTTTCAAAGCAGGCAATGAGTTCGGGGTTGCTCCATTCAAGACCATCGGCGATCAGGTCGTGGAGCCGTTGCTGGTTGAACTGGATCGACCAGCCCTGAAGTCGGCCGGTCAGGCTGGCCAAGGGAACCAGCCAGCCTTGGGCCAGGAAGCCCTCCCAGAGCCAGTCGGTCCAATCCGAATGCAGGGGGAGCTCGGTCCGGGCATCCAGGTGTTGGAAG
>Ga0068714_10005895_pt1 | contig 12783 bp, 12 predicted proteins | sample MTBNYHSulfiMetaG_FD_62988 | JGI IMG/M metagenome (GOLD analysis project Ga0068714, IMG submission 62988) | Enrichment culture microbial communities from rom New York Harbor, USA that are MTBE-degrading - MTBE-NYH (New York Harbor Sulfidogenic)... | ecosystem: Environmental > Aquatic > Marine >... | reverse complement strand
CGACCGGTGCGAAGAGAAAGCAACGAAGGTCTCATTTCAAAACACGCTCTACACTCTCAATCCGGGGGATACGGTGACGTTTGACCTGGGCAAATAAAGACAGAAAGGAGGCGCCGATTGAAAATATTGAAAAAAATTATATCCATTGCGATGAACCCGGCGATTGACAAAAGCGCAAGTGTTGACCATGTCGTGGCAGAGCGGAAACTCTACTGCAAAGCCCCTGGTTTCGAACCCGGAGGGGGCGGGGTGAATGTCTCCCGGGCCATCAAGAAACTGGGAGGCAAATCTCTGCTCCTTTATCCCGCGGGCGGCCTGACAGGGAAGAGACTTCAAGAACTCCTGGACGAAGAAGGTCTGGATCATCGGCCGTTCCCCATTGAGGGAATGAGCCGGGAGAGTCTGGTCATTTTGGAGGAATCCACGGGCCAGCAGTATCGTTTCGGAATGCCGGGGCCAAAGCTTCGGAAAAAGGAATGGAAGCCATTTCTTCAGGAACTATCGGCCATGGAGCCTGCACCGGATTATGTGGTGGCCAGCGGAAGCCTTCCGCCGGGCGTGCCGCCCGACTTTTATGCACGGGTTGCGCGTGCCGGAAAGGAGAGCGGAGCAAAAGCGATCATCGACGTTTCGGGGAAAGCACTGAAGGAGGCACTTGAGGAAGGAGTGTTTTTGATCAAACCCAATGTCCGTGAATTCAGGGAACTGGTCGGTGAAAAGATCAAAGAGGAATCGCAGATCAAGGTCGAGGCCCAAAAGATGGTCAAAAGCGGCCGGTGCGAAGTGCTGGTGATCTCCCTTGGCGCGGCAGGCGCCCTAGTTGTTTCGGAGGAGTTTGCCGAACACATCCTGCCGCCCACCGTGCCGATTGTCAGCAAGGTCGGGGCCGGGGACAGCATGGTGGCCGGTATCGTCTTGAGCCTGGCCCGGGGCAAGACGCTCAGGGAATCCGTCCTTTTCGGCGTGGCGGCCGGCTCCGCAGCCGTCATGACGCCGGGAACGGAATTGTGCCGCAGGGAGGATGCCGAGCGTTTGTATGAAAGCGTCATTACAAGAACTTGAATAAAAGCATCCTTGAACAGCGAGGGGCAAAGATTACCATCCCACAAAACCAGGATGGTATGCACCATAGGCCTGGACCCCGTTGGGAGGCTGTCCTGGAACGGCTGATGCTGCTGGGCATGAACGTGGTGCGGCTCAATTTTGCCCACGGAACCCTGGAAAGCCACAAGCAGGACATTCGGCGAATCCGGGCAGTGGCGGAAGAACTCCAGGGCCAATGCCTGATCTGGATTGAGGATGAATCCCATGTCGACAGGCTCGAAGCCTTATCGATGAAAATCATCAAAACCTGAATCAAATTCTATGAGGAAGTGAAAGCTATGGAGGAAAAACAAAACGTATTGAGTTCCGGATCTTTGCACCGCAGGCCGAAAAGGTCCGTTTGTGCGGAAGCTTCAACCATTGATCAGAAAGCACAGACTCCATGAAAAAGGACATTTGGAAGGATAAGCATTCAAAACGGTGGAGTATCATTGTAAGTTGCTTTTTGATTCAAGCCTACCGATGCCGTACTGGAAAGCTTCATTGGAATAATCCCCTCAGATCAATTTCCTGCCAATCGAAATGATCGGGGGCTCTAAGCCAAAGCGTTAGTTGCTGCGGTATGGCAACAATCTGATAAATGGTTCCCGAACTAAATAGGCCGCTTTCTGTTACGATCTCTTTAGACAAAATATCTTTCATTTTATAGACATCCAAATGTCCCCTGCCAGATTCGGCCCAGGCGAGGCTATTATTCCTGCGCGCCTGCGTCCAACCATTTTGGCTATCTGGTTCGGGAGGGGCCAAACCCCAGGAAGTGTTTATAAAATGGTTAGTCGAAACGAGAAGACCTTCCTGATCGGCAGCCCTTGGTCTCATATAATTCACAGTATCCAGAGAACATTCAAAGCTGCATGCACCATTAACATCCGACACATTAATGATCGATGAAATGTCCACGGATATAGATTGAAAAGCCTCGGCAATCTGGGCCAGCGTTGAACAACTTTGAAGATATTCGAACATGGATACTACCGTGGATTTCCGGTCCACCCTGAATTTCCCCCCAGAGTTGCCGCTGTTGAGTTCCATAAAGATACCGTATCGGTTAAGCCCGCTGGGGGCGTAAATCGCGCCGGCATAGTTGATGATCGCCGTGGGAATGCCACCGTCCGTCGGATTGAAAACAACAACAACTGTGTAGCCGCCAAAATTTCTAAAAAAAGGATGATCATCGTTATTGCGACCAAAGATCAGGGGCGCACCGTTCGTGTAATCTCCCCAAACAACCAGGCCCGTGCAGTTATGGGGTTCAACAACACTGTTTAGTTTTTGAATAATCTCGAGCCCATTCACTACAACCTGCTTTTGCATTCCCAATCCCGATGTTTCCGCCATCCCTGAGATCACATCTCTGTATTTTTGGGGGAAATTTGCATAATAAACATTTGCGATCTGCTCCATGCGCGAGACGGTTAAATATTCACTATACTTGGATACTTCCAGATCATACAGGGCATTCAACTCGTTTTTCAAAAGCATACCATATTGCCTTCCCATCTGATAATGGGTACCATTGAGGCAGAGAACATTAACCGGACCAGCTTTAAATAGAGAGCCACCTTCATATTCCGCCACAAAGACTAAATTTGAATTTGATGAGGAGGAACATCCCCCAAGAAAGCAATATGTAAGGATAAGAATTACTACAGGGACCAGTTTCTTTTTCATCTTAACACCTTTAGCTCAAAGCTTCAGTGTCTATTCACTTAGAGTTGTTAACATATATGGAACAACTGCGGCCGTCAACATTAAAGATTACAAGAAGACTGAACTACACGGATTGAATAAATTATTTTAGAGTAGCGGCACGGAGTCGGTATCCCTTGTGGAGAGCTGAAGGTATGCATTAATGAATTGTCGCTTTTTTGGGGCAGCGTCAAAAGATCCCTCTGAAAGGCTTTTTTAAAAACTCGTTCTCCAGAGTCAGTTTGCCAAACAAGGTCTTCAAGGGCGGCTTCCTTTGCAGGATCCATTGTTAACTCCACTTCACCGTCTTATTTTTTGATAATTTTTATATCGAAAAATCTGACTTTCTCGCCGGAATTTTCCTGCACCCAGAGTAACGGTGCACCAAAGGCATGAGCACTATCTGAATACTCGACCAGGAATCTGCTGTTAACAAAAATCCTTATATTTTGTCCGATGGCCTCTATACGAATTTTATTGCGCGCCTCCGCGAAAATATTCGAATTAAGCCACTCGCCTTTTTGCCAATTCGGATTCATTGGATACCAATTTCCCCTTAAACCGCTGTACACGTTATATGCTTTTGTAAAGGAGAAGTTAAATGTATATCCTTGGTTGATGGATGTATTGTTGCGGAATGTTTTTTGGCCTCCTGGCACCACCGAACATCTTGTGCCGATGCCGATGCCGGACTTTGGACCATTTAAATGTTCTACGGTTACTTCAAAAATATAATCCCGAAATTCTTCTTTCAGGATAAGATGGCCGCCACTGCCGACAATAGCATTGTCTTTTATATACCATTCGCCATTGAGCACTTCCCAATCATTAAGGTTCAGAAATGAAGACTTTATACCTTGATTTTTTGCGGCGTCCGCTGCCCTCTTTTCCTCCATCTGGCTTTTTTGTTGTTTGTGTTGATGATCTATTCCGAAAAGATTTTCCACCAGTTCATTGCTCATGCTGGTTAATAGGTTTAAATCAGTGCCCGTTACATTTTTTCCCAATTTTGCCTCTCCGGTTTTCACATCAATCAACCGGGAATTGATTGTATAAGCATTACCTATTTTGACTACAGAGCCAACAATTATAAGATCAGCGCCCAAGACTTTCCCTATTTCAACGGCGCTTTTATCATCAATGAGCCCGGATTTCTGAAATTTTTGCTCGGAAATGGCTTTATTGATTTGTGCCCGTTCAACAACTCTGTATTGTTGATTGCTTACCAGCGCTGTCCTCATGATTTCTGACACGGCCTTGCTAAGATATTCTTCTGTTCCTATGCTCTCAAAATCCAAGACCGCAACAGAAGATTTTTTGTCGGCAGCAAATCCTGTTATGGTCAGAGTAATCAGCACAATTGCCGTAAGATTAATTATTAGTAAATTTTTTAACTTCATTTGCGCCATTACATCACCACAGAAGGGCAATTTTTATTTTTCCACCATCCAACTGAAACTGCGTCAAATAATTAAACAGTTAGATGACGCTTTATTTTACATATTTGATTTCATGTAATAACTTTACTTTGTTTTTATATTATTTCAACCATGACATATTGTAAATAAAATTTTAAAACAGAGAAAAGCAACGAAGATGGCTGGGGTAAAGGTTAAAAACAACTGTGAAAAAAAAGCAAATGATTATGATATATTTTTATGTAAACTTTCCCATTTTCAGTTTTTTTGTCAAGAAAAGAAATGCCTTTGCCCAACGGTATTGTTTGACAAAGGGAGAAACTTGATATACGTGCATGATATTCAGGTTTCCCGCAAGGGGCCAAAAGGGAAGACGGTGAAAATCCGTCGCGGACCCGTCGCTGTAACCGGGAACAAAGTCGCTTTTTGCCACTGTTTGTCAAAAATGGGAAGGCGCGATAAATTGGTTGATCCGGAAGCCAGAAGACCTGCCTGAAAATGATACCGCCTTGAGCTATCGAGGACGTAGCTCCGGGCATCGTGATCTGTAATTACGGATGAAATACGGCATCCCCAACCTTTTTTAAGGTTTGGGGTTTTTTATTTTTGGATAAGGAAAAATTCGGTGGCAGAAAGACTGATTCTGATTCGACATGGAGCTTTAGAGGCTGAATATACCGGCCGTTTTGTGGGGCAAACCGACATCGGTTTGTCTGCGGCAGGCCGGAAGCAGGCCGTGGCGGTTGGCGGCTATCTCAAAAAACTGGGGCCGGATCATATTATCGTAAGTCCCCTGAAACGTGCTCGACAGACAGCTGAAATCTCCATGCAATCGTCAGGCCGCCCATTCGACGTCGATGAAAACCTTCGGGAAATCAACTTCGGTGCATGGGAGAAGAAAACTTTTGACGAAATCAAGATGGCCGATCCGATGCGCGCCGCGAGTTGGGGGCGTTTTGACGAAGGCTTTGTGTTTCCCGGCGGCGAAGCGCTGCCATCCTTTATCGACCGTATCGGCGTTCTGGCCGGGCGCATTGCGTCCGCGCCCGCCCAGACTGTGGCAGCGATTACGCACGGCGGCGTGATCCGCTTTTTGATTTGTCATTTTTTAAAGTTGGAGCCGCATCACTACCTGCTGTTCAATGTCGATTTCGGTTCGGTTTCCACGATCGATTTGTTTGGCTCGGCAGGCGTTTTGACCAGGCTCAACGACGTTGGTCATTTGGGGCAGAAAAATGGGTGATATTATTTTGGTAACCGGCGGAAGCCGCAGCGGCAAGAGCAGTTATGCCCAAATGCGGGCCGAAGCTCTCCCCGGTCCTCGGGCCTATCTGGCGACCTGTCCAATTCTCGATGAGGAAATGGCCGAGCGCTGCCGGAAACATCAGGAAGCCAGAAGCAGAAGTGGCAGCGCCTGGGATACGGTCGAGGAAGAAAGAGAAATTGCCTGCATCATCAAACAGGACCGTAGGCATCAGGTGATTCTGGTAGATTGCCTGACGCTCTGGGTGAACAATCTGATGCACCAATCCGAACAGGAAAGCCGGATGATGACGGAAGAAGACATTGATCGGAGCTGCCGTATTTTGCTTGACGCCTGCCGGGAATTTGCCGGCACGGTCATTTTTGTCACCAATGAAGTGGGGATGGGCATCGTTCCCGAGAATCCCTTAAGCAGGCGGTTTCGCGATCTCGCCGGGCGCTGCAATCAGATCATCGCGGCGGCGGCCGATAACGTGATTTTTCTGGTCAGCGGCCTTCCCTGGCTTTTGAAGAGGAAAGGGGAAAGATGAAGATATTGAAGCAAACGGTTGAAAAAATTACCGAAGGAGACGCCAAAACAAGGGCGGCGGCCAGAAAGCGACTGGAAGAGCTGACGATGCCGCACTGGGCGCTGGGCCGCCTGATGGATCTGGCCGAAGATCTGGCAGCCATGACCGGCAGCCTCAGCCCGCCGGTAAAAAGAAAAACGATTGTCACGATGGCCGGCGATCATGGGGTGGCTGCCGCCGGCGTGAGCGCTTACCCGCAGGAAGTTACGCCCCAAATGGTCCGCAATATCGTTGCCGGCGGCGCCGGCATCAACGCCCTGGCGCGCCAGGCGGGCGCGGACGTCGTCGTGGTCGATATGGGTGTGGCCGCTGATTTGAGCGATCTGGCGGCCGCCGGGAAGCTTTACAGCAAGCGTATTGCCGCGGGCACGAAAAATATGGCTACGGGGCGGGCCATGAGCCGTGAGGAGGCAATAGCAGCCGTCGAGGCCGGCATGGAGATCGCCCTGATGCTTGCCCCTTCGGTGGATGTTTTCGGAACCGGCGAAATGGGCATCGGCAATACTACCCCCGCCAGCGCGATTGTGGCGGCATTTTCCGGTTGCGCCGCCACCGATGTCACGGGCCGCGGCACAGGTGTCGGCGATGCTCAGTTGGAGCACAAAATCCGCGTGATTGAAAAAAGTCTGGCGGTCAACCAGCCTGATAAAAACGACGGTCTGGACGTGCTTTCAAAGATCGGCGGTTTTGAAATCGGCGGTATTGCCGGACTCATTCTGGGGGCCGCCTCATTGCAAAGACCTGTCGTGGTGGACGGATTTATTTCCACGGCCGGCGCGCTGATTGCGCATGCACTGGCGCCCTTGTCAGCCCAGTATATGATCGCCGCGCACTGCAGCGCGGAAAAAGGCCACCGGGTCGCCCTGGAGGTGCTGGGCAAAAAGCCGCTTCTTGAACTGGATCTGCGGCTGGGCGAAGGAACGGGCGCGGCGCTGGCTATGAATTTTGTGGACGCGGCCGTGCATGTTTTGACGGAAGTATCTACGTTCGCGGAGGCGAAAGTTTCACAGGCAAAACCATGAAACGATTTCTTGCCGCTATTCAATTTTTAACGGTTGTTCCCCTGCCGGCATCGCTCGCCATTGGCGAGCGCGATCTGGGCCGCTCGGCGCCTTTCTTTCCACTGGTGGGCCTGGGCATCGGTGCGGTGGCGGCTGGATTGGACTGCCTTTGGAGTCAAATTCTGCCGTTGACTGTGGCCAGCATATTGACGGTCATTTTTCTTCTGGCGGCATCCGGCGGCCTGCATCTGGATGGCCTGGCCGATACCGCTGACGGTTTTTTCAGCAGCCGCCCCCGAGAAAAAATTCTCGCCATCATGCGCGACAGCCGGACAGGACCGATGGGCGTCATGGCGATTGTTCTCGTGTTGATTTTAAAGATCACGCTCCTGGCCTCTTTGCCGGCAGCAGCCCGCTGGTGGGTGTTACTTCTGACGCCGTTTGCCGGCCGCTGTGCTTTGCTTGTTCAGATGACTCTGCTGTCTTATGCCCGCACAGAAGGCGGTCTGGCGTCGATATTTTATCCTCATCGCTCGCGCTTGCATGCGGTGATGGCGCTGGCCGCTTTGGCTGTTGTCGGCTGGCTGGCCGGAGGCTGGATCGGAGTGGCGGCCGGGCTTTTTGTTTTTGTCTTCAGCCTGCTTTTTGCGGCCTATGTTTATGCCAAAATCGGCGGATTTACGGGCGATACGCTCGGTGCCGCCTGCGAGTTGTCCGAGTTGATTCCCGCATTTGTCTGCATCGTTTGCGCTCAGCGGGGTTGGGGGATCTGATGATAGAAAAGCACGGCGGAAATATTTTTAAGCTGGCGCAAAAGGCGGGGCGGCGGCCGGAAGATATTTGCGACTTTTCGGCCAATATCAATCCCCTGGGGTCGCCCGAAGCCATGCGCCGCGTGATCATCAGCGGGATCAGTTCTCTCGTTCATTATCCCGATCCCGACTGCGTAGGCTTGATCCAGGCATTTGCAAAACGGTATGGCCCGGCCCCGGAAGAAATTATTGCGGGCAACGGCTCCACGGAAATACTTTATCTGCTTCCCCGCGTCATCGGCGCTTCGCGCGCGGTCGTCCCCGTGCCGTCTTACGCGGATTACACCACCGCTGCCCGGTTGGGCAATCTTCCCGTGGAAAAATTTCCGCTGCAAGAGGAAAACGGTTTTGCCCTTGATCTGGCGGCGCTGGCCGGTGCTCTGCGCCCCTCTGATCTCGTTATCCTGGGCCAGCCCAACAATCCCACCGGGCTTTTGTGCGATCCGGACGGCTTAAGAAATCTGGCCGCAATCTTTCCGCAAACGACTTTTGTCATGGATGAATCCTTTCTGGCTTTCACCGCAGGAACGCAAAGCCTGATCATCGATCGTCCGTCCAACGTTATTGTCCTGATGTCGCTCACCAAGTTTTTCGCAATACCCGGCCTGCGCCTGGGGCTGGCCGTGGCGGAGCGGGAAATTATTGCCGGACTGCAAAAAATTCTGCCCCCCTGGTCGGTCAATGCGCTTGCCCAGGCGGTGGGAGTTGCGGCGATGCAAGACATGGATTTTGCGGCACGCAGCCGGAACTTTGTCGCCCAGGAGCGCCGCTGGCTGCAGGAGAAGCTTGAGAACATTCCCGGCTTGAAAGTTTATCCGGGCTGCGCCAATTTTCTCCTGGTCAGAATAAATCGCTCCGATCTGGATGCGCCAAAACTGGCCGCGGCGCTGCTGTCGGACGGGATTGCTATTCGCATCTGCGGCAACTTCGACGGCCTCGATCACCACTATTTCCGGATGGCCGTCCGGACGCGGGAAGACAATCAACGCTTTTTAGCAGCCCTGGGAAGCGCCCTGGGCGAAAAGGCAAAGCTGCATCACCCGAAGAAAAGGGCAAAGACGCTCATGATTCAGGGGACAGGCTCCTCCGCGGGCAAGAGCGTGCTGGTTTCGGCGTTGTGCCGCATCCTGCTTCAGGACGGTTATCGCGTCGCGCCGTTTAAAGCGCAAAACATGTCGCTCAATTCTTTCGTGACGCGAGACGGCCGCGAAATGGGCCGCGCTCAGGCGGTGCAGGCCCTGGCGGCGAAAATCGATCCGGACGTACGTATGAATCCGGTGCTGCTCAAGCCCTCGGGCAATATGGGCTCGCAGGTGATTATCCGCGGCAAACCGGTGGGCCAGATGGATTTTCGTAATTATCTTGCCTTCCGCCCTCATCCGTTTGACGCGGTAAAAGAGGACTTCGATTTGCTTTGCAGCGAATACGATGCCGTGATTCTGGAAGGTGCAGGCAGCCCCGCCGAAATTAATCTGAAAAAAAACGATATCGTCAACATGAACATGGCCCTCTATGCCCGTTCACCCGTTCTTTTGGCCGGAGATATCGACCGCGGCGGCGTTTACGCGTCCTTCATCGGCACGATGGAGGTTTTCAGCGAGGCGGAGCGCAAGCTCGTCGCCGGTTTTCTGGTGAATCGTTTCCGCGGCGACATAACTTTTCTGGCGGCAGCGCACGAATTTCTTGAAGTCTGGACAGGCCGCAAGGTGCTGGGTGTGATTCCTTACCTGAGTCGCCTGGATTTGCCGGAAGAAGATTCCGTTGCATTTAAGGAAGGCCTGAATGAAGCAAGCGCACCAGCCGAAAATGCCGTTGTGGTAGCCGTCATCGATCTGCCTCATATCTCCAACTTTACCGATTTCGACGCGCTGCGCATCGAGCCGGATGTCTGCGTGAAAGTAGTCCGCTCCGTGGAGGACACAGGCAACCCGGATGCCGTCATTCTGCCCGGCAGCAAAAACGTGATGGCTGATTTGACCTTCCTGAAAGAAACCGGCCTGGCCCGGAAAATTCTCGAACTGGCCGGAAACGGGAAGACTGAAATTATCGGGATCTGTGGCGGTTTCCAGATGCTGGGCAGCCTGATTGCCGATCCCGCGGGCATCGAATCCCCCCGGGAATCGGCAAGGGAAGCGCTGGGCCTGCTGCCGGTTGTCACCCGTCTTTTTCCGGAAAAAATCCTCAGGCGGATTAAAGCCAAGCATCTGCCTTCGGGCCTCGACCTTTACGGATATGAAATTCACCACGGCCGGACCGCAGCCGGTAATCTCCAACCATGTATCCGGACGGACCAGGGCGACATCATCGGCCTGGAAGCAAAAGAAGGACGCATCTGGGGTACCTATCTGCACGGCCTGTTCGACGCTGATGCCTTCCGCCGCTGGTTGATCGACCGGCTGCGTCTGCGGCGCGGCTGGCCCGCCTGCGGCGAAATTCGCGCGGTTTACGATCTGGAGCCGGCCTTCGAGCGGCTGGCGGCGGCCGTCCGCGAAAGCGTGAATATGAAAGTCATTTATAAAATCATGGGGCTTTTATGAGCCTGGAGCTGCAAATTCTTTTGGCCGTTGCGCTTGATTTGCTGCTGGGCGATCCCCGGTGGCTCCCCCATCCCGTCCGTCTGATCGGCCGTTTGATTGCGGCTCTGGAGAATCCCCTGCGGCGGCTGCCGGCTCCTCAGCGGCTAACCGGCATCCTGCTGACAATCATCGTGATTGCCGCCACCGGCGGGGTTTGCTATGCCGCTCTCCGGGCAGCCGAATTTATTTCTCCTTGGGTGGCGGATGTCCTCTCGGCGGTGTTCATTTATACAGCTTTGTCCATCCGGGATCTGGGCAAACACGGCATGGATGTTTACCGGGCTTTGAAAGCCGGTGAGCTGGCGGCGGCGCGGGCAAAAGTATCCCGGATGGTCGGCCGAGATGCGGATAGGCTGGATGAAAAAGGCGTGATTCGCGCAGCCATCGAGAGTGTGGCGGAAAATACGGTAGATGGAATTATCGCGCCGCTTTTTTTTGCCGCGCTTTTCGGTCCGGTGGGAGCGATGATGTACAAGGCGATAAGTACGCTTGATTCGATGGTCGGGTATAAGAACGAAAAGTATCTGTATTTCGGCTGGGCTGCAGCCAGGATCGACGATGCGGCTAATTTTCTGCCGGCACGGCTGGCGGCGCCTCTGATGGCAATCGGAGCAGGGCTTACCGGCAACAGGCCTTTGCAAGCGTGGCGCATCTGCCGGCGAGACTGGAGAAACCATGCCAGCCCCAACTCCGGCATTGCGGAAGCGGCAATGGCCGGGGCGCTCGGCGTTCAACTGGGCGGCCCTCTTTTTCGCCAGGGCCTCCTGATGGAGCTGCCGACGCTCGGTGATGCGGGCGCTCCTTTGGAAAGACGCCATATTCTGAAGGCCAATTATATCATGCTGGCTGCATCGCTTGCGGCGGCGGCGATTTTTACGGCGGTGCGATGGATGGTTGAAATATGAAAAAAAGACTTATCCAGAGTTTAGTCTGTTTTCTGCTTGACTTGCTCGGCGTCATGATCAGCACCAGCACAGCATTTAGCACAAAGGCAGTCCGGATCGTTTCGCTGGCACCCTCCATCACCGAGATTCTTTTTGATTTGGGTCTGGCGGACCGGGTTGCCGCCGTGACGGACTTTTGCGACTATCCCGACGAAGCAAAGCGTAAACCCAAAATCGGCGGTTTTGCCAACCCTTCGCTGGAAGCCATTGTCGCCGCCCGGCCCGATCTGGTGATCATGACGGAGGAAGGCAACCCGCTGGAGCTTTACCGGCGGCTCCAAAAGCTCGGCATTAAAACGTATATCTTCCGGGCCAAACGCCTTGGTGACCTGCCGCAGGGGATCCGTGACCTGGGAGGCGTGCTGGGGATCGAAGACACGGCGGCAAAACGGGCTGCCGATATGAGAAAAAAGCTGGCGGCCCTGGCGAGAAATGCAAAGACCTCCGCGCTGGAGCGGCACGCCCGCAAAGCGCTGTTTGTCATTCATCCGGAACCGCTCCTGGTTGCCGGAAGGGAAACAGTCATCGATGATGCCCTGAAGCTTTTGGGATTAAGGAATATCGCCGCCGACGCGGGAATAAAATACCCGAAATACACGATCGAAGAAATTATTCGGCATGCGCCCGAGGTGATCTTTATCGGCCGGGGGCCCATGTCGGCCAATTTATCCAAAAGCCTCATGAAACGGCTGGAAACGCTGGAAGCGGTCCGGAAGGGCCGCGTTTATTATACAAGTGAATTGCTCTACCGGCTGACGCCGCGAACACTTTTGGGTATTGAGGAGATCGCCAATCATTTGAAGGGCAGGTAAACGCCACTGGGGAATGCAAATGAAGTTTATTTTTCTTCTGTTGATTTTATTTTTGCCGCTGCTTCTTCTGTCCCGAAAACCGGGGGGCGCGATTCCGCCGGTTACGGCCGGGCGGGTTCTGCGCGTCAGTATTGTCCTACTGGCGGTGGTTTTAGCCGTCGCGGCCGTTTCGTTATTTTTCGGCGCAAGCCGGATTGATGTCCTCGCCGCAATGAAATGGCTCATGCAGGGCACGAATGCGGCCGGTCTCTGGAATTTAGCGGATCAGACCATTTTATTTTCCATCCGTTTGCCGCGGATTGTCTTTGCCTTCATTGTCGGCGGCTCTTTGGCGGCGGCGGGTACGGTATTTCAGGGGCTTTTGCGCAACCCGCTGGCTGATCCTTACATTCTGGGAATTTCCAGCGGTGCGGCGGTCGGGGCGCTTTGTGCCCTACTTTTGGGGGTGGGGTTTGCCCCGGGCGTTTCCGGATCGGCTTTTTTGGGCGCACTGGCTACAGTCATCCTGGTTTACGGCATCGCCCGCACTCGTGAGGAACTGCACTCCGCCACACTGCTTTTGGCCGGCGTCATCGTTAATGCTTTTTTTGGCGCC
>Ga0068714_10005894_pt1 | contig 12783 bp, 10 predicted proteins | sample MTBNYHSulfiMetaG_FD_62988 | JGI IMG/M metagenome (GOLD analysis project Ga0068714, IMG submission 62988) | Enrichment culture microbial communities from rom New York Harbor, USA that are MTBE-degrading - MTBE-NYH (New York Harbor Sulfidogenic)... | ecosystem: Environmental > Aquatic > Marine >... | reverse complement strand
CGCGACCACATCGAGATCTGGGACCGCGCCGCCTGGGCGGCCTATCTGGCCCACCTTGAGGAGGAGGCCGATGCTACCGCAGACGAGCTTGCGACTCCGTGAGTACGAGATGGCGCTCGCCCACACGCCGGTGCTGCTCGAGGAGCTCGTCGAGCTCGTCGACCCGCGCCCCGGCGAGGTCGCCGTCGACTGCACCTTCGGCGCCGGCGGTCACGCGCGCGCCGTCGCCGCGCGTCTCGGCGCCGGCGGGCACCTGATCGCCTGCGACCGCGACCCGAGCGTCGGCGAGTACTACCGCGAGGTGGCCGCCGCCGCGCCGTGCCCGGTCGAGCTCTACCACGGCGACTTCGCCGAGGTCCTCGCCGAGCGTCCCGACGCCTCGGCCGACATCGTCTACATGGACCTCGGCGTGTCGTCGATGCAGCTCGACCGGCGGGAGCGGGGTTTCTCCTACGCCTACGACGCGCCGCTCGACATGCGTATGGACCCGGAGGAGGGGGTGACGGCCGCCGACCTCGTCAACACCGTGTCGGCGGACGAGCTCACCGACATCTTCCGGCGCTACGGTGAGGAACGCTACGCGAAGCAGATTGCCCGCGCCCTCGTCAGGGAGCGGGCCCGGCGACCGCTCACCTCGACGGGTGAGCTGGTCGACGTCGTCAAGCGCGCGATCCCGACGCCGGCCCGCTTCGGCGCCGGCAACCCCGCGCGCCGCGTCTTCCAGGCGCTGCGCATCGTCGTCAACGACGAGCTCGCCTCGCTCGGCCGCGGCCTCGCCGAGGCCCACCGCGTGCTGCGTCCCGGCGGGCGGCTCGCAGCGATCTCCTTCCATTCGCTCGAGGACCGCACCGTCAAGGAGGCCTTCGCCCGCTGCAGCGCGGGGTGCGTCTGCCCGCCTGGTCTCCCGGTGTGCGTCTGCGGGCACGAGCCGACGCTGCGCGTGCTGACCCGCAAGCCGGTGACGCCGCGTGCCCGCGAGGTCGAGGTCAATCCGCGCAGCGCGTCGGCGAAGCTGCGCGTCGCGGTGAGGCTCTGAGGGGCGCGGCGATGGCGGCCAGCGCACAGGCACGGGCGGCGGCGCCGGCGCGGCGCCGCGCCGGCGCCGCGCCGGCGCCGCGACCGTCGGCTCCGCCGGCGCCGCGACCGTCGGCTCCGCCGGCGCCGGTGCGCCGGCCGCGGCCCCGCCGGGCCACGCAGACCCGCGGCCTTCGCCTGCTCACCGTCTTCCTCGTCGCCCTCACCGTGCTGGCCGTCGGCCGCATCGCCCTCAGCTTCGCGGTCGTGCAGAAGACCATGGCGACCGAGGCCGTAGCGGCCGAACAGCGCCGCGTGGTCACCGAGAACGCCCAGCTCGCCGCCGACGTGACGCGGCTCTCCTCGATGACGCGCGTCCGCTCGATCGGCCTGAAACGGCTCGACCTCGTGCCCGCGACCGGGGTCGTCTACATCTCCGTCGGCGCCGCGGGGTCCGCCGAGGACGACACGGGGCGCTGACGTGGCTCGACGCGGACGCCGGCCGGCGCGGGGAGCACGTCCCGGCCTCGCGCGCCGGTTCGCCGGCGTGCTCGTCGGCGGCGGAGGCCGCTCAGGAGACTCCGTCGACGGGCGCATCAGGCTCATCCGCCTGCTGGCCGTGCTCGCGTTCTTCGTCGTCGGCGGCCGGGCCATCGCGCTCGCCTCGACGTCCGAGGACCTGGCCCGCATGGCTCAGGGGCAGCAGCGCTGCACCCTGACCCTGCCCGCGCACCGGGGCTCGATCGTCGACCGCGACGGCAACGACCTCGCCTTCGGCGAGCCGCGGCAGACGATTTACGCGACCCCGTACATGCTGGAGGACCCCGAGGACGCGGCCGAGCGGCTCTGCCGGGCCCTGAAGATCACGAAGAAGTCCGCCCGGCGCGCCCTCGTCGACGCGCTCTCCGACCGGTCCAGCGGCTTCGCCTACGTGGCGCGGCAGGTCACCCCGGAGCGCGCGCGCCGCGCCCTCGACCTGGACCTGCCCGGCGTCGGCGCCTACGCCGAGGAGACGCGCGTGTACCCGCTGAAGGGCCTCGCCGCCCAGGTCGTCGGCTACGCCGGCATCGACAACACGGGCATCGCCGGCGTCGAGGCGAGCCACGAGGCGGACCTCGCCGGCCGGCCGGGCAGCGCGGTCGTCGTCCGCGACCCGGCCGGACGCACGCTCAAGACGCTTCGGCAGGAGCAGCCCGTGCCGGGCGAGACGGTGCGGCTGACCATCGACGCCGACATCCAGTACGCCGCCGAGCGGGTCCTCGAGCGCACGGTCCGCGCGTACTCCGCCGCGGCCGCCGTCGCCGTCGTGCTCGATCCTACCTCCGGCGAGGTGCTGGCGATGGCCAACGTACCGCTCGTCGAGGACCACCGGTTCGGCGTCGACGCGCGCTACGAGAGGAACCGCGCCGTGACCGACGCCTACGAGCCCGGGTCGATCTTCAAGGCGGTGACGATCTCCGGCGCCCTGGCCGACGGGCTCGTCAAGCCGGGCACGAAGTTCAAGCTGCCCTCGAGCATCACGGTGGCCGACCGCACGGTGGGGGAGGCTCACGACCGCGGCGCGACCACGTACACCGTGCGCGAGATCCTCTCGCACTCGAGCAACGTCGGCGCCGTCAAGATCGGTCTCAAGATGGGCAAGGACAGGCTCCTCAAGTGGGTGGACAGGTTCGGCTTCGGGCAGACCACGGGCAGCGGGTTCCCGGGCGAGTCGGCGGGCATCGTCCCTCGCGAGTGGTCGGGCTCCACCATCGGCAACCTCCCCCTCGGGCAGGGCATCGCCGTGACGCCGCTGCAGATGGCCGCCGCCTTCGGGGTGCTGGCCAACGGCGGCGTCTGGGTGCAGCCGCAGCTCACGGCGCAGGTCGGCGACGAGCCGGCGCCGGAGCCTGAGCGGCGCCGTGTCGTGCCGGCCGAGGTGGCGGAGCAGATGCTCTCCATGCTGACGACGGCGGTCGAGAAGGGGACGGGGACGAAGGCGCAGATCCCCGGGTACAAGGTCGCCGGCAAGACCGGGACGGCGCAGAAGCCGCTGCCGAACGGCGGCGGCTACTCGAAGTCGGCCTACGTCGCCTCGTTCGTCGGCGTCGTGCCGGCCGACGACCCGCGGCTCGTCGTGCTCGTGTCGGTCGACGAGCCGGCGACGATCTGGGGCGGCGAGGTCGCGGCGCCGGCGGTCGCCGAGATCGCCACCTTCGCCCTCCAGCACCTCGAGATCGAGCCGTGAGCGCCGGCCGGCGACGGCCGGGCCGCCGGCGAGGCCTTTGGTAGAATCGCCACGCATGAGGATCGACACGCTCGCGGAGTCGGTCGCCGGCGCCGGCCTGACGGGCGACCCGGGCACCGAGGTCTCCGCCCTCGCCTACCACACGCGCGACGTCGTCGCCGGCACGCTGTTCGTGTGCGTGCGGGGCTTCACGCACGACGGGCACGACCACGCCGCCGAGGCGGTCCGCCGCGGTGCGGTCGCGCTGGTCTGCGAGCGGCGGCTCCCGGCGGCCGTGCCGCAGCTCGTCGTCCCCTCGACCAGGGAGGCGATGCCGCTCCTCGCGGCGCGGTTCTACGGCGACCCGTCGCGCCGTCTCGACGTCGTCGGGGTGACCGGCACCAACGGCAAGACGACGACCGCGCACCTGCTGGCGAACATGTTCGAGGCCTGCGGCCGGCGCAGCGGCGTGCTCGGCACGGTGACCAATCGCGTCGGCGGAGTCGACGAGCCCGTGCTGCTCACGACGCCGGAATCGCTCGACCTGCAGGCCCTGCTCGCCCGCATGGTGGCGGCCGGCGACGACGCCTGCGTGATGGAGGTCTCCTCGCACGCGCTCGCCCTCGGCCGCGCGGCCGGCGTGCGCTTCGCGGCGGCCGTCTTCACGAACCTCTCGCGCGACCATCTCGACTTCCACGCCGACCTCGAGGACTACTACGCCGCGAAGCGCCGCCTCTTCCTGGACGACGGTGCGGCGCCGCCGGACACCGTGGCGGTCGTCAATCTCGGCGGCCCGTGGGGCCGCAGGCTGGCGTCGGAGTGCCGTGAGCCCTACGGGGCGCGGCTCTGGACCTGCGCCGTGGAGGAGCGTGCCGGCGCGCCCGCGGCCGCCGGCACACGCGGGCCCGACGCCGGTCCGGCCGCCGGTGAGGTCCCCGCCGACGTGCAGGCGGTCGACGTGCGGCTCGCCGTCGACGGCGCCGCCTTCACCCTGGTCGCCCCGCGCGCCGGCGTCGAGCGGCGGGTCGACGTGCGGCTCGCGGCGCGCTTCAACGTCGAGAACGCGCTGACGGCGGCGACGGCCGCGCTGGCCCTCGGGCTGCCGGCCGGGGCCGCCCTCGCGGGGCTCTCGGCCGCCGAGGGCGTCGCCGGCCGCTTCGAGGCCGTCCGCGCCGGGCAGCCGTTCGCCGTGCTCGTCGACTACTCCCACACGCCCGACTCGCTCGAGAACGCCCTGCTCGCCGCCCGCTCCATCGCCGCGGGCCGTCTCCTGGTGGTCTTCGGCTGCGGCGGCGACCGCGACCGCGGCAAGCGCCCCCTCATGGGCGGCATCGCGGCGCGGCTCGCCGACCTGACCTACGTGACCTCGGACAACCCGCGCTGCGAGGACCCCGACGCCATCATCGCCGAGATCCTCGCCGGGGTGCCGGCGGAGCGACGCCCGGCGACGACGGCGGAGGCCGACCGGCGGCGAGCCATCGAGCTCGCCGTGGCCGAGGCGCGGCCGGGCGACGTGCTGCTCATCGCCGGCAAGGGCCACGAGCAGGGGCAGACCTTCGCCGGCCGCAAGGTGCCCTTCGACGACCGCCTCGTGGCCGCCGAGTCGCTGGGGCGCGCCGGCTACGCCGCCGCCGAGAAGGCCGGCCCGGGCGGCGCGAGCGGCCGGCGGCAGGGCGCCCCGGAGGCGGACTGATGCTCCCGCTCACCCTCGCCGAGGTCGCGGCCGCGGTGGGCGGCGAGCTGCGCGGCGCCGACGGCGGTGTCGTGGTGCGCGCCGTCTCCACGGACACGCGCCGCCTGCGCCCGGGCGACCTCTTCGTCGGCCTGCGCGGCGAGCGCTTCGACGGCGACGAGTTCGCCGCCCGGGCGCTCGCCGCCGGGGCCGCCGCCGTCGTCGTGCGGGCAGCGACGGCGGACGCGCTCGGCGCCGGCCGGCCGTGCCTCGCCGTCGACGACGGCGTGGCCGCCCTGGGCCGCCTCGCGCGCACCGTGCGCCGCGCCGCGGGCGTCAAGGTCGTCGGCATCACCGGCAGTGCGGGCAAGACCTCGACCAAGGACATCCTCGCCGCCCTGCTGCGTCCCGTCGCGCGCACGGTCGCGACCAGGGCGAACCTCAACAACGAGGTCGGCGTGCCGCTCACGCTGCTCGGCGTCGAGCGCAGCACCGAGGTCGCGGTCGTCGAGATGGCGATGCGCGGCCCGGGTCAGATCGGCGAGCTCGCGCGCATCGCCGAGCCCGACGTCGCCGTGATCACCAACATCGCTCCGGTCCACCTCGAGCTCGTGGGGGGGATCGAGGACGTGGCCGCGGCCAAGGCCGAGATACTCGACGGGCTCGGCGCCGGCACGGCCGTCGTGCCCGGAGACGAGCCCCTGCTCGACCCGCACCTGCGCGGCCACCGCGGCCGCGTGGTCACCTTCGGCACGCCGCGCAGCGACGTGCACGTGGTCGAAGCCGAGTCACGCGGCACGGGGACGCACGTGCTGATCGATGCGTTCGGGCGCCGCGGCGCCCTCGAGCTCAGCTTCGGCGGCGAGCACTACCTGCGCGACGCGCAGGCCGCGCTCGCCGCCTTCCTGGAGCTCGGCTACCGGCTCGACGAGGCGCGTCCCGGCGCGGCCGCGGTCGCCTTCTCCGAGTCGCGCGGCGACATCGTCGCCCTCGCCGGCGGCGGCCTGCTGCTCGACGACAGCTACAACGCCAACCCCGCGGCGACCCGGGCCGCCCTCGACCACCTGGTCGCCCTCGCCGACGGCCGCCCCGCGGTCGCCGTCCTCGGCGACATGCGTGAGCTGGGGCCCGAGGCGCCGGCCTACCACCGCGCCGTCGGCGAGCACGCCGCCGCCGCCGGGGTGCGCGTCGTGGCCGCCGGCGACCTCGCCCGGCACTACCTCTGCGGCGCGCCCGGCGAGAAGTGGTACCCCAGCGTCGAGGCGTTGCTCGCCGGCCTCTCCGGGGAGGTCGCGCCCGGCAGCGCGGTGCTGGTCAAGGCCTCGCGCGCCCTCCGCTTCGAGCGCGTGGCCGCCGCGGTGAAGGAAGCCTACCCGCCGGCGGCGAACGCCGGAGAGGCCGGCGCGACGTCGCCGGCCGGGCCGGCCGTCGCCGGCGACGGGCCGGCGCCCGGCACGCCCGAGACCGGCACGAAGGGTGCGACGCGAGGGGAGCGCTGAGCGATGCTGCGCGCGATGGTGGCGAGCGTCACGGCGATGGTCCTCGTGCTGGCCATCGGGCCGGCCTTCGTACGCTGGCTGCGCCACAACGAGTACGGGCAGAACGTGCGCGCCGAGGGCCCGGAGGGCCACCAGACCAAGTCCGGCACGCCGACGATGGGCGGGCTCCTCATCTGGTTCGCCGTGCTCGTGCCGTACATCGTCTTCAGCCGCTTCTCCGTGGCCTCCGTCACGGTGCTGTTCGCCGCGCTCGCCAACGCCTCCATCGGGTTCGTCGACGACTGGATGAAGATCGTCCGCCGGCGCTCTCTGGGCCTCTCGGCGCGCTACAAGCTCCTCCTGCAGCTGCTGCTCTCGCTGTTCATCGGCTTCGTCGTGCTCCACTTCTGCGGCCTGGACACGCGCATCGACGTCCCCTTCACCGACCTCCGGCTCGATCTCGGCACCGTCGGCTTCTACACCGTCGTCTTCCTCACCCTGGCCGGGTTCTCGAACGCGGTGAACCTGACCGACGGGCTCGACGGCCTCGCCGCCGGCGCCTCGGCGATCGTCCTCGTCGCCCTCGCCGGCGTGGCCTTCATCATCGCCCGCAACACCAACGACCCCGGCATCCAGGACCTCATGGTCGTCTCCGGCTGCGTGGGCGGCGCCTGCCTCGGGTTCCTCTGGTACAACTCGTTCCCGGCCGACGTCTTCATGGGCGACACCGGGTCGCTCGGCCTCGGCGGGGCGATCGCCGCCATGGCGATCCTCACGCGCACCGAGGTCGCGCTGCTCATCATGGGCGGGCTCTTCGTCCTCGAGGCCGGGTCGGTCGCCCTGCAGGTCGCGGTCTTCAAGCTCACCGGCAGGCGCGTGCTCCTGATGGCGCCCCTCCACCACCACTTCGAGCTCAAGGCGTGGTCGGAGACGAAGATCATCGTGCGCTTCTGGATCGTGGCCGCGATCTTCGCCGGCGCCGGCTTCGTCGCCTACTACGCCACCTTCTGACCGTGGAGCTCGACGGCGTCGGCACCCTCGTCGTGCTCGGGCTCGGGCGCAGCGGCCGGCCGGCCGTCCGCCTCGCCCTGGAGCGCCTGCCCGGCGTCCGCGTGGTGGCGCTCGACGAGGACGCGGAGCTCGGCGCCGACGTGCGTGCCGAGCTGGAGGGGGTCGGCGCCGAGGTCGTGACCGGGCCGCGGGCGGCGCTGCCGGGCGGCGCGGACCTCGTCGTCAAGAGCCCCGGCGTGCCGGGCGTGAGCCGCCTGGTCGAGGCGGCGCTCGCCCGGGGGCTGCCCATCTGGAGCGAGGTCGAGTTCGCCGCCCGCTTCCTGCCCAACCGGCTGATCGGCATCACGGGGACCAACGGCAAGACCACGACGACGGCGCTGACGGGCAGGATCCTCGAGGATGCCCGGGTGCCGGCGGCGATCGGCGGCAACATCGGCGTCGCCCTCGCGCAGCTCGCCCTCGACGCCGACCCCGCGGCCGTCGTCGTGGCCGAGCTCTCGAGCTTCCAGCTCGAGCACGTGGAGGCCTTCAGGCCCGACGTCGCCGTGCTGCTCAACCTCACCGAGGACCACCTCGATCGCCACGGTGGCTACGCGGGCTACGCCGCGGCCAAGCTGCGCATCTTCGAGAACCAGCTCCCGGGCGACGTCGCGCTGTTGAACGCCGACGACCCCGGCACGCGCGCCGAGGCGATCCCCGGGCGCGGCCGCCGGGGCTGGTTCTCGACCGGCGACGTCGCCGCCGACCAGGCGGCCGGCGTGACCGGCGGCCGCCTCTGGCTCGCCGCCGACGGGGAGCGCGTGGACCTCTGCCGCGCCGACGAGCTCTCGCTGCGCGGCGAGCACAACCTGCAGAACTCCCTGGCCGCGGCGGCCGCGGCAGCGGCCGTCGGGGCGCCGCCGCCGTCGATCGCCGCGACGCTGCGCACGTTCGCCCCCGTGGCCCACCGTCTCCAGGTAGCCGGAGTCGTCGATGGCGTGACGTACGTGAACGACTCCAAGGCGACCAACGTGGACGCGACGCTGAAGGCGCTGACGGCGTACTCCGGTCCCGTCGTGCTCGTGCTCGGGGGTCGCGGCAAGGGCTCCTCGTTCGACGAGCTCGCGGCGGCCTGCGAGGGCCGCGTCCGCCGGGTCCTGCTGATCGGAGAGGCGGGAGAGGAGCTCGAGCAGTCCTTCCGGCGCCGGGCCGCCGCCGCTCCCGCGACCGCCGTGCCGTACGAGACGCTGCCCGACCTCGCGGCGGCCGTCGCCTGGGCGGCGGCGCACACGCGCCCCGGCGACGTCGTCCTGCTCAGCCCGGCCTGCGCCAGCTTCGACCAGTACAGGAGCTACGAGCGGCGGGGCGAACACTTCATGGAGCTGGTCGAGAAGCTGGGAGCCGGGAGAACGAGCACGTGAGCACGCGTCGCACCACCGCGGGGAGGGAGCCTCTCGAGCCGCCCCCGTGGGTCGACTCGCGCGGCGGCGCGACCCCGGAGCGGCGAGCAGGCCGCACCCGGCCGCCGGAGACCGGCGCGCCTGCCACGCGACGCGGCGCCGCCGACCGCGCCGCGCGGCGGGCGCCCGCCCGGGGCGCGGCGACGACCGCCGCGGCGCCGCGGCAGACCAGGGCGCACAAGCCGGCGCCGCGCCGCGACGCCGCCGCGCGCAGGGCCGCCGGCGCGCCCGAGCGCCGCCTGCTGCTCCTCGCCACCGCGCTGCTGCTGCTCTACGGCCTCGTCATGGCTTACAGCGCCTCGTCCGCCCAGGCCTACTTCGAGCACGGGACGACCTTCTACTTCCTGCGCCGCCAGCTCGTCTTCGCCGGGCTCGGGGTGCTCGCCCTGGTCGTCTTCTCGCGCATCGACTACGTCGTCTGGCGGCGCTTCGCCGTGCCGTTCGCGGTGACCGCGGCGGCCCTCATGGTCACCGTCTTCGTGCCCGGCGTCGGCGTCACCGCCCGCGGGGCCCGGCGCTGGATCGACCTCGGCTTCACGCAGCTGCAGCCGAGCGAGATCGCGAAGCTCGCCGTCGTCGCCCTGCTCGCGGCGCTGATCGCCCGCGACCCGGCGCGGCTGCGCACGCGGCAGGGTTTCGTGCGCCTCGTGCTCGTCGGCCTCGTGCCCTTCGGTCTCATCGTGGGGCTCCTGCAGAAAGACCTCGGCACGACCCTCGTCCTCTGCGTCGGCGCGGCGGCGGTGCTGGTCGCGGGGGGCGCCTGCTGGCGGCACCTCGTCGGTCTCGCCGCGGCCGCGCCGCTGCTCGTCGGCGCCCTGATCCTCGTCGAGCCGTACCGCATGGAGCGGATCGCCGCCTTCCTCGACCCGCAGCGCTTCGCCCAGACGAGCGGCTTCCAGGCGACGCAGTCGCTGGTCTCCATCGCCTCGGGGAGGATCTTCGGTGTGGGTCTCGGCAACTCGGTGCAGAAGTTCGGCTACCTGCCGGAGCAGACCACCGACATGATCACCGGCATCATCGGCGAGGAGCTCGGCCTCGTCGGCCTCCTCGTCCTCATCGGCCTCTACGTGCTGCTCGCCTGGGCGGCCTTCCGCATCGCGCTCTCCTGCCGCGAGCTCTTCGGCAAGCTGCTCGCCGTCGGCATCGCCGGCCTCGTCGTCGGCCAGGCCTTCATCAACATCGGCGCCGCCCTGAGCGTGGTCCCGCTGACCGGCGTGCCGCTGCCCCTGGTGTCGCTGGGCGGCACCAGCCTCGTGGTCGTCCTCGCCGGGATCGGCATCCTCGTCAACGTCTCCGCCAACCGGAGGAGCTACATTGTCGTCAGCGCTCCACGGAGCCGCCGTGCTCCTCGCCGCGGGCGGGACGGGCGGGCACCTGACGCCCGCGCTCGCCGTCGCCGCTGAGCTCGAGGGGCGCGGCGCCCGCATCGCCTTCGTCACGACGCCGGCGCAGGCCGCGCAACCGCCGGCGCACTGGACCGTGCGCACGCTCCAGCTGCAGGGGTTCGAGCGCCGTCTCACGGCGCGCGCCAACCTGACGACGCTGCGCCTCCTGGCCGCCGCCGCGCCGCGCGCCGCGGGGCTCCTGCGCGAGCTGCGGCCCGACGCCGTCGTCGGCGGTGGCGGGTTCGCCAGCGGACCCGTCGTCGCCCTCGCCGGGGCGCGAGGGACACCGGCGGCGGCGCTCGAGGCCGACGCGCGGCTCGGCGTGACCAACCGTCTTCTGCGGCCCTTCGTCGACCGCGTCTGCCTGAGCTTCCCGATCGCCGGCCTCGAGCCGCCGAAGTTCGTCGTCACCGGCCGCCCGCTGACCCCGGCACAGGTCGGTGCGACGAGGGCCGAGGGTCTCGCCGCCTTCGACCTGCGCGACGACCTGCCCGTCGTGCTCGTCTTCGGCGGCAGCCAGGGCGCGCAGTCCCTGAACCGCGCCTGCCTCGACGCGTTCAGCGGGGAGCTGCCCTTCCAGCTCGTGCACGTGTGTGGACCGCGCAACCACGACGAGGTCCTCGCGGAGCTCGAGCGCCGCGGGGCGCGGTTTGAGCGCTACCGGCTGGTCCCGTACACTCCGCTCCTGGCCCAGGCGATGGCCGCCGCCGATCTCGTGGTGGCGCGCTCCGGCGGGTCCGTGGCCGAGATCGCGGCGCTCGGGCGTCCGGCGGTCCTCGTGCCGTACCCGTACGCGACCGCCGACCACCAGCGCCGCAACGCGGAGTGGATGGCGGCCGGCGGGGCGGCGCTGGTCGTCGACGACGCCGACCTCGACGGCGCGCTGCTCGGCCGCCTGGTGGCCGAGCTGCTCGCCGACGACGCGCGCAGGGAGGCGATGGCGGCCGCGAGCCGGCGGCTCGGCCGCCCCGACGCGACACAGCGCGTCGCCGACACGGTCGAAGGACTCCTGGAGGCGAAGGGACGATGAGCAGGGCACGCGAGAGCTTCCCGCAGCCGGTGCACTTCATCGGCATCGGCGGCGCCGGCATGAGCGCCATCGCCCTCGTCCTCCACCAGCTCGGCGTGCGTGTCGCCGGCACCGACCTCAAGCAGTCGCGCTACACGCGGCGCCTGATCGAGGCCGGTGTCCCCGTGCGGATCGGTCACCGGGCCGAGAACCTCGGCGACGCCGCCGTGGTCGTGGTCTCGTCGGCGATCCCGCGCGGCAACCCCGAGCTTCGTGCCGCGCGCCAGCGCGGCCTGCCGGTGCTCCAGCGCGCCGAGATGTTGGCTCGGCTCATGGCCACGCGCCGCGGCATCTCGGTGGCCGGCACCCACGGCAAGACGACGACCTCCTCGATGGTGTCCCACGTCCTCCACGGCGCGGGGCTCGACCCTACCTACGTCATCGGCGGCGAGCTCAACGAGATGGCCTCGAACGCCGGTCTGGGGCAGGGCGAGTGGCTCGTCGCCGAGACCGACGAGAGCGACGGCAGCCTGGTGCACCTGCGCCCCGAGATCGCCGCCGTCATGAACCTCGAGATGGACCACCACGCGAACTTCAGCTGCCTGGACGAGATCAGGGAGGTCTTCCGCACCTTCGTCGGCCTGCTGCCCCCCGAGGGGCTCCTCGTCCTCGTCGAGGGGACGGGGACCGGGTTCCTTCGCGGCGCGTCGCGCGCGCCGGTCGTGACGGTCGGCATCGACGAGGGCGACTGGCGCGCGCGGGTCGAGCGCGTCCACAGCTTCAGCAGCGTGTCGACCGTGTCCCGCGGGGAGGAGGAGCTCGGCGCCCTGCGCCTGCGCGTGGGCGGCGTCCACAACGTCGTCGACGCCCTGGTCTGCCTCGCCGTCGTCGAGCGCTGCGGGCTCGCCTTCGAGGAGGCCGCCGCGCAGCTCGCCACCTTCAGCGGCGCGGCGCGCCGCATGGACGAGGTCGGGCGGCCCGGCGGCGTGCTGGTCTACGACGACTACGCCCACCACCCGACCGAACTGGAGGCGACGCTGAAGGCGGCCATGCTGGGCGGGCACCGCAGGGTCGTCGCCGTCTTCCAGCCCCACCTGTACTCGCGCACCAAGCACCTGCAGCGCGAGTTCGGCTGCGCCCTGACGCTCGCCGACGAGGCGGTCGTCACCGACATCACCGGCGTGCGCGAGGAGCCCGAGCCCGGGATCACCGGCAAGCTCATCGTCGACGCCTACCTCGCCGAGCGCCCGGGCGGGCCGGTGCGCTACCTGCCGCGCAACGCCGACGTGGTGCGCTACCTGCGCGAGCGCGTGCGCCCCGGCGACCTCGTGCTCACGCTCGGCGCCGGCGACATCCACACGGTCGCCGCCGAGCTCGTGACGCTGCTCGGCGGCGAGGCCGAGCCGGCGCCGCCCCCCCTCGCTGCCGGCGGCTGACCCGCGCCGCGCCGCGCGCGCCAACCGCCACCGACCCGTGGCGCGGCCCGCTGCCGTCAGTGACCGACTCGCGGCGCGGGCGGCGCCGCGGCGAGCCCGCAGGGACGCCGCGGGCAGCGGCGAATAGGCGGGT
>Ga0068714_10005893_pt1 | contig 12787 bp, 12 predicted proteins | sample MTBNYHSulfiMetaG_FD_62988 | JGI IMG/M metagenome (GOLD analysis project Ga0068714, IMG submission 62988) | Enrichment culture microbial communities from rom New York Harbor, USA that are MTBE-degrading - MTBE-NYH (New York Harbor Sulfidogenic)... | ecosystem: Environmental > Aquatic > Marine >... | reverse complement strand
GGCGGCATGACCGTAACCGTCGGCCGGATCCGGAAAGATCCCATTTTGGAAAATGGGATTAAATATGTTTGCCTGGCCCATAACACGAAACTGGGTGCAGCCAAGGGCGCACTGCAAACAGCGGAATACCTGGTCAAGAATTATTTGCAATTAGTTTAGTCCCTCATAAGCCGCGGCTTTGTATGCAAGAAGGGCCGCGGCTTTTTTGTGTGAAATCAGCAACCGGAATGCACAAGCAGAAAGCTCAGGTTTCTCCGGGCACTTGTCTTTATCAACTGGATGGATTTGGACGCCGGGGCTTGCTGGTCATTCCTGCTTTCTTTTGTGTTTGCTCTTGTAAAAATTCCTTACCTTAATTATACGTAACCGGTTTTCAGAAAAATATGGGAAAGATCATGAAAATTCTGCCAAGGGATTTCTATGCCGGTAAGACGCTGGAAGTTGCCCGCGCGTTACTGGGGAAAAAATTGGTGCGTCGTATTCAAGATGCAAAATTAAGCGGCATGATTGTCGAGACCGAAGCTTATTGTGGGGCAACTGACAGCGCCTGCCATGCCCGCCACGGCAAAACTCCGCGTAATGCCGTTATGTTCGGTAAGCCCGGTCATGCTTATGTTTATTTTACCTACGGTATGCATTATCTGCTCAATTTAGTGACGGAAGAAGAAGGCAATCCCTGTGCCGTTCTGATTCGGGCGGTTCTGCCGCTGGAAGGAGTAGGACGGATGGAAGAGCGCCGTAAAAGAAGGGGAGACGCCCTGACTAATGGACCGGCAAAACTCTGCCAGGCTTTTGGTATTGATAAATCCCTCAATGGCTGGGATCTGACCTTAGGCCAGGAATTATGGGTGGAAGAATACAAAGTAATTTTTCCCGCAATGGTTGCGGCCACGGAACGAATCGGTATTGCTTACGCCGCCGAAGAGCACCGGCAGGCACCCTGGCGGTTTTTGCTGAAATTATAGCCGGGCCTCACACAAAGAGGCTGCCGGCCTAGCTACTTTTTCTGAGAAATTTTATCCCAAAGATATTTAAAGCCGGGTGTCAATCTTTCTGTCAATTCCATGGGCAGCATTGTTTTTAGCGGCCAGCCGCTGTTCATATGTCCGCCGGCTTTAAAAAGATTTCTGTTGACGTAAAAGATTAAGGCCGCCGGCAGGCCAATGCCTATTTCATGCTCCGTAATCGCCGCAAAAGAGCGGTCACCGGAGCCGGCAATAACTACTTGCGGCTTTTGCGTGACAAAGGGAGCCAGCCCGCCTTTCAGGCATGATTCTCCAAATCCTTCAAAAGATGAAACCGGAACATGTTTATATTCATAGCTTAAAGCATGGATGATATGAGTTATCTGCACCCCATCGCCGAAAATTAAGATAGTATCCGGTAGAAAGGGAGCTTTTGTCAGAGGGGCACAGATCAGACCGATATATTGCTTGGGTTTGGTCACATATTCCTCGCCCAGCAGTTTGGACATCGCCGAGATACGACGCATTTCCGCTTCCCGATCGCTGTGCCATCCCTGACGCACCTGACTTTCCACCATCTCCTCCATGGCTATATCCACCCATCGATGCATGACCGTCGCCGGTGTGCAGAAGTTGTCATCTGATGTCAGGGCAACGGTTGTTCCCCAACGCCTTGCCAGAGTAAAAGCCTGACATAAAGCCAGTTTCTTGCCCGAAGCAGACGGCCGCATGATTTTGGCGGGTATTTCAGCAGGGCTTTGGATGTATTTTATGGCAATGGGGTAAGTGGCCAGGTGGAGTCGGGCATATATTTCCTCTCCCTGAACGTTATATTCTGCGCTTGTTTTCATTTTATTTTCCTCGTTTGTTTTTTTATTTTTTAGCCCAATTAAGACATTTGTTCAAGGAAGCTTTTTTGATCAGGCAATAATGAAAAAAGCTTCTTGACACCAATCCCGAAAAATCTAAGTATTAAACATGCATTTTTTATACAACTTATTTCTGCTGCCGGTTGCCTTGTTGGGATTGCCTTATTATCTGCTGAAGATGGTTTTTACAGGCAAGTATCGCCGAAGCCTGATTCCCAAACTGGGGGGAAAACAAAAGCAGATCCTCGCCGGTTTGAAAGGGGGGCCGCGCGTTTGGATACATGCCGTATCGGTCGGAGAAGTGACCGCCGCCGCTCCTATTGTTGCGTCTTTAAAAAAAATGCGTCCGGAGGCGGAGGTAATATTTTCTACCAGCACAGAGACAGGGCAGGAAATGGCGTACGGTTTGGTAAAAGAAGCGGACGCCTTCATTTACTTTCCGCTGGATCTTCCTTTTGTTGTGCGTAAAATCATTCGCCTTACCCGGGCGGACGTTTTTGCCATGGTGGAAACGGAGCTCTGGCCGAATTTTCTCCGGGCGTGCCGCCGGCATGATATGAAAACGGTAATGGTTAACGGACGCCTTTCTCCCCGATCTTACCGCAAATACAAGCAGACAGAATTCTTTTGGAAAAGTATTCTGTCTGATGTAAGCGCCGCCGGGATGATTTCCCAGATTGATGCGGAGCGCTTGCTCAGTATCGGGATGGATGCGGATAAAATTCAAGTGCTCGGAAATGCCAAATATGATGCGCTGGCGGCTATGGCGTCGCCTCAGCTTCAGGAGGAGATCAGACGTCTGTTTAAAACGCAGGAAAGGGAAAGATTTTTTGTCGCCGGCAGCACTCATCAGGGGGAGGAAGAGATTGTTATCGAGGTATATCAAGAGCTTATTAAAAGTTATCCGGATTTTAAATTAATTTTAATTCCCCGTCATATTGAAAGAGTCAAAGCTGTTGCGGAACGTTTGCGTAAATGGGATTTGCCTGATTTTATCACTTATGCAGAGATGAAGAATGGCCGGAAGCGTCAGAACGAGCGGGTGATTCTTGTCGATGTGATCGGTGTGCTCTTTAAAATTTATGCCCTGGCCACGGTAGTTTACTGCGGCGGCAGCCTGGTGCCGAAAGGCGGTCAGAATATTTTAGAGCCGGCGGCGTGGGGCAAAATGATTTTTTATGGTCCTTCCATGGAAGATTTCAGCACCGAAGCAGCCCTGCTGGAAAACGCGGGTGCGGGAATGAAGGTCAGGAATGCAGCGGAGCTATTGGCCGGCATTAAAACCGTTCTGCAAAATCCTGCCGAGTGGGAAAAGAAGGCCGCACAGGGCAAAGCAGTAGTCGCGGCCAATAGAGGGGCTGCCGACCGTTATGCCGATTTAATAGTTCGGCATTTGCCCCCAGCAGTTTCTGGGCGAGGTTTCAGGGCCGAAAGCTGAAAGAAGTTATAATATTTGAGCCCTGGGCCTTCAGTCTTTTTAGCTTTCAGCCTTTTTTAAATACTCGTGCCATTTGTGGTCAATATGTTGCTGCAGACTGCTGAGTTGCTCTCTGCTCATTTTCTTAAAGCGGTCCTGCCGTTCGGTATAATTGATCAGAGGCAGACGGTTACCCTTTTCGGCCAGTGATTTACTGCGGCCGGTAAAGTGGAATTTTCCATTTTCTATTTCAAAGAGAACGTGAGTGCCGGTCTCCACAGCTAGGCGGGCTATTTTCACCGTATCGCGCGGCGGATAACCCCAGCCGGGTGGGCAGGGAACATGAATTTGCAGATAACGGGTTCCCTTAATACGCTTGGCTTTGACAAATTTATCGTAAAGATCGATGGGATAAGCTGGTGAAGTGGTGGCGATATAAGCGATATCGTGCGCTTCCATAATTTTCAGCATATCTTTTTTATGCTGTTCTTTGGTTAGAAGCGGCGTTGTTGTCGTGATGGCGCCCAGCGGGGTGGCGCTCGAGCGCTGTGTTCCTGTGTTCATGTATCCTTCGTTATCGTAGCAGACAAAAATGAAATCGGTTCCTCTTTCCGCCGCTCCGCTCAGCGCCTGAATGCCGATATCGTAGGTTCCGCCGTCGCCGGCAAAAGCGGCAACCGTCGTATTTGTTTTGCCGGTGGCGTTAAGTCCCGCCACCAGTCCAGCGGCAGAAGCAGCCGTACTGGCAAAAGTGCAGTTAAGGCAGGGTATCGTCACGGATGTCGTCGGATATAATCCGTGCAGAACGGTCAGACAACTCGCCGGGATAGTGAGGATGGTATTTTCCCGCAGCGCCTTGAGCGCATAACGATAGGAAAGAGACAGCCCGCAGCCCTGACAGGCCCGGTTTCCCGGCAGCATATATTCTTCTTTGTTCACTTTAAACAGATTTTCCGGCATGAGTGCTTACCTCTATGTGCGGCAGTTGATCCAGATCGTTTTGTTCGGTACGGCCTTATTTTTTATTTCCCGCAGCGACGCCTGAACCGTCTGGGCTATTTCCCGCGCTTTCACATCACGTCCGCCCAGGCCGGCGATAAAATTATGCACGGGAGCATTGATGCCGGTGCCGTAGAGAGAAGCTTTAATATCCGAGCACAACGCGCCTTCCAGGCCGTAACTGATATCTTTTTCCAAAACAATAATCGTGCTGGCCTGCGCGCAGGCCTTTTGGATTTCCTTACGGGGGAAGGGGCGGAAGACGCGCAGTCCGATCACACCGGCTGAAATTCCTTGCTCCCTCAACTGATCAACGGCGACCGTAGCTTCGGTGGCGATGGAACCCATACCCATTAAGAAAACATCCGCATCTTCTGTTTTATAGCGCCAGAGCATATCGCCGTAATCCCGCTTATTTATTTGAGCATATTGCCTGCCGATGGCAGGAATGACATCTTTAGCTCTTTCCAGCGCTTCCTGCAGTTTGTAGCGCATCTCCATATAGCCGTCGCAGAGAACTCCTTCCGAATTTTCCCGCAGATACGGAAAAATAACAGGATTGATATTGCGGGGCTGCTCGGCGGAAAGAATCGTATGCGGTTTGTAGGGGGGCAGAAAGGAATTTACGACTTTTGCATCGGGCACACAAACCGGCATCATGGTATGAGAAAGGACAAAGCCGTCATAGCAAACCATAACCGGCACACACACTTCTTCAGCTATGCGGTAAGCCTGAATGACCGTATCCAGAATTTCCTGATTGTCGCGGCAGTAAAGCTGAATCCAACCCGTGTCGCGCTGGGCGATAGAATCCTGCTGATCGTTAAAAATGGACCAGGGCGCCCCAACGCCGCGATTGACGCAGCACATGACGATGGGCAGGCGTGAGCCTGCCGCCCAGTGCAGCTGTTCATGCATATAAAGCAGACCATGGGAACTGGTGGAGGTAAATACCCTGGCCCCCACCGTGGAAGCGGAGATACAGACCGTCAGTGCGGAATGTTCACTTTCCACGCAGACGTACTCCGCTTTTAGTTCGCCGCTTTCGATAAATTGGGATAACATTTCCGTGATGGAAGTCTGGGGAGTAATCGGATAGGCAGCGGCTACCTGAATCAGGCAGAGCTTTGCGGCGGTGGCGGCGGCGGTATTGCCCGTCATTATTTGCACTTCAGCCATTTTTCTCCCCCTCATTGATCATGGTGATTGCTTTGGCCGGGCATTCTTCGGCGCAAATTCCACAGCCTTTGCAGTAGTCCAGATCAATTTTCACCGGAATTTCCGCTGCAATTACTCCCTCCGGGCAATAGAGCCAGCATAAATAACAAGCAGGTTTTTTTTTCAGGGAAGGAATACACTTCTGATGATCGATAACCGGTCTTAAGTCGCGCCAGTCACCGGTGCGGCCGGCTTCGCCGACGGCCGGCGTGCTCATGGCGGAAATATTCTTGTCTTTTTCCATCCTCTATATCCTTGCGTCTTCAGCCTTCAGTCTTCAATCTGTCTCTTTCATAATCGTTTGTTCATAAGCACATTTCAACGCGTCAATATTTGCGGCTAAGGCATTTGCCGGCAGCTTCTTTTTTAATCCCTGTTCCAGGCACTCCAGAGAAACAAGCCCTGCGGCCCGGGCAAATGCGCCTAATAAAGGCGTATTGACGAGCGGCGCCCCCTCTTTCAATAAGTGAAATTGCATGGCTATCTGCACCGCATCAATGACGGCGATTTTTAATCCTTTTCTGAGGGTAAAGGCCTCCGGCGGCAAATTTGTATTGATAATGATCAAAGCCCGATCCTTGAGGGTATTTTGAATATTCACGACTTGCAATAGAGAGGAATCGAGCACAACGGCGACATCGGCAGATTCAATTTGCGAGAAAATTCTCAAAGGCGTATCGGAAATTCTCGTGGAGGCGGTGAGCGGCGCCCCCCGCCGCTCCGGCCCGAATGTGGGAGCGGATGTCACTCCCTGAAAACCCTGCAAATACGCTGATTCAGCGAGAATTTGGGCGGCAACGACCACGCCCTGACCGCCTCTGCCGTGCCAGATGATTTCCTGCATATAAATTCCTGAATGGAAAAAGCCATCGTTTTTTCCCGATGGTTTTTAGGTTTTTATCAAATTGAAATATTTCCTAAAAACGACGGGCAAAGAAAATTAATGCTGCCGGCATAAGACGTTGCCGCAAAATTCCCGCAGAATCAATAGGCGGCCGATAGCATTGCCTGCCATGGGAAAAACATTCTTCGTGCGGGAGGAAATTAAAATAAGTACCTGCTCTTGTCAATATCTAATTTACACGTAGTTTTTTTGCCTGCCGTCGGGTGATGATGACAACGATGCCCAAAATAATAACGGCTAGAATTATACCGACGGCGATCAGCGCTATAATCGTGGGCAATGTTCCGCGGGAGATGAGCTTAACCGGATTCCAGCTCGGGGCGACAACGATGCGCCCCAGCTTACCTGAATATTTAGCCGGTATCTGCGGCAGGCCGCTGTGGTCAGACTTGAATGTGCGGACATACTGCAGGAGACCCCGCCATTCTTTCAGCTCCTGGATGCCGGGTGTAGCTTTATCGGAGTCGACCCGCAGGGCGGCCAGACTTTTTGCCGGATTGCCATGCTTGTCTTTGGGGACAATGTCGAGAAAATGATACGTATAGTTGCCGACTACTTTTAAAAAAGTGGCGTTGTAAATATTGGCGGCCACACGATAGAGGCGGCGGTTGAATCTGCCATAGTCAAGCGGCTGATAACCTTCTTCTTCGCTGCCAATTTCGATCTCTGCTACCCGGTCGAAGATCACCCGGTTTGGATTATAGGCAAAGCGCAGGCCGGAGATGTGGAGGAAATAGTCATAGCCTTTATGCGGATAAACGCTCGTTAATATTTCCAGCGCTCTTTTTATTTCATATCCGTAGAGATAAAAAGAAATCAGCGGATAGCCCATGGTATCGTCGATACCGATGCCGAGAGGTATGGTCCGGAAAAGATCTCCCACGGAAACCAAGCCCGTTTTGCCTTTGAGCAAATGGTCACGAATGACACCGTTGGATTCGACGGCCACCACAACGCGGCTGGCCGGGTCATTCTTGTCGGCGTCCGCTTCATTGACATACCAGCGGATAGAATCGGCAATCATATTGCCCAGCGGAGATTCTTCTGCGGCGATGTTTAAATCCCAGCGCGTTTTGGCAATTATTTTGTCGTAGCTCACAGAATATTTGGCCAGAAACTGCGCATTTATTTTTTGTTTAAACCTGTTGATAATCTTCTGGATGGAAGCATCCCCCTTGATGGAGCTGTTGATTTCGACGATTTTATAATCCCGGAGCTTGACCTTCTTATTTTCATAAACAAGATCAAGAATTCCTACGTGCCTCCCATAAGCCCAGGCATGGACGATGATTGTGTCGCCCACTTGCACGGGGCTTGAGTGGAGTTTATGCGTGTGGCCGCTGACGATGACATCGATGCCCTTCACAGTGCGGGCAAGAATTTCGTCTTCCGATTTTTTGGGATCTGCTTTCAGGCCGCTGTGGGAAAGGCAGATGACGATGTCTACTTTTTCTTTATTCCGCAGAAGGCTGACTATTTCACGTGACGCATCCAACGGGTCACGAAAAATAACGGGTTTGGCAAAGGGTGAAACTCCCGCCGCATCTTTGCCCATAATGCCGAAAATGCCTATTTTGATGCCGCTGCGGACAAGCACGGTATATGTTTTTACGCCGGTTTCCTGAAAAGCTGCCAGCAGCGAATCGTCTTCAGTGCTTTCCCGGCTGAAAACCGCACTGGCAAAAACAATTTGCGGTAAGCCACCTTTGGCCTGGGCCGACTTTAAAATACGGGCCAGGCCCGCCGGTTTGAGATCGAATTCATGATTGCCCAGGGTGACGGCGTCATAACCCATTAATTTGAGCAGACGCAATTCAAAAGCTTCTTCCCGCGCCAGCATGTGAAAAAGAGAACCCATGAAATAATCGCCCGCATCCAGCGTCAGCACCGGATTGTTTCTTGCTTTTTTTGTCTCCTTGATGACCTGCGCGATGCGGGACCAGCCGCCGACGGTACCATCGGCATCAGCGGCCAGCGGTGAATAATCAATTTCCGGAGAAAAGCCCTGGAGGTGAGAATGCAGGTCATTGGTATGAATGATGGTCAAACGGTTTTCCGCCGCCCATGAGCCGGCAGAAAAAAACAGGCAAACAAGACAACATATTGCTGTGGATAATAATCTCATTTTAACCTCCATATACACTGAGGATGGAAGGCTGCAGACTGATGAAGGTTCAAGACTCAAGGAGAAAATCTGATTTGTTTAGCCAGCATTTTTTGTCAGTCGTCAGTCTTTAGTTTACGTCCTAATCGTTACATGATGCCGCGATACCAACCGCCGTCAATTGGAATGGCGGCACCGGTTATATAGGAACTTCTGGCCGAGGCGAGAAAGGCCACCACCGCGGCAAATTCTTCCGGAGTTCCGAGACGTTGCATCGGAATCGTACCCTCCCAGCGTTCGATGATGGCTTCGGCTGATGTTCCTTCTTTTTGCGCTGCTGCCCGGGCCAGGTTGCGCACCCGGTTAGTGAGCGTGTATCCCGGGCAAACGCTGTTCACAGTGATATTGAAAGGAGCCAGCTCTGTTGCCAAAGTTTTAGCCAGCCCCATGACGCCGGAGCGGATCGTGTTGGAAAGGATAAGTCCGTCGATGGGCTGCTTGACGGCAATGGAGGTTATATTGATAATTCTTCCCCACATGTGCCGCTTCATCAGCGGAACAACCTCCCGGGTTAAAATTATTGCCGAACGAAGATTGAGCCGAAAGCCATATTCCCAGAGGTCATCATCAATTTCCAAAAAAGTCCCCGTGGGCGGCCCCCCGGCATTGTTGATCAGAATATCTATTTTGCCGAAGTGCTCCAAAGTCCGCCGCATGCAATCTTTGGCCTGCGCGGCGTCGCTCAGATCCGCAGCGACGGCATAAACATCGCGTCCGCATTCATTGGCAATTTCATTTTGTGCTTCCGTCAAACTTCTGTCTGTCGAAGCACAGATGGCCACGCGTGCGCCTTCCCGAGCGAGCTCCCGGGCAACGGCTTTCCCTAATCCCCGCGATCCGCCGGCTACGAAAGCGATCTTGTCTTTTATACCCAGATCCATCATCCCCCCTGGCTGATATTTATTGAACAGAGATTTCCTGCCTGTACAAAACCGGCGCTGCTCTTATGGTCAGCAGAGACTCGATCTTTTTTATTAAATCGAACAGCGTTGATTTATCCAGAGCCGAGACGGCAAGCGCATCGAAACGACGGCAGAGCGCAGGCAGAATGGATTTATCCGCCAGGCGGTCTGCTTTATTAAACACCCTGATCGTCGGCTTGTTCTGGAGCTCAAGGTCGGTCAGAATTTTATCGACCGCCGCAATTTGATTTTCAAAATTGTTGCTGCTGATATCAATTACATGCAGCAGGATATCCGCTTCCTGCAGTTCATCCAGCGTTGCCCGAAAAGCGGCAAAAAGCTCTTGGGGCAGATCGCGAATAAAACCAACCGTGTCGGTGATGATCGCTTCTTTGTCCTGGGGAAAACGCAGGCGGGCGCTTTTGGTATCCAGAGTGGCAAAGAGTTTGTCTTCCACCAGAACGGAGCTTTTGGTGAGCGTATTCAAAAGAGTGGATTTGCCGGCATTGGTATAGCCGACAATAGAAATAACAGGTAACCCGGTTTTTCCCCTTTTGCCGCGCCGTTGCCGGCGTGATTTGGTGATCTCTTTCAGATCCTTTTCCAGGCGATGGATGCGTTCGCGAATACGCCGTCGTTCGATTTCCAGTTTCATTTCCCCGGGGCCGACACCGCCGATTCCTCCGGCCAAACGGGAAAAGGAATCGTCCCGATGCATCAAACGGGGCAGCAAATACCTTAACTGGGCCAGTTCCACTTGAATTTTTCCCTCCCGACTGTGCGCGCGCCGCGCAAAAATATCCAGAATTACCTGGGTGCGGTCCAGAATCTTGATGCCCGTGAAATCAGTAATCGAGCGCACCTGGGCCGGCGTCAATTCGTGGTCGAAGATGATCAAATTGGCGCCGATTTGAGTGGCACGCAGGTTAATGTCCATTAATTTGCCCCTTCCCACCATGAATTTGGGATCCGGCTGCGACCGGTATTGCACAACGGAATCGAAAATTTCTATGCCGCAGGTGTGGGCCAATTGCGCCAGCTCATCCAGTGATGTTCCCCAGTCGCCGAGAGGATTTTTTTCCACGCGCAGCAGGATGGCCTTTTCTGTGGCATCAATGCGGCGGTGTTTCTGCCTTTTGGTAAATTCATCCTCCAAGGCGGCAATGAAGGCCAGAAAATTAAGCTGTAACTGTCCGAGTTTTTCCGCTTTCCTGACCAGCCAGTAATCTCCCGCCGGATTCTCCGGGATCAGATGTGCCCAGTTAAGCAGGCCAGTAGAGCCGTCCGGCATCACTTCCAGCGCACCCATCAAATCGAGCCGCAGGTGTGACATGTCGGTGAGGTCTTCGGCGGACAATTCTTCGCCGTTGAGGTGCGTGTGAATGAGCCTAAGCCCTTTAAACCTTGCGGAAGAGGAACGAAAACCATCCAGAGAGGGGATGATTATTCCCTTGTGATCACCGATGATGACGGTGGCAATTTCACCTCTGCGATTGATGAGCAGCCCGATCTGCCGGTTTATTGCGCGGGAAAAAAAACTCAATTGCCTTGCTAAATCGGCAGTGATGATGTTTTCCGGCGCAATTCCTTTGCGATAGAGACGCTCTATCTGTTTAATTTGCGACGCCCTCAAGCCGGCGGTATTTCCATATATTTTCTTGATGGTTAGCAACTCCTTGCTTTAAGGCTGAAGGCTATAATTTTGATCATTTATTCATCGTCCGATAATAGTGCCATCAATATCATGCAGTATACTTCGTGGTTTCAGCTTGGAAGTATGAATGGATGCGCACCGGGCTCTTTTGTGTCGATCTTATGTGCCGCATAACCACGCGGTGAAATTATTTGGGCTTCGTAATCACCTCTCGCCCCAGGGCGTTGTTCTTATTAATGATCACAAAATAAAGTGAATATGTTTAAGAAATCTCCCCCATCCCCTCTTTAATAAAAGAGGGGCGTTCTTCCCTTTTACAAAGGGAGGTCAGGAGGGATTTTATAAAATAAATGTCTTTTCTAATGCAGCATTTAGTCTTTAGCCTTCAGTCATTGGCCTATTTAAACTTGTGCGGGCTGACTTTTTTTTCCATAGTGTCCAGAAATGTGGACCAGGTATTCATCTGGAAGGAAGAAATGAGTTTTTTAAGTTCCTTCCGGCCGCAGCTGGGACAGGTAAGATGGGCATAGTCTTCATCAGCCTTTAAGATAAGATCAAATTTATGGCCGCATTTGCGGCATTCAAATTCATAGATCGGCATACATATTTACCTCATCAGCGGCTGAATAATTCCCTCGCGCATTTTTATTGATTTCCATCATCATTCGTTATGAATTGCGCTGCAGAGACAGCCTTATTTCTGCAATTTATTTATCATAAATGGGGAAAAAGTCAAAAAACAAAAAATTCAGCAGGAGATGATTTGATAAGGGACGACAAATCTGTCTTTTTGTGAGTAATTAAAATGGAATAATAATCAGGTCGATGTGTCACAATCAACACACTGTTTTCTGGAGCGGCATTTTTCTCCGGATCGCCAGTAATAAAAAACCCCGGGAGCATATTTGCCCGTCCTCCCGGGGCTTTAGTTTAACACTTAGTTCTCAGTTAAGCGACAACAACTCTTAGAAAGTAAGAGTCAGCTTGTTGAGAATGATGAAGTTGTTGTCCACATCGGTTGTGGTGGACGTACCCTTGTAGTAATCACCCACGACCATGTAACCAACACCCAGCATATAGGAAAGGTTATTGGTGATTTTGTAGGTGCCGGTAACATCAATTTCCCAGCCGTATTCATCATCATACTCGGTGGTGCCCACTTTCACGGGTTTGTCGGCGTAAGCATAGGACAAGGACATCATAATGTCCAGTTTTTCCGTCGGCTTCACACCGCCGCGAACCTGATAGAACCAAGCATTGGACATCGCACCATTGTCAGAAGCAGCGCCGGTATTGCCGGCAAGAGATCCTGCCCAGTAGTAGCGCGTGCTGTTGAACATGAGCAGAGTCGGCTGCCAATCCCAGCCGCCGGAAACGACCTGATGATTCTTGTCATCGGTGGAATCATCGTCGCCCATAAGATAGGCAAAGGTTGCCCCGACATAAACCGGACCGAAGGTGGCCGTTGCATCGAGCCAGCCGCCCCAGGCGTCATAATCGACGTCCGTGCCGGTTACATCGTATTCTTTTAGCTTGCCGAAATAGTACCAGACTTCACCTTGCAGGAAAACCGGACCTAAAGTTGCCTTGAAGTATGGTGACAAACCGTGCATCTTTCCCTGGTAATCCAGAGTGGGACGGGTGGTGGCATTGCGGATGAAAATGTAGATCAAACCGGCGTTGCCGCCCTTATAG
>Ga0068714_10005892_pt1 | contig 12788 bp, 9 predicted proteins | sample MTBNYHSulfiMetaG_FD_62988 | JGI IMG/M metagenome (GOLD analysis project Ga0068714, IMG submission 62988) | Enrichment culture microbial communities from rom New York Harbor, USA that are MTBE-degrading - MTBE-NYH (New York Harbor Sulfidogenic)... | ecosystem: Environmental > Aquatic > Marine >... | reverse complement strand
ACGATCTGTTTGAACGGGCCCAGACTGTCACGGCCCAACCACGCTCAATTGATTCGCAACAGGAGGAAAAATGAAAACAAGGACACTCAGCGTTCTGGCCCTGGTTATCATTCCTATTGTGCTGCCCTGGTCCCTGTCGGGTTGTGCTTCCGGTCCGGCCAGCGGAGTGATCATTTCAGGGGACCCGGTCCTGGATATTCCGGCTGCACCCCCTCAGAAAGACCTTGTCGCCCTGGTCGGCTTTGAAAACAAAAGCACCTATGCGGCAGACAAATTATGGGAGACGTCTGCCGAGTTACTCATGTCGGAACTGTTGAAAGCGTCATATTTCAGGGTCGTCGAGTGGGAGAAAATCAAGCAGCTTTTTGACCGGGAAATCCTGAAGAATTGCTCGTTGATCAAAGAACCGGATAAGCGGAGTGAGGCGCAGAAAATATTGTTGTGTGAGTATTTTCTGTCCGGAGCAGTGACGCGTTTTGATGTCTCTCAACGATCGAGGGTCAGCTCGTTTTCAAAAGAAAAGACATTCGAAACCACGGTCAGGGTCGATTTGCTTCTACAGGATAGCAGGTCGGGTGAGTATCTCTGCCAAGGACGTGGCGAGGCCAAGGCAATCCAGACTATCCAGGCTGGGGCCATGGCTGGCCAAACGGGGACATGGGATCCCGCCTCGGCAAACGACGCTCTTGAAAAAGCGATTTCCGCAGCTCTGAGTCAACTCATAACACATTTCGCTCACGTACAATGAGGTAGCAACTTATGAGGAAAAACTGGATTATTCTCGTTATTACATTGTTCAGTTGTGTTCAGATATTTTTCCCTTCCACGGTGCTGGGAGAATTGAGTGACGATGAACCGGTCATCATCAGCATCCAAAGCACAGGAAGCGCGCCGATTATCGGCGGGAAAGTGGAACGTTCACGTCTCAATGCCCTGCGTTATGCCTATGCCCGGGCAGCACAACGGGCAAGTGATCTGAAGGGAGATAACATACTGATCAAAGAGGCGATCAAGGACCTCAGTGCCATTGTCGCCAGCCGTTCGCGCGGGTTCGTTACTGCTTATTCCATTGTCAATGAAGGGATTTCAGAGCGGGACAACACTCTGTATGAGATGGTCATTCAGGCCAGTGTGGTTGATCGGGGCGAGGTCAGGAGTGATGCCCGGGAATCATTAAAGCTTTATCTGGAGCTGCTTGACAACCCGCGATTGATGGTGTTCATTTCCGAGACAAGTGCCCTGGACTCTCGCCAGAATGTTGCTTCCGGTGATGATATGGCCAGCATTATCAGGGGTTTCGAGACAGTCCTGGCCCATCATTTCACATCGTACGGCTATCAGGTCATCACCTCTGATGATGTCGTTGCCCAGAATCTGGCACGTCCGGATACCCTGGCCCAGGCTAAAGCAGGAGTGACTGCCCGAGCGGTTGAGATCGGACGTATGGCCGGCGTTGACCTGATACTTGTCGGGACCTTGGCTCTGGCCCACGAACAAAATGAAGCCCAGCAGGTCAGTTTCTACAATGTGACGGGTGAATTCACTGCCAAAGCCATCATTGTTTCGAGCGGCAGATTGATCGATGCGATCCATCAGAGTTACCGGGCTTCGCACCCCCAGAAACTTGCTGCTTACAGTGACTGTAGGGACAAATCAGGCAGGGCAGTTTCCGAATACCTCTCCTGGAAAATACCTCAATTTGTTTCGGATAATGTCCGGGAAACGACCCTGGTCTTCAACGGGGTCGAGCAAACGCAGGCCATGGCTGTCCGAAACGTTCTGGCAAAGCTCACCGGGGTCGAACAGATACGTCTGGCACAATTGCCGACTGACACAAACAAGAACGCCGAATATATTCTCGTAACCGGTTTTATTGCTCCGACAGCCGAAGAAATTGCCCTTTTCTATTCTGAAGCTGTTCAGCAGCCGGTAAATCTGAAGGAGTATGATAAATTTCATATAATACTGGACTTCACGCACTAATATTGAACCGTTGTGGTGAGAAATGGAGGCAGGTGTATGGTTATGACTCAAACAAGGGCAACCAGGCTCATTTCAGGATTGTTCATTCTGGTCTCAGTGGTCTTATGGTCTGATTTCTGCAGGGCAAACGACAGCCCGGTCAGCATGGTCATCGAACACAGTCCTTTCCCCTATTTCATAAGCGATCACAGGATCCAGGTCAAGGCTGCTGTATCAGACCCTGCCGGCGTCTCAATTGTTCGCTGCTATTTCAGGGAAAAAGGTCAGGCAGATTATGTGTTCATCGACATGCTTCCGCAGGACCACCATAATTATTCAGGGACGCTGCCAGCCCCGGCCCCGGAAACCCGGGCGATCGAGTATTCAATTCTTGCAGTCAACAATGTTCAGTCTATTTATAAAACCCAGATGTTTGTGGTGGACCGTCAGGAAGGTGATATGAGTGCTCAACCGCTACCGAGCTGGCAACAGGTGCCATCAGACAGTCCGGTCCTCCTGAAAACTGAGCTGACAGAGCCACCGCTGACCGTTCCCGGTTTTCGGGACAATGTGACCATCGATGTCATTGAGTCGACGCTTCGTTTTGCCGGGACAGGGACGATCATCGTAGCAAATACCGGCAGCACCTCTCCGGTCAGTTCATACTGGCTCAAGGAATTTGTGTCGGGTTCAGGCAAGAAAGTCTGGTACAAGCAATGGTGGGTCTGGACCGGTGTCGCGGTTGTTGCCGGTGGAACAGCTGTCGCCCTGTCGCACGATGGTGGTTCGGATGACACGGCCACCGTCACTGTTGCCTGGTGAACACTGCCCGTAACCACACTTCCGATCATTTGCTTACAAGGAGAAATAACATGATACACCGTCTGTCTGCAGGGCTTGTGAGTTCCCTGCTTCTTGTCACCATGGCCACCTGCCTTGGTGAATTTGACACCAGCAATTCGACTTCGAGCAACATTGTTTGTCATCTGACTTTTAGCCAATCATCACAGCAACAAATGCAAGCGTCAACAATTGAACTCCGTATTCTCAACGATAAAGCCGGTTTGATCTGGGGGCCGCAAACATTTTCTTTCGAAGACCACGGCGCGACCATGACAGGTGTGCCCTCGGGCACTGCTTACCGTGTGTATGCCGGAGCGTACGAACAGGATGGGACGTTCCTGTGCAATGGCTTTAGCCAGGTGTTTGATGCTCCCGCGGGACAGACCGTCGATGCCGGGACCGTCACCATGAGGCCATTCGGGACTTTCGTTGTATCGAGTCAATATATCAACACCTCTCACAGTTATGGCGTGCGGTTCGGTGATATGGACCACGATGGCGATCTCGATGTTCTGGTGGTCAATGCCTCCTATTACAACGAACTATGGTTTAATGATGGCCAGGGTTTTCTCAGTTTTGGTCAATACTTCGGTTATGCCGATTTCAATGGGGAACTCGACCTCGGTGACCTCGACGGCGATGGCGATCTCGATGTCTTTAACGTCAGTCTCAGTGGCAGGCCTGATTCGGCCTGGTTCAACGACGGTAATGGTTTTCTGTCACTCGCCGGTCCTGAATTTACGGGTATCGACAGCTGGGGTGTTGACATGGGAGACCTTGATGGCGACAGCGATCTGGATGTTTTTATTGCCAACCGCAGCGGACCTAACAAGGTCCTGTTCAATGATGGCCAGGGAATATTCAGCGATAGCAACCAGGAACTGGGTAACGCTGAAAGCCTTTTTGTGCAGTTGGGCGATCTCGATGGCGACGGTGACCTCGATGCATTTGTGGCCAATGATGGCCCAACCAATGAAATCGGTGCCCCGGACAAGGTCTGGTTCAATAACGGGAACGGGCAATTCACCGCAGGCACACAGGACATAGGGGACAAACGGTCATTCGAGGTCGCCCTCGGTGATGTCGATGGCGACGGTGATCTCGACGCCGTCACCGCTCATTTATACGGCAGTATCAACACCGTCTGGCTGAATGATGGACACGGGTCATTTACCGATAGTGGTCAGGACCTGATCAGCCCCTCCGGCATGGGCGTCTGTCTCGGTGATATCGACCGTGATGGTGATCTGGATATTTATTTTACGAATGGCTATGAGGAACCGGACCGGGTATTTCAAAATAATGGGCTCGGTGTTTTTATCGATACCGGTATGCGTTTGGGCAATGTTTATGCTGTCAGTGGGGCATTGGGTGATCTCAATGGCGACGGTTTCCTCGATGCGTTCGCCGCCAACATCCAGATTGGACCGACAGGCAGCGCAGAGGACAAAATCTACTTTTATGTTCCCTGACCAGACCCGGGACGAACCGTGAGGTGTTCAGGGAACGGTGCGGACAATCCTGAATCCGATATCATGACCCAGCGTCTCGGGGACAACCGCAGACCGGTTCGATGCCCTGATAAAGGACGTATCGGTGTTGAACCAACTGCCACCACGAATGACCTTCTTGTCCCCGCTGTCAGGGCCATGTGGATTATCGACCGGTGTCGCAGGATACGGGCCATACCAGTCCCAGCACCATTCCCAGACATTTCCGCTCACATCGAACAGACCGGACGAGTTGGCCGGCAACTGACCAACCGGCGAGGGACCGGGTTGATTGCCGGGAGTGGATTTCCGGTTATTGTAGTTGACTGTCATCCGATCAGCCTTGTCCAGACCTGTCCCAAACTGGACCTGTGCCCCTCCCTGGCGGGCGGCGAATTCCCACTCTGCCTCTGTCGGAAGACGATAACCGTTTGCCGTGAAATCGCACCTGACCATGGCCCCGGAAATATCTCCGGCCATGTTCTGCTCTGAATCGAACCTGTAGCATGGGGTCAAACCGCTCTCCCGGCTCAACCAGTTGCAGAATTGCAGAGAATCGGACCAACTGACATTGATGACCGGTTTCAACTCACCGGTAAAACCATCATCAGCAGGAAAAGCACGGGAGGTCGCCCTGCAAAATGCTTCATATTCCAGCCTGGTGACCTCGAATTGGGCCATCTCGAAATTTCCCAGTGAAACCTGGTGCACTGTCTCGTCCGCATCGCCGGTATGAAAAAGGTCCCCCATCTGAAATGAACGCCCCTTGATAAAAACCATGTGTTTTCTGCTTGTAATAGCCTCCTTTATCACGTTGAGACGGGTTGCCTGGAGCGATGAAATGGCCTCTCTGGCCAACTCAAGCTCCTTGTGGGCCCGGTGATTGTCGCTGAATTCCCGGATGAATTCGGCATAAGCCGGGACCGTGTTTCGGGTCGATGCACCAAGCCATTGTCTTTCAATCCTGGTCTTCTCGGCAACATCTTCATCCCTGGCCGTATTCAATTGCTGTTTCTCCTTCAGCCGCTCCCGTGCCGTCGCAACAAACGACGCCGCCGCTTCATTATCGGCGTAAGAAGCGATAAAGCGATTATATTCCTCGATGGTATCGTGCTGCAGGGTTAATTGCCATTTATCTGAAATTTCAGACGATGCCGCGCCAGCACTCAGCGTTCCGGGCAAGGAAACAGCTACATCAGTTTCTTCCACCATTCCGGTCACCATAGGCCGGGCTTCCCGCTCGCGGGAACCATGGCCGGTATACCAGTACAATGACCCGGAAATGGCCAGGGCAACTATTATTCCCAGGACACATTTCAGTCGCCATGAGCCGGGTCGTTTTTGGCCTGTCACGCTTTCAGCCCCCGTTGTGGACTGGCCTGATCGCGGTCTCGTGACCTGGTGGGTCGCCTGTCTATCCTTTACGAGCTCCCGGACCCTGCTCAGGTCGTGCATTAGCAGTGACATCGAGGCGTAACGCTCCTCCCTGTTTTTACACAGGCATTTCATGATGACCTGATCGAGGGTTTCAGGAAGGTCAGGAATAACCGGCTCGAAAGGCAGAGGATCGCTCAGTAAGGTATTTTTTATTAACTCGGAGAGAGTCTCGCCACTAAAGGGCAGTCTCTGTGAAAACAATTCATACATGACCACACCAAGCGAGTATATATCAGTCCTGGAATCGACATTTTTGCCGTCGATCTGCTCGGGAGACATATACTGCAATGTTCCTACCAGCATCCCTGTTTTGGTCAAATGACTGTTTTCGACCTTGGCAATGCCAAAATCCATCAATTTAGCGGTCCCATCTTTGGTCACAAAAATGTTTGCCGGTTTGATGTCCCGATGAACAATTCCGTGTTGATGCGAATAGTGGAGCGCAGCGCTGATGGCCAGGCATATATCCAACAGCACATCTATCTCAGGCAATTCATTGTCCGCCCTCATTCTGGACAAGTCCTTGCCATCAAGATATTCCATGACCAGGTAAGGCTTTTGCTGATGAAAACCGGCATCATGTATGGTAACTATTGCGGGGTGATTGAGCTGGCCAATGGCCTCGGCCTCTCGCAGAAACCGGGAACCATAATCTGTATGTTCGGATTCGGGGACAAGCATGACTTTTATGGCCACATTCCGCTTGATAATAGGGTCCCAACCCTTATAAACCACACCCATGCCCCCTCGGCCAAGTTCAGTAGCAATCCGGTACTTACCTATGGTCTCCGCTAAATTCCTGTCCTGATTGTGTGGCTGAGACCCGACTTTCAGGGTCTCGGGGCTTGCCTCACCTCCGGCCTCGGCTTCCACCTCATAATCAAATAATGTTTCAGGTCCATCCACGTCTCGGGCATTGTCTGGACCTGCTGAAACGTCTCGAGTGTTCAGCTCATGATCATGAATGATCCCCTGGGTCTCAGCCATCGATTGAACAGGCTTGGTATCCGACTTTTCGGTTGGATGACTTTTCATTTCGTTTGCTTCATCAGTGTCCTTCATAATAATTCCTTTATCGAATTTTCCGTGACCTTCAAAATACTATTGATCATGGTAAATATGACTGATTCTGAATATGTTTAAACGTATAGTTCACGTGACAGAATATGTCACAGCAGCACAACATTACCATACTGAAAAATAAGCCAATCGGCTTATCAGCGTTAAATCCGGCCATCATGTCATTCTATTTGCCAATAATGTAAAAAAAGCATATAATAGCTGATAAACAATGATTCTACTCGCATGAATCAGACAGTTAACAGGTTTACACCCGCAATGCTGGCAGTTTGTGCTGAACACTTTGAACAAATAATCCAGAAATGGACACTTCAGCAGGAGGTTATTCAATGAAAAAGTTTGTTTTTCTTGGCTTGTGTCTTCTGTTATTTTACCCGCTCAATGCGTTCGCCGACCCGCCTTATATCGGCTCCGCAAGCCTGGGTGGGCATGCTGCCCGTTGGGAGCCGAAAGACCTTGACGACACGATTTTCTTCGGGCTCCAAGTTCGTTTCCGAATCAGCGAGACATTCGCGGTCGAGGGATCGCTTGATTATTATACAGAAGAGCTGGGAAACGATGCGGATATTATTATCTATCCTGTACAAGCCAGTTTACTGGCATATTTAATCTCATCGAGGATAATCGAGGTTTATTTGAATGCCGGGGCCGGTTGGTATTATTACGAGATCGATTCTCCCCTGCTCGAGGATTCCGGGCATGAGTTTGGCTGGCATGGTGGTGTCGGGCTTGAGCTTCCCTTGCACCGTAATTTCAGTTTATACGCTGATATGCGTTGGGTCTATTTCAAGCCTGAGCTTGAAGCCAGTGATCTCGATGATATCCAGGACTGGTATGGCTTGTGGACCAACATCGGATTTAATGTTTATTTTTGATCTGCGGACATTCAGTCGCCACTCGAGATAAAACTGATAGCCAGGGCCTGGGCTGAACAGAAGGTCATCCGCCTGGCTGTTCAGGTCGACCCTGCGAGTGGTCCTGTTCACTGTTTTTTCCTGTTTCCGCACGTGCTCATAGGTAAGGAATTGACATGTCGTTACTTCGTGACGCGCTCATCGTTTTTCTAAAGGAATTGATCTGTTTCGTGCGTGATCGAAACATAGTGATTAACACGATTCTGATGCCTCTTTTCCTTTATCCCACAACCTTCTGGGTCATGAATCAGATCATGCTTTTGCAACAGGGCGCAGTCCAACAGCAGGTTTCAAAAGTGGCCATTGTCAACGGAGACCAGCTGCCTGACTTGATGGATGTTCTCAGTGACACTGACATGGTCGAACTGGTCAAAGGATGGGCCCCGGTCAGCAGTGAGGGCGTCGATGTCCTGCTTGACATCCGTGAAGCCCACTATAATGCCGATAATCCCTGCTTTAAAATCAAACTCGACTATGATCAGGCCAACGATTACTCGATTGCAGCGAAGAAAAAAATCCTGACTGTGCTGGACCAATTCCGCGAGCAGATACTGCTGTCAGTGACACTTGTCCATGATATTCCGAGCGTCGTGGTTGAACCATTCACGGTCGAGATCATCGATATTGCCTCAGACCAGAAAATGGGCACCTATTTTATCAGTTTACTCCTGCCCATGATGATCATAATCATGGCCGCAATGGGTACTTTCTACCCGGCTATCGACATCATTGTAGGCGAGCGGGAGCGTAAGACCCTTGAAACGACGTTGCTCTCGCCGACATCACGGCTGGCTATTGTCATTGGCAAATTCTGTGCCGTGGTGCTGGCCGGTATTGTGGCGGTTTTTCTGAACATCGTCGCACTTGCCCTGACGGCGGCCCACACCCTTTTCCTCATGGCCGGGAATGGTTCCGTCGGTTTTTCATTGCCCCTGAAATCGATACCGCTCATTCTGTTGACCACGGTCATTATATCAGCCTGCTTTGGTGCAGCCTGTATTCTGATCGCCTCGTACGCCCGTAATTTCAGGGAAGGCCAAAGCTTCGTCACGCCTTTTTTCATTCTCTCGTTTCAACCGGCGATTGTGTCGGCTTTACCTGGTATTTCCTTGACTACAGGGCTGGCCTTTGTGCCTGTTGCCAACGCGGCCCTGATGTTCAAGGAAATCATCAATGACGAATACCATTGGGACAAGATTGCTCTGGTCCTTTTTTCACTGGTGCTGTACACCGGCATCGTTCTCATCGCTGCCGCCTGTCGCCTGAAAAATGAAAACACCTTCTGGCGTGAAAAATCGGAAACCCTCAAAAAATCATTTCACCTTTCGCAGCGTTTCCAATTCTGGAGAAAACCATGACTGCTATGATCGATGCGCAAAAGTTGACAAAAATTTATCTCGATAAGGACCGGGGCGAAATCCGGGCCGCAGACGAGGTTTCCTTCAGTTGCAGGCGAGGCGAAATATTCGGTTTGCTTGGGCCGAATGGTGCCGGGAAGACCACGACCCTGCGCTTGCTGTCGACCGTGATCCGACCGACCTCCGGAAAAGCCATCATCAACGGCTACGACATTATGACCCAACCGGAAAAAATCAGGGCCTCAATCGGTTTCCTGTCAGCCACGACCGGGCTCTTCCCGCGTATGACCGCTTCGGAAATCCTGTATTATTTTGGCCGCTTGCACCACGTGCCAGCGGCAGAATTAAAGGCCCGCGTGGAGAAACTGGTCCAGCTCTTCGAAATGGAAGCCTTCCTTGATGTCCGCACCGATCGCCTGTCAACGGGTATGAAACAAAAAGTGTCCATCGCCAGAACATTGGTCCACGATCCTCCGGTCCTCATCTTTGACGAACCGACTGTAGGACTCGATATCCTCGTTACCAGCGTCATGATGAGGTTCATCCAGTCCTGCAAGGAAGAAAACAGGGCCGTGATTTTCTCGACCCACATCATGAGCGAAGCTGAAAAACTGTGTGATCGAATTGCCATCATTCATGAAGGCCGAATACATGCAACAGGCAACCTTTCCGAACTGCAAAGCCTGACCGGCAAAAAATTTCTCGAGGACATTTTCATCCATTTGATCAATCGGGCAGAACAGGACCTGACGCATGAACCAGTCTGATATAAAAGTCATTTTCCTCCAGGAACTCCGCGATCTGATGAAGGAAAAAACCATCATTTTCCTGACCGTGGTGCTCCCGATCATCATCTATCCCCTGATCCTCGGCGGGGTCAACACCCTGATGAGCACCCAGCTCAAAAAACTCGAACAGGAAACAATGAAGATTGTCATCAGCGGCGCGGGCGATTGGTTCGTCCCCTTTCTGGAGAAAAGCGGCAAACCATTCACGATCGTCAAAAACATCTCCCGTCCCGAACAGGCCCTCGAAGAAAAACAAATTCAATTGTGGCTCGAATTCGGACCTCTTTCACCGGAAAATACCGGCTTTGTCATGGTCCATTTTTCGACGGTAAACGAAAGCTCGCGTCAGGCCGTCGAAACAATCGAGGAAATTCTTGCCGAGGCCAAAGACGAGCTAATCAGGACCGGCTTTCTGAAACAGGGTCTGCACATCAAAACCAATGATGTCCTCCAAACCGAATTAGTCGATATCTCCTCGGACCGCAAAAAAAGCGGTTATCTGGCCGGGAAAATCGTCCCGATCCTGATGATCCTCATGATCCTGTCAGGTGCTTCCTTTGCTGCGGTGGACCTGATATCGGGCGAGAAAGAACGGGGCACCCTGGAAACATTGCTCCTGGCACCGGTCAGCCGCGAAAGCATCATCTGGGGGAAATTTCTGGTGGTCCTGTTCATCGCCACGATTTCGGCCATCATCAACCTGCTGGGTATCTATCTCACACTGGCCCTGGGTATGATGAAAATTCCCTTTATGGAAAACGTCACCTTCAACCTCGGTTTATTCGATCTTGTCCTGATACTGCTCTTTACTCTGCCCATGTCGGTCCTGTTCAGTTCGCTCCTGATGATCATCGCCAGCTATGCCGACACCTTCAAGGAAGGACAGTACTATGTTCTGCCCTTTATTCTTTTCGGAATTATACCCGGCATCCCGGCCCTGCTCCCTAATATCGAATTGACCACCTTCCTCTGTCTCGTTCCAGTGACCTCGCTGGCCCTGGCTATCAGGGAAATCCTGGCCGGAACGTACCATGTGACCGCTCTCGGTATCGCCTTCGTGAGTAACTGCGTTTTTGCTTTCATCTGCTTGAAAATTGCGGCCCACACCCTTGACCGCGAGACCATTCTGCCTGGTTCGAAATCGGTCTCACCTTTCCGAAGTGAGCAATTTCTGAAACAGGGGATCATGTTGTTCGGTCTGGTTTTTCTGCTCATCTATTTTGTGGGCAGCACCATTCAACAACAACACTTGATCATTGGGCTCTGGTTGACCCAACTGCTCCTGATCGCGGCACCTGCCCTGTTATTTGTTCGCCTGAACAAACTCCCGTATGCAAACTTTCTGAGACTCAAACCGTTCAACACCCGGGAATTGAGCGGGGCCCTGATGTTCGAAATCGGCATTCTGACCGCCCTGCCCTGGATCATGGCCATCCAGAACAGGTTCATCCCTGCCCCTCAAAATTTTTACGAGCAGTTCTCTGATTCACTCTTCAACGTCGATTTTCCCCTCTGGGTCATTGTCCTGACTTTCGGGCTGTCAGCCGGCATCTGCGAGGAACTCCTCTTTCGCGGCACGCTGACCGGGGCTTTCTCCCGCAGCCTGAAACAGTGGCAGGTCATCATTCTGGTCGGTTTTCTCTTCGGTCTCGTCCATTTCAATGTCTATCGGCTCGTTCCCACCGCGTTTATCGGCATTGTCTACACTCTGGTCCGGCTCAAATCAGGCTCATTATACCTGCCTATGATCCTCCACACCGCCCACAATATGCTTTTGACCTCACTCTCGCGGCAGGATGACACCCTTTTACCAGCCCTCAATTCCGAATTTGAGACTGTCCCCGCTCTCATCGTCTCGCTTGGTCTTTTTGTTCTGGGCTGGATACTGCTCAACTCAAAAACTACCTCGAAGCACAATGCCTGACATGCTTTGGTTGGGCAGCCTTGCAAGGCTTCGTCATCACAGATCAGTGATCAATGAAACTTCACGTTTCTGTTCGACAACTCGACCGTTTTCTGTTCACTGACTTGATTACTGATTGCCCCAACCCTCCTGCCTCGCTGCTGACGATATGTTTCCAAAATAATCTGGACCACACTTTCGCCAATCAATGAATAGGGCAGCAAGACCTCATTCGCCCCATTCAATTTCAATGCCTGAAGCTGTTCGGTCGAATCAGCTGTGGCCACAATCATGGCATTGGGCGACAAGGCCCGGCAGGTTTTGACCAGGGACAGATTATTAGTCCCCTTGAGCAGCATATCAGGAATCGTGGACAGAATGATCTCTGCCTGGGCAATATGTGCGTGATCAAGAGTGTCCATGCTGGCAATATCACCGAAAATTCCCTTGATCGAGCGATCTCTCAATTGCTTCAACACTTCCATATTGTAATCAATGACCAGAATCTTGCGGAGCAGATCAGGAGCAGTCTCCTGTAATTTATCAATAAAGGCAAGTGCACCACGATGAAAACCAAGGACCACAATCGGATAATAATCGTGGTCCGCATTCTCTCCTTGCTCCGAATCCGTCGAGGAAAAACCCAGAGACTGCAACAGCCTGTCGAATGCACCATACAACTGATGATTCCCTTTGATGAAATAAGAGGTCATAACCGAGGTGAGCGACATGGCATAGATGATCAACGACATCAAAGACTGTTGGATATGGCCGTAACTGACTCCCAGAGCAGCAATGACCAACGAGAATTCACTGATCTGGGCCAGATTGAGACTGGTGATAAAACTGGTCCGACGACCGCTCCCGGCCAAGGACAGAATAGGATAAATCGTCAAAAATCGGGAGACAAAAACAAAAATCACAATCATAACCGCAATTGAAATCATTTTTATGTCAGGCATCGGAATTTTCATTCCAATTGACAGGAAAAAAAGCGTCAGAAAGAAATCACG
>Ga0068714_10005889_pt1 | contig 12790 bp, 13 predicted proteins | sample MTBNYHSulfiMetaG_FD_62988 | JGI IMG/M metagenome (GOLD analysis project Ga0068714, IMG submission 62988) | Enrichment culture microbial communities from rom New York Harbor, USA that are MTBE-degrading - MTBE-NYH (New York Harbor Sulfidogenic)... | ecosystem: Environmental > Aquatic > Marine >... | reverse complement strand
CTTTTTGGCAAGGCGGTTTATGCATGCGAATCGGCATCGATCTGCACACCCTGACAAACCTCATGCAGGGCTCGAGAACGTACATCTACAATTTAGTTAAGTCCCTGCTTGGACTCGACAACTCAAACGAGTATTTTCTTTACTTTCCCAACACTGCGACGGATCCTAATATTTTGTTCAGGCAAAGCAACGCGCATTCGCGCATCATTTTCCCCTCCTCCAGGTTTATCAGACTTCCTTTTTCTTTCCCTTTGAAGCTCGCGGCCGATAGAATCGATGCGTTTCACTGTCAATACATGGCACCTCCAATTTGTCCTTGTCCTTACCTTATTTCCTTGCATGACATCATCCACGAGACCAGCCCGCAATTCTATCCACCAGGTCTGCGATTCCTGATGCACCATTTTTACCCGACGAGTGCAAGGCGAGCAGCAAAAATTCTGACCATTTCCCAGTACAGCAAGGGCCAGATTGCGGAAATCTACAAAATCCCGGAAGATAGGATAGTGGTGACTTACGTGGGCGTATCCGACGATTTTCGCCCCATTCCAGATCAGGAGAAAATTAAACGCGTTGCAGAAAGATATGGCATTTCTGGTGAGTATATTCTTTTCGTTGGCCGCATCGAACCGAGGAAGAACCTTGGAACGCTGATCGACGCCTACTACCTCTTGAAGAGAGACCGCTGTATCGATCACCGGCTTGTTATCGCGGGAATGCAGGATCCCCTTTTTCGAGATTTCCACAACAGCATCAGTGCAAAGGCCGCGGAGAGCCGGGTGGTTTTCACCGGAGGGGTCGCCGAAGATGATCTCCCATACCTTTACAATGGCGCAGATCTGTTTGTGTATCCTTCTTTTGCTGAGGGATTCGGACTACCGGTACTCGAAGCCATGGCCTGCGGAGTGCCTGTGATCGCTTCGAATGCAACTGCACTGCCTGAAGCGGTCGGCGATGCCGGTATCATGGTACCCCCCGAGAATTCTGAAATGTTCGCTGAAGCCATGCGCAGGGTTCTCAGCGATCCCGAACTGAAGGAGGCCATGAGGCACAAGGGCTTACAGCGAGTGAAGCTGTTTACCTGGCGAAAGACCGCCGAAAAAGTCCTGGAAGCCTACGCCGAGCAGAAATAGAGGTGCTTAAGGGCAATCATGATAACTGAAGAGAGTCTAGCGCGGGATCTTGCCCGGCTCGTCATCTGGTATCCGTTCAGATGGGCGGTTTCGGTGTTGCCCGTACAACAGGCTGTTGCCGCCCTGGCCCTGCCGGGCAAGGCGCACTGCCGCCTCTCCTCACGAAAACACCTGAAGTTAATGGAAAACCTGAAGGTGGTCGAGGGAATTGCCGGAAACTCTTCTCTTTTAGCAGAGGCGGTGGAACAATACTTTGAAACCCATTATGTGAGCCAGCTGCTGGTATTTTTGTTTCCCAGGTTGCACCGGAAAAATATCGTCGAAATTCACACGTTTATCGGACTGGAAAAGCTTGACCTGGAGCTCGCCAAAAGCAGGGGATGCATTTTGCTCCATGCTCACTTCGGACCCGTCCATTTGCCTCTGTTCCATCTGGGAATCGAGAAGTACAACGTCAAGCAAATCGGATACCTGAGAAAACCGCAAGGACTCAGCCGCATCGGCGAAAGAGTCTCGTACAGGTTAAGAGAACGGTACGAAAAGCTGATACCGGCTGAAATCGTCCAGGCCAACCGGTTCCTTGGCAGTGCCTTCAAGCACCTCAAAAGGAATGGAATTTTGCTGATGACGGGCGATGGCACGGGGCGAGGAGAATTTATCGGCAATTTCAAACCATTTTCGTTTTTGGGCCAAAGAGTGCTTTTCCCGGTCGGCCCCGCAAAACTGGCCAACAAAACCGGCGCCGCCCTCATCCCGATGTTCACGATCAAACAGAAAGCCGGCCATAAGTATTTGACAATTATTGAAGATCCTCTAACATCAGGATCGAGGAAAGACGGCGAAACGGAAATCATGGCAAGATTTCTGCACCTTTTTGAGTTATACATAAGACGATATCCTGGCCTGTGGCATTTCTGGGACGAATTCAGAAATCGCCAGCTGCTGCTCTAATATTCGTTCGGCGCTTGAAAGACAGCATGCTAAGGAGATATCTTACATATGCCGGTAGTCTTCAGGTATAGGGATATCGTTTTTTCTTCTTCTCGAACGAAGGATACCCACTTGAACCGATGCACATCCATGTGCGACGTGGCGAGGCTGCGGCAAAGTTTTGGCTATCGCCACAGATCAGCGTTGCGGAATCATACGGAATGAACGCCGCAGAGCTCCGTAAGCTCATGCGAGTGGCCGAAAAGAATAAAGAACTCATCGAAAGGTATTGGAATGAACACCTTAATGTTTGAGCCTCGTGCCAAGAAAGTAACGTTTGATGCCGATAATATGTGGGTGGGGCTCACGGGCGGCCGTCAACTGGGCGTTCCTCTGCCTTACTTTCCCCGACTGCTCAACGCAGCCCAAGCTCAAAGGGATGACTATATCATCAGTGGTGGAGGCACCGGGCTCCATTGGGATGAACTGGACGAGGACATATCGGTCAAAGCCCTCTTGCTGGGCATTGGAGACACGACCATGCCCGCCAGAAAAGCATCCTGACTCGTTCAATGATGAACCTTAAGCTTGATCTAGTACAATGCCGTTCGCTTCGAGAGATCGTCAATGAGCTGTCGACGGTTCTAGAAAGCTACACCCATCTATTTCCCAAGGACAGAGCTGCTGAAATTCTTTTGAAACCCAACCTGAACGCCAATATGAACGCCCTCACCGGCAACACGACCGATCTTAGACTGCTGAGCGCTGTCGTTCAGCTATTGAAAGACAAAGGATATGAGAACATCGTCATCGGCGAAGGAACCAACAGCGGCTTCTATCGCAATCGGATCGGGGTGACTGCCAGACTGAAAGTCGACAGGCTGGCGCACTATTACGGTATCCGGGCGATCGACCTCAACTATTCCGATCCGTATGAAATTCAATTCGAGGACGGCGTACAGGCTCAAGTGGCCAAGGAGTGTGTTGAAGCGGATCTATTCATCAATCTGCCGAAGCTGAAAACCCACTTTGAAGCAGGCATGAGCGTATGCCTGAAGAGTCTGATGGGTTGCCTGATCGGCCAGGAAAACAAAAAAAAGACTCATCTCAGTCTAGCGGCGAATATTCTTAGGATCAACCAGGTGGTGAAACCTCACCTGCATATCGTGGACGGCCTGATAGCGATGGAAGGACTCGGGCCCACCCGCGGCACCCCGATTCGTCTTGATACTCTGATTGTAGGCACTGACCCCTACTTAGTGGATCTGGGCTGCGCACATCTTGCTGGGTTTGATTACCGCAGCGTTGCCACACTACGGCTTGCAGAGCGGAAGGGACTGCTTGGACCGGAGCATCATGAATTTGTGGAAACACTTGACCTTGAACCGATGAAGCAACCTTTCAAACCTCCGAAGGCGAACTGGCTTGCCGGGTTCATACACCATCCGAGCAGACAAAGATATTTCCTGGTTATCCGAAATACTGCTCTGTTTTCTTACCTGGCATCGACCGAATGGTTTGGCAAACTGCTTTTTTTAACCGGACTGAGGCAGGACGTCTTTTCCAAAGAGGAAATGGTATACGAAGGTCTCACCTTGCTTCCTGAACACTGCGACAGCTGCGGACTTTGCCAGCTCTACTGCCCTCTGGGACGGGATTTGCCGCATCAGCTGGCGGAGGGGGCAAATGAATGTATCGAATGTCTTTATTGCTTTATGATATGTCCTCGAAGGGCGATAAGGTTTGAGGGAACTTTCGGCTTCTTGAGAGAGCAAATGCGCCAGTATGACGAAATTATCCGAAACTTGCATGACTCGAAGTTCTAAGTGTGAATTGGCTTTCATCTGGCTTGCCATTTCCGCGTTCCCAGACGCCGTTCTTCCTCGTTCCCAAACTCTGTTTGGGAGCGTTTCTGCGATGCAAGCTCCGTTTGCCACCGTCCATCAACTTGTGGAGCATACCACGCTCCCATCGCCTGGACCTTCTGGAAACAGAGTTCCCCTGCAATTGCGTTCCCAAACGGAGTTTGGGAACGAGGAGAATGCCGACGGTTCACTGCTCACTCCCCACTTTCATGTAAATAATTGGGACTTGTGATTCATGAAAATACTGGTGCTCAATCCACCGTTTTTGAAAAAATTCTCGCGACCCCAGCGAAGCCCCGCAGTTACCAAAAGTGGAACATTGTATTTTCCCATTTGGCTGGCCTACTGCACTGGAGTACTGGAAAAAGCAGGCTTTCAGGTTTCTTTTCTGGACGCTCCCGCAGGAGGATTCGAGTTGAAAGAGATGCTGGGTTACGCCAGAGAGTGCGACCCCGGGCTAATAGTAATGGATACCAGCACACCGAGCATAGAGAACGACCTCCGCGTAGCGTCAGAGCTCAAAAAGCTCCTGCCGCAATCTTTCCTGGTGATGGTCGGAACCCATGTTTCAGCTCTGCCGGAAGAGACGTTAACCAAGGGTAAATCGGTCGATGCGGTCACCAGGAGAGAGTATGAATACACAGTCCGGGAACTGGCCCAGCTTGTTTCGGTCAAACACGGGAGCACTATCACCTGTAGCGACCTGGAGCATATCCAGGGGCTCTCCTTCAAATGCGACGGTCGGATCATCCATAATCCCGATCGTCCGTATCTTGACAATCTGGATGAGCTGCCGTGGGTCAGCAGAATCTACAGAAAACACTTGCAGATTACAGATTACTTCAATCCCAATGCACTGTACCCCATGGTGACGCTCATCACCAGTCGCGGCTGCCCTTTTCGCTGCAGCTTCTGTGTGTATCCCCAGACTTTCACTGGGAGAAAATACCGGTTTCGCAGCATCGAGGATATACTCAATGAGATTCAGTTTGTGATCGACGCATTTCCTGAAGTTAAATCTATTTTCTTCGAAGACGATACTCTTACGGCCAACAAGAAAAGATGCCTGCAGCTTTCTGAAAGCATCCTGCAAAGAGGCATTAAAATTGTCTGGACTGCCAATTCACGGATCGATTTGGATCTGGAAACGATGCTGAAAATGAAAGCCGCCGGCTGCCGAGAGCTCTGCGTGGGTTTCGAGAGCGGCGATCAGAAAGTGCTTGACTCCATGAAAAAAGGCATCAAAACGAGCCGCATGTTCCGCTTTATGGAGGACTCAAGAAAGGCCGGACTGTTGATTCACGGATGTTTCATTTTGGGGTTTCCAGGTGAATCGTTGAATAGTATTAACCGTACTATAGACCTTGCTCTCAAGCTCAATCCCGATACGGTGCAGTTCTATCCGGTGATGGTCTATCCCGGTACCGAGGCCTACACCGAATATCTGAAAAAAGGCTGGATCACGGCAAGAAGCTACCGTCAGTGGATTACTCCCGAAGGTCTGCACAATTGCGCAGTCCGCAATGAGTATTTCGACTCTGCGGAACTGGTCAGATTATGCGATCTGGCGCGCCGAAAATTTTATCTGCGCCCCCGCTACGTTGCCTATAAGGCGCGGCAAGTCGTGCAAAGCCCAACCGAACTGGTGCGCACTGCAAAGGCTGCAAGGACTTTTGTCAGACACCTGCTACTGGGCTCGAGGGTCTAATTCGAGCGCCCAAGCATCCCTTGGCTCCCAAGCCGGGTCTCGGGAACCAGCGAAAAAGTATGGAGGTCATATGAATATCTACCGGGATTTACGGATGTAGGAGCGAGCCTGCTGGCGAGCCCTGTGCCTGGGCACTGGCTTTGCCTGACACATATTCTTGTGGCACGGAGAGAGACCGTGCCATAAAAATAAAACGGCCTCACGCTGCGCACAGAGCAGTCTACCAGGGGGTCATGTATTGACATTCGATCTGTTGTCGGATATTTTGTGGAAAAGTAGGATAAAGAACATAAAGGTAATATAATATGGAATCTGTAATAACAAAAAAAGGGCAGGTTGTCATACCTGCAGCCTTGCGCAGAAAGTACGGGATGGACACCGGATCGAAAGTGATCTGGATCGACACAGGCTCAGTGATCAAATTGATTCCCATTTCCAAGGACCCGATAGCCGCTTTGCGGGGATGCGCGGAGGGCGAAGGCTTGACCGAAAAATTGCTGCAAGACAGGCGGGAGGATCAGGCGTTTGAAAAATGAGCTCATTTTGCCGGACACGTCGGCCATATTCACAATGATGGAAAACGAAGACGGCGCGGAGGCGGTGGAAGAGATCCTTCGGACTCGTCAAATCCTATTGCCCGCGATCGTTCTGCTCGAGGTTTACTACAAATCGATCCAGCTCCGCGGTAGAGAAATTGCGGAGCTAAGATACGGCACTTTGAAGAGTATCCGAGCAACTTGGCTGTCCGATCTAGGCGAACCTGTTTTGCTGCAAGGGGGCCAATTCAAGGCAGCTTATCGAATCTCATTTGCGGACGCCATTATTGGAGCATATGCATATTTACATAAGGCGACCTTGCTGCACAAGGATCCGGAATATGATGCACTCACTATGATCGATCAGATCAGGCTGCCTTACAAGCTCTCGAGCTAACGATCATGCGCAAGCATTCAGCCTCGCCTGGTGTCAGGTACTCGGTCATCGTGCCAGCCTATAATGCGCAATCCACATTACCCCTATGCCTCGATGCACTCTCTTGGCAGACGGTTCCGAGGAAAGAATATGAGATCATTGTGGTTGACGACGGATCGACCGACGATACGGCAAAGGCGGCAGAGGGCTTCGACGTCCGTTATTTTTATCAGCCCAACCAGGGACCTGCTTGCGCCCGCAACCGAGGAGCGGAAGCCGCCCGAGGGGCAGTCATTCTTTTCACCGATTCGGACTGCATCCCGGCTCGCGATTGGATAGCGCAGATGGCAAAGCCCTTCGAAGATCCTGAAACCGTTGCTGTGAAAGGAGCCTATCAAACCAGCCAAAAAGAGCTTATGGCAAGATTTGCACAACTGGAGTTCGAAGACCGATATGACCTGCTTCGCACATATTCACGAATCGATATGATAGACACCTACTCGGCCGCCTTCAGGAAAGTTGTCTTCATGCAAGTGGGCGGTTTTGACACGAATTTCCCACAAGCAAACAATGAAGACACGGAGCTTTCTTACCGTCTGTCCGCAGCGGGCTGCAGGATGGTCTTCAATCCTGAAGCCATAGTTGTGCACCGGCATCCCGACAATCTGATAAAGTATTTGCGAACCAAATTCCGGCGGGCCTATTGGCGCATGATCGTCTATCGGAGGTTCCCCAAGAAAGCCTTTAAAGATTCCTATACACCCAAGAGCCTAAAATTGCAGACCCTGTTGATGGCTCTATCTCTGCCTTTCCTCCTTTCCGCACTCTTTCACCCTGCCCTGGCTCGGCTGGCTTTGATTGTATGGGCAGCCGTCATCGTCTCTTCTGTGCCGTTTTCGCTAACGGTCTTCAAGAAAGACAAGCAAGTCGGGCTGATTGCCCCCGCCGTGGTTTTTTTGAGATCCGCGGTGTTTGCTTGTGGAAGCATCTTGGGGGCTGCTCGCAGCCTCTTTTTCCCCGACCTCAATGAGATCGCGAAAGCTCAATAGGACGTGAGCGCTTGCGCCTTTTCATTCGTTCGTCTTTTCTTGATAAATGATCTCATCCGCATCAAACGGCGCCTTGATGAACTCATAGGTTGCCGATACATCAATCATCTTTTGCAGGTCGGACTTTTCAAACTTGCTGGAGAACGCCGGCAGAACTATCTGCTGCGCAAGGTCTACGGTCAATTTAGTGTTTTTCACTAAAACCTCGGGCATTTTCGCCGGGTTTGCAGCGATATAATCGGAAACCCTGTTAATAGCCTTCACGAAGGCGGACGTCAGAGAAGGATTTTTCTCGATCCAGGATTTCTTGGCAAACCAGCTTCCGATCATAAATTCATCGCCGAAGCTCTTGTGCACCGATTTCTCCAGATATCTAGCGGTACCATGAGAAATGCTCAGAGTCACAAAGGGCTCCACCGCTAGGATGGCGTCGACAGAGCCATTCTTGAGTGCGGCTTCCATTTGCGGAAAAGGCACTTCCACAAGGCTGATCTGCTTGATGTCCACGTTGTTCGTGTCGGCGAGTACGATCATGCTCAGCTCATTGATATTCCCCAGAGTGTTTATGGCAACCTTTTTGCCTTTCAGGTCGGATATATTTTGGATGGGTGAATCCTTGCCCACCAGAAGACTGTGCACGCGGTGGCCGTCTTCCCTTTCAAGGGCACCTGAAGTCAGAAAGACAAAATCAAAGTCTTTGGTATGAGCGAGGATAATTGAGATCGCATTGGACCAGCCGATTTGGACCTCTCCGGATTCCACTGCCGGCGCGATGACAGCGCCTCCCTTCATCGACTGCTTTTTAACAGTGATCCCTTCCTCTTTGAAAAATCCCATCTCATCAGCCACATAGAGCTGCAGACAGTCTCCGATTGGGATGTAGCCAACCGTAATTGTCGCTTCGTTCTCAGCACTCCAAACAGGAGTAAGAGAAAACCAAGCCGGGATCGCAACTGTTACGAGTGCCATGAAAATCAAAAAGAATCGCCGCATCGTCTTCCTCCCTTTATCTCAGCTGATCTCCACGTGTCTGGACCGGCTGCTCCGGTCTACCCGACCATGCCCGATTCAGCCGGATCAATATACTGGCCGAACCGGCTGTCATTTGCCAGCGCTTCTCCAGCCTGCGTGCCAGGCAAGAATGCTTCGATCCAGTTTGATAAAAATCTTATTCAGCCAGTAACCTACAATTCCCAACATCACAATCCCCGCATACATTTCAGGGATATCGAAGCTTCTCTGCATTTTGAGGATGTAGTGCCCAATGCCATCAACACTTCCTATCATTTCGGCCAGTATCGTGACAATCAAAGAAATGGGAAGACTCGTGCGAAGTCCCGACATAATCTGCGGGGTAGCGGCCGGTACAATGATTTTTTGAACGAGCCGATAGCGGCCGAGGCCAAAGGATCTGGCAGTGTCGATCAGAACAGGATGAACGGATCGCACGCCGTCGATGGTGTTGATCAAGATGGGAAATGAGCAGGCGAAAAAAACGACGAATACCTTCATCATGTTGCCAATTCCAAGAAACAGCATGGCGACGGGCACAATGGCCGGAGGTGGAATTGGGCGCAAGAGCTCCACTAAGGGCTCGAAAAAATGGTACCAGTGACGCGAAATACCCATCAGGATTCCAAGAGGCACCATGACCAATATCGCCATCACATAGCCGCCCCCCATTCTGGTGAAGCTTTTCAGCACTTCTCCGGGCAGAGCGCCGCTTAAGGTGAGGTGGTAAAGGATGACCGCTATTTTGGAAACGGGCGGAAAATAGAGGGGCGAGATCAGCTGAGCTCTTGAAATCACCTCCCAGAAGAATGCCAAAATCAGAAAGAATAGAAAGCCTTCTGATTTTTTGAGAATCATTTTGCTTGGGCCAAAAATCCCTTTTGCCACCTGAGAGTTTTCCCTTCGACAAAAAGAAAGATTTTATTTAGGGCATAACCAAACAGTCCAACCGTGAAAATGCCCGCATACATCTCCGGCACTCGAAAAGAGAGAGAAGTGTTTAGAATGAAAGCGCCAAGTCCTGCTCCGGAAGCGACCATTTCGGTGATCACCCCTACCGCGATCGCAATACCGAGACTTATTCTTAATCCGCTGAAAACATAAGGCAACGATGACGGAACGATTATCTTTCGCACTACGGCCCAAGCATCGAAGCCAAAGGTTCTACCCGTATTCAGCAGAACCTGGTCTGTGCAGCGGACACCATCCATCGTATTGACAAAAACAGGCCAGGAGCAAGCCCATGCAATAACGAAGATGTTCAGTGAATCTCCCAACCCCAAGAAGAGAATGCCGATTGGAATCAAAGCCACCGACGGCATAGGTCTCAGCCATTCTATAGTGACTTCGAGCAGATGGTAAACTCTGGGCAGGTATCCACAAACAAAGCCCAAAACATAGCCAACCGTAGCTCCCAATGCATAACCGACAAGGACTCGCCTAAGAGTGATCAAGACTTGTTCGACAATCTCCATAGATGCCACTAACTGGATGATTGCCAGGCCGATCAGAGATACCGGAGGCAAAAAGTTGCTGTCTATCCAGCTAGTCCGACAGCCGATTTCCCAGCATAGTAGAAGCAGAGCCACCAGCACGAATCCGCTGATTTTCGATTTCTCTATTTGATAAGTCATCTGCAGCGAATCAATAAAACAATCATCGGGATCGAATCATCTCATAAATGCGATTGCGAATTTGGATAAAATCCTTATCCCCCTTAGTCTTGATTTGATCGCGAGGTCTGTTCAGATTTACGGTAATGTCTGCAAGCATCCGGGAGGGCCTTTGAGACAGCACAATGACCCTGTCGGAAAGATAGATCGCTTCATCTATATCGTGAGTCACAAAGAGTATGGTCTTCACATAAGTGTTCCACACCGAAAGCAAGAAATCTTCAAGGTCAGCCCGCGTTTGGGCGTCGACCGATGCAAAAGGCTCGTCCATCAAGATAACTTCTGAGCCGTAGGCCAGGCCTCTGGCAATAGCCACTCTCTGCTGCATTCCCCCGGATAGCTCCCATGGGTAATGCACTGCGAAATCACCAAGTCCCAACCTCTTTAGGAATTCATCGGCTATCTCCAGCTGCTTCCGGTGCGGTATGCTTCTGTTTTCGAGAGCAAACAGTATGTTCCCAAGCACTGTACGCCAGGGGAAAAGCGAGTTGACATAATTTTGAAAGATCATCACCATTTGCCTGGGGGGTCCATTCACAATATCTCCATCCACCAGCACTCGGCCCGCGGACGGCTTAATCAGGCCCGCGATACACATCAGCAGCGTTGTCTTGCCACAACCTGAAGGACCGACTATGGATATGAACTCACCCTGGTACGCCTCAAAAGAAATGTCGTTCACGGCAAGAACGCAGTTCCTGCAATTTTTGCGATATTCTTTACTTAGATTTAAAACCTTAAGCACTGATATCATCCTAGAGCCGTTCGATTTAAAGCGCTTCCAAATCTTGGCCTGCTATCGCTGTCTTCTGTTTTGCCCGATCGGGACATGGCGTTGCTTCCCTTAAAGTTGCCAGTGTAAATAAAAGACTGTTAAAATGCAGCTTCTTTCGGATAGTTCATAAACCATACCATAGCATATAAAAAATGCTTGTTTTGGGATTCAGAAAGGCATCATTGCAGCACCCATATATAAAATATACGGCGAAACAACAAGCGTCACCGACAGATAAGGCGGATAACACGCGCTTGATCTTTTATTTCCTTGTCCTTATATAGATTCGTGCGGTGCCAGAAAATAGCATCAATACAGCCGAAGTTGACACCGTCGAAGGCTGTTGCCCATTGAGCCCCTTTCCCAAGAATCCTAACCAGCGAGAAGGAACAATGCTCATCAAACCATAGCCTGATAGCTGAAGCGTTTCCTGCTCTTAAGTTGGCATATTCCTTGAAAACATCGCTCGGTATCTTGACAGGATGCACAGGAAGTTCTTATGGGCAACAAAGCCGATCCGTACGTTCCCATTCTGATGTTTCTCCATCAGGCCTTTGATGCCCTGATCGGTGCCGGTTTGTTCTGGGCACTCAACGCTTATTTCACCGGCCACACCCAACGCAACCTGGAAGTTTCATTCCTCACTTTCTTCGTCATTTTGGTGGTTTTTGGCTCCGTGGGACTCTATAGATCCTGGCGTATGACATCTACTTACCAGGAGCTCGAGCAAATCCTAGCAGGGTGCTTCATTTTGTATCTGGTGCTCATGTGGTTGAGCTACGTGCTTAAAGTCCTGGATGAGTTTTCGTACGCGGTGGTTTTGAGCTGGATGCTGGTCTTGCCGCTTGTCCTGGGAGCAGAGCGGTTTGCACTGAGGCTGTTCCTCAGACATGTCCGAAAAAAAGGATACAACACCCGAAAGGCTGTAATCGTAGGGACGGGTGAGCTTGCAGAAAAAATGGCTCGACTGATCCACGAAAACCCCTGGTCCGGCACCAGACTGATAGGCTTCTTTGCTGATGATGCAGCTGCCTCTATAAATGATTGCCCTCACTTGGGCAAAGTGTCTTCATTACCGGAGCTTGCACGTAAAGAAAGCCTCGATGTTGTTTATTCCACTCTCCCAATGAGCGAAAAAGAGAGAATTCAATGGCTCCTTACAGAGCTCGGTGACACTACGCTTTCTTTTCACATCGTGCCGGATATCTTTTTCGTTGATATGATTCTGGGCGCTAATCTTATTTATTTCGAAAATCTACCCATCATTGCCTTGAGAGACACACCCCTGCAGGGGATCAATCTCTTTTTGAAGCGTGCTGAGGATATCATTCTCTCAAGCATTGTTCTGATGCTTACCGCTCCACTCATGCTGATTATTGCGCTGGCAGTCAAACTGACCTCCGAAGGTCCGGTCTTTTTCAAGCAATGGCGCTATGGTCTGAACGGCCACGCCATCAGAATTTACAAATTTCGCACCATGAAGGTCTGTGAAGACGGTTATCAATTCAACCAGGCGACCCAATGCGATCCCAGGGTGACCCGCATTGGCAACTTTTTGCGACGTACCAGTCTGGACGAATTACCCCAATTCATCAATGTGCTTCAAGGCCGCATGTCGATGGTGGGACCGCGTCCGCATCCGGTGGCAATGAATGAGAAATATCGCAAAGTGGTGCCAGGTTATATGCTTCGGCACAAGGTGAAGCCGGGTATTACCGGACTTGCTCAGGTAAA
>Ga0068714_10005887_pt1 | contig 12793 bp, 10 predicted proteins | sample MTBNYHSulfiMetaG_FD_62988 | JGI IMG/M metagenome (GOLD analysis project Ga0068714, IMG submission 62988) | Enrichment culture microbial communities from rom New York Harbor, USA that are MTBE-degrading - MTBE-NYH (New York Harbor Sulfidogenic)... | ecosystem: Environmental > Aquatic > Marine >... | reverse complement strand
TCGACGGTCCTGGCAGGACCCCACCCAATGGCCGCCTATGCGACGTTTCTGGCCAATGCCCTGAGGCCCAACGTCAAGTTCCTCTCCATCGTCGGCTCCTACGGATGGGGAGGCAAGACCGTGGAGACCCTGGCCAACATGATCCCGAATTTGAAGGCGGAGGTGCTGGAACCGGTTCTGTGCAAAGGGATCGCCTCGCAAAAAGATTTTGAGGCCCTGGATCGGTTGGCCGGGGCCATTGCCCAGAAACACACGGAGAACGGGTTTGCGTAACCCCAAAACCGTAAAGGTCCCATGATGACGATTCAGACCAAACGTGTCTATGACCCGGTCGAACAAGGAGACGGAACCCGTGTCCTTGTCGACCGGGTATGGCCCCGGGGCATCAGAAAGGAGCGGCTAAAGGCGGATTTGTGGCTAAAGGACGTGGCCCCGAGCACCGCTCTCCGAAAATGGTTCAACCATGACCCTGACCGATGGGAGGCGTTCAAGGAACGCTATTTTGCCGAACTGGATGGAAATCCCCAAGCAGCGGATCAGCTTTTCGCACTCTTAAAAAAGGGGACCGTTACCCTGCTTTTCTCCGCACGCGACACCTTGCACAATCAGGCCATTGCCTTGAAGGAATACTTGATTTCAAGGCATAACCACACGAAAAACCGGAGGAAGCCATGAGCACGGGATCCAAAAAAGTAGACAGATCAGCAAAAAGGGAAGGTGGAGATGAAAGCCACCGAGGAACTCAAAGGAATTGACCATGTGGCAAGAAATCACGGTAATACTGATTGTGATTATCGCAGCGCTGTTCATCATCCGGAGAAACTGGAAGAAATTCAAGCCAGGCAAAGGTGAAGGGATCGATTGTGCCAGCGGCTGTGAATCATGCGGGCAAAGGTCCGGGTGTCCGCTTAACCAGCAATCCGTAATTCGACCCCGTGAGACCGGCACCCATCAAAAAAAAGAATGAATCACCACATAATGCCTCGGTTCTCTGCGATATCTCAACCCGGCAGTTCAGTGCCGCGACTCATGATCTCTATATAGCCCGCGTAGCTGAGGAGGGGCCTGGACCTTTTCACCCACCGTCGATATGGCGATATATCTCCCTAGGAGTTCTCGCTTCATTCATTCGAACCTAAAATAAGAATCGCCCTTATTTTATCTTGAGACCATATCCTAAAATAAAGATCCGTAAAGGAAGAGCCAAGAGGGTTTCTGGACAGGGGAACAACAATTCGACGGGATCTATTTTCTTCATTTAAGCGAATCTCAGGTTCCCCTCCCGTATCATAATGGCTCCTTGGCGGAGATCTTTCACTCGCGTTCTGACGCCATACCCGGACTTTTCAGCGCTTTCGCGTTTCGATATCGTTCTGGCGCTCTGTTAGATATTATCTTAGGCAATAAAACATAAATTTCATCAGTTTATCGATAATAATAAGAACCTCTTTCTCAAAAAAAATATCAAAAAAATGCAATTTGTTGAAAAAAAGTGTCTGGGTTGTGACCGCATCTGACAAATCCGTATGCTAAAGTCCGCTATATCTGTAGAGGACGGAACATTCGATCTCGGGTCGCCTCTTGCTCCATTTTGCATGGTGGGCAGATAGACGTGGTATGGAGAGGGGTCATGGGCAAGCATGGATCGCGTTTCAAACTGTGTCCTGATAGAGGATGCCAGGGGATGCAATGGCCATGTTTTCGTTGACATCTGAGGCCTGGGCGACTATGAAATTATCAGCATCATTCGTTATGAGCTGTCCTCTTTTAACCTTAGAGGGAAAAAGGGATGGAAATGATCAACTGAAGCTTCAAAACCCCGACCTCCGCTTTTTTGGAGTATCGGGGTTTTGTATTTTTTTGGGACTGTGATACAGACAGCCACAAGTGGTCGGTAAAAGAAGGCGTTGGGTTTGGGATTTCGCCAGTCGCGTTCCGGGGAACAATAGTCATAATTTCAAGGGGTACGGTTGGACCCTCCCCTGAAGTTCGATAAGACCCGCTGCAGGAGGGGATATCTGGTATGTCAAGTCATCTCGATTTTGAAAAGATCCATTCCACTGTTTCGCGCCTTTTGGACGAGACGACAAAGCAACTTTCCGATTTTCTTGAAAATCTGCTCCCTTCCATCTTCGAAGAGTGGTGGAATCAGGCTGTTGTCAATGTCTTATCGTACCAGCAGCGCCGCAGAATGGAACAAGGCAATATTGCCAGTCTGGCGTCGCTTGATCTCGCAGCGCTGCTTAGGGTTCTGGACCAAAATTGGTATCAGATCTCGACAAAACTTGACTTGAGTTCGGAAACCCGCCACTTCGTCAAAGAAATGCAGACGATTCGTAACCGTTGGGCACACATCGGCCCAAAAGGAATCGCTATCGACGATGTGTACCGCGACCTGGATACGCTCCAGAGGTTCTTAGGCGTAATCAAGAGCGATGATAGATTGATGCGGGAAGTGAAGGAGGCCAAGGCGGCGATCCTCAAAGGGGAAACAGGAACCGGATCGGCGAGTGAGACTGAAGAATCGACTGATACCAGCAGCCCCTCAATTGAATTCTCCCCCGGCCAAATCGTGACGTTGAGGTCTGACCCTTCCATGAAGGGTGCAGTTGTCGAGGCCGTGGCGAGTAAGCCGGAAAACCGATTCAAGGTCTTTATTGATGGGAGCATTCAAACCTATTATGCCTCTCAGTTGCAACCCGAGGACAAACCCTACGATGAGTTCCAGTTTCTTCGGTGTGATCATTTTCACGCATATCTATCGGCCCTGCAAATACGATATCCTGGTTTGTCGACGCTATACTCCTTAAATGCGGCACGGGTCGACTTCATTCCCTATCAGTTTAGACCGGTGCTGAGGTTCATTCGCTCAGACCGTCCGCGGCTTCTTATCGCTGACAGTGTTGGTGTCGGGAAAACCATAGAGGCTGGATTGATTCTTCGGGAACTTCAGGCCAGGCGCGATATCAAGTCCATTCTGATCATTTGCCCCCGCCCATTAATAACTGAGCGGAAGTGGGAAATAGAGATGAAGAGGTTTGACGAGCGCTTTATACAACTCAATGGATCAGACCTGAAATACTGTATAAGCGAGATGGACCTGGATGGTGTGTGGCCCGATCAGTACCAGAGGGTTATTCTCCCCTATTCTTTGTTCGATGAGGGCCTTCTTTTTGGTTCGAAGCCGGGGGGCAGGGCCAAAAAGAGAAAAGGCCTCTTGGATCTGGACCCTCCGCCACGATTCGATGTCGTCATCGTGGATGAAGCCCACCATGTTCGCAACACCAATACCTATGCGCATCAGGCAGTGCGCTTTTTTTGCGATAATGCGGAGGCAGTGCTGTTTCTGACGGCTACCCCAATACAAATGGGAGACAAGGACCTCTTTGTTCTTCTGAACCTGCTTCGCCCCGACCTGATTCTTGACCCAGAGAGCTTCGAGCATATGTCTGAGCCAAATCCCTTCATCAATCAGGCGGTTGAGGTGGCACGAAGTCAAGAGATGAACTGGACTGAAAGCACCGGGGAGTTGCTGGACCAGGCAGCATCAACGGATTGGGGGCAAGCGATCCTTAGATACAACCCTGATTTCAACCGGATTAGGGGAGAAATCGCCCAATCAAATATCCCTCCTGACGAACGGATTCGGTTAATCAGGGAAATTGAAGGGTTACACACGTTGAACGGGGTTATCAACAGAACGCGACGCAGGGATATTGGTGATTTTACTGTCAGAAAACCACAGACTGTGATCGTTGAATTCACTCCCGACCAGGAAGAGCTTCATGATAATATTCTCTCTGTTCAGGCAGAGATATTCAGCAGGCTTCATGGAAATGCGAATGTCATGTTCATGATGACCACGATCAGACGTCAAGCGGCAAGCTGTATTCACGGACTCGCACCTCTTCTCCAAGAGATCTTGAGCCGTCATCTTGATGAGCTTGGCTGGGAAGAAGCGGACGACACTGCCTCAATACCAGAGAAAGACGCCATCGGGTCTATCGAGGCGCAGATCGAGAGTATTCTCGCAAAAGCGAACGCCCTTGATCCTAATGATCCAAAACTTGAGGCGCTCAGAAAAATATTAGGAGACAAACGAGGCCTTTCGAACAACAAAACCATGGTATTTAGCAGCTTCCGTCATACCCTGAACTACCTATATGAAAACCTTAGAACAGATGGGTTCCGCGCGGGGTTGATCCACGGAGGAACCCCGGACGAGGATCGTCGTACGCTCCGGAACCGATTTGAAAAACCAAAGGAGGATATGGATAGCCTGGATGTCCTTCTTTTCTCAGAGGTGGGCTGTGAAGGTCTGGATTACCAATTTTGCGATTGTATCGTCAACTACGATCTCCCTTGGAACCCCATGCGGGTTGAGCAGCGGATAGGCCGCATCGACCGAAACGGACAACAGAGCGAAAGTGTGGTCATATACAACCTGATCACCCCTGGCACCGTTGATGCCGATATTTATACCCGATGTATGTTGCGTATCGGAGTATTCAATCGCGCACTGGGCGGCAGCGAAGAGATACTGGGAGAAATTACACGGGAAATCAGAGACATCGCTATGGATTTTGAGTTGACCGAAGAGGAGAGGCAGGAAAAGCTTCAGCAGTTGGCGGACAACAAAATCCGGTTGGTACAGGAGCAAGAGGAACTTGAAAAGCGCCAGGTGGAGCTTTTCGGCATCCGTCTTCCTGAGGATCAAATGAGGCAAGAGATTGCTGAAGCATCCAGTTTCTGGCTCACTCCTGGCTCTATGCAAAGGCTGGTCTCAATTTACCTCCAGCAGACCTGTGGCAGAGACCAGGATTTTATTCTCGGTGAAAAGGCCTTGAAAGCGCTCCGACTTTCCCAAGATGCAAGGAGCATTCTGTTGAACGATTTTCGGAAGCTCCCGAGACAGAACACCTCCGCCTATCGCGATTGGGAGAACTGGTTAAAAGGCCCTAAGCCGCATTTGCCAATAACCTTTGAATCCGACTGCGCCCAGCGACATCCCGAGGCTGCTTTCATCATGCCGGTTCACCCTTTGGCAAGGCAAGCCGCGATGTCTTTGGATACAGAAAAGAGAGTCATCACCACGTTGAGGGTTGTGAGCAATGATGTCCAGGAGGGGAGGTATGAGTTCGCTATTTACCAGTGGCGGTTCCAGGGTATCAGGGAGGATATGGTTCTTAAATCAGTCGCCCTGGCAGAAACGCTGTCTCCACATCTCGACAGCCTTCTCGAGCAAGTGGTAGATATGGCCCATGCTGAAACCGTGGATAGGTCGGCCCCTGTCTGGAAAAAGTTGGACGAACGTCAATACGATCTGTGGTCTCAAGCGCGCGCAACGCATCAGCAGAGGAACCGAGAGCTGGCAGAGTACCGCAGAGAGAGCCTTTCAACGAGCCACCGTGCACGGATAGCGCTCCTCGAGGAACAGCTCAGCCAGGCAACCGACGGAAAGATACGGAGAATGCGTCAATCTCAAATCGACGCCGCTGAGGCAGATTACGCCAGACGTATTCAGGCATTGGATATCGCGATGGAACGGGCAGATGTTGTTGCGGAGCCGGTTGCATACGGGATCATTCATGTCGGGAGAGGGGATCGAAAATGATCGATGATAAATACGAACATATCCGGAAAATTCGATCAGAGTTTCATGCAAGTCAGAAAGTCAAAGATGGGTATAACAGAGCACTCCATATACTTTCCGAAGATCTGTATAATAAGGATACTCACTTTATCTTCGAACTAATTCAGAATGCGGAAGATAATACTTATCGTTCAGCAGAGCCGTCTCTCTCTTTTAGATTGGCAAGAACCGATATAACAGTAAGTGGGGGATCCGGCGGTGTACTGATTGTTCAGAATAACGAAATCGGCTTTTCGTCGGAAAATGTTGAGGCTATTTGCGATGTTGGCAAGACAACCAAGAATAAGATTCAGGGATACATCGGGGAAAAAGGCATAGGATTTAAGTCAGTTTTCCGGATTACATCCTGTCCTTGTATATTTTCAAGTGGATACAGATTTTCCCTTCCTGAGCATGATGAAGAAACAGGGCTTGGTTACATAGTCCCGAAATGGATCGACAATATCCCAGAAGGAATCGATACGTCCCAAACCACGATCATATTACCCTTGGACAAGCCAGACTTTCCATACCATAGAATTGAGCAAATGCTGCGGGATATAGAACCTGAGACCATCATTTTTTTGTCCAGGCTCAAGGAAATTAGGGTTCAAACGGATTCGGGAGATGCCTGGGCAGTCCTAAAAGACGACAACCATCTGCCACACGTTCAGGTTATGGTGGAGGGGGCCGTAAAATGGAAACAATATTCTAATTTAGACGAATTCTTGGTACATCATATGGAATTTGTAAAGCCACCACATATCTCACATGAAAAAAGACATGGAATTGATAAGAGAGATGTTTCTATTGCGTTTCCCCTTAACACCAATAACAAGAAAACGGGCAAGATTTTCGCCTACCTCCCGGTACGCTCGGATACGGGCTTCCCTTTCCTAATCAATGCTGATTTCATTCTGCCGAGCTCCCGCGAAGACATTTTGGATAATTCGTGGAACAGATGGCTGATGAGTTGTGTTGCTGAATTGATGGGTCCCGCACTAGGTTTACTGAACGAAAAGGGCGAGCTTACCGTCGGTCTCCTTGACGCGCTGGCAAAAAAACTTCTGGAAATTACGGAGAGGGACATTTTTTATCCCATCGCACTCGGTGCCAAGCAAGCGTTCAATAACATGGCGCTTCTTCCGGCTGTTGATGAAACGACTGTAAAGGCTCAATACGCGAAGATAGCGCGTAGTTCGGAGTTAAGAAATCTGGTTGGACTCGATGAGCTCAAAATGCTGTTTCAATCAAGTCACGCTATCAAATGGCTATCAGCGGAAATTACTGAGGACCTCACACGCGATTTGTGGCGTTATCTCACTACACAACTTGGGATCGAAGTGGTCAGACCTGAGAAATTCTTCGAATTGCTGACAGCTGATTTTCTGGAAAAGCAATCTGATGAATGGATCATCGAGTTCTACTCTTTCCTTGACAAGGATAAAACAGAATCTTGGAGAAGGCCGGATTCCGTCATAAAGAAGAGGAGAATTATACGACTTGAAGACAACTCACATGTCCTTCCATTCAAGAGCGATGGAACGCCGAATGCGTACCTCCCCTCATCAGTAACGACAAACTTTCAAACAGTAAAAAGAGTCATTTTCGAAAATGAGAATGCGGTAAATTTTCTGAAAAAGCTCAATATTATTGAACCTGACGCATTCGCTGAAATAATCGACTCTATCCTACCTAAATATGCAAAGGAACCAATTTTAGTGAGCCGTGAAAAAAACATTGACGATCTCAAGAAAATTGCGAAAGCTGTGCGTGAGCCATTTAAGGGGAATGCGTCGAGCCTATTGGCTAAATTGAAGATCCTGTCTGGGCAGTTGACATGGTTGTCAGATATGATTGAAAGACTTAAAGAGAACTCTTTGGAAGAAGACGAGGAATTCATTGGAGCACTAATTCGGAAGAGTCTTAGGGACATCTTACCCTCCTATCTTCTTTTGCGGGCATCCAATGGTAGAAAAACAGAATACAAGGCACCACAGCAGGTGTACAGAAAAACAGAGGAATTACTCTGCTATTTCCAAGGAAACTATCAAGCTTGGTTTATTTGTGACGATTATCCATCTGAGCTACAATCGTTGTTTGATGCGTTAGAACTCGACGAGCGCCCCAAGATAGAAAGAAGAAGTGCGGATCATAGTGGACATGTAATAATCGAAAACTCTCACGGTGACAACAAAAGAGGTCTGAACGGGTTCGATCCGGATATCAAAGTTGATGGCTTAGAATACGCAATAGCCAGTCGTACAGTCGAGAAAAGCATATACATATGGAACAACATTGCGTTGTCAAATAGTGACTGTATTCGAGGTACGATGGAGAGTTCCAGCAAAAAAACCTATGAAAAAAGCACCACGGAAAATCAAATCTCCGAATTCGGCCGCATGCTAATTGAAAATGCCTGGTTACCAACCTCAAATGAGGGCTTTTTGAAACCCAAGGACCTCTTTTTGGTGGACCTACCTCCAGCGTTCAAAAAGGATGAGCAACTTGCAAAATCCCTGGGTATGAAGCAGCCTGAGATAGAGCAGGCTTTAGATTTAATTACAGGTGGCGATGCCGATCTTAAAATTCTGATCGAGCACTATCAATCAGCAACGGATGCCGACCGAAAAAGAATCCTTCAGGCTATTATTCCCCGCGAAATTACAAAGGAAGCTTCGCCCTCTTTTAAGGATGGCTTAAAAAATCTCGTCCGATCGCAAGTAGGTTCAAGCGAGCGGCCTAACACGGGAATGTCCCCGGTTTCTAACCCAGATCGGTATCAGGAAAAATTGAACGAACGGGTTGAAGATAAAATTCAGAAACATGCCTCGTCAGTGCGGAAGATCACGTTTCGTGCGGTGACACATTCAGTATCAAATTCCGAAGCACGCTGCTTTCTGTACGAGCAATATCAAGGGCATTGCCAAATTACCGGGACAACTTTTCCCAAGGCGCGACCTGATCCGTCAGAAAACTATTTCGAGGCATGCAGTCTGGTTTCTTATGGTAACGCCGAATATCTCAATGACCCTGGGAATATGCTCTGTGTGAGCGCTGATACCATGGCAAAACTCAAATTTGCCAGCTTTGAATTCGTTGACAATCTTGAGGACGAAATAGAAAAATTCAAGGCAGATGGTGGTTCCGCCGAAACCGTATCCGTAAGGATTCGACTATCAGGTGCCGAGTGCGCGATAAAATGGAGGCAGCGACACTTCATGCGTCTAATAGCGCTATATGACAAAGCGTGATTTTGGGTGCCCTTGAAAACAACACTGAGTCGAGGTGCAAATATGTCGGGATAGATAACGTATTGATAGATGGCTAATTACATCCCTGAAGGCGAGGTGATATAGGCCTTTTCAGAGGCGATGTTAATGGCTAATGATCGACGCGTTCATTTTCATGCGCCTGTAATTAATCTACTCTGAGGTCACCTTAATGGCGATAAATGCCAGCGAGATGATCAAAGTCTGGCTTACTCTTCTACCTCAAAACGTTGAAAAAGTCGTTTAGCGAGTCATCCGCGGCAATATAAACCATAGACTCACCAGTGTGAAGAGAGGAGGGCAGACATGGCTGAAAATAGATCCGATAGAACCACGGCCAACCGGATTGCTAAGAAATTGAATGCCGTTTACAACTCTGGAGAAGGCCCTGACATAATTTCCTCCAAAGCAACGGTGGAGGTTGAGACATCAGAAACAGTTGCCGACGCCCCAGGTCAGTTGCGGGGCTACCGCGGACCTGTCTATATTGCCGGTACCAACCATGAGGCCGTGAACAAGGCTATGGATATCACGCACGGAACTACGATTGGTGTCATGGATAGCCGAGGCACAATTATCAAGCGATCAAGTAGGAAATGATAGGATCCTTTTGACGAAGAGGCAAGCAAAGCTACTTGAACTTAAAGGATAATGCGGGGAGGTAGTTCAATGCCTGAGATGATCAGAAAATTGGAACAGAGCGACATTGACTTTGGATTACTCTATCTTGGAGATCTGAAGAGTTCCCTACCTGCCCCCTCAGAACCTGTCACAGTAATAGATTCAGATGGTGAAGAGTTTCGAAGCAAGATGCACAGTGCTCAGCCACGGATCGATGGCTTGACTGCACTCCATCAGAAACATGGATCGACGGTTAACCAGACAGTGAACATAACTGTCCACTCACATGAACCTCGGGTTTTACGGGTTTTCTTTCAGCTACGTGCCGAAGATGCGGATCAGGACAGCCCTTATATAAGGGGTAACCTTAGCTCGCAAGGAATTGATCGTCGGCAGGTTGTTGAGCGGCAGATCCGCCTACGCCGAGGTCAGAAGACGTTCCGAGAGTCCTTAAGAAAGTTGTATGGGGACCGTTGCATGGTGACCGGGTGCAGAACACTGGCAGTCTTGGAGGCCGCGCACATCAGTCCGTACCTAAGCGATAACGACAATCACCCGGAAAATGGGCTGCTCCTGCGGTGTGACATCCATACTCTTTTCGACTTGGACCTGCTGGGGATTCAGCCGGATAGCCTGCGAGTGGAGTTGCATCCGGGTGTTGTTGACGAATACGGAGCGCTCGTTGGGGTAACGCTTTGTTGCAGGACCGGTCACAGGCCTTCTCAAGATGCCTTAAAACCAAGGTATAAGCGGTTCCTGGGGAATAGGTGATACGTAAAACAGGTCCATAAGAAGATAAATAACTGTAACGTTACCAGCCACATAATAGGGCATGGGCCATTCCGGAAATCAAAGGCCCAAAAACTTTTTTGAGGAAGGAAGCCTTGCATGACAAGAAAAGAGGCGGAAGCCGAGGCAAGAGAACTGAACAAACGGGAACCCCAATGGTTCTGTCCGCTAATCAATGGGCCGTGCAACAAAGCCTGCGTGAATTTTATGCCGGCCTTTGTCGAGTCCCGTGAAAAAAAGAAGAGCGTCATGCTCCACGACGCAAGAGATGACGATTTTTTTGTCGATGGCTTTTCCTGCACCAACGCAATGTTTATTGGGTCGCGCTGAGAACACGCAACAAAAAAATGTCACCGTAATTATCAAAAAATTAACGTATCTTCTCAATAAATCGGGGTGACCACCTTCTCCACAAGCTTCCTGGATTCCGGCCTTCGCCGGAATGACAGCAGGTTGGGTTGTTTCGTCATTCCGCCGAAGGCCGGAATCCAGTCGGGTTACACTCAGTTATTGAGATGTTACAAATTAACTAAGCCAATAAATTTTTAATATGTTTTCTATTATTTATACTTGTATGAACGGAATTCGCAAAATTCGAAATTGCTCAACGGAGGAATAGGGGATGAGTGATATTGATAGAAAACAAATGAGCCATGGACTAAAACGAAGCTACTTGAAGTATATTAAACACCATTTACTTCAAACTATTTTCCCAACCACCGAAGATGAATTTGACTCTTCCGAATACGAAAAGTGGCTCAACAGAATAGAGCAAGGAAAAGAGGCGGAAGTTAAATATCTGCTTAATATCCCTGAAGATACTCCGGATGAACTATTGGAGTGGTATGCTGATGATATCGCTGAAGCTGATTCTATTTCGAACGATATGTACGCCGCCATGTGCGTACACCTCTGGTCAAAAATTGAGAGCTCTTTTGGAAGATGTAAAAAGGCATGGAATTTGGAAGCAATTTCAAAAGTGAATTTCGACAGTTCCAAAATAAGGGAGGTTTCCAAATTTTTTGATGCAGCTGGCATTCCTTTACATACGATTACTGGCTATGAATTTGTGAATGCGTTAAGGGTGCTCTCGAATTGCTATAAGCATAACAACGGGAGGTATAATCCTGACCAGTATCCTATAGATCGCTCACTGCTTGATCAATGGGACATAGAAGAGGGACAACGGATCGATTATTTACGATTGCCACTTAAGGACATCTTATTTGGCTGTGGTGAGTTTTTGAAAGAGGTGCTTGATCAAATTCGTCGAAAAATTGAGACCGCCCATTAGGTTAAATGATGGGGGGGGACGTAGCCAACTTGTAAACTTATGGGGATTGATGAGGTATTTTGGGCGGTTGGAACGGATAAATGTTCGAAGCGATTAAGGGGTCGGGGCTGTTTTTAAAAGAAGGGCGCCCAGATTTTCGGCACGAATACTTGGAAATCTGGGGAATAGACTGAGCCACCGAGACGTCTGATGATCGAGTTGAAGGATTTCCGGGACAAACTGGAGAGCCCAGGAGGTAAAAGACCGGGAGGCCCACATCCATGTGTGCTGGTAATCCTGGGAGAAAAGGCCCAAAGCCTCGAAAGGCGAATCATCGAGGTGCAGGTCGTCTGCAATGAAAAAATCAAGATGGGCCACGGTTTCTAGCTTGAATTCCACTGAGAGGAACTGCGGCTGGATTCTATTTTCGGTGTGCCTCGCAACTACAGCATCAGAGAAGGGGTGGAAAAGACCATGGACGATTATTTTATTAGTGCACAATAGAACGGTGCCTCAGCAGGAAACAGATGCATGCTAACAAAGGAGGTTTTGCGATGAGCATTCTCACGAAGGTAAAGTTATTGGAAGAATATGTTGCTGCCGATGCTTCTGCGATCGATCCGGCGGTGGAACTGGCCATTGAGAAACTACTGAAACGGGAAGCCTCTCGAATGGATGAACTGAAACAGCGTCTGTTGAGGCAGAAAACCGATTTTGAAAAGAAGTATGGGATGAGTTCTGAGGAGTTCAACCGGCAGTACGAAGAGGGGAAAATGGGCGACGAAATGGATTATGTAGAATGGTCAGCCACCGTTGATATGCTTTCCGGCATTGAAAAGCGTTTGTCGGTGCTCCAGCAGGAGGCATCCGCATGAACCAAAGGGTTCGTCGCCATTTTGACGAGATTGAAGCCCGGCTGATTGAATCACCTGCAATTCTCGCGTATCAAATCATTCGCAGGGATATTTCCCCGGAGGATGGAAAACTGAGAATCAAATCCACGCTCGCAGAAGGGGGCGTATTCGAAGTTTTTCTGTACGTCAGGGACACAGGGTATCTCTCCCACCCAGTGAAATACAGTTTTCATTGGCAGGACGCGCATGGAAAAACCGTCAGGCGTCTGGACAACGCACCCCACCACAAAGACCTCACTTATGCGCCGCATCATCTTCACATCGGCGATGATCACGTCGAAGGTTTTTCTGG
>Ga0068714_10005882_pt1 | contig 12803 bp, 7 predicted proteins | sample MTBNYHSulfiMetaG_FD_62988 | JGI IMG/M metagenome (GOLD analysis project Ga0068714, IMG submission 62988) | Enrichment culture microbial communities from rom New York Harbor, USA that are MTBE-degrading - MTBE-NYH (New York Harbor Sulfidogenic)... | ecosystem: Environmental > Aquatic > Marine >... | reverse complement strand
AATCGCAAGACTGCCGCCAGCGCTGTAATGAGCGCGAAGGGGGTTGTTATCGTCAGCGAATTGAGTGACGCATTCAACACGTATTCCTCAGGACACACAGGGCCCATGATATTACCAGTGACTCGTTGATCAGCAGCTTTTAACTCGTACTCGATCTCGCCGACTGCCAAGCCATAGTACGCCATGTCTAGCACGAACCAAACCTCTCTCGACTCCCCTGATTTGATAGCTTTGGTGAATCTTATGTGGTCCTTGTTGTCTGGGTGGTGAACTATCTCGGAGGAATCGATGATCTCATATTGGGTGAAGGCGCAGCTCTTCAGGTCCCAGTAGTTGATGTTTTTAGACCCCGCCTCTACAAGGTACGTGAATTTGACTCCGCCATCAACGGTCTCGTAGCCTATGAAGCTTATGGATGGCTGTGTTACCGGTTTAGGTGCGGCGAATACGACTGATACTCCAAGCATGTAGAAGACGATTATGGATACTGCTAGTATGCTAATCTTAGGCTTCATCATATACGTCACTGTGCGCGCCATTTAAAATACTTTATGCGTTAAAGATATTTTCCTGAGATGTATAGGCCTCATTCATACTCGGATATAGTAACGAAGATATATCCTCTGGTCCTCCTCGCCATGTCTCTCCTAGGATTCTTTAGCCTCGTTACGAGTCAGGGTGCTTCTTTTCCGGTGATGGCCCACCGTGTGTGGACAATGCAAAGCCTACATTTTACTGGCACGATGGAAACGCTGCTGCTGTCCACATTCCTAGTATGGGTTGTTTTAACAGTTATCAGAGGCGTTAAGATCATCTATGTTTTCCCTGTAGTAGTCGTTTTTTCGCTATCATTCTTAGGCCTGGAGTTATTCGCTGGGCTTGCAGCGCTTACAGGAGTAGCCATCAGCCTATTTTTCTTCAAAGACTACATGCGACTCTTAGGTTACCTGGTTTTACTTGTGATAATTCTAGAGTTCTTCTCTCTACTTCACTGGTTGTTCCTATATCCAGCTGGGATCGGGGTTTTAGCTGGAGTCGCTGGTTTTGAGGCCCAGGTTTATTACTTATTCGCTCAAGTGGGTCCCTGGCTCTACCTATCACTTTCATTTATCGTTCTATTCCTGTTCTCTTCAACAATAACAAAACCTATTCTGGGGGAGAAGACTCGGGAAAGCCAAGCCTCATCCAGTAATCTCGGTCTAGTAGTACTAGTTCTTGTTTCTTTCCTGGCCGCGGCTTACCCGTACATTCCATCGGTTAACCCGAAGGGTGTGACCGCGGGGATTGATGCCTTCCATTACCTTGAAGCCTATGAGGGTGTAGAGGATAACCTACTCAATATTTTCTCCGTATACGAGGGCTCACGGCCGACGATATTCCTTATCATCTATTTCTTGAGGATAACTACGGGTGCAGAGGTCCTGAGCATCTTAAGGTTCCTTCCCTTCGCCGTATACCCGATGCTAGTATACGCAACGTATGGCTTTACTTTAGAGGTTCTTGGTGATAATGAAACCGCTGTCTGGGCCTCCTTCTTCACACTGACCGGGGTTCAGCTAACTGTGGGAGCCTTTTCCTATTACGTTACCAACATGTTAGCACTTGTATTCATGTATATGTCACTCATCTGCCTATTCAGGTATTTACGTTTGGGGTCGGTTCTCGTATTGGCTGCCTCCATATTTTTCGCTGGTTTAACTGTTTTTACTCATCCGTGGACCTCAGACCAGTATGTCGGCTCAGCTGTGCTCACAGCAATTATCACCGGTTACTTTGAGTGGAGAGGTAACCTAGGCTTTACTAAGACGCGGGCACTGTTTGCATATATTTTGGGGGTATTCGCCTTCTATCTGTTAAAGTCTTGGATGGTAACCGATATCAAGGGCACCTTCACCCTAATTACTCTGGCAGATAGTTTTACCTCTGTGAGCCAGTTTTTATTTCAGCTTCAATGGGGAACCCTCTACAAGTATGGGGGCCTCATGGCAAACATTCTGGCCATATTATTGTTAATCGCTGGAGTTTTTTCCATTAAACCAAAAAACGATACCCTACATTACTTGTTTAACTTTATTTCCGCTTCTTCACTAGTGTTTCTTGTGGGTAATGAATCCATTAAAAGCAGAATACTCTACAATATCCCGATTGGAATATTCATGGCCGTTGGGCTGCTCAACCTCACTAAGGATCTGAGCAATCGTAGAACTGTGCTAGGAGCCGTCGTACTATTCCAGCTCGCGTATCTTCTAAGATCATTTGCTAATATAGTGTAATGTTTAATATTCATCAGTTAGTGTTTCGATACTTGTTTGATCCTTCGCTGTATAGCCATAAGATTTCCCTACTGTTTAGTGCCTTATCGTACACTGTTAACTCATAGAAGCCGAAACTCGAGTACCGGTCCTTTAAACCGCCGCCAATGAGTAGTGGAAGATCCTTGTAAACTACTTCGCCTTCCAGAACCTTTCCGCTTATAATTAGCTTCCCATCTACGTAAAGGCTTACCTTATTGTTGGCTATGACTCCTACAACTTGGTAGATTTTATCGTATTTTGGGATCTGGTACTGTGAAATGGAGTCATCCACCCCGTTACTACATATCACGACAAACCTGTTAGGGTCATGGTAATAGTCCATATATAGGCCATACTTGAAGGAGTCGTCCTTGCTAGCCAGTATGTGATACCATACCTCTGAGTGTACGTATTTCCTTGGATTTATCCAGATTTCAAAGGATTTCACCTGACCACCAAGATCATCGCTTATGATTACATGGTCATTGAGCCCGTCAAAAACTAGGCTATTCGCTAAATGTTCATCTTGTTCAAAGCCAACAAGTATTCCGGAATGATTATAGTAACTGATATCCTTGATGGTATTGTCTATTACTTGGTTAGTCCACTTCCCAATTATGCTGTTTCTCAGGTTTATATTTGAGGAAGTCTCAACGACCTTAAAGTTCAGCTCCAAGTCTGTTACTAACACGTTATCGTTTATAGTATAGTTGGATATCTCGAACCAGACTGGTTGACTTGAGTAGAAATGAGTTCTAGTCCACACGCCATCTGCTCCATAAATCTGCCCAGTGTATGTATATCTGGAGTTTTCTATCAACCTGAGGGGTGTCTTCTCATAGCCGTGGTGAATTGTGATCTCAAAGTCTTTGAACTGAAGGCTTAGTTTCTCCATGTCTTCTTCAAGCAAACCAATGTATAGGTCACTCTCAGTTTCTTCAACGGTCACTGCGTACAATGGTTTTTCGTAATCTCCGTAATTTCTCCCAATTTTTTCAGTATCAACGTTTATTTTAATCTCAGTGAATGGGGTTTGAGGCTCATTTACCCTCATGATAAAGATTTGATTGTTAGAGTCATAGATGTTTTCAAAGATACTTTTATCAAATATGTTCTGAATTTTACTGACATCATTAATTTTTTTTGGCTGATAGACAATGTCGTCGTTACTGTTTAACCATGATTCTGTTCTCCCAGAATAAATCAGCAAGAGATCATCTAAATCAATTCTTTTTCCGCTCGTCACCTGTTCATATATGCGTAGCTGTTCAACGTAACCGTAAACCTCAACCTCGTTTACTGACGAAAATATCTGTTTGATGAGTGAAGCAGATTCTTTGCTAGTGGTCAATCCTCCAAAGTTATCAAATCCGCATATACCTGAGATGATTGTTTGGTCACATGGCTCCCCAATTACGTAATACTTTTTCTCTAGACTGTTTAAGAACGCTCCAGTGTCGACATATTCCTGGGTGATGGATGAGAATGTGTCGTTCACTCCCTTAGCTGCGTTCACATCTATGAATGAAGAGTAGTTAAGGTAAGAATTTATTAGTATAACAAAATATACTGCATATATTATGTGTTTCTTGTTGATGAAATATTTGTCTAATTTTATTGATGACTGATTTTCTTCTTGCACTAATATATAATACGGTATACATAAAATAACTGGAATGTATACCTTAAAGAGATATATTAATCTATGAATGTATGGTAGAGATAGACCTAGATACGATGTTACTGTTATTAAATATGATGTTATGAAAGGGTTAATTGGCATTTCATTTTTGTTAAAATATTTATATATTGTGTATGCTATCATCATAAATATAGAAAAATAAAATATGTTCAACGTATAGTGCTCATTAATTCTTATTATTTTGTTGAGTTTATTTAAGCTAGTGTTTGGCAAATTTAATGCATTTAGAATGTTATCTAAATTAAGTTCAAAAACTGTATCTGTGAATAATAGTAAAAATATTAGTATTATAAAAATGGTGTTAATCCATATATTTATTTTATAAGTCTCCAAGCTCCATTTATCTGTAACTATTTTAATGATTTTATCTGAAAATAAGAATATTGACGTGAATCCAAGGTAAAATACACCTATATAAGCATTCCATAAAAGAGTAAATGTGAATAATATCAAGAAAAAAGATATTAATTTTATATAATCGTTTTTATTTTGTAGGTAAAAAAATATTGTATATATAAGTATAATGGATAGGGTGGTTGCTGGAGAAAAAAATGTTATTGCTCCAGCTACATAATATTCGGCAAAAAAAACCGATATAAATAAGATTATCCAGATAGTCAGTTCATCTCTGTGAAATTTACTCAGTATCAGCCATAGACCATAAATGTATAGATAATAATTTGTAAATGGGCCCCACCAATTTATTTTATAAATTTCAACGTGGAGTACTTTGGATGCGAGAGAAACAAGTAATATGTGAGGTCTTGTAAGTTCACTAATTTGAAAGACTTTATCTGAGTACTCATTCATAAAAACATAGAACAGATCAAATTTCTTCATCTGAGCCCCAACATAACTGTATACAAATCCATCCCAATCAGGAGACAATGGAAATGGTGATTTTATTCTCAGGATAGTGAAAATAATGGATGCCAGAAAAAAGGTCAAGAAGTGAGGGTAAATATTAATGCTGTGTTGAATGTCACTCCCTTTATAGGTATATATTAATGAGAATATTATTATAAGCAGTATTAAGTAGTTTAATGAGAATAAATTTAATATCATTAATAAGGCCGATAAAATCATTAGGCTTAAGGTTCCTATGAAAAATTTAACAAGTGAGTTATCATTAAATTTCTTATTCTTAAATAGTGATAAAATCATAGCTCCAAGAATAGTTGGTATTATGTAGTAAAACAATGATCCGAGAAAAGATGTGATGTGGAATGGAATAAAATCTCCTAATCCTGTGAAATTTAAAAATACAATTATAATAACTAAAATTTGTAATGCTTTTCTCTCAGAAAATTGGATATCATAAGATCTTAAATGGTCTATGTAGTTTTTGTACATTAATGATTTTATTGGTAAGTGATTACATTTAAAAATTGTTCCCCTAATCTTTCCCAATTAAATTTACTAACCGCTTGTTTCCTCATCTTATCTGACAAGTTTTTTCTCATTTTTCTATTATTTATTAATATTTCCATCTTTTTTGCCATATCTTCAGGATCGTCTACCTTACAGAGAATCGCGTTTTTATCATTTAATATACCCTCGATGGCAGGTATTCTTGTGGAGATTATAGGTAGTCCCATAGACATGGCTTCTTGAACCACGATGGGGCTGCCTTCAGATTTTGAGGATAATATGAAGATATCTGCTTTGTTGTAAATCAAACTAATTTCCGCGCTAGGGATATTTCCATAAAAAATGACTTTATTATTTAACTGTAATTTTTCAACCATTGCTTTAATTGATAATATTAATGGGCCATCTCCAGCAAGATGAAGTTCTATATTTGGGTTTTTATCTACTACTTTTTTAAATGAATATATTAAAGTTTTATGATCTTTATGTCTAGTAAATCTTCCAACATTTAAAATAATGATTTTTATATTATTTTTCTTTTTTTCTGGTTTAAAGTATTCAGTATCTATTCCGTTTGGTATTAGAAACGTGTTATTATTATTATATCTTATTATTATTTCTCTTTGAACCCATTTTGCCACAGTTATGATTTTTTTATTATATTTATTACGTAGAAGTTTTGATTCTAAAAAATATCCATATGGACCAAGTATATTATATAACTTAATCCAATTGTTAATTGTGAAAAACACATTGTGTACTGTGTAATATGTTTTTACGTTATATTGTTCTAATTTTTGGGAGAAAAATAAATTATATGATGGTGAAGAATCTATTATAGCTACATCTATATTATTATACTTAATGATATTAGTTAATGTTTTGGATGGTAGAATGTAGAATAGTATCTTAGATAGGTAAAAAGATAGTGTTTTATTTTTCAGCAAAAAATTGGGAATATAATCTTCACAATATAATCTAATTCCTTCTTTAATCATAGTTTTATCCGTTGGAACTGTCTTGGAGAATAAGACAGATACATTGTGACCATTTTTTATAAGATATTTCGATAAATATAATATTCTTTTTTCTGCGCCTCCATCGAGAAAAGGATTTTTTTTGTTAATGAACAGTATATTCATAGCATCCCAATATGTAATAGTATTCTGAGGAGATTATATCCGTACTTTATGCTTCCTTTATAGGATTTTTCAGAATGTATATTTTGTATTGCTGTTTCTTTTATCCTAAATTTATGTTTCGTTATGTAATACAATGACTCCAGGGCACCGTACTGGTTTTCCTTAAGGCTAGGCAATATTCTCTTAATCACCTCAGCCCTGTATACTTTAAAACCAGAGGTGCAGTCTGATAGATTTACCCCTGAAACACATTTAAACAGAAAATTGAATAATTTTATTCCATAATTTCTGTATTTTTTCATATATCCGTTATTGGGGATGAGGAATCTTGAACCCAACACAACATCCGTCTCTCCTCTTACTACAGGATCAAGTATATTGGGCAGATCCGCTGGGTGATGCTGGCCATCAGCGTCCATAGAGGCAATAATATCGGCGCCGTTTAACAAACTGTACATGAATCCTGTTCTCAACGCGGCCCATTGTCCAAGATTAATTCGATGTCTAAGTAAAACAATATTCTGATCATTAATTAATTTAGGATTAATATCTGTTGAACCATCATCGACAACCACTATCCGGACATCGGGCACAAATCTTCTTATTTCCGACAGCAATTGAGGGAAATTATTCTCCACGTTATACCTTGGAATCACAAGGAAAATGTTTGGAGACATCTTATTCACCCTCAGATATCTGGTTATAATAGTCATCTAAGGCTAACTTTTGTACCAGCTCTGTAATCTTTCTATTATTCTCCATCATGCCTCTGTAGATGTCACTGATTAATACAAATACGAAAAGTATGCTGAGCACAAGCACTGTTAGTATGAAGTCCTCCATGGTGAATATCGGTAAAGTGTATAGCATTATTGAGGGATTTAGGAACAAGACGATGAGTACACCCCAGATCAATGACATAAGGGCTGTTCTTCGAATGGAGTAATTCTTTTTCCGGTAGTTAATTAACACCTGTATAATTAGGTATACTCCAACGGCAGCTCCAATTAGTTGGATACCTCTCAAGATTTCCTCCCCCTATCCCCGTGTTTAAGACGAGATATAGATATCAGCCAGCGGAGCTATTTAAACGATAATGGGTGAACGAATATTTATTAAAAATACATACGCGTCGTGCGCGCGAGCGTGGACTATGCGCGCATCAATGATTTAATTTTTCTTGTGTTGGAGGTGATTAATGGATCCAATGCTGTTTATGTGGTTATAATTTTATCTTTGTGGATCTGGTAAAAGAATGGAACTATCATGATGAATGACAGAGACATTAGTATGAGGTCAAGATACTGGATGACTCCAGCCGCATCTAACAGTATACATATGTCATAAAAGTCCTTAGTAGAGCCGGATGTTGACAACGTCATGACCGTATAGGGTATAACCCAGTACTGTGATTTCCTGGTCCAAAAATAAATGAATGCTAGTAGTGATGGATAGAACGTCAGGGTCAATCCGGCGGACTTGAATATGGTTCTTTCTATCAGATTTAAGTTAGACTCCTTTGTCACGATGTAGTTATAGTTTACCTCAATGACCTCATTGCTGTAAGCAAATGATGTTATGCAGTGGCCTAACTCGTGTAAGAGAGGGTAAGATAATACTGTAAAAATAACCAGTAACAGTATCCTTCCTCTCATAGACAAAATTAACTGATTTAAATAAATAATATTTATAGAGAATTATTATATAATTAAAAAAAGGGATGCTAGATAATATTATTAAAATAGAATTATGATTCTCTATCACATTTTTTGTGAAGCGCGCGCGCTGAAAGTTGTAGACGATGACAAATAATGATTAAATAATATCCTGGCTTCTCAGAACAATGACTATAAAAGCTAATGCGATCACCACTCCGCCAATTATGAGAACAAGTTGAACATTTAGCGGCGGATTCTTCACCATGAACGTGACCTGAAGTGTACCCGCACGAATAACATGTTCCCCTATCCTATTTTCAGTTACATGAAATTCAAGTTCCGCTGTTACCCCTTTTTCAACAAGCGTTGCCTTGCTATCCTTCTCTACATCGTCTAAAAACAGGTTAACATTAACATTTCCCGCCTTGTCTCCTATGTTCTTCACTTTCACTCTTACAGTCAAGTCCTCGCCGGGAGCGACTGTCAATGAGGATAATCCAATCGACTCGAACTCGAAACGCGCCCGCTCTACGCCGTTAGATGAGGGGGCTACCAGCACGCTGATTAACCTTGACACATCTGCTACCAATATCCTATGTTGACCAACCTTATCTGTCACATTATATGATACTTTTATTTCCTTTGACTCGTCCTCGTTAAGATGCACGTATAGATCTTGGATGACTTGGTCATCGAAATACAGCTGATAGATTGTTTCTCCCCCGGATCCATGGTTCTTTAAGAGCACGGATATCTGTATGACATCATTCTCGTAGATTGTTGCTGGTTGAATCGTCATGTCTTGAATAGTTATCTCCGGTGTTGCAGGTTCAGCGATTTCTCCCAGTGTTATGGGGTGGCACCATAACTCGTATTCGTTTAGCTTTGTCCAAACAAAATTCTCATCCACGTTGACGTCTGTCCGGCTACTAAGTTTCCATGAACCATCGCTATAGTAAAACATTCTTAACCGAGATTCTTCAAGACCTTTAGATTCTTCGTCGGTGTACCTCATCTCAATGTAGATAGGCCATTCAATACTGTGGTTATCTTGTATTGATACGCCGATTATTTTATCTAAATATCTGGCTGGTAAACCAGCCAAAGATAAATCACTGCTATTATACTCGAATGCTGATAATTCTAAGCTTTCGTTAACATTAAGCCTAATAGTGATGCCTATTTCAGGGAAATCAATAGTATTGTTAATCCCCGACTCTAAGCTTTGAATAAAAATGTCTTCTTTTAGTGCCCAGAATGCCTTCAAATTTATTGGGTTTGTAACTTTAATGCTGGTTGGATTATCTTTTCCTGTGTATGACCCATTTCCTCCTCCAAGCCACCCCATCCACTGATATGTGGTTTCATCTGCTGAGGCCTCTATGGTGATTGCTTGGTTATTATCATAAAACCTGTCGCCGCTTTCTGGCTGTATTAGAACTGTGCCGTGGTTCGCCTCTATGCTTACCATGTACTGTGTTGAGTAGCTGTACCTGTGGGTTTGGTTAAGGGATTGAGCAGGAGTCCAGGAGCTTTCCTCACAAATGTACCTTGTATCGCTGGATGAATTAACGTACCTGTCGACAGTTACTATGGGGTAGGCCTCTTTTTTGATGAATAGCGTGACTGGGTTTTCCGAGTCCAGCTCATCGTATAGCTCTCCATCCACATACACGTTGGTTGATGCGCTGTCTAATCCCTCAACCTGTAATATGACCCTATATTTTTCAGTTAATTCACCGAAAACCTGTACGCTGGACTCACCGCTAACATCGATGAAGCTCGGTGGATTAGGCGGCTCCTTAAACGATGTGAATATGCTGCGCCACTCAATGTTGTATGCTCCCTGTGCTGTAGCCTCGAATGTTATTGTTAATTTGAGTTCTCCATTTGTGGGGGATAGGGAGGTACAGTTGAAGTAGAGTGAGTCATCGATTACTAGTTGGCTGAACTGGTCTGTAACATCGACGTCGTCCATGGAGGCTCTATACTCGACAAGTTCGAGGCCTGACGGCGGAGGATCTATGAGTATGATGACCAGCGATGAGCTACTTTCAGAGAATGTTACAGAATACTCTAACTTAACTTGAGTCCCTATCGGAACTGATCCTAAATTTTTGGGTGGGGAAACATGATCACGAACCTCGGCGGAGACTATACTTGGGTGTGGATATAATGAAAAAATTAGTAGAATAACTAGTAGATGATAACTTTTCACGGTGCTCGTTACTTAAATTAACTTAGAGTAGATTAATTCTTTTTTGTATCAAAAAACTTCAAGACAAACGTTATTTAACTTGAGTAGGGTTTAGGTAAATAAAAGTTGATAAAATGAGAAGTTAACTTCTCTTCGAGTTCAGGTAGTAGAATATTAGCCCAAGTATAATAACGCCACCGACGATTATGAGGTTCTGGGATGTGATGAAGGTGGGCTCAGGCTCCAGCTCAGCCCACGTCACCGAAACCGAGTCGAGTGGCGTATACTCTGTCAACCCGTATATAATGTCTGTGATACCGGACACCTGGTATAAGATGGTCATGGCCTCCGCGGAGTATGCCCTATACTCCCATCTGTCGTTATCCTCTGACCAGTACATCGGGTATGTGTTGCATTGGATGGTTCCGCATTCTCCGTCGAAAACCTCATCATCATAGTCGTAGACAACCTTCAGATACAAAGTGGTTTCTTCGCCGGCTGTGAGCTCCTTGGGTGATGCGGAGAACTCGGTTACCTTTAACTGGTCGAAGATGCAATTGACGGAGTTGCTTGTGAAGGCTGACAAGCCGTAGGCGTTGTCTGATATACTAGCTACTGTGTAGGTGTACAGTCCAGGTGTTGTCTGTCGTAGAGCTCTATTGTATGAGACTTCACCTGAAAGGGGCTCATCGTCGTACTCATATTTTGCACTCCAAGTGATGGGTGCAATCTCTCCCACTGTGATTCGTTCCTTTTCAATCGATATAGCAACGTTTACACGGTCAAAGACTACCTCAGCCTCGTTGGCTGTAAAGCCTGTCAGGCCGTACTTGTCGTCATTGAGGGATATCACAGTGTATATGTATTTGCCCACCGAGTCCTTTCTCAGCGAATCGTTGAAAGCTACTGTACCGGAGAAAGGTGTAGCGTCATATAGGTATGAGGCCGTCCATTTCAGGTCAGCTGTCTCCCCAACGTTGACTCTCAGACTGTCTGGCAATGTAATCAGTATCTTGTCCCAAATCACCTTTGGCCAGGTCACGTTAAACGAGTATGTTCCTATATCATCGCCTATAATTTTACTTACCGTGTACTTTTTGGCGCCGATTGAGCCTTGTGACACGTTGAGGTATGCCCATCCGTTTTCATCTGTCTCTATTTCTGTGCCGTTGACAATTACTGTACATCCCTTGACGTCTCCGCCTTCCTCCCATGATATGTGGAAGCCGATCATGGGCCATTTACCTATATCGACACGTTGGGATGATGCTGAGGCGTCGTCCACGATGACGTTCTTCTTTAATGGAGGAGACGCTCCTCCGCCTCCTCCACCTCCTCCTCCGCCGCCTCCTGTAGAGGCCGGCTTGAAGGTTACCTTTATGTTGTGTGTGCTTAATGTGAATTCTACGTGAATCAGCCAGTAGGTTCCATGGTCACTGTATGTATAGGTCTTACTTTGTCCATCGATATACACTTTGACAATGTTTATCGAAGATGCAAGCGTCTTGGAGAGAATTATATCCACGTAGCCTGTTGTTCCTAGGGGTCCTTCAACTGTCATATCTATCTGCTTCAAGCTGTCAGTGTATGTTACGGAGCTGACCGAGACGTCGGATGTTACTATTATGTCGTCTGTTTGTGTATCTAGGACGATTACGCTGCATTTGTCCTCTGAGCCAAGTATGTATGATTCTATTTCGCCGTCCCATGTTGCCTTCAGCAAGTACTCTCCAGGCTCGCCTGGTGAATAAGTTAGGCTAAACTCGCCGTTTTCGTTTGTCGTGACAGGGTCCATCTGTGACCATGTCTGGCCGTTGTCGCTCGACTCGAATAATTGTATGCTCTCTTCTATGATCGGTAGATCATTATATCCGAGTAGGCTTCCACTGATTGTGAAGTCGACGCCATTCCACGATGATTCCAAGTTTAGAACTGACTGGACGTACCATGTGATGTGCTGCAAGCCGGTGCTGTCATAGGATTCTAATCCGTAGTAGGTCTCTACTACGTTTTCAGGACCGAAGTCTCTCGGCCCTGGTGTGGTGTAGGCTGGGGTTGTGTACTCCCATCGGTTATTACTCCAAGTCAATGCTGTTGAGTTGAGGTAAAGAGTAGCTTTTGTGTTGTCAACTTCCATCAAGTCGTAGGCGTATCTGGCCTTGTACCAGACGATGGCGCTGCTACCTATTGTTGTCCCTTCTGGCTCTGCTCCAGCCTCATAAACCTCAACCTTGTCCCATATCACCTTTGACATAGGTGCTATGTGGTCCAGCACTCTTATCCCGTGGGTGTTACCGTTCACTGAGTAGACTATGTAATTCTTTGATGTTACAGCTGGGCTGTATACTGCCCATTCCCATCTGTACTCAGTAAGGTTGTATGTGGCAGAGAAGCCGTTTGCGGTGTCGTTGACGTATACCGATCCGTCGGTCACATCTG
>Ga0068714_10005879_pt1 | contig 12809 bp, 9 predicted proteins | sample MTBNYHSulfiMetaG_FD_62988 | JGI IMG/M metagenome (GOLD analysis project Ga0068714, IMG submission 62988) | Enrichment culture microbial communities from rom New York Harbor, USA that are MTBE-degrading - MTBE-NYH (New York Harbor Sulfidogenic)... | ecosystem: Environmental > Aquatic > Marine >... | reverse complement strand
CGGGTGACACCTCTTCCCCGGCTCTGCGTATGCTCTGTGGATACCCGCGGCCCTGCCGGGGTCGCGAGACGAAGCTCAACCCCGTCGCGCCTGGAGGCCCGCGTGCATTCCAGCCTGCAGCAACGTCTCATCGTCGCCTTCGTCGCCCTCGCCGTCGTCCCCCTCGTGGCGGTGGTCGCATTCAACTACTTCAGCTCCCTGAGAGCCTTCCACCGAGCGGCGGAGACCGAGGGGCGCGAGCTGGCCGACCAGCTCAACCGGCGCATGGGCTTCATCCGCCGGGATCTCGCCGGCGGCCTCACTCGTGCCTGCGAGCAGGTCGGGTCGGAGGGCCACGCCTGGCCCGAGCGGACCGAGGCCGCCGAGCGGGTCCTCGCCGAGCTCGGCCGGGTGTCGTCGCTCGTGCAGGCCGTCGAGTGGGTCCCCGCCGTCGCGCCGGTGGTGCCGCAGGCCGGCGACGGCCCCGCCCCACCGTCACCGCCCACACCTGCCGCCATCGTCCTGGAGGTCAGCCGGCAGCTCGAGCTGGCACGGCGCGGCGCCGAAGAGGCGCGGGCCGCAAAGGAGCACGAGCTCCACCTCCTGGAGGAGGCGGCCCGGGCCCACGACGAGGCGCTGCGCGCGGTCGCCGAGGCGGCCCTCGAGGCGGCACGCTCCGAGCGACCCCGCCGGGTCCACGTGCGGACCCTGTCCCCGGACGAGCTGGCCGAGCTCGAACGACGGCGCGAGCGCAGCGAGCTGATCCTCGGCGAGCGCCTGGAGGCACCCGTCCTCGACGGCGACCTCGTGGTCGGCCGTCTGTCGGTCTCGGTCCAGCCCCGGCAGGTCCTCGCCGCCGTTCTCGCCGACGCCGAGCGGGGGGAGGGCGAGATCCCCTTCGCCATTGACCGTGACGGCGTGGTCTACGCTGCCAACCCGGCCGACGAGGCGAAGCTCGAGGACCTTCCCCGCGGAGCTGACGGCAGCCTCGACGCGAAGCGACTGGAGGGCAGCTGGGTGGTGGCCCAGGCCCTCGACCCGGCCTCCGGGGTCCGGTTCGGCATCGCCCGGCCGGTGGGCAAGGCGCTGGCGGAGATCCGCCGCGCGGCCGCCACCAACCTCCTCTGGGGGCTCGGCGTCGTGGCGGTGGCGGCGGCCGGCGTCGTGCCGGCTTCGCGCCGCATGACCCGGGACCTGCGCGCCCTCACGCATGCCACGGAGTCCCTCGCCGAGGGCCATCTGACCACCCGAGTGCCGGTGACCTCGACCGACGAGATCGGGCGGCTGGCGGAGGCGTTCAACCGCATGGCAGGGGAGCTCGAGGAGCACCAGCAGCAGCTCCTCGAGGCTGAGCGGGCGCGCCAGGAGCAGGCCTCCCGGGAGCATCTGCTCGAGGCCGAGAACCGCCGCCGCGGAAGGGAGCTGGACGCCGCGCGAGAGTTCCAGCTGTCGATGCTGCCCCGGCAGCTGCCTGACCACTCGCAGGTGGAGATCGCCGTCCGCATGCGCACCGCGACCGAGGTCGGGGGGGACTACTACGACTTCAGAGTGGCCCCGGACGGCACGCTGGTGGGGGTGATCGGGGACGCCACCGGCCACGGCGCCGCGGCCGGGACCATGGTCACCGTGGTGAAGAGCCTGTTCACCGCCGCCGCCGACCCCTCCCCCGCCGGCTTCCTGGCCGACGCCGCGCACACCGTGCGATCGATGGACCTGGGTCGGATGATGATGGCCCTGGCCATGTTCCGGGTCACGGGCCGGGAGCTGAGCGTTGCCTCGGCCGCGATGCCGCCGCTGCTGGTTCACCGCGCCGCGACCGGCTCGGTCGACGAGGTGCTCTCCCCCGGCCTGCCCCTCGGCGCCCTGGACAACCCGTCCTACGGCCAGCTGACAGTCCTGCTCCAGCCGGGCGACACCGTGCTCCTCATGACCGACGGCTTCCCCGAGCTGCTCGACCCGGACGGCGAACCGTTCGGCTACGACCGGGTCCGGGACACGTTCGCGGACGGTGTGTCCGCCCCGGTGTTCGGCCTCATCGCCCACCTCGAGGCGTCGGCCGACCGCTGGCGGCGGAGTCGCCCGCAGGAGGACGACATGACCTTTGTCGCCCTGCGGGTGCGAAGCGCGTCAGAGAGCTTCGCCTGAGGCACGACCGACCACCCCGTGGCGGAGCAGGCCGCTGGCCTGGCCCCGGCCGGTGAGCCGCTCGAGGAGGTCCACGGCCCGCGGCTCGATGGGCGACGGCTCGGAGCTCGCCAGCGGGGTGCCGGGCAACGGCGTGAAACAGTGGACGTTGACGTGGGCGCCGTACTCACCGGCCAGGTGCGCCATGAGCTCGAGCGAGCGGACCCGGTCGGCCGGGGACTCCCCCGGCAGGCCGAGAATGAAGTCGACCCGCGGACGCAACCCCGCCCGGGCGATCGTGGCGACCGCCCGAACCCCCTGCTCCACCGTGTGCCCTCGCCGGATCCGGTGCAGCACCTCGGGGCTGCCCGACTGCAGCCCAACCACGACGCTACGGTTGTCGGCGAGGCCGCGGACGAGCCCCACGGTGTCCTCCGTCACCGACTCCGGGCGGACCTCGGAAGGGAAACTCCCGAGGTAGAGCCGCTGGAAACCGGCGCGCCGCGCCAGGGTCAGCACTGCCTCGACCCCACGGGGGTTGGGGGTCGACCCGTCCGGTGAGCCGTAGGCGAAGGCGTTGGGGGTTACGAAACGGGTGTACGTGTGCCCGGTGGCGACCGCGTGGGCGAACACCCTTTCCAGCTCCGCAAGTGATCGGTGCCGCGGGCGCCGCCCGTGCAACGCCGGGGTCTGGCAGAAGGCGCACCCGACCGGGCAGCCGCGGGTGATCTCGACCGCGCAGAAGAGCTCACCCGATCGGGGCCACGGTGGGTAGCGGTCGAGGGGCTGGCGGCGGGAAACGCGCACGATGCCGGGGGCGCGCGCCCGCTCGCCGGCGACCTCGAGCACCAGCTCCGCCACCTCCGGGCCCGCCTCTCCCGGCGCGACCCATCGGAAGCCCAGGGCGAGGGCACCCTCGGGGTCGCCGGTGGCGTGAGGCCCCCCCGCCAGGGTGAGGAGGTCGGGGCCGAGACGCCGCCGGAGCCCCTCCAGCTCCCCGGCCACCGCCGCCGCCTGCGCGGTCATGAACGAGTACAGCAGCAGCCCGCGGCCATCGTAGGCGTCGAGGTCCTCCACCAGCCGGAAGCGGGCCGTCCCCCCCGGCAGCTCCGCCTCCAGCACCGCCATCACCGCGGCCAGGGAGCCCCGGTTGCAGCGTGACACGCGGAGGGCGACCTCGAGCGGCCCGGACACGGCGCGATTATGAGGCAGAAGCCGCGCCCTTCCGATTGCGCTCCCGAAATGTCATCCCGAACGCGAGCGCGGCGGGTGGAGGGATCCCCCCACAACGGAGGTTGAACCTTCGCCGGGGCAGATCCCTCGTCGGCCCACGGCCTCCTCGGGATGACAAGTTGTTTGGGTGCTATCTCCTGCGCCTTTGCGCCTTCGCGCCTCCCCGTTCCCTCCCTCTCGCGCCCTCCGCGGTCGAGGTCGTTGGTTTGCGGGCAGCCCCCGCGCCGGGCCACAATGAACCCGATGGGGACCGACCGCGCCGCGACCGTGGGGCTGCGCCTGGTGGTAATGCTGGGCGCCGTCAGTCTGCTGTCCGACATGACCTACGAGGGGGCGCGCAGCGTCTCGGGCCCGTTCCTCGCCTCTCTCGGCGCCGGGGCGGTGGTGGTGGCCACCTTTGCGGGCCTGGGCGAGCTGATCGGCTACGGCCTGCGCCTGGTCTCCGGCTACCTCACCGAGCGGTCGGGCCGGCCGTGGCTGGTCATGCTCGTGGGCTACTCGGTCAACCTGTTGGCGGTCCCGGCCCTGGCCCTCGCCGGCGCCTGGCCGGCGGCGGTCGCCCTGCTCATGGTCGAGCGGTTGGGCAAGGGGGTCCGCTCCCCCGCCCGCGACGCCCTGCTCGCCCATGCCACTGCCCGCATGGGCCGCGGCTGGGGCTACGGCCTCCACGAGGCCATGGACCAGGTGGGGGCGGTGGTCGGGCCGCTGGTCGTGGCGGCGGTGCTCCTCCGCACCGGCTCCTTCCGCACCGCCTTCGCGGCCCTCCTTCTCCCTGCCCTGCTCGCCCTCACCATGCTGCTCGTGGCACGCCGCGCCTACCCCCGCCCTGAGGAGCTCGAGCCGAAGGGCGCGGTCTCCATCCGGGGCCGCGAGCTACCGCCGGGCTTCTGGGTCTACGTCGCCGGCGCCGCCTGCCTGGCTGGCTCCTTCGCGGACTATCCCCTCCTCGCCTTCCACTTCGTCCGCGAGGGGCTGTTCGCACCCGCGACGATTCCCGTGCTCTACGCCGCCGCCATGGGGGTGGACGCGGTCGCCGCACTGGTGCTGGGCAACCTCTTCGACCGTCACCGCGCGGCGACCCTCGTCGGCGCGGCGCTCCTCTCCGCGGCGGCGGTTCCCCTCACCCTGCTCGGGGGTCGGGGAGCGGCGCTCGCGGGCATGGCGCTCTGGGCGACCGGCCTCGGCGCCCAGGAGTCGGTGCTGCGCGCCGCCGTCGCCGACCTCGTGCCTGCCGCTCGCCGCGCCTCGGCGTTCGGCATCTTCCACGGCGTCTTCGGCCTCGCCTGGTTCCTCGGCAGCCTGGCGATGGGGCTCCTCTACCAGGTCTCGCTGCCAGCCCTCGCGGGCCTCTCCGCGCTGCTGGCCGTCGCCGCGGCGCCGATGCTGGCGGCAGCGACCCGGACCCGGTGAGGCTCCGGCTGCATCATTCACCGGGCTTCGTCGCGAGGCCGGCGAGGCGTCGTGCGCAGTGGGGATCTCGAGCCGAGGGGCACGGGGGCGCACCGACAGTGCGTCGAGCACCCCGAGGTGAGAAGACACCGCTGAACACGGTGCATCGCAGGCCGCAGCAGGAGTCCGGTGAATGGTGCGGGCGAGGTCAACCCTCGGCCGGAAACCGAACCACAGCGCCCGAGTCGCTCGCCCGGCGGCGCTCCCGGGCGAGAGTCTCCCGCACCACCGACACCAGGCCGACCATCCCACCCTCCCCCTTGCGCACGAAGGCCTCCACCACTCCTCGCAGCCGGGCGCGGTCCTGGGCGGTGGGCTCGAGCGAGGTCAACACGATCACCGGCACCGATCGCGTTCGCCGGTCCCGCCGCAGCTCGTCCGCCACCTGAAAACCGCTCACGCCGTCCATCAGGAGGTCGAGGATGACGAGGTCCGGCGGCCGCTCCCGAGCCCGCGCGAGCCCGTCCTCCCCCGACGCGGCGTGCTCCACGACGTACCCGACGCCGCCCAGCACCTCCTCGACCAGCTCGTGCACCGCCTGGTCGTCGTCGACGACCAGGAGCCGCCCGGTCGCGGTCGACGGCGCGAGCTCCAGGACCCTGGACAGGAAACGCTCCGGGTCGAGGGGCTTGCCGAAGTACGCGTCGGCGCCGAGGGCCATCCCCAGCTCGTGGTTGGGTTGTACCGAGACGACGACCACCGGCAGCCGCGCGGTCACCGGCGACTCCTTGAGCTGCCGCAGGACCGTCCAGCCGTCGGTCGCCGGGAGCACGAGGTCGAGCACCAGAAGTGCCGGGTCGAGCCGACGAGCCAGCTCGACCGCGTCCGAGCCGTCGACGCTGCGGGCGACCCGGAAACCCGCCCCGGCGAGGGTGGCGCCGATGGTCCCGAACGCCGCGTCGTCGTCCTCCACCACCAGGACCAAGGGTCCTTCGGCGGCGCTGGTGAGGGCCGGCCAGGCCCCGGAGGCCACGGTCTGACCTTCGAAGCGGCACGGCAGGGTGACCGTGAAGATGCTCCCCCGCCCCAGCTCGCTGTCCACCTCGATCTCACCCCGGTGCAGGCTCACCAGGCGGCGCACGAGGGCGAGCCCGAGCCCGGTGCCCTCCTGGTGGGCGCCCCGTCCCATCTCGGCCTGCCGGAACGCCTCGAAGATCAGACCGTGGTCGGCTCGCGCGATGCCGACCCCGTGGTCGACCACCGCCACCTGCACCGCGTCCTCCCCAAGGGGCGAGACCCGCGCCTCCCGCTCGCGCAGCTCGACCCGCACCGTGCCCCCGTCGTGGGAGAACTTGACGGCATTGGAAAGCAGGTTGAACACGATCTGTTTGAGGCGCACGGGGTCGGCCTCGAGGGAGGGGAGGATCTCCGGTGACACCACGGAGACCCTGATCCCGCGCCTGGCGGCGCCGCCGCGGACAATGGTGCAGACCCCCTCGACCACCTGGCGCACGTCGAGGGGCTCCGGGTGAAGCTCGAGACGCCCCGCCTCGACCTTCGACAGGTCGAGGATGTCGTTGATCATCGTCAGGAGGTGCTCACCCGAGGTGACGATGTTGTCGAGGAACCGCAGGTACCGCGAGGACACCTGCCCCTCGAGGCGCGACCGCAGCACCTGGGCGAACCCGATGACCGAGTTGAGAGGGGTGCGCAGCTCGTGACTCATGGTGGCGAGGAAGTGGCTCTTCATGCGGTCGGCCTCGCGCAGGCGGGCGTTGGCCTCCTCCAGGGCTGCCGCCCGACGTCGTTCCCCCTCCATGAGCAACAGGTCGACCCGGCGTGTCGTGACCAGCGTGACGCCGGCTATCGCCGCCACCGCCAGCAGGATGGCACAGGCGGTGACGGCCTGGGTCCGCCGGATAACCGAGGTGATGACCCCCTCCGGCACCATCAGGCCCAGCTCCCAGTCCAGCCGCGGGTTCTCGCACCGCACCGGCGCCAGGACCACCACCCTGGGCTCGCCGCGCCACCGCACCCGGCTGAAACCGGCCCGGCCGCTCTCGACGACCTCCGCCAGGCCGGTGAAACCCCGGTTGCCCTCCTCACGGTGCTCGAGCTGCGCGAGGAACAGGTCCATCCGACCCGCCGGCTCCCCGGGCTGGAGCCGCGTTCCGGGAAACGAGATCACCCGGCCCGACCGCTCGACGAGGAAGGCCTCGCCCCGCCCGTCGAGGGTGATCGCCCGCACCAGGCGCTCGAGTGTGTCGACGGCGACGTCGATGCCCCCCACGCCGAGCAGCTCGCCGCCTGGGCGGAGCACGGGCGTCTGCACGGTCACCATGGTCCGCCCGGTGCCGGCGTCGATTCCCGGCGAGGTCACGTAGAGCGCACCGCGGTCGAGGGCCTCGGCCCACCACCAACGATCGCGGGTGTCGTAGCCTGGACGCTCGACCCTACCGTTGGGCTGGAAGTACTCTCCGGTGCTGGCGGTCGCGAAGAACGCCGACACGATGGTGGGGTCGGTGGCCACCAACGCCTGGAAGTAGGCGTGGACGTCCCTCCACTCGGGGTCCCCGTCCAACGGCCGGCGGAGCTCGCGGTACCCCTCGAACCAGCGCCGCAGCTGGGGGTTGGCGAGCATTGCCTGTACGACCCGCCCCCGCTCGGCGAAGAACCGGGACATTTCCGCCGCCCGCAGGGTGACGAGGTCCAGAGCGGCCCGATCGACCTTGGCCCGGGTCAGCGCGCTGATCTGCCGGACCGCCAGCGTTCCCGCCACGGCGAGAAACAGCGCACTCGCCACGACGATCGCGATCGGAAGCCGCCGACCGACCCTCCGCTGGACCATGAGGCTTTCCTGCCGACCCTCCTCCACCAGTGTACATCTCACACCCGTTCCCAGTGCCGTTCCGGGTCGACCCGCGAGCCCCTCCCCACGCTCCTGTCCCGAACCCGAGCGCCCACCACCCTCTCGTGTCATCCCGAACGCGACCCCGAGCGTCAGCGAGGGGGAGCGGAGGGATCTGCCCCAGCGGAGGGAGCGCCTTCGCTGAGGCAGATCCCTCGTCGCTTCGCTCCTCGGGATGACATGTTGTGTGGGTGCTTAACCTTGCGCCTTTGCGTTCCTTCCCCCTCGAACGCCGGCCGTCGCCGGAGCTCTTGGGTCCGGTCAGCGACCGCTCCGGTGTCCCCCTCAGGGCTTCGACCAGTCGACCGGACCGGTCTCGAAGCGCTGCTTCAACCGGCCGAGGACCACGTCCCACGCCCGCTCGAAGTAGGCGAAGCCGCGGTCCCAGTCCTCCCCCTCCCGCCAGCCGAGGTGGGTCAGCCGGACCCGCGTGGTCCCCTGAGCGCCGTCCTGAAGCCCGAGAACGACCCAGGTGCGGGCACCGCCCTCCCGCAGGCTCGGGATCGAGGGCGGGAAGTTCCACTCGAACGACAGCATCTCCATGGGCAGGAAGCTCAGGACCCTCAGGCCGTCCCCACCGCGCGACCCCGGCGGCGCGTCGGGCAGGAAGAAGATCTCGTAGGCGCCGAGGGGCTCCAGGCTGATGTTGGCGCGGGGGGCGAAGAACTCCTGCGCGCCGGTGGAGGTGGTCCACACCCTCCACACCTCGGCCCTCGACGCCCGCACCTCGACCTCCTTGACGATCGCCCGCATCGGCAGCTCCCTGGGGCCCGCGACCCTCATGACGACATCGGCCAGCAGGCGTTTGAACTCATCCGGCCGCTCCAGCATGGGGAAGTGGCCGACCCCCTCCATGATCACCGCCTCGTATGCCAGGGCGTGGCGCCGGTTGGCCTCGACGTTGGTGGGGAACATGGGCGAGTTGACGCAGACGAGGGGCACCGTGAGCGCCTCCATGCCTGCCTCCTGGTCGTAGGCGATCAGCGCCCGGATCGCCGCGACCGCCACATCTGGCGGCGCCGAGCTCATGTCCGCCGCGACCCGCCGAACGAGCTCGGGGTCGGCGTCAGCAGTGAAGAGGGAGGGCACGAAGCGGTCGCGCACGAAACCCGAGAAGTCGCTCTCCATCGCCCCGAACCAGGCGTCCACCTGCTCCGGCGCGAGCTCCTCCTCGGCGTCGTGAAGGGTGTCGACGCCGATCACCGCTTGCACCCTTGCGGGCATCAGCCGCGCCGCCTCGAGGGCCACCGGGCCCCCCATCGAGTGCCCCACCAGCACCACCCGCTCGAGGCCCAGGGTCTCCACCACCGCCCGCACGTCCTGCCCGAACGTGGTCATGCTCCAGGCGGCGCGACCGGAGCCGGAGGCGCCGTGCCCTGCGAGGTCCACCCGCACCACCCTGAAGGTCCGGGACAGGTCCGCCACCTGAGCGTCCCAGTAGCTCGAGTCGCAGGACCAGCCGTGGATCAGCACCAGCGCGAGGGGGCCGTCACCCGCCGTCAGGTAGTGGATGGGGACGCCGTCGGCGGACGCGACGGCCCCCTCCGCGGGCGCCGCCGCCCCGCTGCCCGTGCCCGCGGCCCCCGTGCAGGCCAGGCCCAACACCCATGTCAGCGCGACGAGCGTCACTGTCCTTCTCACGTTGCTCCCCTCCCGTGTGCTCGATCTTACCTCCCGTTTTCCCCAACCGCCCGTGCCCGCAGCCGGCGCGCACGGACCACCTGCTCGGCGGTGAACAGGGCGAGCGCGGCCCAGATGAACGCGAACGCGGCCAGCCGGTGGCGGTCGAAGGGCTCCCCGAAGGCCAGCACCGCAAGGAGGAAGTTGCCGGTGGGGGACAGGTACTGGAGGAGGCCGACGGTGGACAGCGGCAGGCGGCGGGCGGCGGCGGTGAAGCACAGCAGCGGCAGCACGGTGACCACCCCGGCCAGGCAGAGGAGCACGGTCTGGACCGTCCCACCTGCGCCGAAGTGGAGAGTCCCGGTCGCCCAGGCCCACACCAGGTAGCCGAGGGCCGCGGGGGCGAGCAACACCGTCTCCACCAGCAACCCCGGGCCGGCGCCCACCGCCGCCGTTTTGCGCAGCAGACCGTACATCCCGAACGAGAAGGCCAGCACCAGCGCGACCACCGGCAGCTCGCCTCCGATCACGGTCAAGTAGACGACCCCAGCCCCCGCCAGGGTCACGCTCACGATCCCCACCCGGGTCAGCCTCTCCCCGAGCAACGCCACGCCCAGCGAGACGCTCACCAGCGGGTTGACGAAGTAGCCGAGGCTCGCCTGCAGCACATGGTCGTTGACCACCGCCCAGATGAACAGGAGCCAGTTGACGGCGATCAGGATCGTGGTGGCCAGCAGCACCCGCAGCACTCTCACGTCCCGCACCGCGGCGGCGACCTCGGGCCACGACCGCCGCCCGTGAACCAGCAGCGCCAGCAGCGGCACCGACCACACGATCCGGTGACCCAGGAGCTCGAGCGGGGGCACGGTGACCAGCGCCTTGAAGTAGAGCGGGAACAGCCCCCAGAAGCCGAACGCGATCACCCCCAACGCCAGGCCCACCCGGCCCTCCCGGGTCGACACCGCAGCCGAGCCCGGCGCGTTCATGGCCCACGGTAACCGATCTCGGGCCCCACCGCTTCCGGGTCCTGAGGTACGATCCGCCCGTGATTCGAATCGTGCTCCTCGCCGGCGGACTGGTCGTGGCAGTGCTCCTCCTGCGCGTGGTGCTGGCGGGGTTCGCCCCTCGCCACTCCGGCCCCCGACCCGACGACCTCTCCCGCTACGCGCGCCACCTCCTGGAGGCCCTCGCCGACGGCGGGCGGGTCGAGGTGGGGTGCCGTCAGCTCGCCGGGGCAGTCGTGCTCGAGAAGCGCACGGGTCCAGGCTCGCCCCCACGTCTCGTGATGCGCTTGCGACGCGCCGCTTTCGGCCGGCGGTGGCTCGTCCGGGCGGCGGTCCTGCTGGCCGAAGCGGACATCCCCCACACCGTCGAGCGCAGCAGGAGCTTGCGTCGGCTCAGCGAAGTCACCGTGCCCGTCGACGTTTCGGACCCGCGGGTGGTCAACTCCGGCGCGACGCCGGCCGGCGACGTCCTCGTCGCGCTGGGGATACCCGCCGGCGCCAGGCTCACCTTGACCTGCAGGGGGCCGTTCCGCCCCGGGTTCGAGGTCGAGGACGGCGAGGTCCTCCCCCACCCGTTGTCGCACCGCCTCGGCGTCGGCATCGGCAGGGCGCTGGGCACAATCGCCCACGTCCTCCGGGACCGGGGGCGGTGAGAAACCTCACAGTAACGCGTGATACGGTGGTCGCGTCGGGAGGTGAGACCGTGACTTCGGCATCCCCGGACACCCGAGTGTACGAAGACGGCTTCGTGACCCTGGACCACGCGAACTACTGCTCGATTCCCGGGTACCTGATCCTGCGCACGAAGGCCGAGGTCGAGTCCCTCGCCCAGCTCGACGACCGGTCCGCCGCTCACGTCGGCATGGTGCTGGCACGGGCCGCCCGGGCGATCGAGGGGGCGGTGGGCGCCGAGCGGGTCTACTGCCTGTCGTTCTGCGAGGTGGACCGGCGGCTCCACTTCCACCTCTTCCCGCGCACCCGGCGCCTCCTCGAGGAGTGCGCCTCGGCGACCGGAACCGCCGGCGAGGAAGTCAACGGCCCGCTCCTGTTCGAGTGGGCGCGGACGACATTCGTCGGCGGGCGCACTCTTGCCGCCGGGTCCCGCTCGCTCTCGGCCACGTGCGTCAGCATCCGCCACACGCTCAACGACCCGGGTGCGACCCGGGAGGGGGAGGACATGCCGTGAACGACTTCCACGGTCACTGCCTGTGCGGCACCGTCGCCTTCCGCGTCACCCCGCCGACCCTGTTCTGCGTCCACTGCCACTGCCGCTACTGCCGTGGAGCCCACGGGGCGGCCTTCGTGACCTGGGTCGGGGTGCGCGAGGACACGTTCGCGTTCGACCAGGGCGAGGAGCTGGTCCACTGGTACCGGTCCTCCCCCCAGAGCCGACGGGGCTTCTGCTCGCGGTGCGGCGCCACGATGCTCTACGTCTCGACGCTGTCGCCGGGCGAGGTCCACGTCGCGCGCGCGTGCATCGAGGAAACGATCGACCGGGAGCCCAGGGCCCACGTGTTCTTCGACCACCGGGTGCCGTGGGTCACCGTGGAGGACGAGCTCAAGAAGGTCCCCAGCGACGACCCCCGGCTGGAGAGGTACGGCCAGGTCCAGCCTCTGAGCTAAGCTCAGAGCTGCGACGAGCCCGTCACGGTCTCGCCGGTGGACAGGACCACCTGCCAGCGGACCCTCGCCCGACCCCCGACCACCAGGCGGGCCGCGCCCGTCTCGAGCACCTCCCCAGGCGCGACCCGGTTCTCCACGAACCGGACGGCGGTCGCCTCGCTCGGCGCGGTCTGGCGCCACTCCGACCCGCGGCGGGCGCCGAGCACGACGCCGTCGAAGGACCCGGCCCCGTCGGCGGTCACGCCCCCCCGCTCGGCCGACACCTCGACCCAGTTGCCGACCGCGGAGATCGCCGACGCGAACGGGCTCGGGTTCTCCAGCCGGACTCGGACGGTGTTCCCGCTGCGGGACGGCCGCACCTCCACCTCCGGCTGGGGTCCCTCGCCGTCGAAGTAGCGCAGCAGCGGCTCCCACCCGATCCCGAGGGCCTGTCGCGCCGGGGGCAGGCTGATCAGGTCGTACCCGCCCAGCTCCGGCAGCACCAGCCGGCTGGCCTCGAGCAGGATGGTGTTGAGACGGGCGAGGTCCACCCAGCGGGTCGCCAGGGTCTCGCCCCGTCGCCACGTTCTGCCGCTCCACTCGGTCTCCCGGTTGAAGGTGAAGGTCCGGTCGAGCCGGGAGCGGGTCGAGATCTCGGTCACTCCACCGTCGCACAGGAGGTCGATGGGGTCTCCCCATCGGGGCAGCTCCGGATCGGTCACGGGGTCGAGCACCACGCCGACCCTCACCCGGGCGCCGAGCGGGGCGAGCGGGGCGAGGAGGTCGGACAGCGGCCGGTCGGTCGCCCCGCTCCCCGGCCGGATCTTCCCGAGCTCTCCGGCGACCGGCACCACGCACGCGCCCGCCCCTCGGACCACCTCGAGCACGGCCGGGTCCGCAAGCTGCTCAGGCATCACCAGTGGCACCACCGGCACCCCGGAGGCAACGCT
>Ga0068714_10005878_pt1 | contig 12811 bp, 11 predicted proteins | sample MTBNYHSulfiMetaG_FD_62988 | JGI IMG/M metagenome (GOLD analysis project Ga0068714, IMG submission 62988) | Enrichment culture microbial communities from rom New York Harbor, USA that are MTBE-degrading - MTBE-NYH (New York Harbor Sulfidogenic)... | ecosystem: Environmental > Aquatic > Marine >... | reverse complement strand
AAACGCTTCGTGCACTCGACAAGTGCAATGAAACGTCGGTCATCATCACGAACACCCGCCCGCTTCCACCTTTCACTGTAGCCGTGGGGCAGGGGAAATACCCTTCCGTCCAAACCATTCTTCTTCTCCTTCAAGGGAAGGTCGCCGGCGTTATTTCCCTGGATGCAAACAAACTCGCGGAGGAGGCTGGAAACCCGCTCGCGGTCAACATGGTGATGCTCGGTGCCTTGGTGGGATCGGGAACCACGGCGCTCGAGCCTGATACGGTCAAGGAGGTGATTTCAACCTCGACCAAAAAGGCTTTCCTGGAATCCAACATCGCGGCTTTCGATGCGGGCGTCGCATACGTGCAAGCTCAATCCGCCGGATAACAGACAAAAAGACGCCACCATGGATAAATTGAAATACTGGTTTCTTGCTGCGAGGCCCTGGTCCTTCGCAATGAGTGCCATATCGGTGACCGTCGGCGCTGTGCTTGCCTCGGTTCACGGTCATTTTTCTGTTTTTCTTTATCTCCTGACCGTTGTGGGAATCGTCTTCATCCATGCAGGAGGAAACCTGCTGAATGATTATTTCGATGTCACGGGGGGCATCGATTCCCTCCAGGCGGGTACAGCCAGATACCGCCCCCATCCACTGCTTGAGGGAAAACTCACACCTCGGGGGGTGCGCAACGCGGCTTTCTCGTTCCTGGCCGTGGGCTGCGCCTTTGGAATTGCATTGACGCTTATGTGTGGTTGGCCGGTTTTCGTGATAGGCGTGCTCGGTGCCCTTGGAGCCGTTGCATACACAGCGCCCCGGGTTGGATACAAATACATCGCCTGCGGCGAATTCGGCGTCTTTCTGATATGGGGGCCGCTGATGGTCGAAGGCGCGTATTTCGTACAAACCGGTCAGCTCCACATGGAGCCTGTCATGGTGTCGCTCCCGCTGGGAATTCTTGTGGCGCAGACTCTGCTGGCAAACAATATGCGGGATATAGCGCATGATACCGGACGGGGCTTTAAAACCCTGGCGAACCTGCTCGGGGAACCCGCTTCCCTCAAGCTTTATCTTCTCTTGATGGTTATCGCCTATGGGGCGGTGGCTTTCATGGCCTTTCTGGGACCTCTTACAAGGTGGTCTCTGCTGGTTTTCCTGTCTGTTCCCCTGGCAATACGGCTGCTGAACGAAATGCGCGGAGGAGTCCCCCAGGACGCAGACGCCCGCACGGGCAACCTCGATGTCGTGTTCGGTTTTCTTCTCGTGATTTCACTTATCCTGGAGGCAGCTCTTTGAAAAAACTCATGGTTCCTGTTCCGCTTGCAAGGCGAGCGTTTGTGGTGCGACTCAGGTGAAAGGAGAAATCCGGGCATTGATGACCCGTTTGATCCGTTCGTTCAGCCGGAATAAAATTTCGATCTCCCGCCCTTCAAGCTCCCTGAGCGCAAGAATATTCGAAAAAGGGACCCTTTCGTTTACGGTGGCGCAGAGGTAGTTTATACACAGCACTTCCCTCGCCGCAAGGATGCATCCTTCATTTCCAAGAAAAAAACAACTCCCGGGCCGTGCCCTGTTTTCGGGAAGCTCAATACCAAGAAGGAGGTTCACCAGCATCATCCATCCGTCGTACTTCAACTCGATCCCGGCTCCGCAACAGGAGCCCCCTTGCTCCCTGTCGCACAAGGTGCAAAGAGAGGCGATCTCCACCTGGCAGGACGCCTGCCGGGTCGCCCGGCATGCCGCCTCAAAATCCAGCACCAGGCGCGATGTGTCACGGTCCGCACGAAGGATGTCCTCATACAGGCTGAAAATTTCGTTCGCCCACATGATTCTGCCCTCGATCGTGCGGGCGAACGGTCCTTCGCCCCGGGACGTCATGGGCTTTTCTTTCCTCGACTTTTCCTGTCCCCGGCCTTCCTCTCGCCTTCATCGCCCTTGGCGTTCCCGAACTTTCCAATGCCTTCGGCCAGCTCCCTGAGCTTTTCATCCACCAGAAAGTTTAACGTCCCTTTAGGGTATGCGCCTCTCTTCCCCCGCTCGCCTGCCGGAACCCCGGTGAGAATCTCTATACCCTCATCCACCGTGGAAACGGAGTAAATATGAAATTCACCTTTTTCCACCGCATCGATGACTTCCTTGCGAAGCATCAGGTCTTTAAGATTGCTTTCAGGGATCATGACTCCCTGTTCACCGGTCAGGCCCATGCGTTTACAGCAGGCATAAAAACCCTCTATCTTCTGGTTTACCCCGCCTATAGCCTGGATTTCCCCATTTTGGTTGACGGAGCCGGTGACAGCGAGGGATTGATTTATCGGTACTCCGGAGAGGCTGGACAGCAACGCATAAATCTCGGTCGACGACGCACTGTCTCCATCGACACCCCCGTAAGACTGCTCGAACGCGATGCTCGCGCTCACGGTCAGGGGTTTATCCTGGGCGAATTTCTTCCGGAGATATCCGCTGAGGATTAATACCCCCTTGTTGTGGGAGTTGCCGGAAAGATCCGCCTCTCGTTCTATATTGATGATTCCTGCACGGCCCATTGAAGTGGAAGCCGTAATGCGCGACGGTTTCCCGAACATGTAGTCCCCCAGGGAATACACGGCCAAACCGTTTACCTGCCCGACAGCACTGCCGGTGACATCGATCAGCAGCGTGCCCCGGTCGATCATTTCCTGTATCTGCTCTTCCACCAGGTTTGAACGGTAAATTTTGGCCTCCAGCGCCCTTTCCACGTGGTCCCCGCCGATAATCTCCGAACCGTCGGCATTCGCGAAAAATTCCGCCTCGCGTACAATGTCCGCCAGAATCGGGAAGCTGGTCGATACCTTCTCCTGCCGGCCGGTCATCCGGACCGCCTCTTCGACCAGGTTGGCCACGGCGTAGCGGTCGAGGGGTTTAAAATCCTCCTCCCCCGCCTTCATTTTAATGAACCTGGCGATCTGGTTGATACTTTCATCGGTTCTTTTCATCGTCGTGTCGAAATCCGCCCGGACCTTGAATATTTTTCTGACATCCTCGTCATAAACGAGCAGCAGATGGTAAAGATAGGGATCGCCTATCACGACCACCTTCACATCCAGATCAATGGGTTCCGGTTTCAACCCGCTGGTCGTAAAAAGATAGAAAGGATCATACGTCTGGATCTCCAGCTTGGATGACTTGAGCGCGCGCTTGAGGCCCTGCCAGACTCCCGGCTCAACCGCAGCATCCAGCAGGTTGAAAATCAGGTATCCTCCGTTGGCGCGAAGAAGAGATCCGGCCTTTATTTTGCTGAAATCCGTCCGCCACACTCCGGATCGGTCTACAATCCGTTCAATGCTGCCGAAAATATTCCGGTATGTCGGATAAGCCTCCACGATCACCGGGGGCCCTTTGCATTCGCTGTTGTCGACGACAAGGTTGACCTTATAAGGCTGAAATGGATCCCCCTCGGGCATGAACCCGGGCATCCCCGGCATCGCCTGCTGCTGCGGCCTGAAAATCTGAAGGTTTCCGGCCATGTCTTCGATCACCGCCTGAAGGTGTTCCTGCACTTTTTCCTGGGGAAAATTTTCACGAACCGGAGACGCAATCTCCTCGGCATTTTTCAGAAAGGTAACACGGTCCATTTTTTCGAGTTTTTCCTGGACCCCTTTCTGGAGATCCCGTAGTTCCAGGAAAATCTGGTCTATCTGTTCTCTCAGCTTTGCGTGCTTTTCCTTGAGCTCCTCGAATTCATCTTTCGGGAAGCGCCCCTTTTCCACCATTTCTTCAACCTGGTCAATGTGGGTCGGGTTCCCGTCTATCAAAGGCATGACTTCGGGTCTTTTGACCTGCCCGACCTGAATATCCACAAGGGCGAAGCCTTCCTCTTTTACTTTTTGGTCCAGATTCTTGAAAAAACTTTTCCCTTTAGCCTCGTAAGCCTCCATGATTTCTTTTTTCAGGTTGATATATTCCTGGCTTTCGAATATCTGGGGAATTTCCTTTTTCACCCGTTCCAAAAAATCCTTGACGGTCTTCTTGAACGCAGCTCCGGCTCCGCCCGGCAGTTTCAGCAGGATGGGAGCTTCGGGCTTTTTAAAATTATTGACATAACACAGGTCGTCGGGCATCGTTTCGATTCCCTGGGTCAATTCTTCAAGCATTTTACGGGCCGTGGCCATTCTCCCCGTCCCGGAAATGCCGGTCACGAATATATTATAGCCATGCCTTCGAATCCCGGCTCCGAATCGAAAAGCTTCGACCCCGCGGTCCTGCCCAACGATTTCCGTGAGCGGTTCCAGATCCTCGGTGGTTTCGAAGGGCAGCCGTGCCGGGTCCAGCCGCCACCGCATCTGTTCAACGGGCACTTCTCGAGCAGATTTATCGACAGACATCGGTATCCTCCTTCTCGCAACGGACGACGTTTTCAGCCGACCTTGATCTTGACGCCACTGACAAGGTCCGGGGCTTTTTTAGGCATCGATATCAAAAGAATGCTGTTTTTAAAGCTTGCAGATATGCTCTCCGTTTCGACCCGGCAGGGCAGATGAAGCACGCGGTAAAACGAAAGGTGCCGGTTCCGGGAATATCGGGAACCGGCTCGCCCGCTGTTCCTTCCGCTCTTCTGCTCCGCCCGGATAGCCAAGCGGTTCCCTGAAATCGAGATGTCGAGTTCTTCAGCACTGAAACCGGGTAAATAGGCTCGAACCTCCAGACTGTTTCCCCGGTCTGCCATTTGGACACGAGGCTCTCCCGCCCATTCGGAAGACATCGGATCGATTCCAAAACTTGACCAGCACCGCTCAAACAACCGGTCCATCTCTCTTTGAATCCTGTCCATCTCCTTGTTTTTCCAAAGGATCAACTTTGACATCTTTTCACCCCCTTGACCAACCCCGTATGCCTCAGGGACACGCTGTCTCTTCTTTTTTCTAGGCCTTTTTTTCGAGCAGCTCCACAGTCAAGTTTTCCGGTCCCTCGAAAAACGCTATCCTCAAGGTGTCATCGACCTTTTTCGGAGGAACGGAAAACCTGTAACCTTTTTCACTCAGCCTTTCGCACTCCATGTCCAGATCATCCACGCCTATCCCTATGTGATGATAACCGTGTACGCCGCGATCTGCATCGGCAAGTTCCTCGTTTTCCTTCAACGCCCTGAGGTTAATCTTGGAGCCCCCAAGATTGATGGTTGCACCATCCACGCCATCGAATTTTTTTATCCCCACCAGCTGGGCTTCAAAATTTTCGGTAAAAAATTCAATGACCTGCTCTAAATTGCGGCATACCATATGAATGTGATCCAGTGTATAGGCCATCCTTTCATTCCTCCCCTTCAATTGATTCCCACCCGTCGTTGCCGGATGGTTGCAGTTTGATCGTATTATTTCACAAACCGCGGCCGGATTCAAACAAGCCGTACTTTTTTACTTCGTGCGCCTTGCGAAATACAGGTTCACCAGAGCAACCAGCGACGTCCCCGTAATCAGCAGAAACGAAATGGCATTGATAACCGGCGTGCTCCCGTCTCTTACCTGCAAGTACAGATTGATCGGAAGGGTCGCCTCCGGCCCTACGAGGAAGAGGGTTGTGTTGAAATTTTCAAAGGACATCAAGAATGCCACCGCAGCGCCACCGATGATGGCCGGGCGAAGAAATCTCAGCGTGATATGCCAGATCACCGTCAGCCTGCCGGCCCCCAGGTTGAGTGCAGCCTCTTCCAACGTGCGGTCGAATTTTTTCAATCTGGCGGAAACGATCAAGGTCACCAGCGTTGAAATAAACGCGAACTGCCCGAGCACCACGAGCCAGAATCCCGGCCTGAAAAGACTCACGTCGAGGTTGAAGTGCTCTTCGAAAAATATCCCGAGCGTCGTCGAAAAAAGCAGGATGGAAATACCCAGGATCACCCCGGGTATAACAAGAGGGGAAAGCATCAGGAAATACATTGCCTGCTTGAACCGAAACGCCTCCTGTTCGAAAAGGAATGCTCCGCAGGTTCCCACCGCGGTGGCGAGCAGCGTCACGAAAAAAGCGACCCTCGCGCTCACCCAAATGCTGTCGAGATTGATCGTATCATGGAATATCCCTACCCGGTCCGCCCGATCTGCGAAAAACCAATCCAGCGTAAACCCTTTCCACGGCAGAGAAGGGAATTGGCTGTCGTTGAAGGCAAGCACGCAGGTCACGACCAACGGCGCAAACAGGAAAGCAAAAAACAACGCCACATAAATCTTGAAAACAATCGTATATGGCCTGGGGTTGGGAAGTGTACGTATCACCGGACCACCCTCGAAAGTTTCTGCCTCGTAATTTTCAATCCCGTCCAGATGACCGCCGAGGAGAGCAAAAGCAGCAGAAAGCCGAATGCCGAGCCCTGGTTCCAGTTAAAACTTGCAATGAACTGATTGTATATCTGCTCTGTAAACCACAGCGAATTCTTGCCGCCCATCAAATTCGGCGTCAGGTAGTTGCCAAGCGTCAACATGAAAACGACGATCGAGCCTGAAACGATTCCCGGCGTGGCATGGGGAATGATGATTCTGAATAGGATCGATGAAATACCGCCACCGAGGTCATAGGCGGCTTCGATCAACCCGTCGTCCAGACTCTCGAGCACGGAAATAAGAGGCACGACCATGAAAAGCATCGAGGTATATACCAGCCCCATGATCATCGTCGCATCGTTATAGAGCATTTCGACCGGACGATTGAGAAGGCCGAGGTTCACCAGGAAATGGTTGATGACACCGCTTTCCCTGAGCAGAATCATCCAACCGTAGACCCGGACAAGTTCGCTGACCCAGAACGGCAGGAGCAGCAGCACGGTCATAAACCCCTGAAACCGGGGGGCCGCGACTTTCGTGATATAAAACGCCACCGGAAGAGCCACCACAAACGTGAGGAAGGTCACCAGGATGGAATAGACAGCCGTCCTGACAAACGTGAGCCAGTAAACCGGCTCGCTGAAAAACATGACGTAATTTTTGAGGCTCCAGTCGGATCCTCCCTGGTAATCCTCGACCCTGAAGGACATAATCAGCAAATCTATATGGGGAAGGACAATGAGCAGAAAAAGCCACAAAAGGACCGGTGCCATGAACAGGACCAATGTCCAACGCGCGGATGTTTTCATGTCATTGCTCCCTGGAGGAAAAACAAACCCCGGCGGCCTCATCCCATCCCACCTCGACAACGTCACCGGGACGAATGTGATCATAGCGCCGCGTTTGGGGAAGCGCTATCATCAACTCCGCCTCGTCACCTTGGATGCCTGAGGCAAGAAGCCTGCTGTTCGCACCATCGAAAAGGATGGATTTGACCGAAACCTCGATGCGGTTGAAACCGGGCACACCTCCGGCCGGTTCAATCACCACGGCCTCCGGCCGTAAGAAAAATTTCACCCGGCTTCCGGTCTGAATTTCCTCCGCTGCCGGAACCCGGAAAGCCAACCCGTCGGCGGTCGAAATCTCCAGGGTATTTCCGCTTTTGGAATCGACTTTGGCATGCCACACATTGCTTTCCCCGACAAACCCTGCGACGAAGGGTGTCCTGGGCCTGTAATACAAATTTTGCGGCGTGTCGATCTGTTCAAAGACGCCGTTGTTCATGACGGCCACATGGTCTGACATCACGAGGGCCTCGGACTGGTCATGGGTTATGTAAACAAAGGTGGTCCCCACCTGGGTCTGAAGATTTTTAAGCTCCACCTTCATTTGCTCCCTCAATTTGAGGTCCAGCGCCCCGAGGGGCTCGTCAAGCAGCAGCACGGCCGGCTCGAGCACCAGGCACCTGGCTATCGCCACTCTTTGTTTCTGCCCCCCGGAAAGCTGATTTATTCCCTTTTTTTCAAACCCCGGCAAACCCAGCCGCTCGAGAATAGCCGTGACTTTTTTCCTTATTTCACCCCGCGCCTCTCCTCTTCTTTTAAGACCGAACGCGATGTTCTCTTCGACATTCATCATCGGAAAAAGCGCGAGATGTTGGAAAATCAGGTTCACCGGCCTTCTGTTCGGAGGCATTCCGACCATATCCCGGCCCCTGATCTCTATCTTTCCCCGGGTAGGCTCGATGAAGCCGGCGATCATCCTGAGCAGCGTGGTTTTACCGCAGCCGGAAGGTCCCAGTATCGAAAAAAAACGACCGCTCTCGACATCAAAGGAGACACCGTCCACGGCCGCAAAATCGCCGAACATCTTGACGGCGTCGCGGACCGAAAGATCGAAATTGACCTCGCTGTTTCGCTCCATTCCACTCATTGGAAAAACCAATCCCCTGCAGCAGACCAGTCGCTGAATTCCCAGCCCATGCCAAGCCGCCGATCGATCGGCCGCTATTCCCTTTTAAATTAGTTGGCCGACTTGACTTTGTCCAGGATCATCCCTTCGATCGCTTCAAGCTGTGCAGGCACGGGCGGATACCATTTGATATTGTCGATCGCCTCCTGCGGAAAACACCTCTCGAAGTTCGCCCGCACACCTTCTTCGGTCAACTGGATCGAACCCTTCGAGGCCGTGCCGCATTTTTCCATGTTCGTAAATACCGCCGCATTTTCGGGGCGAAGCATAAAATTGATCCACTTGTAGGCGGCATCGAGATTTTCAGCCTTGGCCGGGAGCGCGAACGTGTCTATCCAGCCCAGTGCGCCGCTTTTGGGCGCCAAAAAATCGATTTCAGGATTTTCTTCATGCAGCTTCCATCCACCGTTGTCCCAGGCCATGGCCAGATGAACCTCTTCGGAGCGCATCGACTGGAGCAGCGCATCTCCGTTTGTCCAGTACGTTTTGACATACGGCTTGGCATCCATCATCGCGTTCCCTACTTTCTCCATCAAGGCTTTGTAAGCTTCCACATCGCCGTATTTTGCGAAAGGATCCTCCCCCATGGCGAAAGCCAGCGCTATCAGTGTGGGGCGCTTTAACCGGTAGCTGATGCGGCCGGCGTACTTTTTATCAAGCAGATCCATGTAATCGGTGGCATCCGCGGCATATTTCCTGTTCACCACCAGGCCGGACGTTCCCCAGCAGAAGGGGACGGCATGCGGCTTACCGTTCACCATCGTGTTTTTTTTCACCGATTCAAGCATCGAATTGATTATCTGACCTGTTTCCACCCGATCAAGATCGATCGGCTGGTATATGCCAAATTGCTCCTGCACGGAGGAAATACGATCCTGACTGGGCTGTGCAAGGTCGAAGCCTCCTCCCCTTGTGGCCCGGAGCTTTGCGATCATCTCTTCATTGTTGGTATAGGTGACCTTCACATCGATTCCGGTTTCCGCCTTGAACTTATCCACCAGTTCTTTGGGAGCATACCCTTTCCAGGTCAAAAGATTCATGCTCTGGGCGCAAGCCGCTGAAACGGCTGCAACGATGAAAAGCACTGCAATCGACACGATAAACAAACGTTTTCCAGTCATGATAACCCTCCTTGTCTACGTGGGTTTCTAAATCCCGGTGCTTCGGCCTCCAACCCGCCGGTCAACCACCCAGCACCGGGGTCATAACCTTGCAGCCTTCGGCGGCAAATGCGGCGGCTACCCGCTGCTGCAGTCCCGCGCCGGGCGTCAACGCAACCATATAACCGCCCCGGCCTCCTCCGGTAACTTTCGCCCCGGGTGCGCCGAGGGACCGTGCCTTGTCGCAAAGATAATCAAGCCGTTCATGGGAAAGCCCCATCAGCCGGAGCAAAGAATGATTTTCGGTCATAAGCGCACCGACTGCCTTGAGGTCTCCGTTTTCGAGGGCCTGCTTCATCTCCAGGCCCTGTCTGCGAATGGTATCCATCCTATGCCCAAACAGATCCGGATCCTTCGATTTCTCGGCCTCCACATGGGCATCCAGCGTGGACGTGTCCGAGGTGACACCGCTGTCGGCAAGAACCACCTCAAGCGGACGTCGAGCGTCTATGCGTTCAAAAAACGTTTCTCCACCGCTCACCCGGAAAAACAGAATTCCACCGTAAGTGGATGCGGTGTTGTCTACACCGCTCGGGATCCCGTGATAGGCGAATTCCCCTTCCCAGCCGACTCGGTTGATCCGGTCCACAGGATACCCCAGCGAAAATTCTTCGTTCAGCGCACGGGCGAGGGAGACGCAACTCGCGGCACTTGCCCCGACCCCGCTGCCGGCAAGCAGTGAGCCGCCATAGGTAATTTTTATCGGGTTCGCCCCCGTGTCGATTCCCATCACGTCAAGAATCCGGGAGATCGATTCAACCTGCTGGAGCTTTTTTTTCTCCTTGTAACCCGGGACTTCATCGCGGTTGTCCTCGAGAACCCAACCGGCTCCGTTCGTCCTTTCAACGATGCATACCGTCTCATAGGGCAGGGCGCAGACAATGGCCGGGACCTCCTTCAAGACAAACTGATCGCCGATTAGTATCGTTTTCCCAAATGCTGTTCCTTTACCCATTTCCTAACCCCTTGTTCGATAATATTTTCTCCATTTCGGCTATCAGCTCGGCTTCCCTTCCCGCGGCCACGGTGGTGGCTGCAGTCAGGCTGTGGCATGCATCCGAAAAACCATGCAATCGGGCGGTCGCTTCCGGCAGAAAGGTGTCGAGACCCGGTAGCCTGCCGGCGCGGATGGGTTCCTCCATTGCAGGCGGAACTCTCATCGAAACCTTCACGTCATTGAAAACGAACGCACCCATGCCGGGAATTTCACCGGGGATTTTCATAAACCCCGCCAAATACTTCTCTCTATCCACCAGAGTTCCGGATTTCAGTTCATCGAGAAAAACCCCGATCATCTTGACTCCCATGGGCCTGAAACCATCGCCCACATCCATCCGCTGGATATGGGCTGTTTCATGCATCCCTTCGAAGGTGATCTTTTCCATCTCGCGCGAAAAAGCAGCTTTTTGGATATCACGGAGTTCGGAAACCATCGAATCGGATTCTCTGGAAAAACCTTTCAGGCAGACATCCACGCCCATTTCAGGGCCGCCGCTGGAATAGCCGGCACCTCCAAGCGTATCCAGATATTTTCCCATCTCATCGCATCGCATCAAGCCTCGCGGAGTTTTGATCCGATAGGTTTCATCGCCGCCATTCGCATCGATAACCACAGAACCCTGTGAGACGGCTTCCAGAGCTGCCTCCCGGTTCGGACCCGTCAACTTCCCGTCCAGAAAAAACCCGTCTCCCACCGCACCCACCGCCGCGAGAGCTGCGAGATCCCGGTTTACCGGATCCATAAGGCATGCGAAACGATAACAGGTGGTGGATGCACTGATTTCCAGGTCGCCGCGGATCCCGAACAATTCGGGGTCGAGGTTCAAGACCTGCCTGTCATCCACAGGCACAGCCTTGTGATGGTCGAGAATCAGGACCAGATTTCTACCTTGGTTCAGTTCGGTGATAAGCGGAGCGATTCTGCCTGCAAAATCAGCGAATATAACAAGGTTTCCTTCTGACGCCAGAATTCTTTTGAGCAACGGAGGGTATGGCTTTTCCAGGCACACGCGTCTGACCGAAAAACCGGTCCGTTCAAATGCACGGGTGAGAATGGCCCCTGATGTAAGACCGTCTGAATCGTTGTGATGAAACAGATCGACGCCCGCGGCCGGCAGGCGCCTGAGCCGTTCAACCGCTTCCACCATCGCCCCAGAAAGGCTGTCAACCATTGTACGACTCCTCCGGGCCCTCTATAACACGGGATGGATCAGGGTGCAACGTGCCTGGATCAGGCACTTCAGGAATTGCCGATCAGCTTTAAAAACCCGGCTTCCCCAATCCTTTATATCGGAGTTTCGAGTGCAGATCAAGTGAGCTGAACGTCGTAAACTATGGATGGATACCAGCCATCCGGTATTGGTTATCCGTTTTCCGTTATCGGTGATTGGTGATTGATTGTTGGTTTTCTGGAATTCTCCATCTTCGATGGAAGGTATATCGTGGACAGGCCAGGCTTCTTCCTATGTGGATTTAACATTGACATTTACTGAAAACTTTGAAAAATAATTTATGCTGGCTTGTTGATAGCGAATCATTTTATGCTAAGCGAGGAGAAAAACATGTTCAACTACAAGAATGTGCGGTCTGAGCTGGAAGCGATCGGATTGAGGAACCTGGCCGAGGTGTACTGGAACGCAAACACTCCCATGCTCTACGAAGAAGTCATCCGGAGAAGGGAAGGTATCATCGCACATCTGGGACCGGTGGTCGTCCGGACAGGGGATCATAAGGGCCGGTCGCCCAACGACAGATATATTGTAAAGGAACCTTCTTCCCTGGAAAAAGTCTGGTGGGGCGAGGTAAATAAGGGCATCGACGAGCGCTATTTCGATCAGCTTCTATACCGGCTCGATGCTTACGTCCAGAACAAAGATCTATTCGTACAGGATTGCTTCGCCGGCGCGGACAGCGATTACCGGATTCCTCTCCGTGTGATCACAGAAACAGCCTGGCACAATTTATTCGCCCGCAACATGTTCATACAGATAAAAACCCGTGAAGAAGCCGACAGGCACAAACCGTCCTTCGTCGTTATGAACCTGCCCCGATTCCATGCGATGCCGGAAGTGGACGGCGTGCGTTCAGAAGCCTTCATCCTTCTGCATATGGGTAAAAAACTCGTACTGATCGGCGGAACCAGCTATGGAGGCGAAATCAAAAAATCGGTGTTCACGATGCTCAATTATTTTTATCCTCAGCAATCGGTTCTTCCCATGCACTGCTCGGCGAATGTCGGAAAAAATCGTGCCGATGCGGCGATCTTCTTCGGCCTGTCCGGAACCGGTAAGACAACCCTTTCGGCCGATCCCCAACGGCTTTTGATCGGAGACGACGAGCATGGCTGGAGTGAGGAAGGTCTGTTTAATTTCGAAGGTGGCTGTTATGCCAAAGTGATCCGCCTTTCGA
>Ga0068714_10005876_pt1 | contig 12811 bp, 17 predicted proteins | sample MTBNYHSulfiMetaG_FD_62988 | JGI IMG/M metagenome (GOLD analysis project Ga0068714, IMG submission 62988) | Enrichment culture microbial communities from rom New York Harbor, USA that are MTBE-degrading - MTBE-NYH (New York Harbor Sulfidogenic)... | ecosystem: Environmental > Aquatic > Marine >... | reverse complement strand
AACAAAAGCGTTGCCGGCTCCGGCCCCTGCGGGGCCTCCGCTGCAACCTTCCGGCCCGTCACGCCTCGTGCGGGGCACGAGTCGCGCCGGGCCCTCAGGTTCGGCAACGCCTGGACGTTAGCCGCAACAGGAGTGGGAATTCGTGATGGCGCGACCCGACTTCCAAAGGACTGGGGAGAGGATCAAAGAAGAGTGAGGACCTCGCCCGGGTTCACCGACGGGATCGTGAGCCCCCGGAAACCCTCTTCGTCCCGGGTCACGATGTAATCGGCTCCGATCTTGAGCGCGGCAGCGGCCTGGACTGCGTCTTCGAAGTCGTCCGTAGGGAGGACCAGAGCTTGGCTGAAATCGACCTTCTCAATGGGCACAACTTCCAGGAAACGGAGGAGGTCGGTAACGGCCGCTGCTGCCAGTTGTCGATCCCGTGCACGGGATAGGACATAGTGAATGGTCGTGAGAGTGTGGCCGGCCACGAATCCGCTTGCCTCTCCTCGTTCGATTCTGGTGAGGAGGCTGGCCGCTGACTCCGCCCATCGATCGCGCTGGAGCAGGACATCAAGGAGCACGTTGATGTCGAGGAGAAGCTTCATGTGCCATACTTCTCCAGGAGGTGGCGACGGTAGTCCTCGCGGTCAGGGCCTCCGGCTGCGATGCCGAGGAGACGTCTGACGGTGGGCGACAGATCCTCGGCATCAGACGCGTCACCGTCCGGAAGGTGGGCGAGGAAACCACTTACGAGCCCCGAAATGCTCGTGTTGTGGCGGCTCGTATACCGGCGTGCGCGTTCTACCACAGCGGCATCAACAGTGATGTTCAAGCGTTTCTTGGGCATGACACCTCCAATGCGCATGATGTAACCAGAATAATACGCATTCACGGCGGGCCTGGCAATAGTGGAGGATTCAGAGGGGACCTGGCCGGAAGGGTACAGGTTGGATGGGGCACCCGGATCGTTCTGCAGCGGCTAACAAGGCCGGTTTCCGGCTCCGGCCGCCTGCGGCGGCCTCCGCACCAACCGGCCCCATCGCAAGGGGGATCTGGAAGCGAATCGGATGCCAGGAAGGGTACGGAGTCTGGGAGTGGACGTGTGGGGGGCCGGTTCGGCAACCGCTGAACGTTAGCAGCAACACAACGTCTCGAACGGTAGCCCACCAGGAGTCGCGACGACATGTGCCCGGGAGTCAGTGAACGATGATTGCACCCCGCGTTCGAGTTGGGCGATACTCGGCCATCAGGCAAGCCCTGTCGGACACGGGGTCCTGCCTGACCTGGTCTTCTCCTCTGACCCTGCTGCTTTGCCTGATGATGTCCCAAGCCTGTTCATCCGTGACGACGCAGCCCAGAGTCGAGCAGGGTGACAGCGCTGGGATCAGGGTCTCCACGATTCACGGCGACACGACCGATCTGCCCTGGCTGGCGCTCGGTGAGGCGACAGGCGATCTGCTGGTGCCTGACACCTCGGGCTTGCCGGGCTTCTCCTCTGTAGTGGCGGGATTTCTCCTGTCCGAGGGCGGCGTGGCTATTGTGGACGCAACGGAACGCGGTGTCATGTTCTTCGACGGCCAGGGTGCCTTCCTTGGCCTTGTGGGCCGCCAGGGGCAAGGTCCCGGCGAGTTCCTCCTTCCGACATCGGCATCGCGGCTCCGGGGAGATACTCTGGCTGTGTTCGACCGCCGGAGCCGAAGGGTGACATTCCTGTCGATCGCTGCTGACCAGCCTCGCACGCTTCCCGTTGACGGCGATTTCCGCCCGCTCGACGCCTGGGTCTCAGGCAGCGGCTCATCGGTCTTCGTCAGCTACACAGCCGGGGCCAGCCAGTCTAGAACGGTATCAGGCGATGCAGTGGTGAACTCCCTCACATTCTGTCTCGCTCTATTTGCCTCTCCAGCGCAGCCCTACTGCTTCCCCGGTGCCGAAGAGCTGGTGAGCGGAGTACATCATCTCCCTGTCCCCTTTGGGAGCCGGCCGTGGGCGTATCCCCTCGACACCGGCCTCTTGTTCTCAACGGGAAATCGTTTCGAGCTCGTGTGGTTCGAGGAGGACCTGACACCGAGTCATATCCTGAGGTGGCCAGGAATGGACCGGGCGGTGGACCTCGAGGACATCAGGATGGCTAGGGAGGCACAGGGAATAGCACCTGGTGGACCCGAGACAGAGCTTCTGGAGCTTGTCTTCTCGCCGGAGGCCAGCCCAGAAATCAAGCCGAGCATCGCACGGATCATCCCTACCGACGACGGAGAGGTCTGGATCGGACTCGCCGCCCCCTTCTACCGGACCTCAGATATTTGGATCATCCTATCGGAGGAGGGGGCACCTGAAGCCAGGCTACGTCTCCCGCCGCGCATGCAGATCTTGGACGTGAGAGAGCATACGCTCCTCACCGTGCAAAGAGACTCTTTCGATGTTCCAGTTGTACAGACGTATAGCCGCCCGAGAAGGGGACGCTGAACGCACGCCCGAAGGAGACCGGTGTCTGCTTGTCTCCGAAAGCGTGTGAATCCCCCCAGTCGTGAGGTGCTGCTACTAACAGCCCTCATGCCGCTGGCTCGCGTTCGCTCGCGGGCCCTTCGCCAGGTGGAGGAGCGGGTTAAGATGGGCATTCGGGTGGCTCAGGGTCACGGCCTAAACGGCCGTGACGGCAGCGGGCGAGGCGTTATAGGGCATCGGCGGGACCAAAGGTGGTCCGGAGCGCCGAAGCAAGAAGAGCCATTGGGATAGCTCCGAACGGTCCGGTGGGGTCCCCTCGCCGGGTCGTGCGCCACGGGCAGTGGTGCGAGGTTGGGACTGTCGCGCCGCAGCGTGGCCGGTGCCGAAGAGCGAGATCCAATGCGAGCCGCCAAGTTTCACGCATCCACCCACGCGGTTCCCGGCCGGAACTGAGCGCCCAACTTCCAGCCCCTACGCCGCAGCCACTTGCCGGAGGGATTCCGGCATGCCGGCCCGGGGTTCGGTTTCAACCAACGTGTCGTTGGGCCCAGCCGTGAATGCAAGAGAGGCCGTTCACTGAGGGTCCGACCCGACAGGCTGAAAGTTGCCGAACCAACAACCAACTGAGTCGCGGGTCCTCGGCGGATGTGCACAAGAGTGCGAATTCGACGTCTGGCGTTCTTCCCTTTCGAGATTCCCCGTAGTCCTCCCTGTGTTGCGTGCAGACTTCAGAATCCCAATACTTACCCCCATCACCAATGAAGCCTGACAGAAGGGAGATTCCCATGAAGGGGTTGCTCAGGTGGCTTCGTGGCATCATCGGGATTGGAGTCACCTGGGCCGTCGGTTTGGCAGGCCTCTTTGCGGTGGCCGGATTGGTTCTTGGAGGGACTTCCTTAACAGGGCTGGCACTCACCGGAGGGTTTCTGGGACTGATCGGCGGTGGTGCATTCGCTGTCATCCTGAGCATCGCAGAACGTCGGCATAGCCTAGGGGATCTCTCTCTTTGGCGAATGGCCCTTTGGGGAGGCATTGGTGGTGCTTTCGTGGCTGGAGCCACCAACCTCATAGGTGGGAGTGGGGGCCTAATCTGGCCTTTCGTTGGAACTGTGGCCTTGATTGGAGCGGTTGCCAGCACGGGAACTGTGGCCGTTGCACAGCGGGCTGAGAGGAAACTCATTGGCGGTGGAGACGATTCCGTCGCTTCCCTCGAAGAGGATCCGAGACCGCTGCGGGCCCTGGAAGGGGATGTGGAAGAGCGCGGAGGCTCTCAGCGCTAGGCCACCCTTACCCGCACTCGCGCGGACTCTCCACCACCCAGCCGCAGACTGGTGAATGACCGGTGCCTTCAACTTCGCCGGCGATGCTCCCGTTCTTGGCGAAATCAGAACTCTGGATGCGGTCGGTCTTCGGGAAGCCGACGCCCTATAACACACGGGTGCCGCTTCCGCTCGCTTTGCTCGCTCCAGTGAAACATGGCCCTATGGCGTATAGGATGCGCGCGCAGTCATGATGTCCCTGGCGGATGGGTGCTTCCGGACGGACGTGTGGTGGGGCCACGTCGGCACCCTAAGAACGTTAACGGAAAGGTGCCTATAGATTCGGGAATGGGACCGAGTTGGATCCGGGGAGGATTGCCACTGTACATATAACATGTGTACATTGATACATGAGCCAGATCCGGTTCGAGTGGGACCCACGGAAGGCCAAGTCCAATGAGAAGAAACACGGCGTCTCATTCGAGGAGGCGCAATCGGTCTTCTTCGATGAACAGGCCCTCCTCCTCGAGGATTCCCAGCCCCTCCATGAAGAGGAGCGCTTTGTACTCCTCGGACTCAGCGCCTCTCTTCGGCTACTCGTGGTGATTCACTGCCTGCGAGAAGGAGACATGATCCGGATCATCTCCGCGCGGAAGGCGACCCGCCTGGAGACACGGGAATACGAGATTCGCTTGAGGTGACGCGCCATGAAGAAAGAGTACGACTTTTCGAAAGCCAAGAAGAACCCCTACGCAAGAAGACTGAAGCGAAGGGTGACCATACGGCTGGATGGTCCCACGGTGGACTACTTCAAGGGACTCGCTGAGGAGACGGGCATACCCTACCAAACGTTGATCAACCTGTATCTCCGGGACTGTGCGGATTCGAAGAGAGAACTCAACCTCGAGTGGCGTCCCGAGAGCGTGACATCGGGCTGATCCAGTAGGGAGAAAGGCCTTTCCGCGCTGGAGGATGGGGTGAATCGCGAAGCCTTCGGGGGGCACCGGCACCCATCCGTTAACACGACGGTTGCCGCCTCCGCTCCCTTCGGTCGCTCCGGTGAGCACGCCTCGCATTCGCTCGGCGCGCCGGCAACTCCTGAACGTTAACGGAAATGACTGCGAGAGTTCGGGGGGAGAGTCTTGGTGTCAGAAGGACTTCACCGACTCAACGGTGATGCCGGCACGCACCTTTCCTTCGGGGCGAGGGCCAACCTGGATCCGGATCTCGAGGTCCAGGGCATTGAGGAAACGCTCGAGTCGAGCAGTGCTGAACCGAGAGAGTCTTCCGCGCACCAGGTCTGACACGTCAGGCTGCTTCACTCCGAGGAGCGCTGCTGCCTCGTTCTGGGAGAGCCCCCGGTCGCGGATCTCCGCTCGGATGAGCCGAGCCAGCTCCGCCTTGGCGAGCCGTTCTTCGGCGTCCCGCATCCCCATGTCCTCGAAGACGTTTCCGGTGCTGTCTTGGACCTGGCTATCGTTTTTCATGGGAGGCCCCCTCTCAATGGGCCTTTCTCCGGGCCCCGTAGGTTTCCCGGTAATGCTCTTCCGCGACCCGCAGGCGCAGACGAATGAGTTCCTTGTCGGGGTTGGGGGTACCCACACCACGGGTGGATTTCTTCTTGAACACGTGGAGGACATACACGGCTTGCGCGAAGGACACGGTGTAGGCAGCCCGGTAGGTGTCCCGCTCGAAATCCTCCACGAGTTTCATGACGATGCGGGGAACCCCCTCCCCGAATGGCCTGGCTCCCTCCGGATGATCGCCGTACTGAGCGTCGAGCAACGCGGACCCGAAGACGTCCTGGACCTCCTCGGGCAGAGCCCTCAGGTCCTTCAGACTGGAGCCGACGAAGTGAAGGGGTCTACGTTGCCCAGGACTCATGGCGGAGTATAGCACTGCTGCTATAGCCACGCAAGGCTTGCCGTGGGGGGACCCGAACGGGGAGATTGGGTCCGGCCAGGCGCGACAGAGCCGGCCAGCAGTCACTTCCGTTAACAAACGAGTCCCGCCTGCGCGGCCTTCGGCCGCTCCGGAGCAACCGGCCTGGTGCTGGCAGGACATGGCGGCGAGCGGTGGTTGCTTCGAAGCCAGCGGCGCATGGGGACGGTGGGATTCCGGCCGGTTCGGGACTCTCGAACGTTAAGCGTAGTCCGGGAGGATCGCAGGAAGTTGGTGCAGGAGAGACGGTTTCGGAATCGGTGGGAAGGGGCTCAATAGTGGTACCGTGCCTGAAGAAAGTCGACGAAGGCGTCGCCCACGCGATAGACCAGCCGGTCCCGGGCCGTGATTCTCCGAGACCAGATGTCGGGTCCAAGGTGCTTCAACGGTTCAGGCTTTCCGGTTCCGTGAAACGGGTCCCGCCTCGCTTCCTTCATCAAACTGAAAACCCGCAGGGCGATCTTCCTATTGGTGGCTACCCAGTGCTCCAAATCCTCCACGCATTCGTCCTGAATGATGGTGGCTCGGTGTTGCTTCGTTACGGGACCCCTTCGCTTGCCCTTCGGCGGCATGGCGGATCCTCCTCAGTCCGAGAGCCCCATTCCCTCTATGAGGGTCTCGAGTTCAACGGCGGACGTTTCCTGGCGCTTGGAGCGAGCGAGAGCTGCGAGAAGGCGGGCGGCGTTCTTCGGAGACCGAAGCAGGTGGGCAGTTTCCTGAAGGCTAGAGAGCTCGTCGGCCGGGAGGAGGGCCATCGACTCATGGCCACGGCGTTCCAAGATGGCAGGTTCGCGACTGTTCTCCACTTCGTTCCAGATCTTGGCGAAGTTCGCGCGGGCGCGGCTGTAGGTGGCTCGAGTCGCCATGGTTTCCTCGGGGTGTTCGGGTTATATGTACATGGTTATTGTACAGATATGATAGGCTTGAGTCAAGCCCTCCGGCACCCCAGGTTCCCAAGACCAATGGAGCAATACGGCCTCCATGGGTGCGGACTACGCTTAACAAAACGGTTTCCGGCTCCGGCCGCCTGGCGGCGGCCTCCGTCCCAACCGGCCCGTGGGCGGACGTGTGGTTCGGACCTGTAGCGTCGTTACGGGAGACGGAGTATGTGAGCGTAGGGATGGGGCCGGTTCGGCAACCCCGAGACGTTAAGCGTCGCTGGGCAGGGCGAAGAATAGACGGACCTGGGAGCTGAAAAGGCTGGAGAGAGATCTTGAACTGCAAAGCCGCAGCCCTTTTTGGATCGCCGAGGGCACGGCCCACCTGCGCTGGGCCGCAATGAGTGAGTGAGGGAGATTCGCTGCCCGGATGGACGGAGTGGATGACGTTCGTTCAGGGAATCCTCTCAAGGCAGCTCAGCTGGCCGGCCACTCTCAAGGTGACAGCGGTAGCCGAGCGTTGATTGGGATCCCCGACATCGAGAAGAGGCCTACTCGCTCTCGGGAGTGGAACCGTCCCCGGATCTGGTCACCGCTGTCCCGCCCATAGGACAAGAGGGCCCCAGAATGCAGCGGAATCGTGCCATCCTGTTCGGAATGAAAGTTGCCGCAATCTGGTCATCGCAACTTCTGGCCACCCCCGAATCCTCGGGTCGTCTGGAGTGAAATCGGATGCGCCTTTGGGCCCTGGCATTCGGACTCTGCGTCATCACCACTGAGCCTCTTTCCGCCCAGGTGGTGCGGGGTCGGATCCTTGAGGCTGGTGGGAGCCGTCCGGTTCCAATGGCCGCGGTCAGCCTCCTGACGAAGGAAGCGGTCGAGATCACCGCGACCCAGACGGACCATGACGGGGGATTCGAGCTTTCCGCCCGTCCCCCCGCGGGCTTCTACCTGTACGTCGAGGCCCTGGGTTTCCAACCCCAGCTCGAAGGAACCCTGAACCTGACCGAGGGAGATACGATCGAGATCGATGTCGTGCTGGTCCCCTCCCCAATCCCCATGGACCCGCTTGTTGTTGAAGCAGAGGCACGGCCCAGGCGTCTCGAAATGTCGGGTTTCTTCCAGAGAAAGAGAGGGGGTATTGGGACCTTCATAGAACGGGAGGAGATCGAGCGAAGGGACCCCATGTTCTTGTCCGACCTGTTCCGGGCTCGGCCGGGCCTTCGGGTGGTGTATGGCGTGGGAGGCGCGGCGCTGGTGTCCAGGCGAACGTCCACCTTCGCGAACGCCAATTGCATGCCCCTCATCTATCTAGACGGGCTACCCATGGCGAGGGGTGTGATTGACGACCTGGTCGATCCCTCCCTGGTGGAAGCCATTGAGGCGTACTCAGGCATCTCGCAGCTCCCCGCGCAGTATTCCGGGGCGGAGTCCGCCTGCGGGGTGGTTCTTGTTTGGACTCGTCGGTGAGGGGTCGGCCCGAATGAGTGGATGTCCCGCCGGTGGAACCGTGGTGGAAGCCCTTGTTGCTGTTGGATGTGAGCGATCCAGTCAGGGGTGGGTCTCTACCACCGGGGGCCGCGACATGACTTTGAGGAAACCGGGTCGTCAAGACGAAGCATCCGTCACCCGAACCGCCCCTGGGTCCGAAGGTGGGCTGCGCGGGCTTGGGCGTATCCGCGACGCCGGGGTTTGTGTTCTTCTCTCTGTTCTGTTGATCGGGTGTGGATTCGAGGAGGACTCCAATCCACGAGGTCGGATCGTCAGCGATTCCGTCGGCGTCGAAGTGGTCTGGCCGAAACCCGATTTCGATGCTGCGCCTCGCTGGCAAACCGGTTTGGATCCGAGCCTGGAGATCGGCGCCGGTGCGGATGAGGGGACGGAGGGAGAGGATCTCTTCAGGGTGGTGGGAGCCGTCTCTCTCGGCGACGGCGGTCTCGTCGTCGCCAACCGCGGAACAAGAGAGCTTCTGGTCTACGATGGAACCGGAGGTTTCCTCCGGAGCCTCGGGGGCGAAGGGGAGGGCCCGGGTGAGTTCCGCGACATCACTTTCCTCGCTCGTCTACCCGGAGACACTATCCTCGTTCATGACCGATCGCTTCTCAGGCTGAGCCTCTTCCACCCCGGGACCGGATTCCTGAGGACATTGCGTTTCCCTGGTCCGGAGGCGGCGCCCTTCCAGATCGTGGGTGGAGTCCTGAGCCGCAGAGCGGTGGTGAGCTGGAGCCTCATGAAGGAGCCGCCCCAAACCCCTGGAATTCACACGACCATCGAGACGGTCGGCGTGTTTGAAATGGGATCGGGCGCCTACACCGCCATGGCTCTTCTGAACACGATGGAAGAGGGCTTGGGAATGAACCGAGGTCGGCTCATGCGAACCTTCCCTCCCTACGCTCGGAAGAGTGACGTGGTCGCGGGCCGAGAGAACGTGTACATCCTGCAATCCACGAACGACCGGAGCATCGAGGTCTATGACACCTCTGGAGACCTGGCGAGAGTGCTCCGGATCGATGTTCCCCGGGTGGAGGTGGATTCTCGTACAATGGACGCGTGGATCGAGGACTTCATCGAGGATGCAGCGGAAGGCTCGGATGACATCGGAGAATCCCTCCGCAGATCGTTCGAGGACACACCTACCCCGGATTCTATTCCGCTGATCCGTTCGCTGGTCACGGACACAGATGGGAACGTCTGCGCCGAACGATACCCCGAGGCCTTTGGTGGGCCTCCGGTTTTCTGGTGTTTCTCACCGGATGGTCTTCTTCTCCGGGTCATTGCCTTGAGGGAAGCTCCGTCCCGGGGCCTTCATCCATTCCACGATGCCCAACTCGAGATCGGGGAGGACTTCGTGCTCGGCGTCTGGGAGGATGAGCTCGGTAGGGAATACGTGAGGCGATACCCGCTTTCTCAGGTGAGATGACACCATGCTCTCCGGGATTCCACGTTTCTCAGGCCCCAGGGAAACCCTCCATTTGGGGCGTTTCCTCTTGCGGCACCGTGATGTGGGTTCCCGGTCCTCTTCAAGGTGGGCCTTGGGGGCGCCTCGACCGGCTCTTTCCCTTCTGACGGGGCTCGTCCTCTTCATCCCAGAGCCCGGATGCGGTCAATCCGGGATCCATGTGGTTTCCGGGAGGGTGATCCAAGAGGGGGAGCCCCATGGCATCCCCGGAGCGACCGTCAGCCTCGGGCCGGACTTCGTGAGCCTCTCGGGTCCGTCTGGGGGATTTCGATTCCCGAGGGTGCCCGACGGGCGTCATACCCTGAGGGTCGAGGCCATGGGCTATCGGTCCCGCGCGATTCCACTCGTCATCCATTCCGACACCACTCTCCTGGTGGAACTTCAGGTTGAGCCCATCCCCCTTGATTCTCTTCTGGTGCGAGGCGGGAGTGTGAATGTCCGTGGCAGAGTCCTGGACGGGGTGACGGGAGGTTCTGTTCCGCAGGCGTGGGTCCGCACACCTTTCTCTTCAGAAGTCTACACGCGTTCCGACGGATCCTTTCGACTGAAGGGGGTTCCCCGTGGATATCCGGCCCCCATCGACATCGGGGCCTACAGGTATCTTCCACGGTCCGACACGCTCCTGGCGCACGGGGACACGACGTTGAGCATCACGCTAAGCCCGGATTCCCTCGCCGTGAAGATGTTCGAGAGGGCTGCGGAACAGATGGATATCCGCGCAAGGAGGGTGAGCCTGTCTCAGGTCCAATTGTCCCGCGATCTTATCGAGCGCCGAATTTACCACTCGCTAGGGGAACTGATCCGCACCAAGACCGGCAGACGGGTTTCAACCGAATGCCTTTTCATTGACGAGGTTAGACAGCCGTTCGTTGAGGTCCTCGACACATACTTCGCGAGCGAAATCGAACGGATTGAGATTTTCGGCCGGGGAAGAATGATCCGGATCTACACTCAGGACTTTGTTGCGAGAAACCTCACCAAGGTGGGAGGTTTGCCGCCTGTCGTGTACGTCATGCCGGGTGTCTGCTTTTGACGTGCACGCGTGGTGGTCGGATGTCCGATCGGCCCCGACATCCTGCGATCTCCGTTCCGCCAGCCGTTTCTCGGTCGAGGCGGAATGGGACGGAAGGAAGCGACGCTTAACAACGGGCCTGCCGCGCACTCGGCTTCGCCTCGTGGCCCCTCGCCGGGGACCTTTCGGAGCGTAGCCGCGGTTGAAAAGAAAGGCGGCTCCGGGTAAGCACCTGACGGTGCCTCCGGCAGCCCTTATACGTTATCCGAAACGGCAAACCGAACGAGGGCGGGCCAGATGAGAATGTCGCGACTCCACACGTTCATTGCGGACTCTCTCCTCACGGCGAAGCTTCTCCAGACAGTGAGGCGAGACCCGGACGTTGTGTGGGTCCGCAGGATCCTGGTTAGGCAGGCGCGTCAACATCGAGGTAGATCATGAGCCTCACACCACTCCACATTCTCGGCGCCGCAGCCATCGGTGTTGGCGCCAGTTTGCTCATGGATGCATGGAATCTCCTCTTGAAGCGCGTCGTCGGTATCCCGTCGCTCAGCTACTGCCTGCTCGGCCGCTGGCTTCTCCACATGCCGGAGGGCACGTTCTCGCATGAGAGCATCTCGGCCGCGCCACAGAAGCGCTTTGAGTGCCCTGTTGGCTGGCTCGCCCACTACAGTATTGGCGTAACGTTCGCGCTGGTCTTCCTCGCCCTTCAGTCTGGTGACTGGCTCGCGCACCCAACCCTGCTGCCAGCCCTGCTTTTCGGCATTACCACCGTGGTATTTCCCCTCTTCATCATGCAGCCCGCTCTCGGCCTTGGCATCGCTGCTTCAAAGACGCCAAAGCCCTCGCAAGCCAGGTTGAAGAGCGTCGTAACTCATACCGTTTTCGGAAGCGGCCTTTATCTATGTGCCCTTGTCGTACGCCATCTGCTCCCGGCCGCCTAACCCCAGCATGCAGCGGACTCGCTATGCTCGCCGCTGCTGCCAGACGTTAGGTAGATCAAACATCAGAGGTCTGTATGCGACGTTGCGTAGCGAGCACACTCGTTGTCGCTTGGCTGACTACGAGCTCCAGGTCGAGGGTCATCTCGAGGAACGCTGGGCCTCGTGGTTCGACGGTCTCCGCGAGACCCACCACGGCGACGGCACCACCGCCCTCAACGGACCCGTGGTCGACGAGGCCGCGCCGCACCGCGGACTCACACACCTCCGCGACCTGGGCCTGCCGCTGCGGTGCATTCGCCAGGTACCCCCATCGCCGGCGCCACCGGCACCAACCACACCGGAACTGTGCCCCACGCCGCCCGGCGGCGAGCGGGCCCACCAGCCGAAGGGAACCAACCATGACCACCACCACTGACGTGCGCGCGCCCACCACCCTCGGGCAGTCCCGGCCATGAGCACCACCCGCAAGATCGCCCTCGGCGGCGGCATCCTCTACCTGCTTACCTTCGCCTTCTCGCTCCCCACCCTGGTCATGAAAGCACCCCTCGACGACCCCGCCTTCGTCCTCGGCGCCGGCGACGCCGCCGGCGTGGTGTGGGCCGCGCTGTTCGACTTCCTCACCGGCGTGACCGGCATCGGCACCGCGGTGGTGCTCTACCCCGTGGCCCGGCGGGTCAGCCGCACCCGCTCGCTCGGGTTCGTCACGTCTCGGTTGGTCGAGGCCGGGATCCTCGTGGTCGGGGCCCTCGCCATCCTGGCCATGGTCACGCTCCACCAGGACTTCGCCGGGGCCAGCGGCGATGTCGCCGCCTCGGTCCAGGTCAGCGGCCAGTCGCTGCTGGCCATCCACGACTGGAGCTTCCTGTTCGGCCCCGGGTTCATGGCCGTCGCCAACGCGGTGCTGCTCGGCTCGATCATGTACCAGTCCCGACTCGTGCCCCGCTGGATACCCACCCTCGGGCTGATCGGCGCGCCGCTGCTGCTCCTGTCCGATCTCGCCACGCTGTTCGGGGCGGTCGAGGCGATGACCACGATCCCGTCCCTGCTCGTGCTGCCGCTGGCCACCTGGGAGCTCTCGCTCGGCATCTACCTGACGGTCAAGGGGTTCCGTCCTTCCCCGGTGCTGGACGGCGTGGATGACTGACCATCGGCGCCCCGCCAAGCCGTCGCCGCTATCGGCACTCCACGCAGGTTGCGCGCGAATGCGCGAGGGTCAAAGCCTCGCAAGGAATCGAAGCGCAAGTTCCAAGCCGAGAGCCATTGTGATCGAGCCGAATGGGCAGATCGGTCTTGCCGCTTCGGATAACCGCTGAACGTTCTATGAGAGCGGTTGTCAAGGGCGCACTCCTCCTGCGCTGATTGCCGTGGCTCTTGATCCTTGGCAACCAGCC
>Ga0068714_10005875_pt1 | contig 12811 bp, 5 predicted proteins | sample MTBNYHSulfiMetaG_FD_62988 | JGI IMG/M metagenome (GOLD analysis project Ga0068714, IMG submission 62988) | Enrichment culture microbial communities from rom New York Harbor, USA that are MTBE-degrading - MTBE-NYH (New York Harbor Sulfidogenic)... | ecosystem: Environmental > Aquatic > Marine >... | reverse complement strand
CGACGTCAATTACCGCCTGAGGCGCCTGTTTCGCACGGTCTACAAAATAGCGGAGGTGCTTCAGGAAAAATCGAATAAGCCGGTCAACCGAGCTGAAACTGATAAATATACCCGCCTCTGGCGCATGTTGAACCGTCAAATCGAGCTACTCGACATTTTGAGATACCATATGGAAAGGCTCGTGGATCAGGCTCAGATCGACTGGCAGGAAGAGATCGCAGGCGCATTGAAGGGTGCAAGCCCGGAAACGATTAGCCAAAAAGCAGAGCTTATTTGGGCGGTGGTGACTGCGGCATGGAAACGGCTCCTCGGTCCCGACGGGAAACCCGCCGAGATTTTGACCAAAGCGCTTGATGAGATCAGGAGGCACTTTAGCCATTCGCACCCAGGTGTCTCTCCAAAGGGACTGGATGCAGCGACCTTGTACTCCTTTAATGAAGCACTGAAGCTGAAGTCTGATGAAATTATCTCGGAAATTCCTGCGATCATCGCGGAGGAGCGAGAAAAAGACGAGATTACAAGAGATAAGGAGGATATCGCTTTTGAGAGCATTCTATTTTGCACCAAAGAGCTTGAGAAAACGATCCTTAAAGGGATGCTCAACGACCCTAACGATCCTGCCGAAAAATCGATAAGGTACGTATACTTCAGTTTCGGCGAGATCGACCTGCATTTGTTTCCTATTGAGCTCTTTGGAGAACTGAACGAAAAAGATGTCATTGAGACCGTTCGTGTCAGCCCTCTAGATGCCGGCAGAGGCTTCAGCAACCGACAGCTTGCCAATAAGGTGTCAGGTGACGCTCTTTATCATTTCGGGGGGTTTTTCAAGCGCTCCTGGCGCTCCAACGATATTCTCTGGGGCCGCCTGGACAGTTTATGCCAGCTGGTTGAAACATTGCTGGATCGAAAAAGAATTAAACAGGTGTTGGCCAATCAAGGCCGGCTTGAGGCAGTACGCGCCCGTTTTTTTCTCAACCGGCCACAAGCGGGTAAAGAACCCCAATGGGTGAACGCGATGAGGCCCGAGGTTTTGTTCCCAAACGCCGGAGCGGCAACTCATGAGGCACTGGAGCAGTGGCTCAAAGATATGTTGTGGAACGAAGCGGCTGGTACAGGAACATCGACGGGCTTGGTAAAATCCCATGCCTTGGATGAAGAGCGATTCGACGAGACGGTTACCCGTATCATAGAGGCAGCACAGCTGGAAGTGCTCAACGAAGACCTGCCGAATGTTATCGCCGATGCCTTGGAAGAACAGGCGATATGGAACCAATTCTGCCAGGAGAGATCCTGCTGCCCTCAGAAGGGCACTAGCGTCCCGCCTGATCCTGATGAGGTGAATCCATTTATCTTCAAGCCCGCCGAAGGCGCTCTAGACCCTTTCGTCTCCGTTCTGGCCGCTGCCGGGAGCGCAAAAGAAACGATGCGCGGCTTCAAGGAGAGATCCGCGGGCAAACGGCCTGAGAGCCCCATGCAAACAGAGCTCGGCGGGTTCTTCCACAAACGGTATAAAGTGGGAGCCGAATCGTTGACCCGCGATATCCCACAACTGGTGCTCCTGGAGATGCTCTCTGTCGCGCTGCTGGTGCTGCGAAGCTGCATTCTCACCATTTTTAGCAGTAAGGCGGAAACCGTGCGCTCTCATTCGCTTTACAAATACATGGTGGAATTTCCTTTGAGAGGCTTTCATACACTGGTGGTTTTCGCTCGTCGTCATTCGGCAGCAAAGATATGGCTGCCCATCCTGCTGACAGTAGTTTCTCTACTACTCTTCTTCATCGGCGTAACCTGGCGCGACGCCATCATCTGGACCCCTGAAGCGGCGACCGCAACACAGGCCGCAAACGGTATTCACGGGGAGCTTCAACTGCACTGGTTTGTCGTCTTCATTGTAGTGCCTTTGCTGATCATCGGAGCTCACATCGTCTACCTTTATCACGGGATAGCCAAGAAATGGCGGTGGATCCATATAGTGCGTGACGCCTTCATCGCATTTCTCATCCTCTTTCCCGTTCTGGTTTTGAGCATAACCTACCGCGAGGTGTTCAGCTCCGCCGTGGCCGGCCTAAAGACCTGGAAGAGCTCTCTTGAACCGGTGGCCGGATTCTTGGTCGGCATAACCATTGCCCTTATCTTCCTTGGACCGGTCATCGGCCTGAAGCTTCTCGATCTCATCTCACGGAAACGAAAACTGAAGCCGGAGGAGCTCAGGGAACGCATGGAAAAGTATTTCAGTTTGCACGAAATGCTCGTCATCGCCCGACGGCTGGATTTGTTCAGCGCCCGGGAATTGGAACAGGTCGCACTGGAAGCCGGCGTCATGAGCTCAGAAGAAGTGAGAGAGATGATGCAGAAGAGCCGGTTGCCGGTGGCGGTCGCTGATCCGGCCGGCGAAGAAGAGGAACGGTCGATAAGTTACGTGGAAATTCTTTCCGAAGTGAAGAAGCTTGAAAGAGAAGCCAAACGAAACGCCTTTGAGGACCTTAGCTGCGCGCTCGCTCGAGTCAAACAGGAAGCGACCGGAAAAGTATTGGAGAAGATGGAGCAGTCACAAAGCCTCGACGAGCAAGAGAAGGTTCAAGCAGTAGATACGATGTTCCAGACGCTGCTTGATTTTGAAGAGGAAAGAAAACGGTTGGCAATCGACTGGATTGAAGGGGCGAGACGGCCCTTCCATGCTGACGCTACCGGAAAGCTTCTCGCGGCCCGGATCGAGGCCAAAGTGAAAGCGAGCGAGAAATCCCCGGCATCCAAAGAGAAGGGCGAATCCCTCCTCTGCAGGTTGGAAAAGCTGATGCACTCCATCAACCCGGAGGTGCTGCGCTGACCTGCAACCATTCTGCCGACCGCCGGCACCTGAAAATTCCGCTCCACCAGGGATGCCGGCTTTCTCCGTGTCAGTGCAGTCGACAAGGCAGGCTCAAGAACAAAGGGTCCTCACGAAGCCAGCCTACCCCTCTAGAAAAAAAAGAGCCAATAGGTCGAAAAGACGGACTGTGGGGCGAGCCTCCCGATGAGCATCAGGAAGGACTTCCATGAGTCAAAGAGAGATTTTTTCGAACATGGCTACCAGGCCCACACAGATCGTGTAGAGCGGCTCAATAGCGAGATGTCTCCAGCTGTAGCATCAAAAAGCAGAGTGAGCGCAGAATCGAATTCACCCCGGGCAAAGGGTGGATGGCCGCGGAGATATCGCACTCGGAGTCATTTTCAACAAGTTTGCCGTCAAATATGTCAATGATTTCTTCAAACAAATCGGTGTGCGTATCCACCAGTCTCTTCAGCGGCTTCTCACATCGTTGCCCAAACAATCTCCCCCAATCGCCCCTCCCCTTTATTCCTTGAATAAGACCCACTTCCTTGCAGCCTTCTTTCCAGCTCCGTGGATGATGTAGTTGAAAAGCGGGACGGGTTTCAATCCGACCTTTTGATGACATCGAGGTGGGAGCTGTTAACACCTTGAAATCCAGGCAGGCGTTGGTGTTAACCTGCACAATGATTATCAAAGAGATTCTGTCGCAATTTCGTTTGAGCAAGTCTATCATGTTTCGGTTGCATCCGCGCTTTAGAGTGGAACGAGAGGCAAGGAAGATGGTGAAACGAAGTTTCTTGGCGATTACTACCGCAGTTGTGACAGTTGCGCTGGTATTCAGCATTTTCCTGGTGCGGTCCAGACGCCCTTCCTATCAAGGTCCGGTAGAACAGCTCTCATTTGGCATCCCTCCTGTCTTTTATTCCATGTTGCCGGTCATCGCCGAAGAACGAGGGCTCTTTACTCAAAACGGTCTGCATGTTCGTGTACAGGAATACGAATATGGAGCACTCGCCTTAGAGCATCTTCTGAAAGGCGATGTGGATATAGCGGTTGCAGCAGATTTCGCCTTCGTGAGTAAGAGTCTCGATCGCCATGATCTGAGAACAGTGGCTTCTGTCGCCACCTCGGGGTCGGAGGAGATCGTCACGCGAAAAGACAGAAACATAACGCAAACTCAGGACCTTAGAGGAAAGAGAATCGGTGTAAGCCCCGACACCTCTGCCGAGTTTACACTGAAGAGGTTCCTGCTTTTCAACCGGATTCCGGTCGACGAGGTGAAGCTTATCGATCTGGGCCCCGCACAGCTTGTAGAGGCCGTCGTCAGCGGCGAGGTCGATGCCTTCATCAGCTGGGATATTTGGGTCTACGAGGCGAAGAAGCGGCTTGGAGCTAATGCAGTGAGCTGGCCGGCGCGAATAGGCCAAGATTTCTATTGGCTCGCCATCACCACAAACACTCTGATTGCTAAAAAGCCGGCAGCACTGGAACGTTTTCTACGGTCGATGATGCAGGCGGAAGAATTCGTCAAACGCAATAAGGCCGGCGCCAAGGCGATCTTTACAAAGCGCTGGCCAAGGGAACCGGCCTTTGTAGATTATGCTTGGGAGAGATGTAATCTTAATGTCTCACTCGACCAGGGCCTCCTCACCGCCCTGGATGTTGAAGCCGAATGGAGGCTGCAGAGCCGTTCCGGCAATAAGAAATCCGCTCCTAACTCTCTTCACCTCATCCATATGGATGCACTGGATGCGGTGGACCCCAAGGCAAACACAATCTTCCGGTAGGAATGTAAGACCATGAAGATCAGGACACAACTACAACTGGGTACCATTATTTTCATCCTTTCCGCCATAGGAGTTATTTCAGCCATCGTTCTGGTCACGAAGCAAAATTGGAGAGACATCGAGAAGAGAGACAGATTTCATCAAATCGAGAAAAAAGTATATGCTCTGAACCTTCTGACCGATGCTTATCTCAGTCATCCGAGGGAGCACCTGAAGGATCAGTGGGAATCGGTGCACCGTTCTCTGGGAGCACTCTTAGCGAAGGTTGACACCGATGCACCCGAAACACACGACCTTGTCGAGATTATAACGAGCAACCACAAGGAACTGACGAGCCCATTTTTTCAACTAGTCCTCATGACGAGTGCAGGAAGTGAGCTCCCTTTTTCTTTAGACCTGAAAGAGATGCTTGTAAACCGCATATCGGTTCAGCTCCGGATGATGCTCGATAGTACAGAAAGGCTGGTTCAGAGGAGCCAGGCGAGAATAGCGAAATCTCAGCAACGCTTAAACTTCTTCAGCATGCTTATCGTGCTCGGCATCACAGCTACCGGCGCCTTTCTCCTGTTACTCTGCCATCGAGTCCTGGCCTCGATCGTACATCTGGGCGAAGCGGCCGAACTGATTTCACAAGAGAAATGGGATCACAGGATAGAAGTCGAAGGAAACGACGAAGTAGCCGGTCTGGCTGGGACTTTCAATCATATGGCCGCCCGGCTAGGCAACTCATATGCCGCACTGGAAGCAGAGATTGCCGAGCGCAAACGTGCCGAAGAAGAGATAAGGGAAATTAATGAAATCTTGGAGGAGCGTGTCGCCCAGCGCACCGCCGAGCTGGCGGCAAGCGAAAACCGGCTGAAACGGGCGCAGGAGTTGGCAAGCTTGGGCAGCTGGGAGCTCGATCGGGCGAACACCTGCTTCTCCTTCTCGGATGAAGCATACCGGATTTTCGGTCTAAAGCCTCAAGAGCTTGCCGTCACATACGAAAACTTTTTAGAAACGATTCATCCTGATGACCGCGCTGCGGTTGATGCTGCCTATGCTGTCTCAATAGAAGAAGGGAAAGATACCTACGAGATTGAGCACCGGTTGGTTCGAAAGTCGAATGGCGAAGTTCGCACAGTGCACCAAAAATGCGAGCACATCCGTGATGAATCCGGTCTAATCGTCCGCTCTATAGGCATGGTGCACGACATCTCCGAGCGCAAACGGATGGAGGAAGCTTTGCGCAAAGCACGAGACGAGCTTGAGATCAGAGTACAAGAACGAACGGCAGAGCTAAGGAGGGCCAATGAAGTGCTTCGCTCTGTGCCGGCTCGTCTGATAGCCGTCCAGGAGGAAGAAAGGAAGCGACTTGCCATGGAGATCCATGATTCTGTTGCCCAAACCTTGGCCGGCTTAAAGTACGGGGTGGAATTTGCCCTCAGCGCGAAGGACATGGGAAATCCCGATGAGGTGTTTGCTCATCTTGACGGATTCATCCCCGTTCTACAGCGCGCAATCGAGGAAACTCGGGCTATGTATACGGGGCTGAGGCCGAAAATGCTGGAAGAGATGGGGCTACTGCGCACCATTAGATGGTATACTCGAGAATTTGTAAGACTCTACCCCGATCACCACGTGGAGCTTGAATTGAGAGTGGAAGAGAGGGAGATCGCGGAGGAGCTGAAGATTGTGATCTTCCGAATCGCCCAGGAGGCGCTCAACAACGTTGCCAAACACAGCAGGGCTCAATGGGTGAATCTATCCTTACAGAAAAGAAACAATGCTATCGAGCTCCTAATCCGGGATGACGGGGTGGGGATAGATTTGGCCTATATCAGCTCGCATGAAGCCACAGCAAGAAGCCTTGGCTTGCGCAGCATGCGTGAGCGGGTAGAATTCACGGCCGGCAGCTTTTCCATCGAATCCGCCCCGGGAAAGGGTACAACCGTGCGTGCCGTATGGCCGGATAGCGTTTAGAGGTTGGCCGTTCACCGGTTGCTGACGAATTCGACGAGCCGAGCCGGCTCTCAATGACGGACAAAAAGCTCAGGCAGAGATCAGTAGCGCGCCTGGATGTAACTCTCGTCCATCACTCCCGGAACCATGGGAAGAGTCGAGATATCCGGCGGTTGAAAGCCGAAAACCAGCTCCATAAAATGGATGACAATCCGGTAGGTGGCCCCCCACAGAATTTCCGTGCGGTTCTGCTGCCGGTGGAGAAAACAGGGCATATCCTGCGTCTTTCGGTTGATCTTTTTTTCGATTTGGGGCGGAACATAGACGCGATAGTTCGCATAATGCACCGGGTTCAGAAGAGAGCGCAACGGAATTGCAAGAATCTTCTCCACTTCCCAGCTTGGGGAGAAATGCCGCTGCCTGCGAACCCAGCCGACCATCGGGTAGATGATGCGTTTGAACAGGAGCAGGCTTTGTGAAGGAAGAGGGCCCAAGAACCGGACCCCTAAAGGATTGAGACGCATCTCTTCCCAGCTTTCACGAAGAGCGGTGGCAAGCAGCAGCGACAAAACACGCGCATGGTGTGGGCATTTACGAGAAAACCTCGACCATAACGGCCACTGACGAAGAGGAGAGCCGGGTATCAGAAGAAGCTTTGCCAGATAAGGATCAAGCTGTGCCTCCACGGTTCCACCCGGGCAGCATAGGTCTCCTGATTGCCTGACCGCTTTGGATCGCTTGTTAAGAATTGTGCAAATTTCCGGAGCAGATCCAGCGGCGATTTCCAGTCGACCGAGCAGAAACATGACGCTGGAAGCAATCGCCGGATCGCGTGAGTCCACAGGAGTGATTGTATCATTCCCCAATTCCTGCTCAATCACGTGTAAGATCCGCGCTTGCAGCGCTGCCGGGTCATCCAGCAGACTGTTCAATGGATGTCGGATTTGCCCTGCCACATCATCCATTCGTGGTATTTTTCCTCAATGCGCTTGCCGGAAATCCGTACCATGGTTTTCACTTCCGGTGCAAACAGGCTAACCTTATATTCTTCCAGCAGCCAGCGGAACTCTCTGAGGAACCTGTCCCCTTCCTCGGTAGGTCTCTGTTGAACTTCCGCCCTCAATTCCTCAAAATACTTTTTGTAGGGTGCAAACTGTCCTTCCTTCACCCGATCTTTTTCCGGAGCCGCGTAAACTCTGTCAGCTCTGATTTGCAGCGCTTTGAGATAACGTGGCAGCTGCTGAATTTCAAAGCGTTTATAATGCCTTGGAAAATCCGAAGGCACAAGCTCAATTAGATCTTTAATGAGAATTTGTATGCGCTGCAGCACGCCGGCTTCTTTCTTGGCCATCTTTTGATAGCGCTGCAGACTCAGCCTGCCCTTTTCTCGCTCTCTGACTACCGCCAAGAGCTCCTGCAGGAGCTCCTGACCGCTCGCTGCGAGCTTTCCCTTCAGCTCCCTCAAGTTCTCGATGAATTGGGCATGGTTCGGCCATCCCGTGGAAAACCGCATTTGACTGATTCCAAACAGCTCCCGCATTAAATAATCCTGCAGATCTTCATCAGCCTTCTTACGGTTTCCCATGAATGCGAGCTCCAGTACCATTTCACGGGGATACATCCAGTCTTTTTTGAGCTGCTTGAGCTCGGTTTGAAAAGCAAGCCGGTATAGCAGGTACACTCCCTCATATGACGCACTCCGAGCCTCTTCAGGATCTTTGAATAATCTCACGGCGACAGTGTCACCCTCAGCAACAAGACCTGAATAGGCGTATATTTCCAAACCCAGAGCGTCTTTGCCAAGGGGGATGCGTGGTGCCACGTCCTCGAGCTCCCAGGCCGTCAGCCCCTCTACCTCGTAACGCTCGCGTGCCCTGCTCCAAAGGCTCTCCTCCAGTTGTTCTCCACTTAATGTCTTCAGTTCTTGCAGACTGCAGCCGGCGCCAAGCACCTTCCCATCCGTCCCGACGACCTCAAATCGCATGCGCAGATGCTGTGGCAATCCACTCTCATCCCACTGGCCAGGTGCAACTTCAACCCCCTTGGTTGTTGCAAGGCAGCGGCTCAATTGCACATACAAGCTACCCTCGCCAAATGTCAGGCAAGCCAGCAGTTGCAGTGCACTCTCCCCTATGGGAACCAGCTGTTTTCGCTGCCCTTTTGGCAAGGATCTGAGAAGGACCGTGATTTTCTCAAGGAGCATGCCTGGGACCAGCCACGCGAAAGATTCCGGCGCAAGAGTCTTGACAGAAAGGACGGGAACGATCACGGTGACTCCATCCTCTTCTGTCCCGGGCTCAAAGGAATACTTCAACGGCAGATCCAGATCCCCAACGCGCAATTTGTCAGGATATTCCTGCAAAGCCGAAAAATCAGGCTCCGCTCGCAGCAGGTCGGTCTCCTTCATGCACAGGAAATCATCACTTCCTTGATCTTTAAGGAATTTATTGAAAGAGCGAATATCTGCTAGTATAGATACTTGGCGTGAATTTGACCGTTTATCGTCCACACCCGGAATTCTTGCGTCATAAAAGTCGTAAATGATAGCATCTTCGACCAACAGGTCCCTGCGGCGTGACTTGCTCTCCAATTCATCGATCTTTTGAATCAGTTGCCGGTTGTGCTCGAAAAATCCGTACCGGCCGGGCAGCTCGCCTTCCACCAAAGCCGATCTGATAAAGATTTCTCTCGCCTCCGCCGGATTGATACGGCTGTAGCTAACCTTCCGTTGCTCAACTACAGGAAGACCGTACAGGGTCACACGTTCGAACGCAATCACCTGGCCTCGCTTCTTCTCCCAATGAGGCTCCGAATAAGAATAACGACAGAGGTGACCGCCCAGCTCCTCCAGCCATTCCGGCTGAATATTGGCGACTGTTCGAGCAAACAGGCGCGAAGTCTGTACCAGTTCCGACGCAACAATCCAGCTGCCGGCTTTGTTAAACAAACCGGAGCCTGGAAACACCATCACCTGCCGGTTCTTGGCCGAGAGGTAGATATTCTTCTCCTTGCGCAGTCCGATGTGGCTAAGATAACCGCTGACCACAGCACGGTGGATAGCTTCATAGGTTGCCGGGGAGTCACTGGCTTCCCCTAAGTCAAGCTCAGCAAGTATAATCTCTATTTCTCCATGAATATCATGCCACTCGCGCATTCTCCTGTAGGAGAGGAAATTCTCGCGACAAAATTTGCGCATTTGACTTTGACTGGTCTGGCGCTTGTCCGCTCCGTTAGTGAGCCTTTGCTCGTAGGCATGCCAGATTTTGAGCAAAGTGATGAAATCCGAGCGCGAATCGCGAAACTTTGCGTGAACCTGGTCCGCCTGCGCTTCCTTTTCCAGCGGCCGTTCTCTGGGGTCCTGGATGCTCAAGGCAGCCGCCAGAATCTTCACTTCATTGAGCGAGCTCTCCCGTTGCGCCTGCACAAGCATTCTGGACAGGCGGGGGTCCAGCGGAAGTCTGGCCATGGTTCTGCCCAGGTTGGTCAGCCGGCGGTGCTCGTCCACAGCGCCCAGCTCCTTCAAAACGGCAAAGCCGTCTTTGACGGCGACAGGTGACGGTGGGTCCAAGAATGGAAATTCTTGAATGTTTCCAAGGTGCAGGAACAACATTCGCAGAATAACCTCCGCCAGATTTGAGCGCTGGATCTCGGGAAGAGTATAGGGCTGGCGCGAAAGGAAATCCTGTTCGGAAAAAAGTCTGATACAGACGCCGGCTTCCACGCGGCCGCAACGGCCTTTACGTTGATCGGCACTCGCCCTGGAGATGGGTACAACCGGCAAACCTTGCGTTCTGGATCGAGCGTTGTACTGGGAAATTCGAGCTAAACCGGTATCAATAACGTATTTAATGCGGGGAATGGTTATGGATGTTTCAGCAACATTGGTGGCTACTATGATCTTGTCTTCCGTAGTCGGATGGAAAATGCGCTGCTGGTCAGCGGCTGCCATTCTGCCGAACAGCGGCAGCACCAGTGTGTTAAAAAATCGTCTTTCTTCGAGCCGCTGGACTGTTTCACGAATATCCGTCTCAGTGGGCATGAAGATAAGAATATCGCCCCTTTTCTGACTTCCGGTTCGCTTTTTGAGCAATTCGACCGAGGCAACCGCCTGATCGATGTAATTGGCGTCATTTTCCTCATCGGCGGAAACTTCAATCGGTCGATACCATACCTCAACAGGATAGCTTCTGCCCGATACTTCGATTATGGGTGCATTGCCGAATGCTCGAGAAAATTTCTCCGGATCGATGGTAGCCGAAGTGATGATGATTTTTAAATCTGGACGACGGGCGACGATTTTCTTCAATAGTCCCAACAGAAAATCGATATTAAGGGTTCGTTCATGGGCCTCATCAATGATGAGGGTGTCATAGGCGCGAAACAGCCGATCGCTCTGGGCCTCCGCCAGGAGAATACCGTCGGTCATGAACTTGATGCGAGTGGAGCGGCTGGTGCGATCTTTAAACCGAATTTTGTACCCTACCCAGCGAGACCCGGTTTCACCCAATTCTTCCGCCACCCTATTGGCAAGGCTGATCGCAGCAATGCGACGGGGCTGGGTGCAGCCGATTTTGCGTGGATAGCCACGACCTGCTTCCAGACACATTTTGGGTATCTGAGTGCTCTTCCCCGATCCGGTTTCTCCGGTAATCACCAGGACTTGGTGCTCTCCTATGGCATCAATAATCTCTTCTCTTCTGCCGATAATGGGAAGATCTTCAGGATAGTGGAGAGAAACTGTCCCGTAGCGTCCAAAGCGGGTATCTTTGCGAGTTTTGTCAGCAATAAACGAGCTCATAAAAATTCAGATAAGAGTTCTCAATGAGTACTCAAGGCTATGCTGAAGGGTTTTGAACCCTCTAAATACAAAGGAGTGCAGAGGAAGGTAGCTTCCCAGCCATGGCTTTGAGAGGGATCGAAGCTCCTAGGGCGATCCTGCAGCAATTGTTCAACAACAGATCTTTACAAATCCCAGTGGTTATGTCAATTGTCTGAGGCAATTTCAGGAACCGGGAAGGAGAAAGATGGAAGATTTTTGCAGCCAGGTTGAACAAGCCGTGACCTTTATTCAAGCCCGCCTGCAGGTGCAACCGAAGATCGGGATCATTCTTGGAACCGGTCTGGGCGGCATCGCCCAGGCGATGGAAGACGTCTCGGTTTTTCCGTACACGAGCATACCCCATTATCCGATTTCCACCGTCCAAAGCCATGCCGGCAACCTGCTTTGTGGAAAGTGGGCCGGCAAAACCATGCTGGTCAAGCAGGGCAGACTTCACCTCTACGAAGGCTATTCGGCCCGACAGATCTCTTTTCCCGTTCGCGTAATGGCCCGCCTGGGGGTGCGCACTCTGGTTATCTCCAATGCTGCCGGCGGGCTCAATCCGCAGTTTCGCTCCGGCGACCTGATGCTCATCACGGATCACATCAATCTTACCGGTCACAATCCCTTAATCGGCCCCAATGTAGACAAATGGGGAGTGCGATTTCCGGACATGGTTCAGCCATACGATCGCAAACTGCAGCAAGTGGCGTTGGAAACGGCGGTTGCTGAAAGAATCATGCTGCATCGGGGCGTTTACGTGGGAGTATCGGGGCCAAGCCTTGAAACGGCAGCTGAAACGCGTTTTCTCCGCACGATTGGTGCCGACGCGGTAGGCATGTCGACCATCATGGAAGTGATCACCGCCATCCACATGGGCCTGAAAGTCCTCGGCTTTTCCGTTATTACCAATATGAATCTTCCGGATGCTTACGAGCCGACTTCGGTGGAGCAGGTTATCGCCACTGCAGAATCAGCCGGACCGCAGCTCATGCAAGTACTGGCTAAAACTATCGAACAATTGTAAGGGGAACAGCTGCCTGGAGAAAGATAGATGATTGTTAGTTCTGAAGCTGCTCGGGCCGATCTTTTGCTGCTCAATGGCATGGTTTTAACCATGGATGCTCAAGATCGACAATTCAACCTGGGGGCGGTGGCGATACGAGGAGAAGAAATCGTGGCTGTAGGCCCCTCCGAGCAACTGGAAGCAAATATATCGGCCAGGAAGACCCTGGATGTCAGTGGCTGCGTGGTCATGCCGGGATTGATCAACGGTCACACCCATGCAGCCATGACCCTTTTCCGCGGCCTCGCCGACGATCTTCCTCTGATGGAATGGCTGCAGCAGCACATTTTCCCGGCCGAACAGAATCTGACCGCCGACCTGGTATACTGGGGAGCCAAGCTGGCCTGCGCCGAGATGATCCTGTCGGGCACCACGACCTTTTGCGA
>Ga0068714_10005872_pt1 | contig 12818 bp, 8 predicted proteins | sample MTBNYHSulfiMetaG_FD_62988 | JGI IMG/M metagenome (GOLD analysis project Ga0068714, IMG submission 62988) | Enrichment culture microbial communities from rom New York Harbor, USA that are MTBE-degrading - MTBE-NYH (New York Harbor Sulfidogenic)... | ecosystem: Environmental > Aquatic > Marine >... | reverse complement strand
CTTTCTTTTTACCTCCCTCTTTATCTCTCCTCGATGAGATAGCGCACCATCAGAAACCGGGAGTTGTCTCTGATGACAGTACTATGATTGTTGACCATAGTCCCAGCCTGAATCTTAGAGCATCAGTTTCAGGCTTCGGCGAAGAACCCTTTCCTGATAAATCTCCGCTGCTCAGCTCATTATCAGTACTCTTGATCGTTCGCGCCTCTACCCCACTTCAGATAAAAAGTGAGGCAAACCAATATTTAATTATTTATTAACATTCTAACAAGTATTACTAAAAAGTCAAATAAATATGTTCATTTACTTTGATATTTCCATTTAGAAAACTTTTTTTCTTTATTTATTTTTCGAAGAAAATATTTTAATTATCTTGTTACTAATTTTTTCCGCTTCAAAACCAAAAAGAGATGCTACCTCATCACCGGGACCGCTTTCACCGAATCGTCGAATAAAAATTCCCAGAGAAAGTCCGGGAACAACTTCATACCATCCTTGTCCTGTGGCAGCTTCAATAACCACCTGAAGTTTATCTTCACCACCAAGAATTTTTTCTCGATAGGCTTGATCCTGGCTGGCAAATGCTTCCCGGTCAGGAATGGAAATAATTCTACAGAAAATATTGTCTTTCTCTAAAATATCCTTGACCTGTAATGCAGTTTGAACCTCACTTCCGCTGGCAGAAATAATAACACCTGGTTCTTGGGATCCTTCTTCAATGATATAACCGCCTTTAGCAAAATGATTGATACCGTTTATCTTTTTCAATAAAGGTAACTTTTGACGGGAAAGTATCAGGGCAACAGGACCATCTTTTCTTTTTAGAATCACTTGCCAGGCTGCTTTGACTTCTTCACTATCTGCCGGACGAATCACTTTTAAGTTTGGAATAATCCTTAATGATTCCAGCTGTTCAACCGGCTGATGTGTTGGTCCGTCTTCCCCAACATAGATTGAATCATGGGTAAAGATAAAAACAACAGGTAAATTCATAATAGCAGCCAGCCGAATGGCGGGTCTCATATAATCAGAAAAAACCAAGAAAGTTGAACAATAAGGACGCAATCCCTTGTGCAGTGATAGACCATTGCAAATAGCTCCCATGGCATGTTCTCTTACCCCAAAGCGGATATTTCTGGCATCAAAACAATCTTTTTGCACCTCCGGAAATTGGTTTAAATAAGTCATGGTCGATGGTGAAAGGTCTGCTGAGCCTCCTACAATATAGGAAACTTCTTCTGCAATTTTGCTTAATATTTCACCGGATGCACTTCTGGTAGCAATCTTTTCAGCAAAATTCATTTCCAAAAAATCAAAATTATCAGGTAATTCTAAATCGATTCCTCTATTCCATTCTCTTCTCTTCTCGGGAAATTTCTCCGACCATTGTGTAAATTCTTCTTCCCACTGTTTTCTACCTCTGGTAAGTTCTACCTCTCTTTTCTGAAAATATTCCTTGACTTCTTCGCTTATATAAAAGGGTTTATCAACGGGTAATCCTATATTCTTTTTCAACCCTTCCACTTCTTCTGTGCCTAAAGGGGCACCATGTGCGGTATGACTGTCCTGTTTGGTCGGTGCTCCGTAACCGATATGTGTTCGGGCTATAATAAGAACCGGCTTGTCCTTCTTTTCCCTGGCTTTTAGCAATGCTGCTCTTAATTCATTAATATCATGTCCATTCACGTTTTCAATGACCTGCCAGTTATAGGCACGGTACCGATCAGCTACTGATTCCGTAAAGGTAGCATCTGTCCCGCATGATAAAGAAATGCAGTTCTGATCATAGATGACAATCAGTTTTCCCAATCCCCAATGCCCCGCCAGAGAAGCCGCTTCTGAGGTTATCCCCTCCATCATACAGCCATCGCTGGCTAAGACGTAAGTATAATGATCGACAAGATTATATTCATCAGTATTAAATTTTACAGCCAGCATCTTTTCCGCTAAAGCCATTCCCACACCATTGGTCAATCCCTGTCCCAGTGGTCCTGAAGTAACCTCTACTCCGGGTGTATGTCCATATTCAGGATGGCCGGGTGTCACCGAACCCAGTTGTCGAAAATTTTTAATATCTTCTAATGTAACATCATAGCCGGATAAATGTAAAAGTACGTATAACAGGATTGAACCATGTCCGGCTGAAAGGATAAATCGATCCCGATTAGGCCAGTTCGGCTCTTTGGGGTCGTATCTAAGTATTTCACCAAATAGAACTGCCCCAATTTCGGCACATCCCAGGGGTAAACCCGGATGACCGGAATTAGCTTTTTCTACTGCATCAACAGATAAACCTCGAATAATTTTTGCAACCTTGTTTAGCATCTTTCGCCCTCCATTCTATTCTTCAGAAATTCGACAAAATATCAGAGGAGTTCGCTCCCCTGAAGCTTCCTTTAATTTTTTATAGTTATGTATGATATTTTCTTAAGTTTAAATTATTCTATCCAAATTGATTTCTTTTTAAAAAGAGCATATCTTTGAGTAATGAATTTCTTAAAATTTCGATACTATAAAACAGCTTGTTCGGTACGACTGATAATCTCATCCTGTAACACCTTACTGAGGTTATTGAAATAATCACTATAACCGGCTACCCGGACAATGAGATTTTGATACTCTTCCGGATTCTTCTGGGCAGCCCGTAATGTCTCAGCCTTTATCACATTGAACTGAATATGATGACCGTCAAGCTTGAAATAAGCCCGGATCAGATGTGCCAGACTGTCTAATCCTTTTTCCCCTTCTACCAGGGATGGCGTAAATTTCTGGTTTAACAGTGTCCCGCCTGTTCTAATATGATCCATTTTAGCAGCTGATTTGATAACAGCAGTAGGACCCATCCGGTCAGCACCCTGAACAGGGGAAATTCCTTCAGATAAAGGTTCTTTTGCTTTTCTACCATCTGGCATAGCACCAATCACAGAACCAAAATAGATGTGACAGGTAGTGGGTAACATGTTGATACAGTACTGTCCTCCTTTATTATTTTTTCGGCCATTTACTTCCTGGTAAAAAGCTTTAAAAACTTCTTGCATAATGGAATCAGCATAATCATCGTCATTACCGTACCTGGGTGTTTGATTTTTTATTAAATGGTGGATTTCCCTTTCACCCCTGAAGTTATTTTGCAAGACTGACAGCAGGGTATCCATACTGAAATTTTTTTTATCATAAACGTGATATTTAATAGCAGAAAGGCTATCAGTTATGCTTCCGATTCCCACTCCCTGAATATAATTGGTATTATAACGGGCACCACCTGCGTTATAATCTATGGCTTTTTCAATACAGTCACTGATGATAATAGACAAAAATGGGGCCGGCATAGAGGTAGCATATAACTGTTCGATGATTTGATTTCCTTTTATCTTTATTTCAATAAAATGATGAAGCTGTTCTTTAAAGGTATTAAAAAGCTGGTTAAAATCAGCAAAGTTTTCGGGATTTCCGGTTGCAAGACCGATTCTTTTCCCGGTCAGCGGATCCCATCCATCATTCAAGGTAACTTCCAGCACTTTGACCAGGTTAAAATAGCCGGTTAAAATGTAAGCTTCCTTTCCAAAAGCACCGGTTTCCACACAACCACTGGTCCCTCCTTCTCTGGCATCCACTAACTTTTTTCCCTGTCTTAACATCTCGGCAATCACTTCATCAGTATTAAAGACAGAGGGTTGTCCCCAGCCTTTTCGAATTATTTCACAGGCTCTTTTTAAAAATTGGTCAGGACTTTTCTTGCTGAGCTGAATATTGGTACTGGGCTGCAGTAAGCGCATCTCGTCAATCACATCCAGAATAAGGTAGGTCACTTCATTGACTGCATCTGAACCGTCAGGTTTCAATCCGCCGTTATTGATGTTGGCAAAATCAGTATAGGTTCCGCTTTCGGCCAGGGTCACACCTACTTTGGGCGGAGCCGGTTGATTGTTAAATTTAATCCAAAAACACTCCAATAACTCTTTTGCCTTTCTTTTATCCAATTTGCCTGTTTTGACATCATGAAGGTAGAAAGGATATAGATGCTGATCCAGATGTCCGGGATTGAACGAATCCCAGGTATTCAATTCACTGATGACCCCTAAATGCACAAACCAGTACATCTGGAGAGCCTCCTGAAAATTCCTGGGAGCATGAGCAGGTACCTGTCGGCAGACTTGGGCAATTTTTAGTAATTCTTTTTTCCGGTGGTCATCCTGTTCTTGCTCAGCCTTCTCTTTAGCCAGATTGGCATAGCGATGGGCTAATAATATGATGGCATCAGCACAGATGGACATGGCCTTCAGTTGATTAAGTTTTTGATAGGCCTTTGAATCGTTTCCATAATCTAAATCAGCTATCTCTTGTTCGATCTCTTTTCTAAAATCAAGGAAGCCCTTCTGATAAATTTTACCATCCGCAACCGTATGACCGGGAGCTCTTTGTTCCATAAATTCGGTAAAAATACCCGCCTCATAGCAGTCTTTCCAGCTCTGATCCATCAGGTCAAAAACTTGATGCCGAATGGATCTTTCTTTCCAGTAGGGAATCACAATCTCTTCTTGAATCTTTTTTGCTTCCTCGCTTACCCGAAAGGATATTTTTTCTCTTTTGTCAATCAGGTCAAAATCTTCTAAGGTATGACAGCATAATTCCGGATAGGTAGGTGTTCCAACGGGAGAAGTGCCCCGCTCTCCGACAATCAATTCACTATCATCAATTTCAATGGTCTTGTTTTCCAGCAGATATTTAAAAGATAAAGCCCTTAAAATCGGAACCGGCACTTTACCTGAATGTTCCAGATAGGCTTCGGTCATTAATTTTGCCCGCTCTATATCGATATAGGGCTGAGCAGTTAAACTTTGTTTTCGTAACTTTTCAATTCTGGGATTCATTTTTATCCTCCGATGGTAACCTGCAGATTTTTTTCATAAAATATCTGGCACAGCTTTCTGAGATGATCTCCTGAGGGTTCTGAATATTCTTTTCTTTCTTCTAATCCCAATCTGGAATATTTTTCAAGACCCATTTTATGAAAAGGCAAAAGGCTGACTTTGTTGATTTTTAAGGAATGTATCAATTGCGCCATTTGCTTAACCTCATCAGTTGAATCATTAACACCCGGAATAACGGGTATTCGGATTTCGATATGATTTGTTTTTTGAGAAAGTTGTCTTAAATTCTCTATAATCAACTGATTTGATACCCCGGTATATTTTTGATGCTTTTCTTCATCTATTACCTTAATATCATATAACCATAAATCAACTAAATTTTCAATTCTCATAAAATATAACCAGGGAACATATCCGCAGGTATCAATGGCTGTTTGAATACCCGCCTTCCGACAGGAAGACAGTAGTTCTTCCAAAAAATCAATTTGAACCAATGGCTCACCACCGGAGAAGGTAACACCTCCCCTGGATTCCTGATAGAAAATCAGGTCTTTTTTTATCTCTTCAAACACATTATCTGTGGTGACTTTTTTTCCTGTAAGTTCCCTGGCTTGACCGTGACAAATATCAATGCAATATCCGCAAGCCTGGCATTTCTTCTTATCAGTATAGGGATAATTATTTTTGATTTCAATGGCTTGCTGTGGGCATAGTGAAATACACTGATAACATTGAATGCATTTTTGGGTGTCGAAAACAATTTCAGGCTGTTCCTGCCAGCTCTCAGGATTGTGACACCACCGGCAGCGAAGAGGACAACCTTTTAAAAACACCGTAGTACGGATTCCCGGGCCATCATGGATGGCAAATTTTTTGATATTAAAAATAATTCCTGTAGCCATGATTTTCAACCTGATTGACCAAATAAATTCAAATACTTTTACAGAAAATCTTCTTCTACAAATACTCCGCTGAAAAGCAATCTCATTTTAACACTTTGTTATTCATAAATAAACCCTGCCAGAAAGCCTTTTAATTTATCTTGACTGGCAGGGTAATGAATAAATCCAACCATTAAATGATGGTTTTGTTTTATTTACGAATCATAACAGAGCTTTGTCTCTTATTTTAATTCCATTCAATAATTTATTATCAATAAGTTAAATTATTGCACACAGGGAGTAAAGAAGACTTAATAATATGTTAGATAAAACTACATTTTTATAATATCACAGGAGCATTCAGTTCCTTTATTTTAACTCCATTAATTATTGAATAAAAGCTTCATTCTGCTTATGGCCTCTTTTAATTTATCGCTGGGTAGAGTATAAGCAATCCTGACATACCCCTCTCCCTGGCTGCCAAAAGCGGAGCCAGGAATCACAACCACTTTTACTTTGGTCAATAATTCGTCATAAAACTGTTCTGAAGTTCTACCTGTATCCTTGATATTGGCAAAGATATAAAAAGCCCCTTCCGGTTTAATACAGGAAATTCCTTTGATTTTGTTTAGTTCTTGCACCATAAAGTGTCTTCTATGATCATATTCTAAATTCATTTTTCTTATAATACTTGATGGACTACTTAAAGCAGCAAGGGCAGCTTGCTGAGATATTGAACAAGGACAACTCAAATGATATCCACCTAATTTCATCATATTGGCAATAATCTCTTTGGTAGCCATAGCATAACCAATACGCCAACCGGTCATAGCATACCTTTTAGAAAAACTGTTAATAGTGATGGTTCTTTCTTTCATTCCAGGTATACTTGCCATACAACAATGCTTCTTATCATCATAAATCATCGTCTCATAAGCCTCATCGGCAATAACTATCAGATCATTTTTCATTACTATCTTAGATATTTCTTCAAGTGCTTCCTTTTCCAGAACTGCCCCTGTAGGATTGTTGGGAGTATTCAAAAGTAACAATTTACTCTTGGCAGAAATTCTTTTTCTTATGTTTTCAACGTTTGGTTTAAAACCTTCTTCTTCCGAAGTTGGTATAAATACCGGAATAGCACCACATAAAAGAACCTGGGAAAGATAGCTTGGATAATAGGGATCTGGAATTAATATTTCATCCCCCGGATCCAATAAACTAAGCATGGCAATAACTAAAGCATGCTGGGCTCCATGAGTAATAATGATTTCTTCTTTGTCAACTATTAATTGATTTTCTTTCCAATATTTAAGGGCCACAGCTTCCCTTAATTCCATATAGCCTGCTACTGGGCTATAGTGAGTAGCGTTTTTTGTTATAATTGATTGAAAGCTCTCTTCAATAATATGGTCGTCTGTATTAAAGTCAGGCTCACCAATTCCCAGACTAATTACATCCTTATATCTACTGGCACGATCAAATATCTCCCTGATTTTTGGATAAGATAATTGACTAACTCTTCTGGAAACATATCGATTAATTGTAAACCCCCTTTTTTTTGCTTGCTAAAAGATTATTCTAAAATAGAAAAATGAACATATAAAATAACGATATCTTTTTTTCTATCTTTGAAGATGCTTATTCAGGATATTGTCCCTCTCGAAGATAGGATAGGAGTTCTTCCTTGGTCAAATGGTCAATGCCTAAATCTTTCAATGTCAAGCTATTTTCCCAATAATTCGTTTTAGTCATAACAGAGCCCAGAGTTATCATGGACTCAATGACCGGTACCTGGACATTAAATTTCTTTGCCAGCTCATAATAAAGATGACAACCAACAGGAATATCTTCAGTAATATAGCGATTATAAATGCTAAAAGGGCCTGTTCCTAAAGCAAGCTTATATTGTTCGTTGAAAGGAACGACATATTTGGGACCCATATGTTCAGAACCAAGTATATTGGACCGGGAGAAAAATTCTTCATCCTCAAAATGCTGAATTCCTACGCCTATAGCTTCGGCAATTTGACATACTTCTTTATACATCACTTTTTGTACTTCTGAAATAGAAGGACAATAAGTATGCGAGTAGATAGAAAATTCATATTTATCCTGGCCATAAATCAAGCCCCAGTTTTCCATGGTACTCACGCCAAGAATGGTTCCCGGAACATGTAGTACAGGATTCACATTACTGAAGGCAATATCAACAACTGTATCACCGGCTACAGGATGGACAACAGAGTCAAGAGAAGGAATATATTTCTTTGATTCAAAAAAAGCATCCTGATCAGTTAAGGGTATAGCTGAACCTCTAAGAGTAATGGCCCAATAATTAATATTGACCTCAGGAAGCTGTTGCCCGCCAAAACTCCGAATTCTTATCCCATAAGGCTGACTACTCCATTCACCTATTACTACTTTCTTCCTACAGCCCATCTCCCTCATCATCTTTTTCATAATCAATGAACCGAAATTAGCAGTAGTAAAATGAATAACCATACCGTCTTCCAAATTGGGAATCAACTTTTCCAGAAAAGCCTTATTACCGACAGCGGGAAAACTCATGATTATTATACCGGCACCCTGTACAGCTTTTTTAATGTCAGAAGTAACCAGATCCAGTTTAGCCAGACCCTCTCTTTTAAAGCCGTATAGACTCTGTTGCAATCCGGTTATACGGATTTCCTTCTTATCTTTGATACAACCTAACCCGTCAAAAAATTCAGGAAGCTCGTAAAGACGTACTTCTTTGCCCTGATGGGCAGCACAGGCAGCATGACCGCGTGCAGTTGCACCCCCTCCCACAACAGCTATCGGCTTATCCTTGAGATAACTCATATCAGCCATTCGTTAATCTCCTTTCAAATATCGGATATATATAAAATATAGAATAGTAATTTCCTTTTTATTAAAAACGTCCCCCTAACACAAGTCTTGGTAACCATAGTGCTAATTCGGGGAAATATGTAACAGCCATAAGAGTCGGCAAATACCCAAAAACAATAAATATCAGGGCTGGTTTTAATGTCTCAGATACAGGTGTCCTGGACATTCTAGCCCCAAAGTAAAGTGTAGGTGCAGTCGGTGGTGTAACATTACCCATACCCAGATTAACGCCGATAATAGCAGCAAAATGAATAGGACTTACTCCTAGAGAGATTGCTACCGGCAAGAGAATTGGAGTACAAAGTAACATCGCACTTACATCATCCATTATCATCCCGATGATAATCATAAAAATATTAAGCATAAACAGAATGACATACTTGTTAGTAGAAATAGCGGTGAGAAAACTCATGATGATAGCCGGTAGATGTTCCTGTATATAAATTCGACTTAGCATCATTATACAGTACATCATCAACATGACCACTCCGGTAGTAGTAGCTGTTTCAATAATAACCTCTAAGAAATTCTTCTTGTTCAGTCCTTTATAAATAAAAAATCCTACAGGTACGGAATAAAGTACCGCTACTGCTGCAGCTTCTGTCGGCGTCATGATTCCTCCATAAATACCACCTAAAACAATTACCGGCATAAATAGAGCCGGGGTAGCTTTTTTCCCTCTATTACCTAACATTTTAAACATTGTCTTAGTATCTACCGGTTCACTAACATGTACATCGGTATTATTTCTAAGCAAAATAAGATTAATAATACTCAAAAGGGCTGTCAGCATTAGTCCCGGCCCTACAGTAGCAAGAAAACATGCCAGAACTGATTGCTGTCCAACCCAGGCATAAAGTATCATCTGGGAACTGGGAGGTATCAGAAGTCCTAAAGGGGCTGCGCAGGATACCAATGCTGTAGCATGTCCCATTGGATAACCATTTTCACGCAATCTCGGGAACATAATGGATCCAATACATGAGATAGTAGCTGCACAGCTTCCCGAAATTGATCCGAATACCGCACTTGATACCACTGCAACAACGCCAAGACCTCCTTTGATTCTCCCAACAAAGATTTCAACTAAATTAACCAGGGAGTTTCCGATTCCCCCCCTATCCATCATCCCGCCAACCATAATAAAAAGTGGTATGGCCAGAAGTACCACAGAACTCATCTGGCTAAAGCCATAGGGGAGTAAAAAACTTGGATCATACCCTTGAGTAATAACCATAAAAGTTGTTGATAACATAAAACAGAATGGCACTGGAAGACCAAGAAGCAGTGTAACAATGATGAGCAATAATGCTATGATAACAGTCATATTTTATACCCCCTTTTGTTTTTTCCAACCAAACAAGAATAAATGCCCATATTCAACTACTCCTCATTTCAATAAACCCGAAAAGGTCTTCCAGGAAATAAATCACCGAGTAAAATGACATCAAGAAATATCCCACAAAAATTGAAAACTGGGACACAACAATCGGAATTCTCAAGCCTGTAGTTCGGGGCATATACTTAAGACAATGGCCGATCATATCTATTGACCAATAAGTGAAAAGAATACAAAGAGCAGATACAGTCAAGCTTATAATAACACTGAGAAAAGCCTGGCTTTTTTTACTCATCATCTGAGGCAATATATCTGCCTTCACATGACTCTTATCATATACCCCATATGAACTGCCTATAAAATAGAGCCAAAATGCAGCTATAAGTACAATCTCTTCAATGCCATAGAGATCAGATCTAAAAACATATCTTAAAACCACCACTACACACATAATAATTACTACAAATATGCTGGAAGCAATCATAAGCCACTGTTGAATTTTTTCTAAAAATTTCCAAATTAAAGATTTCTTGATTGTTTCGATTATATTCATCGTTTCCCTCACTCTTCTTAATATAAAAAAATAAGGCAGGAAAAGATTCCTGCCTTATTTTTATTAATTATAGGGATTCTTTAACCTTATCCAGAACATCCTTACCGAAATTTTCCTCAAGTTTTGGCCATGTGACATTTCTTATATGGTTAGCTAATTCTTCTCTCTCTTCAGCTGTAAATTCTAATATTTCAATACCATAATCAGTCATCAACTTCATATTTTCTGCATCAATAGCCTGCCAATCGTCAAAACTCAAATCAGCCTCAGTACCTACTGCGTCCTGAATAATTTTTTGATCTGCAGGGCTGAGTGAATCCCAGAGTTCCTGGTTAATTAAGAATGCTGTCTGGTCAAAAAGACAATTATATGGTATGTAATAGTTTATAACATCTTTGAAAACCTGGTAATTTATCTCGGATGAACCGCCTATCCAACCGTCACAAACCCCTGTCTGAATAGCACTATAAGTATCAGCATAAGGTATTGAAGTAGTTCTATAACCCATATCCTGGGCAGTTTCTCTATAAACGGTCAGAGGAGCTATACGAATCAATGTGTCTTTATCAGCCTTTGGGTCAGCATAATTTTCCGGTTTTTTAGCAGAACCGATACCGATAAATCCTTCACCATTAATCCTCAAAAGTTTTATCCCCAAATTTGAAATTGCCTCATCGATAACACTGTATACATAAGAACCCGGAGAAAGCTGGTCTCTCATATCATCATAATTATCAGCAAGGAAAGGTAGTGAGCCAATCTCAAGCATAACATCATATTCACTGGGGATGAAAATTAGCCCCATTTCAATTGTACCTCTCTGTATTTCCTGGAAAACTTGGGTATAGTCACCCAGCTGATTCATAGGAAATACATCCAACTTAATTCTGCCGTCAGTAGCTCCTTCTACCTCTTCAGCAATCCTGTAAAGTCCCTGGGTAGACCTGTATTCTATGGGTGAAATACCAGCCACCTTTATCACCAACTCGTCTTGCGCCAGCACTGTATTTCCGATAGTTCCAAAAAGTAGGCTTACTATAAATATTCCTAACATAAGTAATTTTATTTTTCTCATTTTAAATCTCCTTTTTTTATTTATCATTTTAAAAAGTGAAAGACTATGTTTATACTTATCACCTCCTATCTACTTCCAACTGTTTTCTTTGTTGCTTTTTGTTTACTCAAAACTCTGATAGAAAACTTTTATATCTCTTGCAGCATAGTTGATTTGATTGTTCATTCCGGGCAAAGTAAATTGATTAATCCCCCGGTGAGAACTTTGGTAATAGTAGTAGCATCTTCTAAATCTACATATTCTTCCGGAGAATGAACGTGGTCTCCGTCAGCTCCGATTATTACTATAGGAAGATTTGCTCTATTCTTATCTCCTAAATAATTAAAGTCACCAATACTCATAAAACTACTCAAAACAGGTTTTTGGCCTGTCAATTCCTTAAATGATTTTTCAAATTCCTTAACCAATATATGGTCTTTTGAGGTAATATACGATCCATATCCTTTAACTTCCGGATAAGGAGCATCCCTAAATCCAATTTCTACTTTTGATTTTATATCTAATTTTTCTATTATTTCTTCTGCATCTCTTTTGACTTTTTCTTCTGTTTCGCCTACTACAACATGCCTATCGGCTAATATTCTACATTTATCTGGTACTGAAATAGTTTCTCCACCACCCTCCATCTTCAACACACAAAGTGAACCTTCTCCGAGGAAAGGATGAGAACCTAATTTCATCTTTTCTAATGCTAAAACCACTTTTGACGCATCTACCAACGCATTAACTCCCAAATAGGGCATTGCTCCATGGGCAGATTTCCCTTTAACTGTAATTTCGTATAAATAGCGCCCCCTCGCTCCGATAAGCAGGCAGGGATTATTTACGCCTTTTGGTGCAAAGGCAGCGGCTGGTTCAGTTACAATAGCCATATCACATGATTCTATTATCCCATCTCTAATTAAAGCATCTGTGCCCAGACCATAAGGTCCTTCTTCATCAACGACGGCTGTAAACAAAACTTTGCCTTTTAATTTATTCTCAATTGTCTTTAATAGTTTTATCGCTATCATGGCAGCAGCTAACCCTGATTTCATGTCCAGCGCGCCCTGTCCATATAATTTATTCCCTTCAACCTGTGCGCCGAAGGGATCCCTCTTCCAGCCACTACATATTTTCACTGTATCCATATGTGCATTTAGGAGTATAGCAGGTCCATTATTATTTCCAACTTCTGCAATGACATTATTCCCCTTAAACTTGGTCA